>OLRX01002407.1_pt1 | contig 11937 bp, 7 predicted proteins | sample 1672991 | NCBI WGS metagenome assembly OLRX01 (sample SAMEA3136744, study PRJEB25190) | human gut metagenome | biome: human gut; feature: human-associated habitat; material: faeces | place: Austria | collected 2013
GAGAGATTCTGAGGATAACTGTCGGCCTTGTCGGCTAAGCCTACACGCTCCAGATACTTTATGGCTTCCGCTTCCGCCTGCGCCTTGGGAACCTTTTGGAGCTTAATAGGAGCCAGGGTCAGGTTCTGGAGTACGGTCATGTGGGGATACAGGTTAAATTGCTGGAATACCATGGAAGAATATTTCCTGGCCATCTCGCCCCGGTTTTTGTGAGTCAGGCGCTGGTTGTTGATATAAACCTCGCCGGCGGTGGGTTCTTCCAGGTAATTCATGCAGCGGATTAAGGTGCTTTTGCCGCTGCCGGAGGGGCCGATGATCACTAGTTTTTCGCCCTCCTTTACCGTCAGGTTGATATCCTTTAAGACCTCCAGGTCGCCGAAATTTTTCTTTAGATGACTTACCTTAATCATACATGATTCCACCTTTCATCAAAAAATATAGACCAAATTACTGGAAAGTAACCGCTTTTTTTGTAAAAAAATACACTCAAAAAATTCCATAGTTCCTATGGGAAATTCTGAGCGCCTTTGCTCTAAATTACGTAAACTAGAAAATCGGTTGTTAATTAATACCGCAGTTGGAAGAAATAGCTTTAAAACGTTGGTTTCTTCCTTTGCGGTAACTGCATTATAGTCTTATTTTTTTTAAAAGTCAATAGTTTTCAAGTAAAAATACAATAAATCTATTGTAAAAGTCACAATTTTTAAGTTGTGAATATTTTTGCATATAACAAGATTTAGCAGGCATGAACAAGGTTCCGGTTGCGCGGGGAAATGAAATGTGTTAAGATCGAAAGTACAGATATTGTTAAAGAGAGGAATGTAAAATGGCATTATCCTATGAGAGCACCAGAGGAGGAGAAAAGGGAGTGACCTCCTCACAGGCGATTTTAAAAGGGCTGGCAAAGGATGGCGGGCTGTTTATGCCTACCGAGATTCCGGCTCTGGATCTCCCCGTCCGGGAACTGGCAGGACTATCCTATCAGGAGACGGCCTACCGGATTATGCGGCTTTTTCTTACTGACTTTACGGAAGAGGAGCTGAGAAGCTGTATTGCGAAAGCCTACGATGAGAAGTTTGATACTGAGGAAATCGCGCCGTTAACTAAGGCGGAGGGAGAGTACTTTCTGGAGCTGTATCATGGGAATACCATTGCGTTTAAGGATATGGCGCTGTCCATTCTGCCTCATTTGATGACTACGGCGGCGAAGAAAAATCATGTAGATCATGAGATCGTGATTCTTACGGCCACTTCCGGAGATACGGGAAAGGCAGCGCTGGCCGGATTTGCCGATGTGCCGGGGACGAAGATTATCGTCTTTTATCCCAAGGGCGGAGTCAGCCGGGTTCAGGAGCTTCAAATGCGTACCCAGAAGGGGGAAAATACCAGCGTTGTGGCCATTCACGGAAATTTTGATGATGCCCAGACCGGAGTAAAGAAATTGTTTGCGGACAAGGAACTGGAGAGGGAGATGGAAGAGGCCGGCTATCAGTTTTCATCCGCAAACTCCATTAATATAGGAAGGCTGGTTCCTCAGATTGTATATTATGTATATGCTTATGCCAAGCTCCTTGAGAACGGGGAAATTGCAGATGGGGAGCAAATCAACGTAACGGTTCCTACAGGCAACTTCGGTAATATTTTAGCGGCCTATTTTGCAAAATGTATGGGACTTCCGATTAAGACCCTGGTTTGCGCTTCCAATGAAAACAAGGTCCTGTACGACTTTTTTGCTACAGGTACCTATGACCGGAACCGGGAATTTGTGCTGACCAATTCTCCTTCTATGGATATTCTGATTTCCAGCAACCTGGAGCGGCTTATTTACTTAAGCACCGGATGTGACGCGGAGGCTACGGGGCAGCTGATGAGAGAACTGTCCGGCCAGGGCTCCTATCATGTGACGGATCAGATGAAGGCCTTCATGTCCGATTTTGTGGGCGGCTTTGCCACAGAGGAGGAGGATGAGGCGGAAATCCGCCGAATTTTTGAGGATACGGGTTATCTGGTAGATACCCATACCGGAGTAGCGGCAGCTGTTTACCGTCAGTATCGGGAAAAAACCGGAGATTCCACAAAAACAGTTATCGCCTCCACAGCCAGTCCCTTTAAGTTTTCTCACAGCGTGATGGAGGCTATTAAAGGAAAGGAAGCGGTAGAAGGCAAAGATGAGTTTGAGATTGTGGACGCATTAAGCAGTCTGGCGGCGGTTCCGGTGCCCAAAGCGGTGGAAGAGATCCGTACAGCTCCCATTCGTCACAACTTGGAGTGCGATGTGGATGGCATGAAAGACATGGTAAAGGGAATTTTAAATATTTGATGGTTTTTGCTTCACTTTTGGGAATAATTGTGGTATCTTAAGAGGGAACGAAATAGTTAAATAAATAACAATCATATACATCGATAAGGAGGTAAATGGAATGTTAGTTTCAGCAAAAGAGATGCTTAACAAAGCGCGGGAGGGGAAATACGCAGTAGGACAGTTCAACATCAACAACCTGGAGTGGACCAAATCCATTCTGCTTACGTCTCAGGAACTTCAGTCCCCGGTTATTCTGGGAGTTTCTGAAGGAGCAGGAAAGTATATGACCGGTTTTAAGACTGTGGCTGCCATGGTAAAGGCGATGATGGAGGAGCTGAATATCACGGTTCCCGTTGCCCTGCACCTGGATCACGGTACTTACGAGGGATGCTACAAGTGCATTAAAGCAGGTTTCTCCTCCATTATGTTTGACGGTTCCCATTACCCCATCGAGGAAAATATTGAAAAGACCAAAGAACTGGTAAAGATTGCCCATGCTATGGGACTTTCCCTGGAGGCTGAGGTAGGCTCCATCGGCGGAGAAGAAGACGGAGTGGTAGGCTTAGGAGAGTGCGCCGACCCGGCAGAGTGCAAGGCTATCGCGGATCTGGGGGTAGACTTTTTGGCAGCGGGAATCGGAAATATCCACGGCAAATATCCGGCCAACTGGCCCGGACTGCGTTTTGACGTACTGGAGGCGGTAAAGGCTCAGGTGGGAGACATGCCTTTAGTTCTTCACGGAGGCACCGGAATTCCGGAGGATATGATTAAGAAGGCCATCAGCCTGGGCGTTGCGAAGATTAACGTGAATACGGAGTGCCAGCTGACCTTTGCCGAGGCAACCCGCAAGTATATTGAGGCAGGCAAGGACCAGCAGGGTAAAGGCTACGATCCCAGAAAGCTCTTGGCTCCCGGCGCGGAGGCCATCAAGGGTACTGTGAAGGAGAAAATGGAGCTGTTTGGTTCTGTAGGAAAAGCCTGAAAAGAGGGCTGCAAAAACTGCAGGCAAGAAAAAACCTCAAGTGTATAAAAAAAAGTACTTGCTTTTTTGGGGGAAATGATTTATCTTAAGAAAGAACAAAGGCGTTCTCTCATTGGAGAGAGCGCCTTCTTTTTTATTTATATATGCTGCTGATCAGCCGGGCCCGGCGCTGCAGATGAGGAGTCAGGATGCCCCTTCCGAAAGGGCGGAGACTGCGCAAGGCAGACCGAAAAAAAGAGAGGATGGAAAATCTATGAGCGAAGTGATGAATGTTACGGAGATTTTTGGAGAGAACGCTTTTAACGATGTTGTGATGCGTGAGCGCCTCCCAAAGAGCGTCTACAAAAAATTAAAAGAAACCATTAAAAATGGAGCAGAGCTGGATCCCAGCATTGCGGATGTGGTAGCTCATGCTATGAAAGAGTGGGCCATAGAGCATGGCGCCACCCATTACACCCATTGGTTCCAGCCCCTGACCGGCATGACAGCGGAGAAGCACGATTCCTTTATCTCCGCCCCCAAGAATGGCCGCGTGATTATGGAGTTTTCCGGAAAAGAGCTGATTAAAGGCGAGCCTGATGCCTCATCCTTCCCCTCCGGCGGCCTGAGAGCCACCTTTGAGGCAAGAGGTTATACGGCCTGGGACTGCACCTCTCCAGCCTTTTTAAGAGAGTCCGCTATTGGTGTTACCCTGTGTATTCCCACTGCCTTCTGCTCCTACTCAGGGGAAGCTCTGGATAAGAAAACCCCGCTGCTGCGTTCCATGCAGGCGGTAAATGAGCAGGCACTGAGAATCTTGAGATTATTCGGCAATACTACTGCAAAGCGTGTGGCTCCTTCCGTAGGACCAGAGCAGGAGTATTTCCTGGTTGATAAGAAAAAGTACCTCCAGAGAAAGGATTTGATTTATACCGGACGCACCCTGTTCGGCGCGATGCCTCCCAAGGGACAGGAGATGGACGATCACTATTTCGGCGTAATCCGGGAGAGAATCGGAGCCTTCATGAAGGATGTAAACCAGGAACTGTGGAAGCTGGGGGTTCCGGCAAAGACCCAGCACAATGAGGTGGCTCCCGGACAGCATGAGCTGGCTCCCATTTACGAGGAGGCCAATGTGGCTACAGACCACAACCAGATTGTGATGGAGACATTAAAAAGGGTGGCCGGAAATCACGGTATGGCCTGCCTCCTTCACGAAAAGCCCTTTGCGGGAGTGAACGGTTCCGGAAAGCACAACAACTGGTCCCTGACTGCTGACGACGGCACTAATATGCTGAATCCCGGCGATACGCCTCACGAAAATGTGCAGTTCCTTTTGGTTCTGGCCTGCATTATCAAGGCTGTGGATCTTCACGCAGACCTGCTTCGGGAGTCTGCCGCGGATGTAGGAAATGATCACCGCCTGGGCGCGAATGAGGCCCCGCCAGCTATTATTTCTATCTTTCTGGGCGAACAGCTGGAGGATGTGATTGAGCAGCTGTGCGACACCGGAGAGGCCACCCATTCCAAAAAAGGCGGCACATTAAAGACCGGTGTAAACATTCTGCCGGATTTAGATAAGGACGCTACGGACCGCAACCGGACCTCACCTTTTGCTTTTACGGGAAATAAGTTCGAATTCCGTATGGTCGGTTCCTCCGATTCCATCGCCTCTCCCAACACGGTGCTAAACACCATTGTGGCAGAAGCATTTAAGGAAGCGGCGGATATTCTGGAGAACGCGGAAGACTTTGATTTGGCGGTTCATGACCTGATTAAGAAGATGCTGTCCGACCACCGCCGCATTATCTTTAATGGAAATGGCTACGCCCAGGAGTGGGTAGAGGAGGCGGAGCGCAGAGGCCTGCCTAACATCCGTTCCATGGTAGATGCCATTCCTGCGCTGAAGACAGAAAAGGCGGTTAAGCTTTTTGAGGAGTTTAAGGTATTTACCAGAGCGGAACTGGAGTCCAGAGTGGAGGTAGAGTTTGAAAACTACTCCAAGGCCATCAACATCGAGGCCAGAACCATGATTGATATGGCCAGCAAGCAGTTTATGCCCTGTGTTATCCATTACACCACCCGCCTTGCCAACTCGATCCGTTCCGTGAAGGAAGCCTGCCCGGAGGCGGATGTAAGCGTTCAGACGGAGCTTCTGATGGAGACCTCCGACCTGCTGTCTGAAATGAGAGTAGCGCTGGCGGCTCTGACTGATGCCACTGACCGCTGCGCGGCCATTGGAGAAGGCGAGGAGCAGGCACTGGCATATCACAGCCAGGTTGTTCCCGCTATGACCGCTTTAAGAGCTCCGGTGGACCGTCTGGAGATGATTGTGGATAAGGACCTTTGGCCCATGCCCAGCTATGGCGATTTGATTTTCGAAGTATAGGAACGATAAAACACAGTTGCTCAGGTGACTTAAAATGCTGTATAAGAATCCCGGAAGGTTTCAGAAGGACCTTTCGGGATTTTTTCTTCCTGGTGCTTTGCATTTTGCAGGATTCATGGTATAATGTTCACATATTTTTGAAAAGCATATTTTTTGAACGCGCAGCGCGCGGGAAGGGCGGAATAATGGATCGATATGGATTGATATGCAGAACAATTCTGGAAAAGCCAGGTGTTACTCAGCGTGAAATGGCGAAGGAACTGTCTCTTTCTCTGGGAACCATCAACAATCTGACAAAGGAATGCGTTTCGCGGGGGCTGATTGAGGAGGGAGATTCTGTTCAGGAGCGGTGGAGATTGCTGGATGAGGGGAGGGAGCTTTTAAAACAGTACAAGGTAGACGGAGCTGTGATTATGGCTGCCGGATTTGGTTCCCGGTTTGTACCTCTTACCTTTGAGAATCCCAAAGGGCTGCTGGAGGTATTTGGAGAACGGATGATTGAGCGGCAGATTCGGCAGCTTCATGAAGTCGGAATCTATGATATTACTATTATGGTAGGCTACCTGAAGGAAAAGTTTGAGTACCTGATTGACAAATACCAGGTTAAGCTTCATTATAATCCGGAGTATTCCACGAAAAATACTTTGGCTACCATTTATCATGCCCAGAAGGAGCTGTCTGGGAAAAATATGTATGTTCTCTCTTCAGACAACTGGCTGCGGGAAAATATGTTTCATGCCTATGAGTGCGGAGCATGGTATTCTTCTGTCTATCAGAAAGGGGAGACAAAAGAGTGGTGTTTGGAAACGAATAAGCGGGGAAGGATTACCCGTGTGAAAATCGGAGGAAAGGACAGCTGGGTTATGTATGGACCCGCTTATTTTTCCAGAGAGTTTTCCAGGATGTTTCTGCCCGTTTTGGATGCCTACTATCAAAGACCGGGAACGGAGCAGTTTTATTGGGAGCAGGTGTACAAGGAGATGATTTCCGGGGACGCTATGGGCAGGCTGGAGGAAGATGAAACCTGCGGCCTGTTGAAGTATACGCAAGAGAAGGCCGGCTGTCCGGCGGAAGAGTGGTGCCGGATCGAGATGGACATTAACCGTCAGCCGGAAGATCAGGTTTATGAATTTGAAAATCTGGAGGAGCTTAGGGCCTTTGATCCGAAGTACCGGAATCATTCGGACAATGAGGCCATGGCGCTGGTAGCCCGGGTATTTCAGGTGCCGGAATCCCGAATCCGCGGAATCCGCTGCCTGAAGTCAGGAATGACCAATCAGTCCTTCCTGTTTCAGGTGGATGAGAAACAGTATATCTGCCGAATCCCCGGGCCGGGAACGGAGCTTTTGGTGAATCGGGCCCAGGAGGAAAAGACTTATGAGGCTGTTTCTGCTCTTGGAATTACAGAAAATTTGATTTATCTGAATCCCCGGAACGGATACAAGATTGCGGAGTATTTCCCGGAATCCAGGAACATTTCCTCGGAGAATTGGGGGGATATGGAGCGCTTTATGGCGATGGTGCGGAAGCTTCATACCAGCGGAGTTTCTGTTCCCCATCCCTTTGATATCCGGGAACGTATTGATTTTTATGAAAGGCTGTGCAAGGCAAACGGTGGAACCCTCTTTGAGGATTATGTCCAAGTTCGGGATCAGATGAACTGGCTGATGGACCAGCTGGACGAAATGAAACGTCCCCGGTGTCTGTGCCATGTGGATGCAAATGTTGATAACTGTGTGGTGCTGAAGAACGGGCAGCTGCGTCTGTTGGATTGGGAGTACGCAGGCATGTGCGATCCTCTGATTGATGTGGCTATGTGCGCTATTTACTCCTATTACGATGATGAGCAGCTGGACCATTTGCTGGAGATTTACCTGGGCCGTCAGCCGGATCAGGAAGAGCAGTTTGTCACCTATGCTTATGCCGCCTTGGGAGGATTCCTCTGGAGTCAATGGGCAGTTTACAAGAAGGCCCTGGGGCAGGAATTTGGGGAGTATACGATCATTATGTATCGGTATGCGAAACATTATTATCAAAAACTGAAGATTTCCCCTTCAAATGCTCCGAATAGTGACAGGTAAATCAGACCCAGAAAAAGGGCTGCCAACCGGCAGCCCTGAACTACTATAGGGATTAAAATGGCACAGCTCCCAAAACAAAGAACAGCATAACGCAGAAAATAACAAAAATGCCGATGGCCCATTTTGCGGTATGGATCTGCCACTCTACCATATTTACATCAGTCATCTGAAGCAAAACGTAGATGGAAGCAACCGTAGGGCTTAACAGACGGAAGGCCTGACCGCAAAGAGATGCTAAGCCAATCTGCAGGGTGGTAAAGCCGTAAGCTGCGCCGGTTTCCGCAAATACAGGGACAATCCCATAGTAAAATGCGTCATTAGAAGATACAAACAGCAGAGGCACGCTCAATATTGATACAATAAAACCAAAATGACTGCTCATAGACTCGGGAATTAAACTAATCAGGTGATTGGCAATGGCGGAAGCCATTCCTGATTCAGATATTACTCCCATAAAGACACCTGCAGCCATTACCAGAGAAACAACTGGAAGAACATCTGAAGCGCATTTTTCAATAATCGCACGTTCTGTTTTTCGGTCGAAATTTACAATCAAAGCGATGGCGGTTGCAATAGTAAACAGTACGGCAGCAGGATAGATATTGACAACCAAAAGAATAACTGCAGCAATAGTTAAAATCCAGTTAAAAATCATCCGGTTAGGACGCTTATATTCTCCGTTGTCACCGGTTGCCTTCTCGATTAAATCTGTGATTTCTGCTTCATCAAATTTGGTATAACCCACTTTTTTACGCTGCATGCGTCCCATAATGTAAGAAATAACAACTACATAGACTGCGCCTACTGCCAAAGTAGGATACATATAGGCCATAACGTCTGCAACATCCAGATTCAGAGCGGCTAACAGACGAGCAGTCGGCCCTCCCCAGGGAAAAACGTTGGGGATAGAGTTTGCCATAACGGCTAAGGAAGCCAGATACAGCTTATTTACCTTCATTCGATCATAAATGGGAACCAAAGCAGTACAACAAATTACATAGGTAGTTACGCTGTCGCCATCGAGAGAGATGCAGAGGGCCAGTACAGCGGTTCCCACCAGCAGCTTCAGGGGATCTCCTTTAATCCATCGAACGATGATATTTACAATTGGATCAAACATTCCCGTAGAGATCATAATGGAAAAATATAGTACGGCAAAAAGCATTAAAGCAGAGGTAGAAGCCACGCTTTCAATACCAGATAAGGCAAAGTCACCAAGCTGAAAGCCGAAACCGCCTACAATCCCAATGATAAGAGGAACGACGACTAGAGCGGATAAAGCAGAGAGCTTTTTCTTTACGAGAAGCCACATAAAAGATATAATCAGTACATAACCAAGCAAAGCTAATTTATCAGGCATTACAGAATCCTCCTTATTTGTGTTTTGATTCATTTCCTACATTTTTTGATTTGAAGACTTACATATATGTAAATAAACGGCAGGCAGTCAGATACCAGAATTACCGTTAATCAATCTGATGCCAGTATAGAACTTCTGTTACAAATAAACAAATTGAAAAAAGTTTTAAGGGTTGAAACTGAAAGTTATTGACAAAAAGTTATGTGGGATAAAACTTTGTTTCATTATGCAAATGGCACAAAATTATCTAATATAACAAGAGAAAGCTGCGAAATGCGCAATGTGCATAAAGGAGAATGAAGGATGAAAGAATTAAAGGAGCTTGCTGAGTTCGTTGAGAAGTTTACCCTGGAGGATGCCGGGGAAGAGGTCCTGAAAGCTGCGAAATACTGTATTCTGGATACGGTAGGCCAGGCTCTGGGAGCGAGAGACAACACCATGCTGAAAGACATTGAGGGCGTTTACCAATCCTATGACGGAGAAAACTGCGGAAAGCAGGTGTCCCTATGGGGGAGCGGAAAACAGGCCCCATTGAGAAGGGCTGTGTTTTTAAATGGTATGATGGGGCATATTCTGGAATTGGATGATGTCCATACAAATTCCAAGACTCATATTGGTACGGTGGTAATTCCGGCAGCCTGGGGGATGGCTGAATATTTGGGAAAAAGCGGAAAGGAGCTTTTGGAAGCAGTAATTTGCGGATATGAAGTGATGGCAAGAATTGGAATGGGCTTTGGGGTTTCCAGCCACCGGAATAAGGGATGGCACGCAACAGGAACAGCGGGAAGCTTTGGAGCTGCAGCCGCTTGTGGGAAACTTTTAGGCTTTTCCGCAGATCAGATTATGGGCGCCTTTGGACTGGCCGGAACTCAGGCTGGGTCTACATGGGCTTTCTTAAGCGATGGAGCTACCAATAAAATTCTCCATCCGGGCAGAGCGGCGGTGAATGGTCTGGAGTCCTGTCTGCTGGTCCTTGGAGGGATGAGAGGATCATTCCATATTTTGGATGCAGAGGACGGAGGGATATTTCCGATGATGTCAGATGAATATGATTATTCCCTTGTAAGTGCCGGACTTGGACAGATATATGAAATACAGAAAATGGACAAAAAGCCGTATCCTTGCTGCAGAAGTACCCACTGCGCCATTGACGCTGGCATTAAGCTGCGGGAAAAAGAGCAGATTCACTGGGAAGATATTGAAAAGGTGGAGGTAAAAACATACCTGGTAGGGCTGAAGCAGTGCGGCCTTTCCGAGAGCAGCCTGGAGCCAAAGCTTCCCACAGAGGCAAAATTCTCTACCCCCTATACCTCGGCCTGTGCCTTGATGTATGGAGCAGTGGGACTGAAAGATTTTGAGCCGGAATCGATTGCAAGAGGCGAGGTCAGAACGCTGATGAGAAAAATCAAGGTAGTGGAGGATGCGCGTTTTACCGAACAGTATCCATCCCATTGGGGCTGCCGTATGGATGTCTTTTTGAAGGATGGAACAGTCGTCGGTGAAGAAATCGGAGATGCCTCAGGCAGTGTGGATTCTCCGCTTACAGACCGGCAAATTTTAGCAAAGATTCGTTCCTGCTGCAGCGGGTATGACGCAGGTTGGCTTGAAGATGTGTTTACGCAGATTTTAAATCTGGAAAATGTATATAAACTTCCCGTTCTGGCATAAAGGATTTGAATAGAGGGAGTTTTGAGGAGTCAATAGAATGAATAAAAGTGACCTGGAGAAGATTATAGCGATTGCGGAAGAGGGAAGCATGGCCCGGGCAGCCCAGAAACTTTATATTACTCAGCCGGCCCTCAGCAAATGCCTGACAAAGGTGGAGGATTCCCTGGGAGAGGCATTGTTTGTCAGAAGGCCCAACGGAATGATCCCTACGTACGCCGGGGAGTGCCTTGTAAGGAAGGCGTACCAGATTATGAAGCTATATGACGATGTGGAAATGGAGTTTTGCGAGCTGAATCAGATGCACAGAGGCGTTCTCCGCCTCGGAACAGCAGAACGTCTGGGCGCTTTAGTGCTTCCCGAACTGCTTTTGAACTTTAAAAGGCAGTACCCGAATATAAAAATTGAAATTGTGGAAGAAAACAGCATGGATCTGGAAGAAAAACTTCTGATTGGAGCTTTGGAAATCGCGATTCTTTGTCTGCCGCTGAAAAATGCAAATGTAAGCTATCAGGTGTTTTACGAAGACCCGATTTATGTGGCGCTTCCCAGCGGCCATCCTTTGAATGACCGTGCTTATCAAAAGGAGGGCAGCGGGGAAAAGTACCTGGATTTGGAAAAATTAAGAGGGGAAGAATTCATTCTGACCAGACATGTAAAGAAAACCAGAATGGCGGCGGACCGGATTCTTGCGAATTTGGGCAATGATTATGAAGTAATGATGGAATCGGCCAATATTGAAACGGTAATCCGTCTGGTGGCCAGCGGATTGGGAATTTCATTGATTCCCAGCATATTCGCCAGAACCTATAAAACAGGTGATAAAATCAAGTATTATCGGATTGAAGAGCGTTATCATCCTGTATGGCAGTGGGCGGTCATCTATGCGGACAGCATCGAGAATTTGACGCGTCCGTCAAAGGAATTATACCGGATTCTCTGTGAAAAGGGCTGTCAGCTGCCTAATTATATAGAATAATTTGGGAAACAATTCAGAATGGCTCACACCCCGAGGGCACCTGGTCTTTTTGACAGGCCTGAATTGTTACGAAAATTGTAATAAAAATGTTACGCATTCGTTCATGCGCTGTGATATAATGTTCGTGTTGGCAATGAGCAGTGCGGGCATAAAGACAGGGGAGCCGGCGTTGTGCCCGCACAAAAGCCGGCTCCCCTGTC
>OLRX01002411.1_pt1 | contig 11924 bp, 5 predicted proteins | sample 1672991 | NCBI WGS metagenome assembly OLRX01 (sample SAMEA3136744, study PRJEB25190) | human gut metagenome | biome: human gut; feature: human-associated habitat; material: faeces | place: Austria | collected 2013
GGCATAGTCCCGGATGGAGCGGTCGGCGGCGAAGATGCCGGATCGGGCGATGTTCATGAGGGCCATCTGGTTCCACCGCTTGGGGTCCTGATAGGCCAGGCCGGCCCGCTGGTGGGCGTCCCGGTAGCTCTCGAAGTCGGCCAGCAGCAGGTACTCGTCCGCCGGGCCGCCGTCGCCGAACAGGAGGCGGCGGGCGATGTCGTCATAGGCCACGCCGTCGCCGAAGCCCACGTTGAGCTGGTCGATGACCGCGCGCAGCTCCGGATTGTGGACATAGTACTCATAGGACTTGTAGCCCTTCTGCTTCATCTCGGCCACCTCGTGGGCCTTGAGGCCGAAGAGGAAGATGTTCTCGTCCCCCAGCACCTGGTGCATCTCCACGTTGGCGCCGTCCAGGGTGCCGATGGTCACCGCGCCGTTCATCATGAACTTCATATTGCCGGTGCCGCTGGCCTCCTTGCCGGCGGTGGAGATCTGCTCTGAGAGCTCGCTGGCGGGCATCAGCTTCTCCGCCAGGCTCACCCGGTAGTTCTCCAGGAAGACCACCTGGAGCCGGTCTTTGCAGGCGGGGTCCCTGGCGATCATGTCGGCCACGGAGTTGATGAGGCGGATGATCCGCTTGGCCACCGCGTAGCCGGGGGCCGCCTTGGCGCCGAACAGGTAGGTGCGGGGGGTGAAGTCGAAATGGGGGTCGGCCTTCATGCGCTGGTAGAGGTAAATGATGTGCAGCACGTTGAGGAGCTGCCGCTTGTACTCATGCAGCCGCTTCACCTGCACGTCAAAGAGGGCGTCGGTGTTGAGGATGACGCCGCTCTCCCGGGCCACCCAGGCGGCGAAGGCCTTCTTATTGTCCGCCTTGATCTGCCCCAGGCGGGAGAGCACGCCCGCGTCGTCCCGGTACTGCTCCAGCTCCTTGAGGGCGTCGGGCTGGAGCAGGTATTTGTCCTTGCCGCAGCAGTCGCGGATCAGGGCGTCCAGCTCCGGGTTGCACTCGCTGAGCCAGCGGCGGTGGTCAATGCCGTTGGTGACGTTGGTAAACTTGTCGGGGGTGCGGGCATAGGCGTCGTGGAAGACGTCCCGCTTCAGAATGTCGGAGTGGAGGGCGGACACGCCGTTGATCTTAAAGCAGGCGCACACGCACAGGTTGGCCATGCGCACCTCGCCGCCCCAGATGATAGCCATGGGGGCCACCTTGGACAGATCGCCGTGGAAGTAGTCGGTCAGCGCCCGCTGGTAGCGGTTGGAGATCTCGATGAGGATCTGCCAGATGCGGGGCAGCCACTTCTCAATGAGCTGCTGGGGCCAGCGCTCCAGCGCCTCCGCCAGGACGGTGTGGTTGGTGTAGGCGATGGTGTGGGTGACGATGTACCACGCCTCGTCCCAGCCGTACCCCTCCTCGTCCAGCAGGATGCGCATCAGCTCCGGGATGGCCAGGGTGGGGTGGGTGTCGTTGATCTGGATGACATGCTTGAGGTGGAAGTTGCGCAGGGTGCCGTACTCGGCCCGGTGCTTGCGCACGATGGACTGGATGGTGGCGGAGACGAAGAAATACTGCTGCTTGAGGCGCAGGGACTTGCCCTCGTAGTGGTTGTCCTCGGGGTAGAGCACCTTGGAGATGGACTCCGCCATGGCCCGCTGCTCCACCGCCTTCAGATACTGGCCGGAGGAGAACAGGTTCATGTCCACCGGCGTGGGGCTGTTGGCGTCCCACAGGCGGAGCAGGTTGCCGTGCTCGGTGCCGTAGCCGGCGATCTCCATGTCCTTGGGCACGGCCAGCACCACATCATACCCGGTGTGCTTTACCCGGTGGCGGCCCAGCGCGTCCCACTCGTCCTCCACCTTGCCGCCGAAGCGGACCTCCTCGGTCTCGTCCATCTTGGGGATGAGCCAGGCGTCGCCCAGCCCCAGCCAGTTGTCGGGCAGCTCCACCTGCTGGCCGTCCACGATCTTCTGCTTGAAGATGCCCAGCTCGTAGCAGATGGAGTAGCCTGTGGCGGGGATCTCCAGGGTGGTCATGGAGTCCAGGTAGCAGGCGGCCAGGCGGCCCAGGCCGCCGTTGCCCAGGCCGGCGTCGGGCTCGGCCTCAAACAGGTCGGGCGCGGAAAACCCAAGGCCCTCGATGGCCTGCTTCAGCGGCTCCGCCACGCCCAGGTTGTAGGCGTTCTTCATCAGGGACCGGCCCATCAGAAACTCCAGGGACAGGTAGTGAACCTGGCGCAGGTGCTCCACGGCCACCCGGTCGGCGGTCTTCATTTGCCGCTCGGACATGATGTCCCGCAGCACCAGGGCGCAGGCCTTGAACATGTGCAGGCTGGTGGCCTCCTCCACGTCACGGCCGAAGTTGCGGCGCAGTTTGCCCGTGATGAGGGTCATCAGCTCTTTTTTGGTATATTTGTGCAATGCAGACATCTCCTGTTTCTGTTGAGATCAACATAGGAACGCTCCGCGGAAGGACACACCCGCCACGGAGCGCTCATTCTATCATGGGAATATGGTACTGTCAAGCGTAAAAAGCGGCCCTATTTCCCGGTCACCCAGCCGTAAATCTCCTCATAGGCTTTGGCCGACTTTTCCCAGGAGAAGTCGGCGGTCATGGCGTTCTTCTGGAGGGCCTTCCACGCCTTGGGCTCGCTGTGGTAGAGGTTCACCGCCTCGCTCAGTACGCCGGTCATCTCCTGCACATTGATGTTGGCAAAGGAGAAGCCGGTGCCCTCGCCGGTGAACTTGTTGTAGGGCACCACGGAGTCCCGCAGGCCGCCGGTTTCCCGCACCACGGGGATGGTGCCGTAGCGCATGGCGATCATCTGGCTCAGGCCGCAGGGCTCGGAGATGGAGGGCATGAGGAACAGGTCGGCGCCGCCATAGATGGCGGTGGACAGGTTGGGGGAGTACATCATGTGGGCGGCGAAGCGGCCGGGGTACTGGTTCTGAGCTTGGCGGAAGGCCTCCTCATAGTTCCAGTCGCCGGTGCCCAGGACGATCATCTGTACGTCCATACCCATAATCTCGTGGATGGCGGCGGTGACCAGATCGAAGCCCTTGTGCCGCACCAAGCGGGACACGCAGGCGATGATGGGGGCGTCCGGGTTCTCCCGCAGGCCGGACATCTGCTGCAGGGCGGCTTTGCAGTTCTTCTTGCCCGCCATCTGCCGCGCCGAGAAGAACTTGGTCAGGCCCTTGTCCCGCCAGGGGTCATACACCTCGGTGTCGATGCCGTTGAGGATGCCGCGCAGCTTGTGGCGGTTGTCGGCGATAACCCCCTCCAGGCCGTGGGCATAGAAGGAGTACTGGAGCTCGTCGGCGTAGGTGGGGGAGACGGTGGTCACGTAGTCGGCGGCATAGATAGCCCCTTTCATCAGATTCACGTCTCCGTGGTAGGCCAGCATGTGCTCGTTGAAGTACCCGTCGTTGAGCCCGAACACATCCTTCAAAGTCTGGCTGCCGTATCGGCCCTGGTACTCGATGTTGTGGATGGTGAACACGCTCTTGGTGTCGCAGAGCTGGGGGATGCGGTGGCGCTCCTCCAGCAGATAGATGGGCACCAGGGCGGTCTGCCAGTCGTTGCAGTGGAGCACGTCTGGATGCCAGTTCAGCCAGCCCATGCTCTCCACCACAGCCCGGGAGAAGTAGGCGAAGCGCTCGCCATCGTCGTAGTGGCCGTAAATGTTGGAACGCTTGAAGTAGTATTCGTTGTCCACAAACCAGTAGGTGACGCCGTCCCGCTTCAGCTCAAAGATGCCGCAGTAGGGGCTGCGCCAGGCCAGGGTGATGTGGAAGCACTGGAGGTAGGTCATCTGACTGCGCCATTCCTCGCCGATGCCTTCGTAGAGGGGGAGGATCACCCGCACGTCATGGCCGTTTCCGGCCAGCGCCTTGGGCAGAGCGCCGGCCACGTCGGCCAGTCCGCCGGTCTTGATGAAGGGCGCACACTCAGAGGTGGCAAATAAGATGTTCATAGGCTCTCCTTATGTCGAAATTGAGCGGCAGGGGCAACCACCCGCGCGAGCGCGGGTGAGGGGTATCGCGGCCATTGTGCCGCCCAGAGGGCGGCACGGTGACCGCGTATCTAGGGGGGGACAGCGTCCCCCCTGGAGTCGTCATACAATTTCGTTCTTCGCAATGGACAGCGGATAGGTGTTATGGCCCATCAGCATCCGGCCGGGGTTGACCCGCACGTTCTTGTCGGTGATGGCGTACTTGAGCACCGCGCCGGCCTGAACCGCGGTGCCCTGCATCAGCACGCATCCCGAGACCTTGGCCCCCTTCTCCACACGGACGCCGCGGAAGAGGATGGAGTTCTCTACCTCGCCCTCAATGATGCAGCCGTCAGCCACCAGGGAGTTGACCGCCCTGGAGCCTGGGCCGTAGTAGGTGGACGGGTCGGAGCGGTCCTTGGTGCGGACAGGGCGGCCGGGGGCAAAGAGGTCGGTTCGCACCTCGGGGTTAAGCAGCTCCATGCTGCGGGCGAAGTAACCAGCCACGGACTGGAGGCGGGCGGCATAGCCGTCAAAGACGTATGGGCAAATCTTGAGCTGGCCGGCCATGGCCTGGAGCACGCCGGTGCTGAAGGAGGGAATATTGTGGGCCGCACAGTGGTCCACCAGGGAGAGCAGGAGCTGCTTGGAGAGAATGTAGACCTCCAGGGATTCGCAGCCCTGGGCAATGGGGGGGTGCACCAGTACGTCGGTGATCCGCCCTCCGGCGCCGATGGTGAAGTAGTCGCAGTCCTTGGGCGAGCCCATAGGGCGGCTGGTGCACACGGCGGTAATGTCCGCGTCATTGCGGATATGGGCCTCAAAGATGTCATTGAGGGGCAGGTTTACCGCCAGGTCACCCCCGGCCAGCACCACGTAGTCCTGCCGGATGTACTGCAAATAGGAGCGCACGCCCGCCAGGGCGTCCATGCGGCCCCGGTAGACGCCCTCCCGCCGGCCCGAGTAGCCGAAGGGGGGGAGGATGCGCAGGCCGCCGTGCTTGCGGCTGAGGTCCCAGTCCTTGCCGGAGCCGACGTGATCCAGCAGGGACTGGTAGTTGGCGTGGACGATCAGGCCCACATCGGAGACACCGGCGTTGACCATGTTGGAGAGCATGAAGTCAATCACCCGGTACCGGCCGCCATAGGGGATGGAGCAGGTGTTGCGGTGCTGGGTCAGCTCCCGCAGATCCGGGTTGGAAAGGTAGGCGAAGATGATGCCGTGCAGCTTGTTCATCATTTCACCCCACCTCCTTTCACGTTACGGGTAATCATGGCCTTAGGGGAAACCACGGCGCTGGGGCCGATGTTCAGGTGCTGGGCAATGACAGCAACCCCCCAGTCCTCACTGCCGTCGGGAGAGGCGCCCACCCGGGCGTTTTCACCGATGACTGATTCCTCGGCCACGATGGCGTACTCCACCACCGCGCCCTTCTTTACCACCGTGCCGGGCATGAGGATGGAGTAGCGCACCACCGCGCCCTCCTCTACGGTGACGGAGTGGAAGAGCACAGAGTTCTCCACTGTGCCGTACACCTCACAGCCGCTGGTGACCATGGAGTGGTCCACCTTGGCATCCATTCCCATGAAATGGGGGGGGCGGATGGGGGTGCGGGCGTAGATGGGCCATTCAGTGTCGTAGGGGTCGATGCCGTTGTCGGGGGAAAGCATATCCATATTGGCGTCCCACAGGGAGTCGATGGTGCCCACGTCCTTCCAATATCCGTCGAACGGCCACGCCACCATCTTCTGGTTATCTGCCAGCATATTGGGAATAATATTCTTGCCGAAATCGTTCGAGGAGGTTTTGTCCGCCTCGTCCTCCACAAGATATTTGCGCAGCTTTTCCCATGTGAAGATGTAAATGCCCATAGACGCCAGGTTCGACTGCGGCTGCCTGGGCTTTTCCTCAAATTTGGTGATGGTGCCGTCGGCATCGGCTGTCATGATGCCGAAGCGCGGCGCCTCTTCCCATGGCACCTCCAGCACGGCGATGGTGCAGTCGGCCCCTTTCTGCTTATGGAAGGCCAGCATCTCGGAATAGTCCATCTTGTAGATATGGTCGCCGGAGAGGATGACGACATACTGCGGGTCGTACCGCTCAATGAAATTGATATTCTGGTAGATGGCATTGGCCGTGCCCTTATACCAATCTGACCCGGTGGCCGTCTGGTAGGGCGGCAGCACATGCACGCCGCCGTACAGGCGATCAAGATCCCACGGCTGGCCGTTGCCTATGTAATCGTTCAGCACCAGCGGCTGGTACTGCGTGAGGATACCCACGGTGTCGATGCCGGAGTTCACGCAGTTCGACAGCGGGAAATCGATGATGCGGTACTTTCCGCCGAACGGGACGGCAGGTTTTGCCAGCTTTCTGGTAAGCGCATACAGGCGCGAACCCTGGCCGCCGGCCAGCAGCATGGCGATACATTCTTTCATAATTTTCTCCCCTTGCTTTCGCCCTTGCGGGCCCTTTTATCCTGCAAGCGAATCGCTTCGCTTTTAAGGCGTCTGCCCTGTTTTCCCAGCGGCCTGCCCTGCACCCGCCGCGGGCTTTGCCTCCGGCGCCGGCTTCGCCGCCTGCCGCCTGCCCGCGGCGCGCGGGGCGCGCTTTTTCGGCACGCGGAACAGCACTGCCGCCATAGGCGGCACCTTTACAGAGATGTACTGTTCAAAGCCGTGCATGGGCTTTTTCACCGCTTTCACCGGGGTGTTGCACACGCCGGTGCCGCCGAACTCCTTTGCATCGGAATTGAGCAGCTCGGCATAGGTGCCGGGGTTCGGCACACCAAAGCGGTAATCTGGCCGAAGCACAGGCGCAAAGTTTGCCACACAAATCACTTCGCCGCCGCTTTCATCCCTGCGCAGGAACACGATGATGCTTTGGGACGAATCGTCCGGCACAATCCACTGGAAGCCGTTCCAGGAAAAGTCGTCCTGCCACAGGGCCGGCGTTTCATTATATATGCGGTTCAGGGTGCGCACATACTGCTGCATCTGGGCATGACGCTCGTAGCCCAGCAGCAGCCAATCAAGCTGATGAGCCTCGTTCCATTCAATAAACTGGCCGAACTCCTGCCCCATGAACATCAGCTTTTTGCCCGGGTGGGCCATCATGTAGCCGAAGAAGGTGCGCAGGCCGGCAAACTTCTGCTCGTAATCGCCGGGCATCTTGTTGATAAGGCTGCACTTGCCGTGCACCACCTCGTCATGGCTGATAGGCAAAATAAAATTTTCGCTGAAGGCATAGAAAAAGCTGAACGTCACCTTGTTGTGGCTGCCGCTGCGGAACAGGGGGTCTGTGCTCATATAGCTGAGCATATCGTTCATCCAGCCCATGTTCCATTTGAAATTGAAGCCCAGCCCGCCCTCGCTGACAGGGTGGGACACAAGCGGCCACGCCGTGCTTTCTTCTGCTATCATCAGGGCATTGGGGTGGCGCGCAAAAACCTCGCTGTTCAGCTTCTGCAAAAATTCAATGGCCTCCAGGTTCTCTTTTCCGCCGTTTTTGTTGGGCGCCCACTCGCCGTCGCAGCGGTTGTAATCCAGATACAGCATGCTGGCCACGGCATCCACGCGCAGGCCGTCCACATGGTATTCCTCCAGCCAGAACAGCGCGTTGGACACAAGAAAGCTCTGCACCTCCGGGCGGCCGTAGTCGAACACCATGGTGCCCCATTCCTTGTGTTCGGCGCGCAGAGGGTTCTGGTCTTCATAACAATTGGTGCCGTCAAATTTATAAAGGCCGAACTGGTCCTTTGGGAAGTGGGCGGGCACCCAGTCCATAATGACGCCGATGCCGCCCTGATGGCACGCATCTACAAAGGCCATGAAATCATGCGGCGTGCCGTAACGGCTGGTGGGGGCAAAATAGCCTGTCACCTGGTAACCCCAGCTTCCGTCAAACGGATGCTCCATAATGGGCATCAGCTCCACATGCGTATAGCCCATATCCTGCAGGTAGGGCACCAGCTCTTTGGCAAGAGCGCGGTAATTAAAGGGGTTGCCGTCCTCATAGGTGCGCCACGAGCCGGCGTGCATCTCGTAGATATTCACCGGGGCCTTCAGCGGGCTGTTTTTTGCCGCTTTTTTCTGCCAGGCGGCGTCGCCCCATTCATAGCCGGCCAGCTCGTACACCTTGGAGCAGTTTGCAGGGCGCGTCTCTGCGTGGAAGGCGTAGGGGTCGGCCTTGAACACCAGCTCATCATCCGGCGTGGTAACGCAGTATTTATAAATGTCATATACGGCAAGGCCGGGCACAAAACACTCCCAGATGCCGCCGTCCTCGTCCAGGTTTTCCATGGGGGCCGCGCCGGGCACCCAGCTGTTGAAATCGCCCACCACGCTGACGGCCTTGGCGCGCGGGGCCCACACGCGGAACACTACGCCATGCTGCGCGCCGCGCGTTTCAAAGTGCGCGCCGAAAAATTTCTGGCTTTCAAAATTCCTGCCCTGCTTAAACAGATAGACAGGAACTTCGGCCTGCGGATGTTTCTGGTTTTTTTTCAAAACACTTCCTCCTTTTCGGCGCCAAAGGCGCCTCAGGCTGGCAGCGGCACCGCCCCGGCGGACGCCGGGACGGGTGCGCACAGGATTCTTTCCTTTATTTTACTCATCTTTCCTGTATTTTTCAAGGGAATTCTGTATCATTTAGGCAATCCATCGCCAAAAAAAAGCGGGCATTTTATATATTTTACACAAAATTTATAAGAATCAATCATTTCCACACAAAAGACATAGAAAAAAGGCGCCTTTCGTCACCTCAAAAGGGACGAAAAGCGCCCGGCGGGGCCAAAAAGACCTTTACAGCCATTTTTTCTTCAGCATCCACACCACGGCAGCGCATGTAAGCGCCGCCGCAATGGCGATAACCACCCAGAAGCCATAGGGCGATGTTTCAAACGGCACGGGCACATTTGCGCCCCACAGCCCAAACACAATGGACGGAATGGTGAGGATGATGGTGACGGAGGCCAGCACCTTCATGACAATGTTCAGGTTATTAGAGATGACGGAGGCGAATGCGTCCATGGTACCCGAAAGAATATCGCGGTAGATATTCGACATCTCGATGGCCTGCTTGTTTTCGATGATAACGTCCTCCAGAAGCTCTTCATCCTCAGGGTACGCCTTTACAAACTGGGTGCGCATCAGCTTTTCCAGCACAAGCTCGTTGCCCTTCAAAGAAGTGGAAAAATACACAAGGCTCTTTTCCAGCCCCAGCATTTGGATAAGCTCTTTGTTTTTCATGGAAATGTGCAGCTCGTTTTCCACGCGGTTGGAGGCCTTATCCACCTCGCGCAGGTAGAACAGAAACAGCGTGGCGTTGCGGTAAAGCATTTGCAGCGTCATGCGGCGCTGTTTTTTTGTGGAAAAATTCTTCACCGGGCTGTCGCTGAAGGCGCGTGTCAGCGCCGTCTCCTTCAGGCACACTGTCACGATGTTCGCCTCGGTGAGAATGATGCCGTACGGCAGCGTGGTGTACACAAAGCCGCGCCCGGGGCGCACCTCCACAGTGGGGGTATCCACCAGGATGAGCATATGCCCGTCTTCAAAATCAATGCGGCTTCGCTCTTCCTCGTCAAGCGCGGCGCGCACAAGGTCTACATCAATGTGCAGCTGCGTGCACACTGCAGCCACCTCTTCTTCAGTAGGGGCGCACAGGTCCACCCACGTGCCGGGGCAAATGTGCTCGCACTCGTGCAGGCGCCCCTGCTGCGTTTCATAAATAGAAACCATTAGCCTTTCCTTTCCGCGCAAAAGCACGGCGCAAAGGCAGCTAGGGCCGCCGCACACCGTGAACAGCGCTATGTGATATTTGTTTGCATAATCGCCCTTGGGCGTCGCCTTCCATGGCCTGCTCACAGTCCTTTCTGCGGCCTGCCCGCATGTATTTTCACATGCTGCCGCATTATTCAGTTTATGCTTTGCACAGGCGGTTTGTCAAGGTTTTTTGCCGTGCTTTTCTTTGCAAAGCCTGCATTTTTCGCGCACGGCAGGCAAATGCGAAGGGGCCGCCCACTGCGGGGCGGCCCCTTCACACTTATGCCGCATATATAAATTTACCAGTTTTTAGCCTCAGGCCGGCACGCCTGTTTTTGGGTTTGCCTTCTGGCCGCCGCTGGGCACGGACGGCTGGGGCTGGGGCTGCGCAGGCGTTTCCGGCTTTTTGGCCACACCGAAGGTGCCGTCTGCATTCTGCTTCAGTTCAAACCCGGGCACAACGTAACCGGCTGCATCTTTGGAGGTGAAGGAACCACCTGAAATGCTGATGTTTGCCTGTTTGATGTCATTGCTGCCGCTGGCAACAAACTGTGTGTCGAACGTGCCGCCCTGAATGGTGAGGGCAGCTTTATCCTCCCAGCCGGCCACCGGGTTGCCTGTGCCGTACTCTACCTTACCGGTCACTTTGCCGGTAAAGTTTTTGTCAAAGGTAACGGTGACGCCGTCTTTATATACATCCGACATATTATACCACAAATCGAAGGCCACTTTTCCCTCGCCCGCCGTAATGCAGGTATCGCCCGTTGCCACCGTGTTGCCGAAGTTGTTTGAAAGCACATAGCCGCAGACACTGCTTTTCGTGCCGTCCAGCATCATGCCGTCTAATGTGAGATCGCAGTAATTCTGCACCAATATCTGGGCTTTGTCGGAAGTGAGCGTGCCGTTCTTCAGCGTGACGACAGAGCCCTTCAAAAGCTGCATGCCGTTCGTCTCTGTGCCTGCAGAGCCAACCAGCGCTCCGTTGATATTGTATGTGTGCCCGCCGAAATCGAACACAATGTTCTGCCCCGCTTTCACCACAACGCCGTCGCCCTGCGCCTCTTTGAGCATGGTGATGGTAACCTGCGTGCCGTCCGCGGGTACTGCGGCCACAGCCTCGGCCAGCGTGTTGTATCCAACATTGCCGATGGCAAAGCAGGCGTCCGCAGCAGGTGCGATGATGAAGTTCCCGTTTTCATCTTCCACCGCCGCAGAACCTGCGGGCACATACGCGCTCACATCCGAGCTGAAGGTGCCGCCTGTGACGGTCGGGTTTCCGGTGTTCGGCGCGCCTTTTAACGCGGGGACACCTTCTATTGTCGCAACAAAAGTGCCCCCCTTTATTTCTGATGTGGCCTTTGCGTTAATTCCGCCATCGCCGTTCGTGTTGTCATTGCCTATCAATACAGCTGTATATTTCCCCTCCGAGGTAAAGTTACCATCATATACAACGCATTTTACTTCATCTTCTTCACCCGCCACATACAAAGCATAAAATGCATTGTTTGGGCCGTGTGTCTTGCATGCATGTGCTGTAAATGTGCCGCCCTTTATTTCCGCGTATCCTGCCGAAACGGCCAAAGCGCCCTGCACGCCATCCACCTGGCCGCCGTTAAAATACAGAGTGCCTGTCGACTTCACCGTATAAGCCCAGTTGGGCGTGCAAGCACTGCAGGAGGAATTTTTAAATTTTCCGCCGTTGATGGTTGCCGTACCAGCATTTGCAAATGCAAAAACGCTTGCCTCCACATCGCAATTCTCAATAGTCATCACAGCATCCGGCGCTTTATTCTGCACAGCAGTTCCACCGGACGTATCAGTGGTAGTATAACGGCCCGACTCTATTACCATTTCCCCATAATTATTGATGCACCTGTTTGCCCCGCTGATGCCACCGCCGCCCTTGGAATCGACGATACGCATCGTACCGAAATTTTCTATTGGGGCATCGTTGCCGGCATCCTGTTTGGAAAGAATACATCCATTAAAATCCAGTGTGACCTGCATACCCGCCGGAACTTCAATATGTTTGCCATCAGGCAGAACAATAGGCTGCAACAGCTTTATTTCAACGGGCTGGCCCTGTGCAGCCAAATTCTGTGCCGCCGCCAACACTTCATCCAATGTGGCATATTGCGTGCCGTTCACCTGCGCCACATTGCCTGTCTCGCCTTCGGCAAACGCTGCG
>OLRX01002415.1_pt1 | contig 11917 bp, 9 predicted proteins | sample 1672991 | NCBI WGS metagenome assembly OLRX01 (sample SAMEA3136744, study PRJEB25190) | human gut metagenome | biome: human gut; feature: human-associated habitat; material: faeces | place: Austria | collected 2013
GTGTGGCGGCAGTGGTCGGACCAGTAGGTGTCGATCATCTTGATCTCGGTGATGGAGGGGTCGCGACCCTCCTCGGCGAAGTACGCGCGGCAGAACTGGATGTCGGCCAGATCCATGGCCAGGCCGCGCTCGTCGATGAAACGGGCCAGCTCGTCATCGGCAAAGGTAGTGAAGCCCTCGATGACCTCCACGTCGGCCGGGCGCTCGAAGGCCATGGCCAGAGTGTCGCGCGTATCCAGCGAGGCCTCGCGGGCCTCCACCGGGTTGATGACGTAGCGCTTCACGGCCTCCACGTCGTCTTCAGTCAGATCGCCTTCCAGGTAGTACACCACCGCCGAGCGCACAGCGGGGCGCTCGCCCTGGCTGATGAGCTGGATGCACTCGCTCGCCGAATCGGCGCGCTGGTCGAACTGGCCGGGCAGAAACTCCACGGCGAACACCGCCGCGCCGTTGGCCTCGGGCAGCTCGAAGGTGGCGGTGTCGGATTGCGGCTCGGAGAACACCGTGGGCACGCAGGCGGCGAATAACTCGTCCGTCGCGCCTTCCACGTCGTAGCGGTTCACCAGGCGCACGCCGGTCAGCCCCGAAATGCCAACGATGTCGCGCAGCTCGGCTGCCAGGGCGCGGGCCTCGCCATCAAACCCGGGCTTCTTCTCAACATAGACGCGAGATACCATGAATGTGCCTCTCTCTTCAAGGGACGGGCGCTCGAACTTTTCCGTAGGGACAGACCTCGGTCGCTCCCTACGGTGGGGGTGCTACTCGGCTTTTTCAGCTTCCTTCGCAGCCTTCTTCTCGGCTTGCATCTTCTCACGGTTGGAAAGACGGAAACCGCTGCCGAACAGGCCGCGACGGGCCGGCTTCACCGGAGCCTCATCGGACTCTCCGGCACCGGCGTCGGCGTCTTCCTCGACCTCGCCGCCCTTCTTCTGAGCCGCATGGCGGTTCTGGTTCTTCCCCGAGCCCTTCGCCTTCACCTGCTTGGCCTGCTGCACACGGCGCGCCTGTTTCTCGGCCTTGGCGTTCTTCTCCTCAAGCGCCAGCATGCGCTCCTGGTAGGCGACGCGCTCTTTCTTGATCTTCCAAAAATCGAGCACGAAAGCGGCGATGATGAACACGTAGGCCAAGATGAGCGTGACCACGCCCACCGCCGGCGGCAGCGACTGTTGGCCGACGAAGCTCAGCGTGGTGCAGCCGATAGCCGCAATGAGCAGCACCCACCAGATGGCGCGCAGACGCTTGTAGCGCGGCGTGTCGGGCTTGTAATACTTGCGCTCCACCTCGCGCTGCTTAGCGGCAGCGGCCTTGCGGGCGGCCTTCTCCTCGGCCTTGCGCTGCTCGGGCGTCTTCTTCGCCGACTTCACGGTGACCGAGGCGGCGGCCTTGGCCTTCGGCTTGGCCGAGGCGGCCGACTTGCGGGTCACGCCGGTGCGGTCTTCGGAGGTGTACCGCTCGTTCATAGGGTTGCGCTGGGACATGTTGCTGTGGTTCTCCTTCAAGTGGTCATTCGGGTGGTAGCGGTCACGGGCCCGAAACTTACCCGGCTCCTCCAGGTCGCTTCAGGAAAAATGCCCTGGTCGATCCTTCCTTCGCGGCGAGATCGCCGGCAGTTGCCGTGACCTTTTCTTGCGTGCTAGAACGTCGCCGGGTCAAACGTCTTTCCCGTGATGGTCTCGTAAGCCTGGATGTACTTGGCCGAGGTGGCGTCGATGATGTCCTGGGGCAAACGCGGCGGGTTGCCAGTCTTGTCCCAATGGGCGGTGAGCCAGTCGCGGACGAACTGCTTGTCGAAGCTGGGCTGGTCGCTGCCCTCCTCGTAGGTGTCGCCGGGCCAGAAGCGCGAGGAGTCGGGCGTGAGCACCTCGTCAGCCAAAATGATGGTGTCGCCGAGGCGGCCGAACTCGAACTTCGTGTCGGCGATGATGACGCCGCGCTCGGCCGCGTGATCGGCGGCGGTGGTGTACACCTTGAGCGCCAGATCGCGCAGGGCGGTAGCATCCTCTTCGCCGAGGATTTCCACGAGACGGTCGAACGAGATGTTCTCGTCGTGGTCGCCGATCTCGGCTTTGGTGGACGGAGTGAAGATGGGCTCGGGCAGCTTCGAGGAGTTCACGAGACCCTCGGGCAGTTCGATGCCGCAGACGGTGCCCTCGCGGTTGTACTCCTTCAGGCCGCTGCCAGCCAAATAGCCGCGCACGATGCACTCGGCGGGGAACATGTCGGCTTTCTTCACCAGCATGAAGCGCCCGCGTAGATAGTCGGCATAGGGCTGAAACTCGTCGGGCAGGTCGGCCACATCGGTGGAGATGAGGTGATTTTCCACGACGCCGTCGAGCAGCTCGAACCAGAATTTGGAGAGCTGGGTGAGCACCTGGCCCTTGTAAGGAATCTCGTCCTCCAGAATGTAGTCGAAGGCCGAAATGCGGTCGGTGGCCACAAGCAGCAGCTTGTCGCCCAAATCGTACAGATCGCGCACCTTGCCCTGCGCGTCGGGGGTGATGTCGATTCCCGCCATGGAACGCCCTTTCTCCTTGATGAGCCCGAGCGCCGCCCCTCTCGATCGTCGCCCAGCGGACGCCGTTCGAACGCAAATGCCCGAGCATTTTTCGCATACCGGACATTATGGCACAAATGAGAACACCCGCGCCGCGCCGTCCCCCACACGGCACAGCATCCCTAAAGGACGGAACCGACGGGACAAACCTTATGGCTCTTCGGAGGCGGAGTTCTGCAGAAAACGGCAGTTGATCCCTTCTCAGGACTCCCGTCCGATAAAGCGCCCCTATTGGCCCTACCCTCGCAGGACCCCCGTCCAGTAAAGCACCCCTAAAGAGTGCTGATCGGCACCCTCGCCAGAAAAAGTAGCCGCAAATCGACGGTTGTTACGTAAACTTCGTCGATTTGCGGCTAGGGATGGCTTCCAAAGAGGCCATCTCGGCGAAAAGCAGCCACGAATGAACGGTTGTTACGTAAACTTCGTCGATTCGGGGATAGAAATGGCCAGCAGCGAGTTTTATCGGCTCGCTTTCGCGGGCTTTTTGTGGCCGGTGCGCTTCTTGGAGTTGCGGCGGTGCTTGGAGGCGTCTTCGTCATACAGCGGGATGTGGATGGTAAAGCAGGCGCCCTTGCCCTTCTCGCCTTCCACCTGCACCCAGCCGCCGTGTCGGTCGACGATCTCCTTCACCACGGCCAGGCCCACGCCGAGGCCGCCGCTCTCGCGGTTGCGGCCTGCATCGGCGCGCCAGAAGCGCGAGAACACCATGCGAGCCTCCTCTTTGGAAAGGCCGATGCCGGTGTCGCGCACGGCGATGGAGGCCATGATGTCGCCCTTCTTCACCGACACCGTGATGTGACCGCCCTCCGGCGTGTAACGCACGGCGTTGGAAATCAGGTTCGCCGTGGCCTGGCGGATCATATCGGCGTCGCCCACCACCATGACGTCGGGCTGGGCGTCGTATTCCAGGGTGAGGCCGGAATCGGACACGAACATCTCATGGGTGGCGACGATGCCCGAGATTAGCTCGCCGACGTTGACGACCTCCTCCTTCATGGGCTCGGCGCGGTTTTCCAAACGGGACAGCTTCAGAAGGGCGTTCACCAGCCGCGACAGGCGCTGGATCTCGGAATTCACGGTGACTAGGCGCTCCTCGTCGGCCTCGTAGACGCCATCGATCATGGCCTCAACCGTGGCCTGAATGGCCATGAGCGGGGTACGCAACTCGTGGGCCACATCGGTCGTCAGACGCCGCTCCAGGTCGCGGTCTTTCTCGACCGACTCGGCCATGGCGTCGAAGGTCTCGCCGAGGCGGGCCACCTCGTCCTCGCCGGTCAGCTTCGTGCGGGCCGACAGATCGCCGTCGCCGATGGCCCGGGCCGTCTTCATGATGCGGTTGATCGGCGACACCAAGTTGCGCGCGAAGAGAAAGCCAATGCAGGACGCGAGCACGATGGCCACGCCGCCGGCGATGAACATAGCCTGATAGGAGTTATCGCGAAACTCCTGGTCGGGCTGGCGCATAAGGGCTTCGGAGCCGTAGACCCACAGGCGCACGGTGCCCACCTTCTCGCCATCGGGAAGCACGATGGAAGCCGTGGCCACCTGCGAGGTGTCCTGCGGCGCGAAGGACTTGAACACATCGCCCTGCTGCTCGTCGATGATGACGGATGAGTCGAAAACGGTGCTCCCCTTCAAGTCAATCACGCGCACGCCCACACCGCTCGTGAGCTCGGTGGCCTGGGCGGCCGGGCGCGTGGTCTCGGGGTTCCACAAATCGCCGGTCTCCTCGTAGATGGCCGCGATGCGATCCGCCGTGGTTTCGCAGAGCGTCTGCATGTTATCGGCCGTATAGGTGCGGAAGTGCTGTTCCCACACGAAGGAAACCACGCCGATGGCCACAAGGGCAGTCATGGCGGCAATAAGGGCAAAGGCCAAGGTCACACGGGTCGTATAGGAGAGGTTCGACCAGCGCAGGTGCTTTTTTTCCTTCTTGCGCTCCGGAGAAGGAGAAGAGGCCGCCGGCGGGGCGACCTCTTCAGCGGTTTCCAGAATGCGCGGTTTTGCTTCCGTCTCGGTCATGGAACTCCTTCGAAGCGGACGGGGGACGCCAGAGCCGAACGGGCCCGACGGCAACGACGCGAAAGGGGCGGCTACTGGCCGTTCTTGGTGGGATCCTCGAAGCGGTAGCCCACGCCATGCACGGTGTGGAGCCACTTCGGGTTGCGGGGGTTGTCGCCGATCTTGGCGCGCAGGTTCTTCACGTGGGAGTCGATGGTGCGCTCGTAGCCCTCGAAGTCGTAGCCGAGCACCTTCTCGACGAGCTCCATGCGGCTGTACACGCGACCGGGATAGCGGGACAGCGTGGTGAGCAGCTTGAACTCGCTGGCAGTGAGATCGATCTCCTCGCCGGAGACGAGCACCTTGTGGCCGGACACATCAATGGTGAGCTCGCCGAACTCGAGCACCTCGCGCTGGGGCTCGGAATCGGCGTGCACGCGGCGCAGCAGCGCGCGGGAACGGGCCACCAGCTCGCGGGGGCTGAAGGGCTTCACCAGGTAGTCGTCGGCGCCCAGCTCCAGACCGATGATGCGGTCTTCCACCTCGCCCTTGGCCGTCAGCATGATGATCGGCACATCGGAGGTGTCGCGGATCACGCGGCAGACGCGCTCGCCCGGCACGCGGGGAAGCATGAGATCCAGAATGACCAGATCGAAGTGATGCTTCTGGAACTCTTCCAGGGCGTCCTGGCCGTCGCCGACGGCGGTCACCCAGTAGTTCTCGCGCTCCAAATAGGCCGTCACCGCATCGCGGATGGCCTTCTCGTCTTCAACCAGAAGAATGCGTCGCGTCTCGTTGCTCATGGGGATACTCTCCTTGCATGTTCGCTTGCAGTTCCTAGGATGCCAAAGCTTCATTGCGCTGACCTGCGATTTCATCAGTTGACAGCGCATATATCAGCCCAGCAGTCGTGTTTGCGTTTATTGTAGCGTTTGCCTTCGTATGGTCGCCGAGGCGTATGCGAAATGACACAATAGTCCCATGCCACAGAGAAGATCCGCGCCCACGCGGCGCGTTGCAACAAAACAACCCACATCCCTCTCCTTGCCCGGAGGCCACGAGGTCTTGCTGACGCGCCGTCATTTCCTCTACGGTGTGGCGGGCGTGGCCGCGCTGGCCGCCGTGGGCGGCGGGGCCGCTTGGGCAGCCGGGCGCTCCGGCGACGACGACGCCCTGAAAACCCTTAAGGTGCCCGAAAACGCCGTCACCGCGCAGACCGACTTGGAAGAGATGGAAAACTATGAGGACGCCGTCACGCTGGCCGGCTCGGCGAAGCTGCCCTTCGGCACGCTCGTCTGGTGCAGCGACGACGCCGTAGCCGCCTGCCTGCTTCCCACGGAAACCGCCAAGCCCCTGGCCGAGGTGGGGCTCCTCGACCTGTCCTCAGCCGAGTGCACCACCATCATCGAGCATGCCGTGGGCGAGGCCGAGGGCTTCGAAATTTACGACGTGCGCGCGAACAGCGCTGGCGTCGTCTGGACCGAAGCCGATATCCTGGACAATGTCTGGCGCGTGTACGCGGCGTCGCTTTCCGGCACAACACTGGGCGAGCCGCAGCTGCTCGACGAGGGAGACGTGAACTGGGAGATGCCCACCTTGGCCGTCGCCGGCGGCTACGCTTTCTGGCAGCGGCTTCCACAGCTCGACGGCAACGCCCGCGTGGAAGATTCGCGGCTTTTGCGCGCTGTCTTCGGCACGGCCGATTCCCAGGTAGTGTACGCCTCTCAGGGACGCATGGCCTGCGCGCCCACCTCCTGCGGAGACAGTCTCGCGCTGGCGCCCCGCGCCCGCACAAGCGGCACCTACTACCAGCTCACCCACCTGGACGCCGCCACCTGCGAGGTTACCGACGCCTGCGTTCTGCCCTCGTCCATGAAGCCGATGGAATGCGGCTGGGGCAAAACCGGCTTCAGCTTCGCTTTCGACGGCATTTACAACTACGGCGAGGGTATCGCGAATTTGGGCACCTACTTGCCCATGGAATCCCCCGAGGCCGTCTCGCTCGCGGCAGCCAACGCGGAGGAAGCCGCTGCCGAGTCGGGCGAGGCAGACGCCGCCGCGCCGTACCTGCCCATCGCCTGCGCCAACCCCGGCACCGAGGCCTACAGCGCCGTGCCCTGGTTCCATTTCGCAGCGAACCCGCTTTCCCCGCCCTGCTGGTGCGGCAACTGGCTCATGGTGCGCGGCGGTAGCCTCGTGGTGGCCATCGATCTTGCAGGACGACGCTATGTGAAGCTGCCCCTTGAGGAGGGATCGGGCGACTACAACGATTTCCTCGCTTCCACGCATATGGGCACGCGCGCCGTCACCTACTGCAACGTGGATTACACCCCCATCGGCGGCGAGCAGCAGAAGCACTGCCTCGTCCGCATATGGGAACCGGCGGCGTAAGGGCGCTCTAGCTTGTCCGCGATCGGGACGGGAGGGCGCCGCGAAGCCCGCTGCGCGCTTTATCCCCCTGCGAACGCGGCCGTTAAGCTTACAGCCCGAAGTACTCTTGTTTGGCGGAAAGTATGCGGATGAGGGACTCGTCGAGGCGCTCTTCAGTCAGCTCGCCTGCCTGCACGGCGTCGAGCACTCCTTGGTAGGCCTCGTCGAAACGCTCGGGCATGAGCGGAATGTCGCAACCCGCCTTGAGCGCCGCGACCGCCGCTTCCGCCGGGGTGTAGTAGCTGGTGATGGCGCCCATGGAAAGCGAGTCGGTGACGACGACGCCCGTGTAACCCAGGGAATCGCGCAGCATGCCCTGGACAACGGTCGAACTGAGCGGGGCCGGCGTACTGTCGCCGATGATGTTCGGCAGGCTCACATGCCCCACCATGATCATGGGCACCCCTGCTTCGATGGCCGCGCGGAAGGGCACGAGATCCACCGTTTCCAACTCCTCGCTCGTCGAGTCGATGGTGATGGCGCCCTCGTGGGAATCGCCGGCCGCCGCGCCAATACCCGGGAAGTGCTTCGCGCAGCAGAGCATCTTCTTGTCGCGGAAGCCTTCCACCTCGGCCCGCACCATATCGGCCGCCACGGCGGCATCACTCGAGAACGAACGCAGACCCATGGTGTCGCTGCGCAACGGGTTCACCACGTCGGCCACGGGGGCGAAATCAAGGTTGAACCCGAGCGGCGCCAGGTAGTCGGCGATCTGCTCGGCGGCGCGCTTGGCCGCCTCGGTATCGCCAGCGCTGCCGAGAGCAGAAGCGTCGCCCACGTCCTGGACACCGAAGGCCTCGTTGCCGGCGACGCGCACCACCGCGCCTCCCTCTTCATCGACCGCGACAAAAGGCGCTGCATTGCCGCTGTCAGCGTAGAACTGCTTCACGTTCGCGAGCATGGTCGTCGTCTGCTCGGGATCGAGCAGGTTCTGGGCGAAGTAAACGATGCCGCCCACGGGATGGGCCGCAACACCCTCGCGGGTCATATCCCCCGCCTGGGTAACCTGGGACACACCTTCCACCAGCGCTTCGGGGGTCACGATAAACAGCTGGGCCACCTTCTGCTCGAGCGTCATGGCGCCGATGCGCTCGTCCGCAGCAGCACGCGCGACGGCCGCAGCATCTTCGGGGCCTTGGCTCTCGCCCGCGCCTTCGCCAGCTGAATCGTCCGCCCCGTTCGACCCGTCGCCCGCGCAGCCGCCCAACGCCAGGCTTCCGCCGGCCAAAGCCGCCAACCACACAAAACGACGGCGCGTGATGGAATCAGCCAAAACAGTCACACTACTTCCCTCCGAACAACTCAATCCCTTCGAGCCAATCGCGCACGCACTCGCAATTTCACTTACGCCCACCAGCATAGCGCCAGAAACGCCTTGCGGCAACGGGCCGCCGCACGATGTCGAAGCACGTAACGGTCACTTCACTTTCTGTGAAGACGGAGGCACGTCGCTCGCAAATAGGGAATAATGCGAGACATCGCAAAACGGCGAGCGAAGCAGGAGGAGGATTTGTGACCTATCTCATCACCTTTCTGGAGGGCATCATCACCTTCGTGTCGCCGTGCCTGCTTCCCATGATCCCCATCTATGTCACCTACTTTGCCGCCGGCGAGGAAGTGCGCACGTCCATCGTGCTGCGCAATGCCCTTGGGTTCGTGCTGGGGTTCACCTGCGTGTTCATCGCCATGGGCGCTTTGGCCTCATCGGTAGGTGCGTTCTTCATCGAGTACCAGAGCGCCGTCAACGTGGTGTGCGGTCTGGTGGTCATCGCATTCGGTCTGTACTTCCTCGGCATCATCAAGATCAACCTCTTCCACGGTGCGAAGAACCCGCTGGCAGGGCGCCAGCTGGGATTTTTCTCCTCGGTGCTGTTCGGCGTCATCTTCTCTGTCGGATGGACGCCGTGCGTGGGGGCGTTCCTCGGCTCGGCGCTCATGCTGGCCTCGCAGCAGGCGTCGGTGGCACAGGGCGTTATTCTGCTTCTGTGCTACTCGGCCGGCCTCGGCATTCCGTTTGTGGCGGCCGCCGCGCTCATCGACAAGCTGAAGGGCGCTTTCACCGTCATCAAGCAGCATTACGATATCATTAATAAGGTATGCGGCTGGTTTCTGGTCGCCGTGGGCGTGCTCATGGCGACGGGACTGCTCGGCGGCTTCTTGCGCCTGCTGAGCTAACCCGCGGAATCCAGCCCGAAGGAGAAAGGTTCGAACATGAGCGAGAACGAGAAGATGCCGACCGATGCCGGCGCCCCAGCCGAGACGACAGCGGCCCCGACCGATAGCAGCACCCCAGCCGAGACGGCGGCAAGCGCGACCCCCGCAGCAGCTGAGCCCTCAGCGGCCGAGCAGCGGGGCGAGGCCATCGGCGAGCGCTTGGCGTCCCTGGAAGCCGAAGAGAAAGCCGCTGCTGCCACGTCGGAGGGCGAGAAGGCCGACCGCAAGAAGCATGTTGGCGTCATCGTGGCCGCCGTCGTCTTTGCCGTGCTGCTCATCGGCGCGGGCGTGGCCTACAGCGCTCTCGCGCCAGCGGCCGACAACAAGCAGATAGAGGTCACCGGTACCGATGCTGTTCAAGAAACCGAGGTAGATGCCGCCGACGACACCGGCGACGGTAACGGCAACGGCGCCAACGCAGCCACCACCCCGGCTCCGGACTTCACCATGACCGACGCCGACGGAGCGACCCTCACTCTGGCCGACTTCAAGGGCAAGCCGGTGCTGCTGAACTTCTGGGCCAGCTGGTGCGGCCCTTGCCAAAGTGAGATGCCCGACATCCAGACCGCGTGGAAAGAGCACGGCACTGATGTGGAATTCGTCATCGTGAACATGACCGGCATGAACGGCGAGACCGAGCAGAGCGCCAAGGCCTTTCTCGCCGACGCCGGCTACACCTTCCCGTGCTATTTCGACGCCAACAACTCGGCAGCCACCGCCTTCGGCGTGAGCTCCATTCCGCAGACCTACTTGATCAACGCCGAGGGCAACATCATCGGCGCCTACATGGGCGCCATGGACGCCTCGGTGCTCGCCCAGGGCATCGACATGCTCACCGACAACACTGGCGGGGCCGCGCAGTAAGGCTTTCGAGTCCCTGAATCCTCTGGCCTCCGAACTCAGGGGCGACCAAGGTCGCCCCCTACGGGACGGCTCTCGGAGACTCCTCTTATAAGCGAGGTCTAAGAGACGGCAGATCCCGGCTCCGCAAAGTGACTTCCCAGGTTGAACCGTAGGGGGCGACCTTGGTCGCCCCTTGCCGGAAGTAAGTGAGAGCTACTAGAACTCCAGCTCCTGCAGGCGATCGAACACGACGTCCTTGCGGGTGAGGAAGTCCCAGGGATCGAAGATCTCGTCGAGCTTCTCCTGGGAAAGCAGCGCCATGGCCTCGTCGTCGGCTTCCAAACGCTCGCGGTAGGTGGGGCCGTCAACGGCATTCTGAATGTCCTCCCACACCTTCATGGCGTTGCGCTGCACGATGACGTAGGCATCCTCGCGGGAGATGCCGGCGTCCACGAGCGCCAACAGCACCTTGCTGGAGAAGATGAGACCCTTCGTACGCCACAGGTTGTGCTCCATCTTGGCCGGATAGGTCTGCAGGCCGTCGAGCATCCACTGCATCTTACCGAACATGTAGTCCAACGCCGTGAAGCTGTCGGCCAGCACCACGCGCTCGGCGCCGGAATGCGAGATGTCGCGCTCGAACCACAGGGCCGCGTTGTCGAAGGCCACCTGGGCGTTCGCCTTCACCACGCGGGCGAGGCCGCACACGCGCTCGGCCGTGATGGGGTTGCGCTTGTGGGGCATGGCCGAAGAGCCCTTCTGGCCCTTGGTGAACGGCTCTTCCGCCTCGATGACGTCGGACTGCTGAAGCAGGCGCACCTGCATGGCGATGGATTCCAGGGTGGAGGCCGTCACGGCGAGGGCCGCCATCACCTGGGCGTGACGGTCGCGGGCGAGCACCTGGGTGGACAGCGGGTCGGGGGTGAGCCCCAGCTTCTCGCAAACGTACTGCTCCACGAAGGGGTCGATGGAAGAGTAAGTGCCCACCGCGCCGGAGATAGCGCCAGTGGCGGCCACAGCGCGGGCCTCCTCCATGCGGGTGAGGGCGCGCTTCAAAGCCCAGGCCCAGCTGCCGAACTTCATGCCGAAGGTCATGGGTTCGGCGTGAATGCCGTGGGTACGGCCCACACACAGCGTATTCTGGAACTCGAAGGCGCGACGCTTGCAGGTTTCGCCGAGGCGCTTGATATCGTCGATGATGATGTCGCAAGCCTGTGTGACCTGGTAGGACAGGGCCGTGTCGCCCAGGTCGGAAGAAGTCATGCCGTAGTGCACCCAGCGGCTCGGCTTGTCGGCTCCCTCGGGAATGTCGGCGTCGATGTAGCCCGCCATGCAAGTGGTGAACGCGATGACGTCGTGGTTCGTCACTTTCTCGATCTCATCGATCTCCTCCACGGTGAAGTCGGCGTGGTCGCGGATCCACTGGGCTTCCTCGCGCGTGATGCCCGCCTGGCCGAGCTCGGCCTGGGCCTCGCAGGCCAGAACCTCGATCTCCTTCCAAATGGCGAACTTGTTCTCGAGTTCCCAGATGCGACCCATTTCCGGACGAGTATAGCGACCGATCATGCGCGTTTCCTTTCCCTGGCAGTCTGCGCGGACGCCTCAGCGGCCTGCGCGTTTTCCTTCGTGAACAGGGTACCAGAAATAGCCCGCTTCGTCGGCGGCTCTCGCCCAAGCGATCGATTCCGGCGCGCCGAGACGCCGCGGCATCGCCAGCACACGTCGGTCTGTGCGCAAATCAGGTTGAATTGCGAAGTCAGCCGAACACGCACTGAGGAGTAGACGTTTTCCCAGTTAGCCGGACGGCCCCGCGAGGGGCTGTCCTCCTTTTCCCCAGGAAAGATAGGGGGCGAGGGGCCTCGGCCGGCCGTCCGG
>OLRX01002418.1_pt1 | contig 11909 bp, 9 predicted proteins | sample 1672991 | NCBI WGS metagenome assembly OLRX01 (sample SAMEA3136744, study PRJEB25190) | human gut metagenome | biome: human gut; feature: human-associated habitat; material: faeces | place: Austria | collected 2013
TGCCTTTTTTCTCCATCATAAAGGAATGGAAAAGTTTCTCAATAATGTCTGCTCTTGTGGCAACGGTTCCAAGGCCCCCAGTCTCTCCCAGGGTTTTCACCGCTTCTTTATCTCTTGTCTCCATAAATTTCACCGGATTTTCCATAGCTGCAAGAAGAGTTGCCTCTGTGAATCTTGCTGGCGGTTTTGTTTTTCCTGTATTTAAGGAAGTTTTCAAAATCTTTAGTCTGGTTCCGGTTTTCATCTCCGGAAGACGCTGGTCTTTCAGTTTTTTCTCATCATCCGCCTCATCTTCCAAATCATCATCTGCTCCGCCTTCGTAAACTTCCCTCCAGCCCAGACTCTTTATCACTTTGCCGCTGGCTGCAAAAGTTTCTCCGGCCGCTTTCGCCTCCATGGTCACCTGCTCATACTGGCTTGCAGGATAAAGAACTGCAAGGAAACGACGGACAACCATATCATAAATCTTCCGTTCTTCATTTGTCATGTGATCCAGCTGAACAAACTGTTCTGTCGGAATGATCGCGTGGTGGTCACTGACCTTCTTATCATCCACAAAGCTTCCATTCACCTGCACTGGCTTATTCATAAATGCGCCTGCAAGCTTTCTGTACGGACCGATTCCGCAGGCCTTCAGTCTTTCCTTAATAGTAGGAACAATGTCCTTTCCAATGTATCGGGAATCGGTTCTGGGATATGTGAGTACTTTGTGGTTTTCGTAAAGGCGCTGCATAATATTCAGGGTCTCTTTTGCAGAAAAACCATATTTCAGGTTGGCTTCCCTCTGCAAAGTTGTCAGGTCGTACAGGCCCGGGGCCATAGTCTTTTTTGCTTTTTTCTCTACACTGGTTATTTCAAGAGCAGCGTTCTCCAGCCTGCCTTTGATCTGCTCTGCCCTTTCCCTGGAAAAAGTACGGAAGCTCTTTGTTTTCTCATCTCTCCAGGTCCATTTCACATCCTGGGTCTCCAGAGAAATACCATAATATTCTTTTGGCACAAATTTGCGGATTTCTTCTTCGCGCTTTGCGATCATGGCAAGGGTGGGGGTCTGCACCCTGCCACAGGAAAGCTGGGCGTTGTATTTACAGGTGAGAGCTCTGGTACCATTCATTCCCACCAGCCAGTCTGCTTCTGCCCTTGCAACAGCTGCACGGTAAAGATTATCATAGTCATGCCCGTCTTTCAGATTGGCAAAGCCTTCTTTAATTGCTTTATCTGTGACTGAGGAAATCCACAGTCTCTTAATTGGCTTATGGCAGCCTGCTTTTTCCAGAATCCAGCGGGCAACAAGTTCCCCCTCCCGTCCTGCATCTGTGGCTATAATGATTTCTCCAATATCTTTTCGGAAAAGCTGAGTCTTTACTACGGAAAATTGCCTGCCTGTCTGGCGGATGACTACCAGCTTCATCTCCTTGGGGAGCATGGGCAAGGTCGCCATTTCCCATTTTTCATACTTTCTGTCATATTCTTCCGGGTCAGCCAGGGTTACAAGATGTCCAAGTGCCCAGGTTACTACATAGTTTTTGCCTTCGAGAATACCACCATTTTTCTGGTTTGCGCCAAGAACACGGGCAATATCTCTGGCAACGGACGGTTTTTCCGCAATTACAAGTGATTTCATGTATACACTCCTGATTATTTTCGTATTTGATGATGTCTGCTTAAGCAAACAGTGAAATCCTCTCCATAATTGTTAAGGAATAGTTACATTATAACACACTTCAGAAATTTTTAAGAATATTTTGTTAAAATTAATTTGTAAAACGATCCCACCAATGCTATTATGTAACCATAAAAGACAGAGAATCTACATCGCAAGGCTTCAGGTTCTTTGCCACAGAGCATGCCCCCAAATACTTTCCCTGATATGTGCTTCACAATTTATGGGAGATTTTGCAAACATGTTCTAAAAACCTAGGAGAAGTTATGTATTATTTTATTGTTAATCCCAATTCCCGCTCTGGCAGGGGACGTTCCATCTGGAATGAAATTCATCAGCAGCTTATGCTTCGGGGAATTGATTTCCAGTACTGCCTTACAAGATATTCCGGACATGCCGCAGAGATTGCTTCTGATGCCTGTGCTCTTGGCACTGAATCTGAGCCTGTATATATCATTGCAGTGGGAGGTGACGGCACCATTCACGAGGTGCTCACCGGCATCACCGATTTTGACCGGGTAGTCTTCGGATACATTCCAACCGGCTCTGGCAATGATTTCTGCAGAAGCATGAGACTCCCTTTTGATCCAATGGAATCACTGGAATATATCCTAAAGGCAGAGCATATCAGCAAAATGGATGTTCCTTACCTGCTCCGCAATAATAAGAAGTCCCGATTCGGTATCAGCACGGGAATCGGATATGACGCCGGCGTATGCCAGGAGGTTCTGGCAACGCCCTTAAAGAAGATATTCAATCGTCTTGGGCTGGGAAAGCTGATTTATCTTTTCATTGCATTGAAGCAGCTGATTTTTATTAATCCAGGAAAAATGACAGTGACCCTAGATGGAGAGAATACTTTTTCCTATGACCACGTATATTTTACAGCGGTTATGAATCAGAAATATGAAGGCGGCGGTTTTAAGTTCTGCCCGGATGCTCAGCCTGACGACCAGCTTCTGGACGTGATCCTTGTGGAAGGTATCCGTAAGATAAAGCTTTTATTTTGCCTGCCTACTGCTTTTTTCGGAAAGCATGTGGGCATCAGGGGAATACATATTCTCACCTGCAGCGATATCCATGTACATAGTGCGTCCGCTCTTCCCATTCATATTGATGGGGAATCTGGCGGAATTCGCGAAGATTTAACAGTTTCCATTGAAAAAAGCTCTTTAAAAATCATTTTACCTGTGGTATAATCTCTCACGATTTGGGGGATCCGGAATTACAAGACCGGTAACTCAGATTGGAAAAGGAGTGAAAAAGACTTGGTACAATTTATAAAAAAATACAGGCATGGTCTGATCATACTTGCGTATGCCATTGTTTATATGCTTTTTTTTGAGTATCTGGAGTGCAGGCCGGTATGGGGATTTCATGTGATCGACACTGTTTTTGATGATTACATACCATTTTGTGAGTATTTTATTGTCCCCTATCTATTATGGTTTCCGTATCAGATTCTCACAGTTTTATACTTTATCTTCAGGAACAAGAATAAAAAAGAATATTATCAGTTGATTTTCAATATGATGATGGGTATGACTGTTTTCCTGATCGTGTCTTATGCATATCCAAATGTACTGCACTTAAGACCATCAGAGTTTCCAAGGGAAAACGTGTTTACAGATATGGTAAGATGGCTGTATCGGACGGATACACCGACCAATGTTCTGCCAAGTATTCATGTATTTAATTCTCTGGCAGTTCATATGTCACTTACCAATTGTGAGGCGCTGAGAGACCACAAAGGGGTAAGGTATGGATCATTGGTTCTTACATTACTTATTATCATGTCTACTATGTTCCTGAAGCAGCATTCCGTAATTGATGTGTGCTGTGGTGCTACGCTGGCGCTGTTTGGATATCTGTTTTTCTATCCGCAGAAGGCAGGAGAAGAAGCAAGTGGCATGGCAGTAGAGAGAATTGGACGGAATAATCGCAGGAAACATTATTAAACAAAACGCGCACTTCCAGAAATGGGAAGGCGCGTTTTTTTTAACAAAAATACGAGCGGCGACAACCGAATATAGATAAAATATGCTGCAAAGTGGGGCGTACAGATTGCAGGAATGATTTTTCAAACAGTCTCCAGAGCGCCCTGATCATTAATCAGTTAAATCCGTAGAACTTCTGGCAAAGCTTGTATGCAGCTACAGACACCTTACGTCCGCCGCGGCCTGGAAGGTTCATGAAGTTACCCATGAGGCTGTGGCGAAGTTTTCCGTAGAGGGCACGGTTCGTGGAGCGGATATATTCCAGAAGCTCCTTCTTCTTGTCGAGAGCTTCCTTTGTGCCGGAGCGGATCAGCATAATGGAGGAAATGGTAGTAATAATATCCAGATAACTGATCATGTAGGCTCTGGTGCGTTTATTCATGCTGCCGCAGCTGGTGTAGGAATTTACCATCAGTTTATTTACGCGGAGCTGCTGGTCGATTCTGCGGATCATAACTGTCTCGTTTACGGACTGGTCATCGCGGCCGATAAAGTAACGGTAGAAATTGGTATCCAGGTAGTACATGTTCTGTACATACGGCAGCGGATCAAAGGCAAAAATATTATCTACGTAGAAGGTATGCTCCGGCAGAGTCAGGTTGCACTCAAGGAGAAGCTGGGTGCGGTAGATCATGGAGTGCATGAGAAGATATTTTCCCTTTGGCATGTGACCTACTTCATTCCAGGTGAAAATCTGGTTCACTGGCAGGCAGTGACGGTACTGCATAACCTTCTTGCGGGTCGCACCCTGTTTCTCGTATACAAAGTTACTGATGAGAAGGTCAACTGTTTTGGAGCCTTTTACCAGCTCTTCCAGAGTTTTCAGGATCTCTTTGTAGGATTCTTCATTTACCCAGTCATCGCTGTCTACAACCTTGAAATAGAGACCCTGGGCATTGTGGATGCCGGTGTTTACAGCGCCGCCGTGGCCAAGGTTTGGCTGATGGATGGCGCGGACAATGCCTGGATATTTCTCCTGGTATTCATCTGCGATCTCGGCTGTTCTGTCCTTGGATCCATCGTCAATTACAAGGATCTCTACTTCATCTCCGCCTGGTAAAAGGGATTTGATGCAGTTCTCCATATAAGCTTCAGAATTATAACATGGAATTGCTATGCTCAGTAATTTCATTTATTTTCCTCCTCATGTAGTGTAACGATTCTGTATTTTAAAATTACGCACCTTGCGATGTATTTTTCTTTTTTTCTTTGAGTTATGTTCTCAAAAACGCCAGCAGAACCGTTACATATATTTTTCATAAGCGCCAAACGCAGAAGGTATGGCGTAGTTTCTCTCTGATTCTTTTTTATCTGCAAAAAGAATTCCCGGGACATGTGTCTGCTCCAGGGAGGACACGCGGATCCGGTACGCTTTCATCCGCCACTCAATGTGGGAAAAAATATGCCTGGCCTCCGGCAGTTCTTCTATATATAAGGGCTCTGCGCCAAGCTCTTTCACGTATTCCAGGGCTTCCTCACGGTTCAGGTATCCTTCTGTATTGGGAAGCTCGTATAATCCGGCAAGGAGGCCTTTCGGCGGCCGCTTGCGGATCGCAGTGCAGCTTCCATCCTGAATAACCAGAACGGTTCGCTCTTCCACCACTCTTGGCTTCTTTGGTGCTTTCACCGGAAACTTTTCCATAGTGCCGTGAAGTCCCGCCTGGCAAAAGCCTCTCACCGGACAAAGGTCGCATTTGGGCTGTCCGTTGGGGACGCACACTACTGCTCCAAGCTCCATCATTGCCTGGTTAAAATCACCTGGACGGTCTTTCGGGATAATTTTCTGCAATGCGCTTTCTGTCTTTTTGCGAAATGCAGGTCTGGTAATGTCTTCCGAATCTTCCGTCATTCTGGTGACTACACGGAAAACATTTCCATCTACGGCTGGCACCGGAATGCCATACGCTATAGAAGCGATAGCTCCTGCAGTGTAACTTCCTATCCCCTTTAACGAGATAAGAAGGGAAAAGTCTTCGGGAAGTCTGCCATTATATTTTTCTACCATTTCCCTGGCTGCCAGCTGCATGTTCCGCACACGGCTATAGTATCCAAGACCTTCCCACAGCTTTAACAGCTTTTCCTCCGGACAGACTGCCAGGGCCAGGATATCCGGCAGTTCCCTGATAAATCTTTCAAAATAGGGCTTTACAGCTTCCACGCGGGTCTGCTGGAGCATGATCTCGGATACCCAGGTGTAATAAGCGTTGTGCTTATCCCTCCAGGGCAAAATCCTTTTGTTCTCATCATACCAGGCAAGAAGAGGCTGTATAAACTCATCTGTCATCTAGTTTCCTCCAAACACACAGGCACTGGATTCTGTATTTCCATCCCGTCCGGCTCTACCAGACAGTCATAGGCCAGAATATGCACCCCTGCCTTTTTCGCTTTCTGTAAGGTTTCCCCAAATTCCCGGTGCGTATCCCAGTTTGGTTCAAATCTTGTAATTCCCTTCATCTGGATCACCAGAAGCAGATAAGCCTCATATCCTTCCCTCATGCAATGGATCAGCTCTTCCAGATGCTTCACGCCCCTCGCAGTAGGAGCATCTGGAAAACGGGCAATATTGTCTGCTTCCAGGGTTACACCCTTGACCTCAATAAAAGCCTTTCTCTTATCTGAACAGGCATACAGATCGAATCTGGAATTTCCATAAGTTTTCTCAGGAGTTACCTGCACTTCCTCCGGAAAAAGATGTCCTGCCCTTACCCATTCCAGGGCGGCTTTATTGGGAATCTGGGAATCCATATTGATCAGGCGTCCGCCTTTATTTACACAGACCAGATCGTATGCTGTTTTCCTTGCCGGATTACTGCTCTTTTCCAGAAAAACCTGAACACCAGGAATCAAAAGCTCCCTGCATCTGCCTGTGTTCTTTACATGAACCGTCTCTGTCTGTCCCGCGATCTCCACATGTGCGATAAATCGGTTCGGACGATCCAGGAAACGGCCTTCTGTAATATTTTCGTATTTCATAGTTCACCTCGTGCTGCTGCCTGACTCCCAAAACGTGTCTGAAAAAGGCTTTCTTCAATGACAGTCTCAAGAAATAATGTAACTATTTCACTGCAATATAAAACTGACCAATAGTTCAAAAGCAACAGTCACCTTTCCTATCATAACATAAAATCTGCAAAAAGCCAGTTAAAATTGAAAAATCCCATATTAGGAGATTGATTTTTTTGATTTTCCTATATAGAATAGAAACCGTCAGATTTCAAAACAGAATGAGAAAAGAAGCAATTTAAGAATTTTAAGCACACCAGAAAGGACTAAAAACCTCAAATGGACAGTATTATTTTTGATATTGACGGAACTATATGGAATTCCACCGACGTTGTAGCTATGGCGTGGAATAAGGCTTTAGAAAAAGAGAATCTTGATGTCCGTGTGACAGCTGATCAGCTGAAAGGGCTGTTTGGCAGACTTCTCCCGGATATTGCGAAGGCAATCCTTCCAGAACAGACTGAAGCGGAGCAGCTTCGGGTCATCGATATCTGCTGCCAGGCTGAGCACGATCTGCTGCGTGCGATGGGGGCACCTGTTTACGACGGACTGGAAGAAACTTTGAAGGAGCTTAACAAACGCTACCCGCTTTTTGTAGTAAGCAACTGCCAGGCTGGATATATTGAACTTGTTTTTGAGAAAACAGGGCTGGGAAAATATTTCACAGGTCATCTGTGTCCTGGAGACAGCGGGGAAGCCAAGGCAGCTAATATCCGTTCTATTGCTAAGAAGTATCAGCTGAAAGCACCTGTTTATGTAGGAGACACCTTCGGGGATTACCAGGCATGTCAGGAGGCAGGGGTACCATTTGTATTTGCTTCCTATGGATTCGGACAGGTAGATACACCGGATTATGTAATTGAGAAGCCGGCGGATTTGTTGAAATTATTCTAATTATTTATACAACTTTTATTAGCATTCCTTACTTTTCAAAAAATAGTGTGCCTGACTCATCACTGAAGTAACGAGAATGTGACACACAGTTATTCAACAGCAGATCGCCGGAATGATTTTTCAAACAGGCTCCAGTGCAGCTCAATATCCGGATTACAAAAGAAGCACCTGTATATCAATTTCCAGATATACAAGTGCTTCTTTTTCATCTCATTTCTTACATTTCTTGCGAATCACTACCACCATGATAATGAAGATAACAATTACTGCTGCCAGATAAATGATATCGTACACATAGCTCTTGATCACCATATCCAGACCGGTGAGAATTCCAAAAATGAGCAGGGTCACGCCGGAAACCAGCTGGACCTTTTTGTCATCGTAAAGCTTCTTACGCTCAGCGGCATTTCCGCCTTTCATAAGAACATCTCCATGACCGGTAAGAAGCATAACTCCCATTACAAGAGCTGCTATAGTCAGTATCATATCAAATGAATCCATATTCATATTAACTTATTCTCCACTTCTTTTGTGTTATGCTGCTGCCCGCGGTCTCAAAGACATGCAGCTGTCTTTTCATCCATCTAGAGCGTGTTTGTTCGTACTCAGTGACCAAAAACTAATTGTTACTGCTCACTGCAATTTTCCGGTCAGATAAATGATCTTTTAGTAGAAGCACACGATCGGCACATTGGTATCAATAATGCTGTACAGAGTAGCTGCTGCATCCAGCGGCATATTGATACATCCATGGGATCCGGCGTAGGTATAGCGGTCACCACCGAAATATACCTGCCAGGTAGCGTCATGGAAACCAATTCCGCCGTTAAACGGCATCCAGTAGGTAACCTGGTTTTCGTACTCGTAAGTGCCGTCCGGCTTCTTCTCTCCACGAAGCACATCCGGGCTCTTCTTATAATACAGGGTGAAAATTCCCGGAGGTGTGGCTCTGTCATCATAACGGATATCTCCGGAAACAATGTCAGAGTCAAAGATGATGCTGCCATTCTGGTAATAGTACATGTGCTGACTACTCAAATCTACCTCGATATAGGTACTTCCAATGTCATTGTATCCATAAGAATTGGCTCTCATGGAATATACCGGTTCCCGTGTAGTCTGAGTGCCTGTACGGATCTCTTCTGTCAGCTGTGCTGCTTCTGCGTCCTGATCGATCTTCCAGCCATATGCAGAGCCATAAACAGAAACGGTACGGCCACTGGTCGTATTAAAGGAACGTGTTGTTCCAACTGTATCATGCTCACTTGCCAGCTGTGCCACAAAATCCTTGATATGCTGGGTAAAGGAAGCATCATCCTGCACCAGCTGTCCCTTGTCATCAAACTGCAGCCATTCCTTAAGGGTGCTTCCGTCAAGAGTGACTGTCTGCTCTCCAAATGTATAGGTAATGCTGGCCTTGGTATAATTATTATAAGCATCCCTGGTGGCCTGAAGGGTAGGATCATCGCTGGTCACTGCTGCCACTGCATATACATCCGGCGTATTTCCCAGATCAATGGAGGTCTGGCTTCCGGAAATGGCGGTATCCAGCGCTTTATAGGCTTCCTTCACCTTCAGCTTGCTGCCCTCAGTCTCAGGAACAATGGTAAACTCGCTTCCCTCAAGCGCCACATATGCATTCTCCGGCTCAACCTGGTTTTCTGCCTGTGCACACTTTAATTCCTTTACTTCACTCTGAAGCAAACTCTTATCAAAAGTCACATTCTCCTGGGTGGTATAGCTTCTGGTCTCCATGAACCCTTTTACCCATTCATATGGCTTCTGCTGCTTCAAAAGATCCAGAACTTCTCCATCAGACACATAGCGGTAATTGATCTGGTTTCCGCTGATGGTCTGTGGCTCCTGGTTCCGCGCGGTAATCTCAATGGAATAATCCTCTACATTGCTTGCAATCAGCTGCTCTGTTTCGTAGGCAGTCTTATTGGAACAGTTGATTCCGTTAATATAGGTTCCTTCAAAGAATCTGTCTGCATAATAGTAACTCACTGCTCCATAAGCGCATCCTGCTGTCACCGCAAGAATAGCTGCCACAATTCCCGTAACTTTAAGTCCCTTATGCTTCTTTCTGGGAACAGGGATGATCTTCTCATCCAGTTCCTCATCAGTAATAGGAACATAGGAAATCTTCGTCGGACGGGCAGATCTGGCTGCCGGCTTCGGAGACGGTCTGGCAGATTTCTTAGAAGTCTGCTTCTCAGGCTGGTTAGGTGCTGCCGCACCGGCAGAATCTTTTCTTCGGTGCTTTCTGCCTTTATTTGAATAGGGCGGAATAATTTCCACCTGAAGCTCTTTTTCAGATGTTTCCGGTTCATCTGCAGATTCAGCGTCCTCTGAATCTTCGCTCTCTGAATCTTCTTCCTCTGAATTCTCTTCTTCAGATTCTGTCTCTTCCTCGTCCCAGAAGTCCTCTTCTTCCGTGCTCAGCTCTGCCTCATCCTGGTCGTACTCTTCTTCCTCTGGATACTCCTCTTCAGAATCCTGCTCAGCCAGTTCTTCTGCATCGGAATCGTCTTCCCCCTCCCAGGAATCAAAATCGCTCTCCTGGTCATCTTCATCATAAAAGTCTGCGCCGTGGAATTCCTCATCCGGATCTGCTTCAAGACCTGCCATAGCCGAATCTATTTTATCTTCAAAGTCTCCCGGGCTTCCCTGAGTATGCTTGTTGTCCTTACTCATGTATAAAACTCTCCTCTGATAAAAACACTGTTTGAACAAGGCTTCTCCATCTAATGGCGAAACCTTGCTTCATTATAACATATATTTTCCATTTTGTATCTTAAAATGTATATTTCCTTCAAAAGAATCCCTTTAATAAAACTATCTGATACACTTATTCTATTAAACTTTTCCTTTTGCTTTGTAATCCCTGTTTTTCAATTTTACAGGCACAACTTCTTTTTCATATCCTTCATCACATAGAAGTAAAGTCCAATAAGAAGGACAGTTGCTACAATCCATGCAAAAGGACTTGCCATACATGCCATGGTATAGCTCTTTTTATTGGAAGCAACAATTGCCATGATACCTCTTCCAACCAGCTCTGCAACACCGGAAAGCATAGGCAGAAGTCCGTATCCCATTCCTTGGAATCCATTTCTGTAGGAATTGACTACATACAGGGGAATCATAAACATCCCAACGCATTGCAGATACGTTTCCACCATAGGAATTACCACCTCTGCGTTATCAGAAATGAACAGATAGGCAAAATATTTTCCTACGAAAAAGAGAATAAAACCTACGAGCACCCCATATGTACAGCCGATCACATCTGCAGAACGAAATCCTTTTCGAACACGATCCAGCTTACGTGCTCCGATATTCTGCGCATTGTATGTAGACATGGCAGTTCCAATTGCTACAAAGGCCTGGGTAAAAATACTCTCAATCTTGGAACCGGCTGTAAATGCAGCCACTGCATAGGAGCCCAGGATATTCAGGGAGCTCTGCACCATCATGGTGCCGATCGCTGTGATGGAAAACTGAAGACCCATGGGAATTCCCACGCTGATCTGTTTCCCTGCAATATATTTGTCAAAATGCCAGTCCTCTCTCTTCATCTTAAGCTCCGGCACTGCCTTCCAGATGTAAATCAGGCAAAGCAACCCGGACACGCCCTGAGAGACGACGGTAGCCCAGGCAGCTCCCGGTGCACCCCAGTGGAAAAAGATAATAAATACAAGATCAAGCACAATGTTAAGCACGGCCGCCAGGATCAGGAAATAAAGCGGCGTCTTACTATTTCCCAGTGCCCTCAGAATACTTGACACCAGATTATAGAGCACCTGGGTAAAAATCCCCGCACAGATGATCATAATGTAGCCGTATGCTCCGTCAAAGATATCCTCTGGCGTATGCATAAACACTAGCAACCTATGCATTCCAAGCATACTTACAGCTGTCATAACAACTGCGATGACCACTGAAAGAATCGCTGCATTTCCAACCGTCTTACGCATCTCATCCATTCTTCCTGCTCCGAACTTCTGAGAGGTAAGAACTGTAACTCCTGTTGTAACCCCCATCAGGAATCCAATAATAAGGAACGTAATGGTCCCAGTGGTGCCTACCGCTGCCAGCCCCTTGGTTCCAACAAACTTTCCAACAATAACTGCATCTGCCATACTGTACAGCTGTTGAAAAACATTTCCCAGAAATACAGGAATAGTAAAATTCAACAGCATTTTCATGGGCTTTCCCACAGTCATATCTGTCTGCATATTCTTTTTTCCTCCACAAGAAAAAATATCGTTTTAGAGGGATTATAGGCGATATTTTTTCTACTTTCAAGCCCCTTTTTTTATTATTTTGCAACTATTCAGCAGGTGCTGTTC
>OLRX01002420.1_pt1 | contig 11892 bp, 10 predicted proteins | sample 1672991 | NCBI WGS metagenome assembly OLRX01 (sample SAMEA3136744, study PRJEB25190) | human gut metagenome | biome: human gut; feature: human-associated habitat; material: faeces | place: Austria | collected 2013
TGCTTTAGGTTTTAATACACTTCTTGGAATTCCTACTACTGTTGGATATTTTATTGCGGGAGCAATTGCGATCATCGTATTTTTATCAAAGAATGCATTAAATGCTATGGATAACCTTACAAAGATCCTTGGTGGAATCATGATCCTTGTCATCTTTATTGTGATCCTGATCGTACAGCCGCCAGTTGGTATGGCAGCAAAAGAAACAATCATGCCAACAGCATCTATGGGAGATATTTTCCCAGCGATCCTTACATTACTTGGAGGAACAGTCGGTGGATATATTACATTTGCAGGTGCACATCGTCTGATCGATTCAGGAATCACTGGAAAAGAGAACTTAAAAGAGATCAATAAGAGTTCTGTTATGGGAATGGGAATTGCAACGATCGTACGCATCTTCTTATTCCTTGCAGTTTTAGGAGTGGTTGTAGCAACAGCAACTTCACCAGCTCATACATTAGATGCAGCGAACCCAACAGCGGATGCATTTTTACAGGGAGCAGGACAGATCGGTTATAGATTCTTTGGACTTGTGATCTTATGCGCAGCGATCACATCCATCGTTGGATGTGCTTATACATCTGTGTCTTTCCTTAAGACATTCAGCAAAACGATTGAGAAGAATGAGAAATGGTTTATTGTAGGATTTATCGCGATCAGTACTGTATGTATGGCACTTGCTGGACAGCCAGCGGTATTATTAGTACTTGCAGGAGCATTAAATGGATTGATCTTACCGATCACATTAGGAGTTTGCCTGATCGCATCTCAGAAGAAATCTGTTATGGGAGAAGATTATCATCATCCAGTATTATTACTGGTTCTTGGAATCGTGGTAGTTGTTGTTTCAGGATATCTTGGAATTACATCATTAAGCAGCTTAAGTGCATTATTTGCATAAGCAAAATTGTCTGGATAAACAGATAAGTTTAAAACATAGAAGCACAGACTGACCGAAAGGAGTTATGTGAAAAAACATGGAAGAAGTAAAGATTAGTACTGCGGGAGATTCTGCCTTACTCATTGAATTTGGACAGGAAATTTCCCCAGAGATCAATGCAAGGATCACAGCCTTTGTACATCTTTTAAAAGCGCAGCATATCGAAGGTGTGCAGGATATGATCCCGGCATTTACCAGTCTCTTGATCAATTATGACCCGAGGATGGTAAATTACAAAACATTAACAAAACGTCTACAGAAGTTACTAAAACTGGATGTCAATGAAGAGGCATCGGCATCCAGAGTTTTTGAAATCCCAGTATGTTATGGAGGAGAATACGGACCAGATATTGAAAATATCGCAAAAAATGCTGGTTTAACGGAAGAAGAGGTTATAAAGATTCACTCTTCCAAAGACTACTTGATCTACATGCTTGGATTCTTGCCAGGATTTTCATATCTTGGAGGACTTGATGAAAGAATTCATACACCAAGACTGGCGAACCCAAGAATCAGAATTCCGGCAGGAAGTGTTGGGATCGGCGGCTCTCAGACAGGAATTTATCCGCTTGATTCACCAGGAGGATGGCAGTTACTTGGTCTGACACCAGTAAAAACCTATGATCCAGAACGAGAGAATCCAATTCTTTTTGAAGCTGGAGATTATATCCGTTTTGTACCTGTTTCAGAAGAAGAGTATTTAAAGATTAAAGAACAGGTTGAAAATGGAACATATGAATGTATCATTCATACAAAGGAGGTGTAGATTATGGGAATTCGTGTATTAAAAGGCGGAATGATGACAACGGTGCAGGATCTTGGAAGAACAGGATACCAGAGTCAGGGATTTAGTGTATCCGGAGTTATGGATGTTCGTTCTTTTAAGATTGCAAATCTCCTGCTGGATAACCCGGAAAATGAAGCAGTTCTTGAATTTACCTTAATAGGACCAACACTTGAATTTACATCCGAGACGATCATTTCAATCACAGGTGGAGATTTCCGCCCGCAGATCAATGGAAAACCTGCCAAGATGTATACAGCAATTTATATGCATCGTGGAGATATTTTGACATTTGGCGGAGCAAGAACTGGAACAAGAGGATATATTGCATTTTCAAGTTATCTTGATGTGCCAGTAGTCATGGGAAGCCGTTCTACGAATATCAAATGTCAGATCGGTGGATATAAAGGCCGGAAACTAGAAGATGAAGATTATATTGCATTCAGGGCAAAGCGAAGATATCTGCCATATTATTTATCAAGGAGTCTGGATCTTGATGAATTTGATCAGGAAAAGATAACATTAAGAGTTGTCATGGGACCTCAGGAAAAGATGTTTACGAAAGAGGGCCGAGAAACATTTTTAAATTCAGAATATACAGTAACAAGTGAATTTGACCGCATGGGATGCCGATTAGAAGGACCATTTATCGCATATAAGACGACTTCAGACATCATATCTGACGGAATCGCCTTTGGATCTGTTCAGGTACCAAGTCATGGAAAACCGATCATCTTATTAGCAGACCGCCAGACAACGGGTGGATATGCGAAGATCGCGACAGTTGTTTCTGTAGATATTCCGAAACTTGTTCAAAGAAAAACAGAACAAAAAGTAAGATTTCAGGCAGTATCCGTAGAAGAAGCCCAGAAGCTGTTAGCAGATGAGATGAAAGAGCTGAATGACTTCAGAAGCCAGATTTATACACCTTGTAAAGAAGTATTAGATTGCAGACTCGTTGCAAAACGAATCAGCACACTATTTAAATAGAAAAGGAGAATGAAACGGTGAATTTAGATAAAATTGAGAAATTAGTAAAGATCATCGAGAATTCCTCTATGCTTGATTTCAGCATTCAGGAAGGCGATGTAAAGATCAAAATGAGCAGAAGAGGAAGTGTTGGAGCGCCTGCTGCACCGATGTCAGTTTCCACACAGGGTGTTGATACAGTAGAAAGTATTGATTCCGAAGATGAATCATACATCACATCTCCGATCGTAGGTACCTTTTATTCGGCTCCATCCCCAGATGCCAAGGCATTTGTGAAGGTTGGAGACAGAGTCAAGGCAGGACAGACTGTATGTATCCTTGAGGCGATGAAATTAATGAATGAGATCGAAAGTGATTATGACTGTGAGATTGAAGCTGTCTTAGCAAGCAACGAACAGAAAGTTGAATATGGACAGCCATTATTTAAAGTAAAAAAACTTGAAGACTAAAGGAGGCATTGTATGTTTCGAAGTATATTGATCGCAAACCGTGGTGAGATCGCAGTGCGCATTATTCGTGCTTGTCGTAATATGGGGATCAAGAGTATCGCGGTTTATTCAAAAGAAGATAAAGACAGTCTTCATGTACAATTAGCAGATCGAAGAGTATGTATCGGAGAAGGACCTGCAAAAAACAGCTACTTAAACATGGAACGTATCATTTCTGCAGCAAAGAATACGGACGCAGATGCGATCCATCCAGGGTTTGGTTTCTTATCTGAGAATGCTGATTTCGTTCGCTTATGTAAAGAAAATGGTATTGCATTTATCGGACCAAGTGCAGAAGTCATTGACAGCATGGGAAATAAATCAAACGCAAGAAAAACAATGATGGAAGCAGGAGTTCCAGTTGTTCCAGGAACCAAAGAACCTGTCTATGATGCAGCTACAGGGGAGAAATTAGCAGATGAGATCGGTTATCCAGTTATGATAAAAGCATCTTCAGGTGGTGGTGGAAAAGGAATGCGAGTTTCCAGATCCAAAGAAGATTTTGAATTCAATTTCAATACTGCGCAGAGAGAATCTGCCAATGCATTTGGTGATGATACGATGTACATTGAGAAATTCATCGAGAATCCAAGACATGTGGAGATTCAGATCATGGCAGATGGACATGGGAATGTCGTAGCCTTGGGAGAACGTGATTGTTCTGTTCAGAGAAACCACCAGAAACTGATCGAAGAATCACCATCCCCAGCGATCACGGAAAAGATCAGAAAATCTATGAATCACGATGCGATCCTTGCAGCGAAAGCAGTAGGGTATACCAATGCTGGAACCATAGAATTTATCCTTGATCCAAAAGGAACCTATTATTTCATGGAAATGAACACACGTATTCAGGTAGAACATGGGGTCACAGAGATGGTTACGGGAACAGATCTGATCATTGAACAGATTCGAGTGGCTATGGGAATGGAATTAAGTTTTACACAGGAAGATGTGGAGATCAACGGACATGCGATTGAATGTCGTATCAATGCAGAGATTCCAGAGAAAAACTTTATGCCAAGTCCAGGTGTGATCAAACATTTGCATTTGCCAGCTGGAAATGGAGTTCGTGTAGATACCGCAATTTATACAGGGTACTGTATTCCATCCGAATACGATTCTATGATCGCGAAAGTTATCGTACACGCACCAGACCGTGATGCAGCATTACAGAAAATGAGATCAGCTCTTGATGAGATGGTGATATTAGGGATCAATACAAACCTTGATTTCCAGTATCAGCTGATGAATAACCGTGAATTCTGTGAAGGAAAAGCGGATACAGGATTTATCGAGAGACTCTTGAAATTAGATTAAATTCGATAAAACGGAAGAAATGGAGGTATAAATTAAATGTACCAGATAGATTTAAATAGTGACCTTGGAGAAAGTTTTGGACGTTACACGATCGGGAATGATGATAAGATCATTCCATTGATCACATCAGCGAATGTTGCATGTGGTTATCATGCATCCGATCCAGTGGTTATGATGGAGACGATCCAGAGAGCAAAAGAAGCCGGGATCACAGTTGGGGCCCATCCGGGACTTCCAGATCTGATGGGATTTGGACGAAGAAGCATGGCGATTTCCAACGAAGAAGCGAAAGCATATACACTATACCAGATCAGTGCGATAGGTGGAATGTGTAAAGCGGCCGGAGTGAAATTACAGCATGTAAAACCACATGGAGCATTATATAATATGGCGGCTAAGGATTATGATCTGTCTAAAGCAATCTGTGAAGCAATTTATGAATATGATAAAGACCTGATCGTTATGGGATTATCTGGAAGCGAGATGATCAAAGCAGCAAAAGACTGTGGATTAAAGTCAGCCAGTGAAGTATTTGCAGACAGAGCTTATGAAGAAGATGGAACACTGGTGAATCGAAGAAAACCAGGAGCTATGATCGAAGATGAAGATGAAGCGATCAACCGAGTTATTCGTATGATAAAAGAAGGAAAAGTGACTTCGATCACTGGAAAAGATATTGATATTAAGGCAGACTCAGTATGCGTTCACGGAGATGGAGAGAAAGCATTATTATTTGTGGAGAAGATCCGTAAGACATTCGGTGAGAATGAGATAGAAATCTGTCATTTATAATGGAGATATTTTTAAGATAATGAAGAAATGGTAGATGGATCTAGAGAAGAATTCATCTGCCATTTTTTCATTTCATAGCAATTTGTGACTCTATTGATGCCATGTCATTGAACTGTTGTTATCGAAAAGCAGTACTTGAACATTGGGATTATGTTGTTGGAAATGAGAAAGAGAAGTATAAGAAAGAAGGAGACAAATGCAAGATAAAGTAAGAGATTTAAGAAGTGCATTAAAACGCTTGAAACAAATGGAAGGGCAGTACATAGAAACTGATGTAGAAGTTGATCCAATGGCAGAACTTGCGGGAGTTTACCGCTATGTAGGTGCAGGTGGAACTGTAAAGCGCCCGACAAAAGAAGGTCCAGCGATGGTATTTAATAATGTCAAAGGACATAAAGATGCCAGAGTAGCCATCGGTGTATTAGCAAGCAGAAAGCGTGTGGCAGCGCTCTTGGACTGTAAACCAGAAGAATTAGGAAAGAAACTTTATCATAGCGTAGATAATCCGATAGCACCAGTGGAATATCAGGGAGATGCACCATGTCAGCAGGTTGTTCATAAAGTGGAAGATCCAGACTTTAATTTGTATGATCTGGTACCAGCACCAACCAACACACCAGATGATGCAGGCCCATATATTACATTGGGTATGTGCTATGCAACGCACCCAGACACAGGAGTTCATGATGTAACCATTCACAGATTATGCATTCAGGGAAAAGATGAACTTTCTATTTTCTTCACTCCTGGAGCAAGACACATCGGAGCAATGGCAGAACGTGCAGAAGAATTAGGACAGAAACTTCCAATTTCAATCAGTATCGGAGTGGATCCGGCAATCGAGATCGGTTCTTGTTTCGAGGCACCAACAACACCTCTGGGATACGATGAATTATCTGTAGCAGGTGCATTGAGAAATGAACCAGTAGAGCTTTGTAAATGCTTAACAGTTAACGAAATGGCAATTGCAAATGCCGAATATGTCATCGAAGGGGAAGTGATTCCAAATGTCCGAGTACAGGAAGACCAGAACAGCCACACAGGCTATGCAATGCCAGAATTTCCAGGATACACAGGACCTGCAAGTTCACAGTGCTGGCTGATCAAAGTCAAAGCGGTAACACACAGAGAAAATCCGATCATGCAGACATGCATCGGGCCAAGTGAAGAACATGTATCTATGGCTGGAATCCCAACAGAAGCAAGTATTTATGGAATGGTAGAAAAAGCGATGCCGGGACGTCTTCAGAATGTATACTGCGGCTCCGCAGGCGGTGGAAAATACATGGCAGTCTTACAGTTTAAGAAACGAGAAGCCAGCGATGAAGGAAGACAAAGACAGGCAGCACTTCTTGCATTTTCAGCATTCAGTGAACTGAAGCATGTATTTTTGGTAGACGAAGACGTCGACTGTTTCGATATGAATGATGTATTATGGGCAATGAATACAAGATTCCAGGGAGATGCAGATATCATCACGATTCCAGGGGTAAGATGTCATCCACTGGATCCATCCAACGATCCAACATGTTCTTCAAGTATCAGAGATCATGGGATTGCATGCAAGACAATCTTTGACTGTACTGTTCCATATGATCAGAAAGAGCGATTCAAGAGAGCAAGATTTATGGAAGTTGATCCGGAACACTGGTTATCATAAAATACAGAATACAAATAGGAAAAGGAAATTTATTTGAATGAAGAAACGATTGATCATAGGGGCAACAGGGGCAAGTGGAATTCCAATCTTGATCCAGTGTCTGAAATTGGTGCAAGAGCAGAAGGATTTTGAATCTTATCTGGTTATGACAGACAGTGCCAAACTGACCTTAGAACATGAAACAAAAATGAAGGTGAAAGAGATCGAAAAACTTGCTGATCATGTTCTGGATTCAAGAGAAATCGGTGCAGGACCAGCCAGTGGATCATTTCAGACGGAAGGGATGCTCATTGTCCCATGCAGTATGAAGACAATTGCAGGAATCCACAGTGGATATGCAGATAATCTGGTACTTCGTGCAGCGGATGTAACGATCAAAGAGCAACGGCCGTTGGTGCTTGCAGCAAGAGAGACACCACTGAGTGCGATTCATCTTAGAAATCTTCAGGAATTGGCAATGATTCCGAATGTGCGGATCATTCCACCAATGATGACATTTTATCATATGCCAGAGAGCATAGAAGAAATGACATATCATATTGCAGCAAAACTATTAGAACCATTTGGGATAGAAGCAAAAGAATATCGAAGATGGAGCGGATTGTAGAAAGAGAGGTTTCTATGAAAATATTATCATTTGGATCATTAAATATTGACTATGTATATAAAGTTTCTCATTTTGTGAAAAAAGGAGAAACATTGTCTGCAGAAGAGTTGAATGTATATACAGGCGGAAAAGGATTAAACCAGTCCATTGCACTTTCACGTGCAGGAATGGAAACATATCATGCAGGAGCGATTGGCATGGATGGACTATTTTTGTTGGATCAATTAAAAGAAGCAGGAGTAAATACAGATCTTGTTAAGATGCTTGAAGACGTAAGAACAGGAAATGCGATCATACAAAATGATGAAGAGGGCGATAACTGTATTATTCTATTTGGAGGAGCTAATCAGGCAATCAGTAAGGAACAAGTAGATGAAGTCTTTGAACATTTTAAAAACGAAGATTATTTACTGATTCAAAATGAAATCAATGAACTTCCATATATCGTAAAGAAAGCAAAAGAAATTGGAATGAAGATCATTTTAAATCCATCTCCAATGAATGAGAAGATAAAAGAACTTCCACTAGATCAGATTAACTATTTTCTTTTAAATGAAATAGAAGCAATGCAGATTCTTGATATGGAAGAACCAAAAGAAATTGATGGGAAATATATTAGTGGTCTGTTACATCAGAAATTCCCAGAAGCAACCATCGTATTAACTTTAGGAAGTGAAGGATCTGTATGTATATCTGGTGATGAATATGTGGAACAGTCAATTTATAAGGTAAAGACAGTCGATACAACGGCAGCAGGAGATACCTATACCGGATATTTTATTGCAGGTATCTTAAATGGAAAAACGATTAAAGAAGCAATGGATACCGCATCCAAAGCATCAGCAATTGCAGTAAGCAGACAAGGGGCAGCCCCATCCATTCCATGTCTGGAAGAAGTAGAAGAATATAAAAATTAGAAGAAATGAAGGCAGATTTTTTAAGGTATCATATAGAAGATCTGCTTTCATTTTTGTTTGAAAATAAAATAAACGAAAAAATTAAAATAATTAGCACTCACCACTTGACAGTGCTAATAATGAGTGTTATATTACGAATAGAACAAAAGATAAATGGATATCTTAATATAGATAAATACCCATTCGTAAAGGAGGAAAGAGTATGAACATCAACAAATTTACACAGAAGTCCATTGAGGCAGTCAATCAGTGTGAGAAGATCGCCTACGATCATGGACATCAAGAGATAGATCAGGAACACTTCTTATATAGCTTGCTTACGATTGATGACAGTCTGATCGCAAGCCTGCTTGAGAAGATGGGAATTAACAAAGAAACATTTTTAAGCCAGGTACAGGAGTTATTGAATAAGAAACCGAAAGTATCCGGTGGTCAGGTATATATGAGTAATGACTTGAATCAGGTACTTCTTCACGGAGAAGACGAGATGAAAGCCATGAAAGATGAATATGTATCTGTAGAACACCTATTCCTTGCAATGATCAAGCATCCAAATAAAGCAGTCAAAGAATTATTCCGTGCCTACGGAATTACAAGAGATCGTTTCTTACAGGTGTTATCACAGATTCGTGGTGGACAGAAAGTCACAAGTGACAATCCAGAAGAGACATACGACAGTCTTGAAAAATACGGATATGACCTTGTAAAGAGAGCTAGAGAACAGAAACTAGATCCAGTCATCGGACGTGACAGCGAGATCCGTAACGTTGTTCGTATCTTATCAAGAAAGACAAAGAATAATCCAGTATTGATCGGTGAACCGGGTGTAGGTAAGACAGCCGTTGTTGAAGGATTAGCACAGCGAATCGTTCGTGGTGACGTGCCAGACCAGTTAAAAGATAAGACAATTTTTTCACTGGATATGGGATCACTGGTAGCAGGTGCCAAATACCGTGGTGAATTTGAAGAGCGTTTAAAAGCGGTTCTGGAAGAAGTTAAGAAAAGTGATGGACAGATTATCTTATTTATCGACGAACTTCATACGATCGTCGGTGCAGGTAAGACAGACGGAGCCATGGATGCGGGAAATATGTTAAAACCAATGCTTGCCAGAGGTGAATTACACTGCATCGGTGCAACAACCTTAGATGAATATCGTCAGTATATCGAGAAAGACCAGGCATTGGAACGTCGTTTCCAGCCAGTTATGGTCGATCAGCCAACCGTAGAAGATACAATTTCTATCTTAAGAGGTATCAAAGACAGATATGAAGTATATCACGGTGTTAAGATCACAGATAGTTCCCTGGTAGCTGCAGCAACTTTATCAAACCGTTATATCACAGATCGTTTCTTGCCAGATAAAGCCATCGACTTAGTTGATGAAGCATGTGCTATGATCAAGACAGAGATGAATTCCCTGCCAGCAGAACTGGATGAAGTTCAGAGAAAGATCATGCAGATGGAGATTGAGGAAGCCGCACTTAAGAAGGAAGATGACAGATTAAGCAAAGAACGTCTGGAAGAATTACAGAAAGAACTTGCCGAGATGCGAGAAGACTTCAAAGCAAGAAAAGCAAGATGGGAGAATGAGAAAGCTTCCGTTGAGAAAGTCTCCAAATTAAGAGAAGAGATCGAATCTGTAAACAGTGAGATCCAGATTGCCCAGAGAAATTATGATTTAAATAAAGCAGCCGAATTACAGTATGGTCGCCTGCCAGAATTGAAGAAACAGTTAGAAGAGGAAGAAGAACGCGTAGCGAAAGAAGACCGTTCTATGGTCAGAGAATCCGTCACAGAAGATGAGATCGCCAAGATCATTTCCCGTTGGACAGGAATTCCAGTAGCGAAACTTACTGAAAGTGAGAGAAATAAGACCTTACATCTTGATAAGATCCTTCATGAAAGAGTTGTTGGACAGGATGAAGCAGTGGAACTTGTTACAGAATCCATCATCCGTTCCAAAGCCGGAATCAAGGACCCAAGCAAACCAATCGGTTCTTTCTTATTCCTTGGACCAACAGGTGTAGGTAAGACAGAACTTGCTAAAGCACTGGCAGAAAGCTTATTTGATAACGAGCAGAATATCGTGCGAATCGATATGAGTGAATATATGGAGAAACACTCCGTGGCAAGACTGATCGGAGCGCCTCCGGGATATGTTGGATATGAAGAAGGCGGACAGTTGACTGAAGCAGTCAGAAGAAAACCTTACTCTGTAGTCTTATTTGATGAGATCGAAAAAGCCCATCCAGATGTATTTAATATCTTATTACAGGTATTAGACGATGGACGAATCACAGATTCCAAAGGTAAGACGGTAGACTTTAAGAACACGATTTTGATCATGACATCCAATATCGGATCTTCCTACCTGTTAGAAGGAATCGATGAAGATGGCAATATCAAACCAGAAGCACAGGATATGGTTATGAATGACCTTAAGAATCATTTCAGACCAGAATTCTTAAACCGTCTGGATGAAACGATCATGTTCAAGCCATTAACAAAAGCAAATATCACAAATATCATTGACTTACTTGTGAAAGATCTGAACCGCAGATTAGCAGACAAAGAATTAAGCGTTGAATTAACATCAGCAGCCAAGAATTATGTTGCCGACCATGGTTATGAACCAATGTATGGAGCAAGACCATTGAAGAGATATCTGCAGAAGAGTGTTGAGACACTGGCTGCAAGATTGATCTTGAGCGATGGGGTTGATGCGGAAGATACGATTTTGATCGATGTAGAGAATGATCAGTTGATTGCGAAAGTGAAAAATTAATTTGCATAACGGAAATGTATTGAGTATTCATAAAAACATAAAAAAAGATAGAGGTACGAAAAACGAATTCCATTGACGGATTTTTTGCAAAACGCTGATCCGCCAACACTCCTGCACAACTCACTGCGTTCAAACAGTGCCCGTGTTGGCTGCGATTTTGCAAAAAATCCTATGGAATCCTATCATTTCGTACCTCTATCTTTTTTTATGTTTTTATGAATACCTGAAGGCATTCTCGTATAAAATTAAGAATTTTCAAGCGGAAGGGTGTGACAGTGAAATTAAATACAGAATTAACACCAGAGATGATAAAAGAAGGAACACCAGATGAGGTAGTCGTTTCTACAGGATGTAAACTATTTATCCCCACCGATTAAAGAACATGACCTTTCAAACGTAGTTCAGGCAAATGATATTTTCTTGCAAAATGTACGTGCAGGAAAGAATGTAGCAGTAGGATCAAGTTTTGTAATAAAAGAAAGCTCTGAGTAATGCTCAAAGCTTTCTTTTTATTCTCTATAGCCGTTCCACAACCACCTTACATTTTTTCTTGCAAAAAGCAATTCCATATGCAAGAATATCATTTCGTCCTTCATTTCTTAA
>OLRX01002423.1_pt1 | contig 11879 bp, 10 predicted proteins | sample 1672991 | NCBI WGS metagenome assembly OLRX01 (sample SAMEA3136744, study PRJEB25190) | human gut metagenome | biome: human gut; feature: human-associated habitat; material: faeces | place: Austria | collected 2013
TTCCCCGCGGGGGCCGCTTCTATGATGCCGAGGCCATGGCAGCCCTCCATCTCCGGGAGGCCCATGGCTCCGTGCTGGAGTATCTGCTCCACCGGAACCCCGGTCTGCTGGGGCTGTCCGAGGTTCAGTTGGAGCTGCTCCGCATGCTCGCGGAGGGCTGCACGGATAAGGAAATCGCTGCGCAGAAGAGGGTTTCCCCCTCCACCGTGCGCAATCATCGCTTCAAGCTCCGGGAAAAGGAGCGGCAGGCCCGACTCTTTTTGGCCCTGATGGAGCTGCTGCGTACCAGCCGCATCTCCAGCCCGGTGGATACCGGCTTTTGCCACCCCCATCCCACTGCGTCCATGGTTGATGCCCGCTACGCCGTTACTGAGGAGGAGCGGCAGGCCATCCTGGCCGCCTGTTTTGACGAAGCCGGCGCCCTGCGCCAGTGGCCTGCCCGTGAAAAGCGCAAGTTGGTCGTACTCAGCGCCATCGCCGAGCAGTTCAAGCCCGGCGGACAGTATACGGAGAAGGAGGTCAACCGGCTGCTGGGCCGGATCTATGAGGACTTTCCCTACCTCCGCCGCCTGTTGATCGAATACGGCTTTCTGGAGCGCACCGCCTCCGGCTCCGCCTACTGGCGCAAGGAGTAGGCGGTGGGCCGGGCTGTCGGCGGCCGGGCCGCCGCCCTCCTGCTGGCCGGACGGACGGTCTCCCGGTTCGGCTCCTCCTTTTATCTGGTCGCCCTGCCTCTCTATGTGCTCGAGCGCACCGGGAGTCTGGGGGCGTCCGGCCTTTTCTTCACCCTGACCAGCCTTCCGCCCCTGCTGGCCGTTCCCTTCCTGGGGCCGCTTGTGGAGCGCGCCCACCGAAAAGGATTGCTGATCCTCTGTGATTTTGGCGCCAGCGCGCTCTGTGCCCTTCTCCTGCTTTTCCCCGGCCCCCCGCTCCCCTTCCTCCTTGCGGGCACCATGCTTTTTCACCTGCTGTCCCATTTGTTCGAAATTGCATCCAAGGTTCTCTTTTCGGAGCTGTGTCCACCGGAGCGCCTCTCCTCCCTCAATGGAATCAAAAGCCTGCTGGATCACGGCGCGGCGGTACTGGCCCCTGCGGCGGGCGCGCTTTTGTTTGGACTGTGTGGATTCCGGGCCATCCTCCTGCTGTGCGCGTTGGCCTACGGCCTCTCCGCCCTCCAGGAGTGCTTCATTCCCTACGCGCCGCGCCCCATCCAGCAGGCGGAACCGCCCCGCCTGCGGGCCGGTATTCGATATCTGCTGGGCCGGCGGGAATTGTTCTCCCTCTTTCTTCTGGTGATGGCCCTCAATTTTTTTGTGGCCAACAGCGAGGAGATCATCTTCCCCGGTATTCTGGTGGAGCTGTACCAGTTTCCAGAGTCCCGATACGGCCTGGCGGTCTCCGCCTCCACCGCCGGAACCCTGCTGGCCAGCCTGTTCCTGATCCGGGCGGCCCACCTCCGCCCCCTGGAACACCTGCGCGCCCTGTTTCTGGTCAACAGCGCCCTGATGGCCGCCCTTGGTCTGGCCGCGCCCCTTCTGCGTTCCGTTCCAAAGCTTTACTTTGTCCTCTTCTTCACCTTCCAGCTTTTGATCGGCTGGCTCACCGCCTGCATCAATGTCCCGCTGATCTCCTATTTCCAAACCCGGGTACCGCTGGAACAGCAGGGGCGGTTCTTTGCCCTGCTCGCCTTCTTCTCCGGGATACTGATACCCCTGGGCATCTCCTATACCGGAGTCCTGGCCGACTGGCTGGGTCCAGGCGCGGCCTATGCCTGCAACAATCTCTGTGTCATTGTTCTGGTACTTCTGGTAAGGCTTCCGGCCTGAAGCGAACAGAGCCCGCGGGATTTTATATCCCGCGGGCTTTGTTTGTTGTCTCTTATTCCCAGGTCTGAAACTGGCCGTCCAGCACCGCGCGGCGGTGGAAGATGACGAAGTCGGGGGCGGCGTCGGGGCAGTGCTCCCGGATGGCCGCCACCACCAGCTCCGGGTTGAGGCCGGGATTCTGGGCCCGGAGCACCAGGTCCAGGGCGATGGTGTCCCGCCGCTCCTCCACGGTGGCCCTGGCGATCAGGGGAATGAGGTCCACCTCGGTAAAGCCGCTCTTGGCCTTCTTGCTCCTTTTGGTCATCACCAGGCAGTCCCGGGCCAGCAAATCCCGGATGGCGCTCTCCGCGCCGAAGGGGGCCCCCGCCTCATACTCCAGGGTGACGATATAGTTGACGTAGCACAGCTCCTTCACCGGCCGCACCGCCTCATAGCAACGCTGGATGGTGATGCCCGCGGGCAGGGCGGCGTTCATCTTCGCCGGCACCTGATCCAGCGGGGTGTCCAGCACCTGGCACTCCAGTACCTCGCACCCGCTGGAGAAGCCCACCGACAGGGGCAGAGGGATGGAGACAAAGGCGTGGGGATTGAAGCCCTCGGTGTGCTTGATGGCGATCCCCGCCCGGAGGAAGGAGCGCTGGAAGGTGCGCATCAGATCCAGATGGGAGATAAACTTGGCGGTGTCCGCCTTGCTGAACGCTAATCTATGCTTCGGCATCGCATTTCCCTCCCGGATAGAGCTTGTCCGCCCCGCAGCCGGTACACTGTACCCGGCAGTCGGGGGTGATCACCGCCTGATAGGCCCGCTCCCGCTCCCGCCACAGGAAGGGCGTGGTCACGCCGGTGGAGGTGACCGACCAGGGCAACACCTCGTCCTTTTCCCGCACCCGGTTGGCATAGAAGGCGGGGTCCAGGCCGCAGGCGCCAAAGGCCGCCATCCAGCGGTCAAAGTCAAAATACTCGCTCCAGGCGTCGAACTTGGCGCCCTGGCGCCAGGCCTCCTCAATCACGTCGGCCACCCGGCGGTCCCCCCGTGAGAACACCGCCTCCAGGAAGCTGGTGTCCGGATCGTGCCAGTTGTAGCGGATGGAACGGCCCCGCATGTTGTCCCGCAGCAGCTTGACCCGCCGCCGGTACTCCTCCATGCTCACCTGGGCCTCCCACTGGAAGGCGGTGTGGGGCTTGGGTACAAAGCAGGCGGTGGACACGGTGATGGTCACCCCCCGCTTGGGGTTGGGGGTGCACTCCTTCCACGCCTTGTATACCTTCTCGGCCAGCTCGGCGATGCCCAGCACATCCTCGTCGGTCTCGGTGGGCAGGCCCAGCATGAAATAGAGCTTCACGCTGCTCCACCCGCCGGAGAAGGCGGTGCGGCAGGAGCGGAGGATCTCCTCCTCCGTCACATTCTTGTTGATGGCGTCCCGCAGGCGCTGGGTGCCTGCCTCCGGGGCAAAGGTCAGCCCCGACTTGCGCACATGCTGCACCCGCTCCATCAGGCCCAGGGAGAAGTTGTCCGCCCGCAGGGAGGGCAGGGACAGGGAGACCTTGTTGGGCTCACACCACTCCAGCAGGCCGTCGCACAGCCCCTCCAATGCCCGGTAGTCGCTGGTGGACAGGCTGGAGAGGGTCATCTCCTGGTAGCCGGAGTCCCGGCACGCCTCGATGCCCTGCTGGACCAGCCGCTGGGGATTGCGGGGGCGCACCGGCCGGTAGGCGTAGCCCGCCTGACAGAAGCGGCAGCCCCGGATGCAGCCGCGGAACACCTCCAGCATCACCCGGTCGTGGACGATCTCGGTGGAGGGTACAATGGTCTTAACCGGGAAATAGCTCTTGTCAAAGTCCTGGACGATGCGCTTGGTCACCCTGGCCGGAGCCCCCTCCAGCGGGGTGACGGCGGCCACCGTGCCGTCGCCGTGATAGCTCACCTCGTAAAGAGAGGGCACATAGACGCCAGGAATCCGGGCCGCGGCGGTGAGGAACTCCTCCTTACCCCAGCCCTCCTCCCGGGCCTGGCGGTAGAGCTGGATAATCTCCACACTCACGTCCTCCCCTTCCCCCAGGACGAACAGATCCACAAAGGGGGCCAGGGGCTCTGGATTAAAGGCGCAGGTTCCCCCCGCCACCACGATGGGAGACAGCTCTGTCCGCTCCCCGCTGCGCAGGGGAAGGCCAGCCAGATCCAGCATGTTGAGCACATTGGTATAGGCCATCTCATAGCCCAGGGAGAAGCCAATCAGGTCGAAATCGGCGATGGAATCGCCGCTCTCCAGGCCGTACAGGGGAATCCCCTCCCGGCGCATCTCCTCCTCCATGTCGCCCCAGGGGGCGAACACGCGCTCACACCACACCCCATCCATCTCGTTCATTAGCCCGTAAAGGATACGCACGCCCAGATTGGACATGCCGATCTCATAGGTGTCCGGGAAGCAGAGCGCGTAGCGCACATCCACCGCGCGCCGGTCCTTGACCACTGCGTTATACTCCCCTCCCGTATACCGGGCGGGCTTCTGAACCCGTGGGAGGATGTGTTCCAAAGTACGATTCATGCCGAACCCTCTCCATGTATCTCGAAATCAATAGAAAATGCAGTAAATTGTATTATACTATGTCTTTTCCCGCCTTGCAACCCCCATTCAAAAGGAATTGCATTCCATCTTTCCATCTACCCGGCCAGAAGGGCAGCGCATAGGCACAGGAGAACCAATGCAGCCCCGTTGGCCGCAGTGAACAGCAGCAGATAGCGCCCCGGCCTGGCCCCCGGCGTACGCAGGTAGACCTTAAGCGAGATGAGGCTGGCCAGCGAGGCAATGGGGGTCCCCAACCCGCCCAGGTTGGAGCCCACCAGAAGGCCGCGCCAGTCCGCTGTAAATCCGGACAGGAGCACTGCTGCCGGAACGTTGCTGATGATCTGGCTGGTCAGGCCGGTGGTCAGCGCCGTGTGGCCTTCCATCAAGGAGGCCAGGGCGGCATGTACCGGGCCGCAGGCCCCGATGTTTCCGGCAAACAGGAAGAAGCAGAAAAAGGTAGCAAGCAGGCCATAGTCCACCCTGCGAAACAATCCCCGGTCAAAGAGCAGCAGACCGCCCGCCACCACGGCCAACAGCGCCGGATAGGGCAGCACCCGGAATACCGACAGCAGGCAGAGCACAAACAGGCCTGCCATCAGCCCCAGACGGCCCGGCCTCCGAAGCTCCGCCTGTTCCTGAAACCGGACCTGAATTCCCTCATCCCGGACACACAGGAGGGATGCGGCCGTCAGCGCAGCCAGGCTGACCAGGGTCAGCGGAAGCATGGTCCCAAAAAACTGTTCCGCCGTCAATTCGTAGTCGGCATAAAGATAGAGATTCTGCGGATTACCCACCGGGGTAGCCATGCTCCCAAGGTTGGCGGCCATGGTCTGGAGCACCACAAGGGGGGCCAGGTATTCCGTCCGTCCGATCAGCCCCAGCACCAGAACCGCAAATGGAACAAAGGTGATGAGCGCCACATCGTTGGTCACCACCATGGACACAAAGAAAGGCAGCAGCACTAGGGCAAGGCTGACCAGGCGCATCCGCCGCTCCCCCGCCAGCAACCGCTGGGCCAGCACTGCAAAAACACCGCACTCCTGCAGTCCCGCCACCACCGCCATCAGGCAGAACAGAAGGGTGAGTACCCGCCAGTCAATATAGTTCAGATAGGCCGGCGAGGGCGGATTGAGAAGCGTGGAAGCTGCCGCGCAAACCGCCGCGATACAGAGTACCGGCTCCTTCCGCAGCAGGGCCAGCCACCTCCCCTTCTTCTCCTGAACCATCCATTCATCCCCTTCCAAGTGCAAAGAAAAAGCCACCCCGGCGGGTGGCCTTTCTCTCATGTTCGACAGCCGAATGCCATACATTAGTTTACTCGCTTCCCGCTCTGTGGTCAAGAGCAAAGCGGCCCGCCGCCCCGCTCTTTCACGAGTGCCGGAAGTCCTCCACCACGTCGGCCAGATGTACCGGTGACAATCCCGCGCTGTTGCAGCATTCGGCCAGCCGGTTTACCTCCTGGAAGTCCGTGGATATCCGTCCCACGCAAATGCCATTCGTCCCCCGAATTCCGTACATCTGCGGGTGGGAGGCCACATCCAGGAATACACAATACGTCTTGTGGTTGTTTCTCATGTAAGCTCTCTCCTCATTCCTAATACTTTTCGGTGATAAACGACTGAATTCGACCAGGTTCTCTCCTTTGCCGTGGTATACTAACCGTTGCCCCTTTCAAGGTCAGTGTTTTTCGACCATCCCCCTATCTTGTATTTCCTTCCGTGCTAATCCCTATATTATGTATTTCGAGAGGAATGTCAATACAATTCGGTTATTTTGACCGGTTCACCGGATTTTTTTACCACATCCGGTTAACTCATGTTCGTACAGGAGGGGTGTTCCATGTCCATGACCGAAAAACTGGCCTACATCAAGAAGCTGCGCCACCTGACCACGGAGGAGATCGCACAGCAGTCAGGCGTTCCGCTGGGGACTCTGAACAAAATCTTTTCCGGTCAAACCAAAAATCCAGCCGTCGGGCCTGTGGACAAGATCACTCAGGTCCTGCGCATTCCCATACACTACCTTTTAGATGACGAGCTTCCGATTGAATACCATGTCAGCACCTCCACGGACGATGGGATTTTACTGCTCTCCTCAGAGGAGATTCAATTTCTCATGAAATACCGGGATCTGGAGCCTCACAGCAAGCGGGCGGTGGATACCATGACCGAACTTCTCAATATGCCGCCTGGCCGGTTGGCAGGAAATCTGCCGGTCAAGCGGACCTTTTGCTATGTAACCGCTCCTCCCGGGGACTCCAACCCATTGGGTGACTCCTTTTTTCTGCGGCCTGTACTGATCCCCGAGACAGATGCCGCCGCCCGTGAGGCAGACTTTGCCGTTCTGCTCACCAACGGCAGTATGGAGCCGCTCTACTCCGCCGGAACCATTCTGCTCTGCAAAAGGGAGCATGCCTCCCGCCAGGAATATGGCCTGTTTCTTCTCAATCAGGAGGCGTTCATTCGCCGCCTGTACTATAAACGGGGCATCACCAAACTGGTCGCCCCTAATCTGAACTTCAAAGACATTATCATCCATGAGAACGACTCTCTGAAGTGTATCGGTACTATCACTGGCATCGCACACGGATGCCGGTGGGAATAGCCGGGTCCACAGCCCGATTCGGGCTGTGGACCCGTTCTGTTTACGCCCATTTTCTGAGCCCGTCTCTCAAAATTTACATTTTAACTCTTGACACTTTCGCTGCGTCGGCTACTATATGGAAGGAGGAAGCTATGGACTTTACATAAGGGGATGTCGTGCGATGAATAAGAAAAAGTGGATCAAACGCCTGCTGATCACCTTGGCCGTTCTGCTCTGCGGCTTTGCCATTTTTGAAATCATCGTCCATGTGCTGATGGACTCTGAGATGAGCAGCCGGGACGATTGGAACATCCAGTTGGGAGAGCGTATGTATGCCAGTGAGGAGCGGGGCGTTTCCCTCTACTCCGCCCCCTGCGAGGCCAGCATTCCCGTCTCCCGGATGGTGCCGGATGAGTATGAGGAGGACGGCTTCACCTACTACGACGAGTCGGTTCAGCACCGGCTGGGGCAGGAGCTGATGGAACTGGTACAGCAACAGGGGAACGCCGCCATCGACGCGCCGCTGGCCCTCCTAAATCCTTTTGGAACCGGGAGCAACGGGCTCCTCCTCGCCTTCCAGACGGACCGGAAAAGCGAAATCCGCTATACCATCCACACCACCAGCGCAGAATTGCCTGACTATACCGCAACAGCGCAGGGCTTGGGGGACAAGCAGTTCAGCAGGAAGCACTGCTTCCTGCTGGTGGGTCTCGTCCCGGGCGAGACCCAGGAGGTGACACTGGAGGCCATAGGCGAGTGGGGCAAGGTACAGGAGCGCGCCACCTTCACCATTGAGATGCCCCCCTCCAGCTCCGGCTATGACAGCCGGCTTACATACACCGACGGGGACAGCGCCGCCGCACTGAGCGACGGCCTCTTCTACGCCACCGGACTGGGCGATTATTACGGCTACACCTTCTTCTTTGATAACTCCGGTGTGCTGCGCTATGAGATGGTACTGGAGGGCTTCCACTCCGACCGTTTCCTCTACACCGACATGGGACTCTACACCTGCGTCAGCAGCCGAAAAATCGCGCTGTTGACCCCCATTGGTCAGGCTATCCGCATCTATGACCTGGGCCAGTATGAGCTGCACCACGACATCAACTGGGGGCCGGACGGCACCATTCTGGCCCTGGTCAACGACACGGAACAAGACACCGTGATGGATGTGGTTGTCGAGTTGGACCCCGAAACCGGCGCTGTTACCGAGCTCGTGGATTTCTCCACGCTGATGGACGGCTATTACGGCGCCATGACCCATCCCGTTCCCCTCACCGGCTCCTCCTTCTGGCAGGCCGGCGAGGACGACTGGCTCCACCTCAACTCCGTTCAATACAGGCAGGCGGACGACAGCATCCTGGTCAGCTCCCGGGAGACCTCCACCATTGTGCAGGTATCCGGCGTCCACAGCACACCAACCCTCACCGCCCTGATCGGCGATCCCGCGTTCTGGGCGGGGACGGAGTATGAGTCGCTCTCCTATCAGCCCCAAGGGGATTTTGTCCCCCAGTACGGCCAGCATGACGTGGAGCTGGTGGAGGATGACAGCCTGCCGGAGGGACAATACCTTCTGCGCATGTACGACAACAACTATTGGAGTCTGAGCACCCGGGACGACTACGAGCCTGAGCTGCCCGACAGTGTTGGAACCAGCCTCACAGGTGGGTCTGGAATCCACTCCTATGTGACCTATTATCTGGTGGACTCCAACGCCAAAACCTTCTCTCTGGCCAAGCAGTTTCCCGTCACCTATTCCAGCATCGTTTCAAACGCCCAGTCCTTTGACGGCAATTATGTGGTCAACAGCGGTGTGGCCCATGAATTCGGCGAGTATGACAGCGAAGGCAACCTGATCCGCGCCTTCTCCTACGACTGTATGATGAATGGCTACCGTGTCATGAAGGGTGACTTCGAGGGCTTTTGGTTCCGGGAGGCGTCATAAACAGGCAACAGACAAGGGAGCGCCGCAGATTATTCTGCGGCGCTCCCCGTTTTTTGCTCATCCATCATCTGGTGCAGGCAGGCCAGCGCGTCGGACAGGCCGCCGATTTCGTCAATCAGTCCCAGGCGCACCGCCTCCTCCCCGTAGATCACGCTGCCAACATCCGCGGCCAGCTCCCCGGTTTGGAGCATCAGCCGGGTGAAGTCCTCCCGTTTTACACGGCTGTTCCGGGTGACAAACTGAATAATCCGCTCCTGGATGCGCGCAAAGTAGTTGAAGGTCTGGGATACCGCGATCACCAGGCCGTTCAGCCGCACCGGGTGGATGGTCATGGCCGCCGACGGGGCGATAAAGGACCTCTTGGCCGACACCGCCAGAGGCACGCCGATGGAGTGCCCGCCCCCCAGCACCAGGGAGACGGTGGGCTTGGACATGGAGGCGATCAGCTCGGCGATACCCAGGCCCGCCTCGATGTCGCCCCCCACGGTGTTGAGCAGCACCAGCAGGCCGTCCACCTCGTCGCTCTCCTCAATGGCCGCCAGCAGGGGCATGACGTGCTCATATTTGGTGGTCTTGGCCGAGGAGGGCAGAACCTGGTGGCCCTCGATCTGTCCTACAATGGTCAGGGTGTGGATGGTCCCCCGCTCCGTCCGGATGGTGGAGGAGCCCATATCCACGATCTGCTGCTGGCGCTGGTCGCCGCCCTCCTCGCTTCCGGTCTCCGCAGTCTGCTTCGTCTCATCCATGCCCATACCCTCCCAAAATGTCGTTTGGATTCAGTATGAGCCGGCGGGGGCAATTTTATGCAACCGCCGCAGCGCGCCTTACTCCGGAAGCCGGTCCAGCCAGCACCCCGGCCCAGCGGTGCCGTCCTGGTTCATCGGCAGATAGCGCTGGCCGATCGCGATACCTGTTACCTCCCTCGGATCGATGGCTCTCGGGAAATACCATACGATATCCTCACCCCAGCGGTCCTTGTTTCCAGGAGCGTAATAGGTCAGGGTGTCCTCCTCCGTGAAAAAGACTGTCCTGCGGTCGCAGTTTCCGTTATATGGGATCACCATGGTACTGCCGTCCGTCAAATAGACGGTAAGTGGAAACCCATTGCAGGTGGGGTAGTCCGAATCTTCAAATTGAGCGTGTGTCTTTAGGCTGGTAGCCGTCAGGGTGATCTCCCGTATCACCTGCCTGTTTAGCTTCTCCTCCAGCGCAATCGTGCGCTCCTGCAGCAGCTCCAGCGGGAAGCTCAGGGTCCACTCCCCCTCAATGGGCTGCCCCATGGTCAGCTCGCCCCATATGTGGTCAATGCGGAACTGGCCGAAATGCTCCGCCGTCAGCGTACGGAACCGGATATCGTAGTACGATATTCCTTCCCACTGGAATGTGGTGTGGATCTCCCCAATGGCGCCCACCTCCCACTCCACCTGCGGCATACCCGTCTGCAGGTAGCCGTATTCCCCGCCGACGCCGTCCGCCAGCCGGAGTTGAATGTGAAAGGCCCCGTCCTGGTCAAACCCCATGGAGGACAGGCTGCACAGCTCCGTGCCCAATTCCGCCGGCGTCTGGCCGGGGACCAGCACTGTTCTGGTTTCCTCCCGTCTCTCTCCCGATATGTACTTCTCTGTCGCTACGGTCAGGGTATCCAGCCGCTCTCCAGTCAGAAGTTCCCACGGAAGAGGTGCGAAAAATGGCTCCACTGCGGGGAGAACGCGGGAGAATTCTACTGTATACACATCCCCCGTCTGCATCTGGCACGGAGCGATATCGTCCAGCGCGAGGGCAAACAGTACCGTATCGGCTTCCGCGTCGTAGGCAATACAGGGATCGCGGTAGGATTCCAGGGCAGCACTTTCGTGCAGCCGCTCCCCCACCAGATCCTCCGCCTCCAGGTATGCAGTGCCCCCATTCTTATCCGCCAAAACCCGCACTACCCGCAGCTCGATGCCCTGGTCCGTAGCCGACACCCCCTCTACCTCCTGAGCGTAGGGTTCAAAGCTGCCGAGGAATTGGATCAGCGTTTCCCGTAGAGGGGGTGAGACTGCGACGGCGGTCACGGCCAGAGCGGCGCAGATAGCCGCCGCCATAAGGCCGGTACGCAGCGGACGGCGGCGGTTTTCTCTCTCCGTCATGCGCCCCGCCGCGGCCAAAATTGCCTCCCACCGCTCCGTACTCAGGTGAAGCTCCGAGAGCGCCGTCTCCAGCTCGGCGTGCATGCTCTGCTTATTCCTGCTCATAGTACCACCCCTTCAGACGTTCCTTCAGCAGTCCCCGGGCCCGTGAGAGCCGTACCGTCACGGTGGAGACCGGAACGTGCAGCCTCTGGGCGATCTCCCAGGCCTTCCACTCCTGGTAATAGTAAAGGATGATCACTTCCCGGTATTTTGGCGGGGGGGCCTGTATGGCCCGTACCAGGGTGTCGTCCGGCGGTTCCGGTCCTTCCATGCGCAGGCTGTCCAGGCTCTCCTGCGGCGCCCGCAGAAGCCTCCACGGGCTCCTGAGCTGGCGCTTACACACATTGATAGCGATACGCATTACCCATGTTTTTTCTCCGGCGGTGCCGTCGAATTGCGCGTAGTTGCGGTACACTTTTAAAAAGGTCTCTTGTGACGCATCCTCGGCAAGGTGTGAATCCTTCAAATAAAGAAAACACATGCGCAATACAGCGTTGCCGTATGCGCCGACGATACGCTCCATATCGGGCGGCGCAGCAGATTGCGCCGTCTGTTCGGGAATCACAGCGGCGTCCACCGCCCTTTCCTGCCGTTTAGACGGCGTTACTCATACAAAATCTTTCAAAATTGCATTGCAAAATCATTATAACCAGATAATGTAAAAAACGCAAATAAAACAGGGAAGAATGGAGATGCGGTGCGTTTTCGCAAACGGAGGCCGGGCGGAGCCAATAAGGCCGCGAAACCGAAAGCGCCTGAGACCTTATATGGCGTCCCAAGCGCTTGC
>OLRX01002427.1_pt1 | contig 11861 bp, 8 predicted proteins | sample 1672991 | NCBI WGS metagenome assembly OLRX01 (sample SAMEA3136744, study PRJEB25190) | human gut metagenome | biome: human gut; feature: human-associated habitat; material: faeces | place: Austria | collected 2013
TGCCGCACCTCGCTCGCCGTATCGGCACTTAGAATTATGCGGTATTGCCCTAAAAATAAATAGGGCAAGGCCCGTCAACGGGCCGATGGCGAGCATCGGCCCCTACAAATGATTTGCAACGTTTGCGGCGCGGGGTGGATGGGCGGCAATTATTAGGCCCGTCAAACGGGGCGTCGGGGACACCGCCCCCTACATGCAGGGCGAGGTTTATTACAATTTTGTGGTGTGCAACGCCGTAAGGCCCTACAGATTATTTTATTGTTATTCACTACCCTAAAAACCACCCCCAACCCAATATCTCCTGAGCGGCGCAATGCGGCGCGGTCCACCACAATTATTCATTATTCTTTATTATTTATTCTTTTGCCTACTTCTAATTCCTAATTTCTAATTTCTAATTGCATCAGTTCCCAACTTCAACCCTCTCACGGAAAGGTTCGCGGTGACGCTATGGATACCACAACAAAACTAAAAGTCGGCTTTGCGGCCTTGATGATCCTGTCCGGCATTGGGGTGGCATCGTACCCGGTTATCAGCAACGCGGTGGCGCAGCGCCACGCCAGCGAAGCGATCCAAAATTACGATGATACCGTAAAAAGCATGGATACCGAAAAACTGGACGCCGCCAAGGAGGCCGCCCGCCGCTATAACCAGCAGCTGGACAACGCCGTGGAGCGCGATGCCGCAGGCGAAGCGGAGGATACCGGCACCAGCTATGTGGACCTTGTGGATGTGGGCGAAAGCCTGGGGTATATCACCATCCCGAAAATTGACGTCAACCTGCCCATTTACGAAGGCACCAGCGATGATGTGCTGCAAAGGGGTGTTGGCCATCTGGAAGGCTCCAGCTACCCCCTTGGCGGCGAAAGCACCCACAGCGTGCTGACCGGCCACCGCGGCCTGCCCGAAGCCGTGCTGTTCACCGACCTGGACAAGCTGGAAGAGGGCGACTGTTTCTACCTGCATATTCTGGATGAAACGCTGGCGTACCAGGTGGATCAAATCAAAGTGGTGGAACCGGAGCACACCGAGGATCTGGAAATCACCACGGGGCAGGATTACTGCACCCTTGTTACCTGCACGCCGTATGCCATCAACACCCACCGCATGCTTGTGCGCGGCACCCGCATCCCTTATAATGGAGAGGAAGAAGCCAACACCCCGCAGGCCGTACAGTATCAGGCGCTGCGCACCGGAACGGTGGTCAAGCGCGTGGTGGATGCCTGGCCGTGGATCGCGGTAACGGGCAGCATTGTGATCGGCGGCGAAGCGCTGCTGCTGCTTTTGCTGCTGCACCGCTGCAAAAAGCGCGAGGAGGATGACTAAATGGGACGGCTGATTGCTAAAATTCTGGCCTGGCTGGCCATTTTGCTGGGGCTGGCGCTGTTGATACAGCCCACCGCTGCCCAGTGGTGGACCAGCACCCGCAACGCCAAAACCGCTGCGCAGTTTGCGGCCCGCGCCGAAGCCCAGCCCACCGCCCCCGCGGCAGAGGAAACCACAGCCGAACCCCCGGAGCCGGAACGCGCCTACCCTGAACTGTACGCCGCGATGCAGGACTATAACGCGGAAATTTACGCCGGGGGCCAAAGCGGCCTGACCGACCCGTTCGCCTACGAGGAAGCCCCGCTGGACCTTGCTGCCTATGGCTATGACGATGATGTGCTGGCTGTGCTGTGGATCCCGCGCCTGAACCTGGAGCTGCCCGTTTACCTGGGCGCCAGCCGCGAAAACCTGGCCAAAGGCGCGGCGCTGCTGGGCCAGACCTCGATGCCGCTGGGCGGCGAAAACACCAACACCGTGATTGCCGCCCACCGCGGCTATTATGGCGCGGAAATGCTGCGCAACGTGCAGCAGATCCAGGTGGGGGACAAGATCCAGCTGACCACCCCGTGGGAAACACTGATTTACCGCGTGAGCGAGCTGAAAATTATTGACCCCAGCGATATCAACGCCGTGCTGATCCAGCCGGGGCGGGACCTGCTGACCCTTTCCACCTGCCACCCCTACACCCGCAACAGCCAGCGCTACCTGGTAATTGCGGAGCACGACACCGCCGCTGCGGACACCACCAAAGAGGAGGATTTGCAGGAAAGCGCCGCTACCTGGGACGAAACGCCGCGCCAGGTGACCGTGGAGGATGCCGGCGGCAGCTCCATTGCCGAAGTGGCCCCCCAGGCCCTGACCCCATTGCCGGGGGAGGGCAGCGCGGAATCCGAGGGGAGCGCGATCTCCAATACCATGATCTGGCTGGAAAACAACGCACTGTGGGCCGGGCTGGTGGTTATTGCCGCCGCCGTTGGCATTATGGTGATATGGAAAAAACACCGGGAGGATTAACCATGCAGTACACACAGCAGGCCGCCGCCGTTACGGCCGAAGTAAACAAGGCCGTGCAGGGCAAACAGCAAACGGTAAACACCATCTGGATGGCCATGCTGGCGGGCGGCCATGTGCTGATTGAGGATATTCCCGGCGTGGGCAAAACCACGCTGGCGCTGGCCTTTGCCCGCGCGCTGGACCTGAAAGAAAGCCGTGTGCAGTTTACGCCGGATGTTCTGCCGTCCGATTTGGTGGGATTTTCCGTTTACCAGAAAGAGACCGGCAAGTTTGTGTACCACGCCGGTGCGGTGATGTGCAACCTGTTTTTGGGCGATGAGATCAACCGTACCTCCTCCCGCACGCAGTCGGCTTTGTTGGAAGTGATGGAAGAAGGCACGGTGACGGTGGACGGCGTTACCCGCCCGGTGCCCGCACCCTTTACCGTAATTGCAACCCAGAACCCCATCGGCGCCGCCGGCACGCAGATGCTGCCGCAGTCTCAGCTGGACCGTTTCATGGTCTGCGCCGTAATGGGCTACCCCGATGAGGAAGCGGAGCTGGCAATTTTGGCCGGGCAGAGCAAAGGCCGCCTGCTGGACCGTGTGCGCCCCGTTGCCGGTCAGGCGGATCTGCTTGCCATGCAGCAGGAGGTCAGCACGGTATTTGTGCATGAGCTGATGTACCGCTACATTGTGGCGCTGGCCCAGGCCAGCCGCAAGGACCCGCGCCTGGCCGTGGGGTTAAGCCCCCGTGCCACCCTGGCGCTGACCAGCATGACGCGCGCGGCGGCGTATCTGGCGGGGCGGGATTTTGTTGCCCCGCAGGATGTGACCGCCGTGTTTGATGCGGTTGCCCGCCACCGCCTGGTGCTGAACGACCAGGCCCGCGCAGGCGGCGAAACGGTGGACAGCGTAATGCAGGACCTGCTGCGCACCGTGCCGCGCCCCCGCCCCGAAAAGGCTGACCGCCATGGCAGGTAAGCTGGGCCGGGCGCTGGTGCTTTTGGTGCTGCTGGCCGCGGCGCTCATCACCCAGGCACCGCTGGCGGTGTTCCTGTTAGCGTTTGCGCTGGTGCTTCTGGTGCTGCTGCGGCTGGATGCCGCCTATCTGCGCAGGCAGGTAACGGCAGAGCTGCTGGTGCCGGACGAACCCGTGATACAGGGCGAAGATTTTACCCTGACGGTTCGGCTGCGCAACCGCAGCCGGTTGCCCATCCCTGCGCTTGTGGTGCTGCTGAACGCCGCCGATGAATGGGGCGGCGGGCAGATCGCCCTGCGCTGCGCCGCCATGCTGTGCGGCAAGGAGAGCGCCGAACAGCGCATTACCTTAAACGCAGGCAAAAGCGGCGTGTGGAGCATTGCGGTGCGGGGCATCACCCTGCGGGATCACCTGGGGGTGTTCACCGCGGCGTGCCCGGCTGCCGTGCAAAGCCGGAGCATCTGTGTGCTGCCCGCTGCCGCGGCTGGCAAAGCCAAAGCGGAAACCGCCCCCGATGAGGACGGCGACGAAGCCGACACCCGCGCCGCCCTGGGCGGCAGCTATGAGCTGCGGGAGTACCGGGACGGGGATACCATCAAGCAGGTACACTGGAAGCTGAGCGCCAAGCTGGACCGCCTGATGGTGCGCGAACCGCTGACCGCCCTGCGCGCTGCCCTGACCCCCGGTGGGGACCTGGACGGAGCGGAGGAATGGGGGGATTTTCCCCAACAGGCGGCGAAGCACCGCAAAAACCCGCCCAAGCGCAAAAGAGAACGTACTGCCCTGAGCCGGCGCGGCGCTGCCGACCCCGGCAGCGGGCTGAAGTTTGTGGACCGTGTGCTGGTGAGCACCCAGCGCCCCGCAGCGCACCCCGCGCTGTGGCTGGCGGCAGATGCCGCGCTGCTGCTGGCGCTCACCTTTGGTTTGCTGCTGGTGCTTTCCACCGGGTTCGGCATTGCGGTGCCGTTGTGGGTGTGGCCCGCGGCAGCCGCTTTCTGCGCCGGGTGGGCGCTGTTCCTGCGTGCGCCGCAAGCCCTGCGCCGCTGGGGGCTGCTGGCGGGGGTGATTGTGTATCTTGTGGTGTTGTTCATCTGCCAGCGGAACTTTTTGGCCGGGGCGCAGCAGTGCGCCGGGAACATTGCCAAAAGCCTGAACGCCCGCCTTGGCAGCGCGCTGCCGGTGGCCCAGGGCGGCAGTGCGGCGCAGCTGGGGCTGTTTTTGCTGCTGGCCGCCCTGCCCGTTACCGGGGCGCTGGCCGCTGCGGCCCTGCGCCGTGCGGATGCCCTGCTGCTGGATCTAATGCTGCTGCCCGTTGCTGTGCTGCTGGCGCTGGCCGGGGCCGCGCCTGCTGTGCCCGCCTGCCTGCTGCTGTTGGCCGGTTGGATGGGGGCATGGGCGGCTTCCTGCTCGGTGCAGCGGCGGGCCTTGTGGGGCAGGCGCGATACCGAAAACTACCGCCAGAACCTTTGCCGCCATTATAATATCCAAAAGTCTGCCGCGCTGGCGGCGGGCGGGCTTTGCCTTGCGCTGGCGCTGCCTTGTTGGTGGCTGCTGCGCCCGGCGCTGGGGGTTCCCCTTGGCTGGCTGCAGCCCGCGGCCCAGCGGGTGGAATCCGCCGCGCTGAGCACCGCCATTACCTGGCTGCCGCGGGTCAGCGGCGGCAGGCTGAACATTCAGGTAGAAGCCGCCGCCGGTGGTGTGGCGGATGGCGCCTTGAACCAGGGCGGGGGTATCCAGGTCAGCGGAGTGACGGATCTGGCCCTGACCGCCAGCGACAAACCCGAAGAAACCGTATACCTGCGGGGATTTATCGGCGGCAGTTATGACGGCACCACCTGGCAGGCCCCTGATGCCGATGCCTTTGACAGCGCCGCTATGAACTGGAAAACCGAGGATAATGCCCGGCTGACCATTGCCAGCCTGCCGTTTTTGCGCACCGCCTATGACGGCACCGTCCAGCCCCAGACGCTGACGGTGGAGCGCATCCACGCCGACACCCAGTACACCTATGCACCGTACAACGCCTACTGGGGCGATTATTACACCATCCAGGGCGATGGCGCCGCCGCGGGCCAGACCGCGCAGGACGATGTGTTCCTGTATTACCCGCGGGATACCGCCCAAACCCAGTTGGAAGCCCGCGCCGATGCCGACCCCAGCGTGCTGGACCGGATGGAAGCATCCTATGCTGCTTACGCCGCCAGCCGCTACACCGCCGTGCCGGACGGCTATGACGAGCTGCAAACCCTGTGCGATGAAACCAAAAAGGACCAGAAGCTGACCGAAGCTGCGGACATTGGCGATTACATCCGTGCCTATCTAAACACCAACTACCAGTATAACGCCAGCGCTCCCCAGCCGCCGGAGGGGGCCGACCCCATCCGTTACTTTTTAACGGAATCCAAACAGGGGTACAGTGTGCAGTTTGCTTCGGCGGCGGTGGTTATGTTCCGCATGTTCGGGCTGCCTGCGCGCTATGTGGTGGGCTATGCCGCGCCGCAAAGCCTGTTTACCCAACAGGAGGACGGCAGCTGGCACGCCATTTTGCAGGACGATAACGCCCACGCCTGGGCGGAGGTGTACATTTCCGGCCAGGGCTGGACCCCCATGGAGATGACCCCCGGCGTGCTGGTCAGTGCCCAACAGGCCGACCTGCGCACCGACCCGCTGCCCGAAACTCAAGGTCAAGACACTGCCCCCGCAGCAGGGGAGAGCAGCGCAAACGAACCCGCAGCCACCATCGTGCCCCGCAGCAGGCTGGTTTTGGCGGCGTTGCTGGGGGGGTGCCTGTTGGCTGCTGCGGTGCTGCTGGTGCTGGCCCGCCGCCATGCCATGGGGTATGGCCGGGGCAGCTGCAACGCGCGGGTGCTGGCCGTGTTTGGCAGCATCTACCGCCTTTTGGTGCGTCGCGGCCTGCCGCCGGATACACCATCCGATGCGCCGGAGTTTGCCGCATTTTTGCAAAGTTGTGTCCCCGCCCTTGAACCCCAGGATGCCGAAGCTCTGCTGGCATTGGCCCAAGCCGCCCAATTTGGCGCAGGTACGATGACTGAGCAGGATACGGACAAAATGAGAAAACTTTACCAGGTTATAAAACACACTGGAAAACGGGAACAGAGCCAGAAATCGGTTGAAAAACAGAGCAAGGAATGATATAATGACCCCGTACTGGGGTAGCGTGTTCTTTGCTTTCTTTGCACAGGGGGCTACCATGATCCAGAAAAATGTGGTATAATATGTTAAGTCCATTGACCAAGTAGGGAATAGCCGGGGGTGGGGGACTGGTTTCTGAAACGGTACCCTGGGAACTGCCCGTGGGGCGGAAAACCGGCAAGGACAGAAAGAAGATCTTATAGAAGCAAACGTTAACAGGAGTAAACCCATGCCGCGCCGTAAACAGACAGAAGGAGAAAAAAAAATTGACATCAGCCAGATGGCTGAAGACCTTGGCGTGTCCAAGACCACGGTATCCCGTGCCCTTTCGGGCAATGGCCGTGTAAGCGAAGCGACCCGCGCCCGCGTGGTCCAGTACGCCAAAGAGAAAAACTATGTGCCCAATATGCTGGCACGCGGGTTGGTAACCCAGCAGTCTTATAATATCTCACTGGTGTTCTCGCGCCAGTTCGGCAACCTTGCCGCACCATTTTTGCGCAAAACCGTCAGCGCCGTGTACGATATTGCCACCCGCAATGATTATGATGTGCTGATGACGATGGTGGGCGAGCAGGAAACAAGCCCGATGCAGCGTCTGCTGGTCAACCGCAAGATTGATGGCGTGATTCTGGCCCGCACGCTGGAGCGTGATCCGCTGATCCCCATGCTGCAAAAAAGCGGCATCCCCTTTGTTGCCATTGGCCGCCCGGCTGACCAGGATGTCATCTCGGTGGATCATGATCAGGTGGGCGGCTGCCGCGAGCTGGTCAGCCTGCTGCTGATGAAGGGCCTGCGCCGCATTGCTTTGCTGGGCGGATCCATGCTGTACACCGTCAACCAGTCCCGCCTGGAAGGCTATAAGCAGGCGCATGACCGCGCCGGCTGCAAGATTGATGAGAGCCTGCTGTTTTTGGAGCTGGAAAGCGACGATCTACGCACCAGCGCTGTGGAGCTCGCGGTACAGCGTGGGGCGGACTGCATCCTGTGCATGGATGACCAGGTTGCCCAGCTGGCTTTGAACACCCTGAGACAGCTGAACCTGCGCGTGCCGCAGGATATCCGTCTTGCCTCCCTGTATGACGACGAAGCGCTGCAGGGGTGTACGCCACAGATCACGGCGGTCTCTTTTGATGCCGAACAGCTGGGCCGCCGTACCGCACAGCAGCTGCTTTCCCTCATCCGCCACCAGCCGGTGGAAACCCGCACCCTGCTGGGGTACCAGGTGGGGTTGCGTTTATCGACCCAGACCTGAGAGAAAAGTAGAAAATTATAAATCAACTGCCCGTACACGGTATGATAAGCCGTTGTGCGGGCAGTTTTTTTCGATAAGGGGTTTTGAAAAAATATAGCGGCCACATGCTTAACATACTGCGATAAGGCATTGGACCGATTGTAGGGCGCGAGGCACTCATCGCGCCGGAGCAGCCGGAACCCTGCTGGTTGATTATTCCCGCATCATACTGCCTGCAGCTCTTTGCCTTAAATCCTGCTTGTGTTGTGCTATTGTTGTACTATTGCTGTGGTATTCATATGAAAATATAGAAGGCGTTACGCCAAACTGAACGGATGAGCAGCCGCTAATAAAGGCAACACCGCATAATTCCCGCCTTGCGGCTTAAGCACCGCTCCGGCAGCTGCGGCACGGCATCTGCGTTGCCAAAATGCTCGATAATACACAAAGTATTATCTGCGCTTTTGGCTTAGCATCTGCCGCACCTCGCTCGCCGTATCGGCACTTAGAATTATGCGGTATTGCCTAAAAAATAAAATCCAACCGGCACGACCCGACAAAGAGCAGTGGGTAGTGCCGGGTTTACTTTTGGATGCTTTTTTGTCTACAAGTTCTTGCGCCGGGGCGGGCAATCTGCTACACTGAAAAAAATGTTATGTACAGGAGGCTGCAATCATGTATTATCTGGGTGTGGACCTTGGGGGAACCAATATCAAAGCTGCGCTTGTGGATGCAGACGGTGCTATTATAAAGGAAGCGAGCACCCCCACCAAACTGCCGCGCCCGGCCGAGGCCGTGTGCGATGATATTGCAGCCCTCTGCAATCAGCTGGCACAGGGCCAGCAGGTAGCGGGCATTGGCGTTGGCTGCCCCGGCACGGTGGATGGCGGCATCGTGCGCTACTCCAACAATTTGGACTGGCATGATTTTGCCATGGGGGATTATCTGCGCGCCAAAACCGGCCTGCCGGTTGCTCTTGCCAATGATGCCAATGCCGCCGCTTTGGGCGAAGCACTGGCGGGCTGCGCCAAAGGAGCCGAAAGCGCGGTGATCATCACACTGGGTACCGGCGTGGGCGGCGGTGTGGTGCTGGGCGGCAAACTGCTGACCGGTTACACCGGCGCAGCGGCGGAGCCGGGGCACATGGTCATTCTGGACACCCCGGATGCCCCGCGCTGCACCTGTGGCCGCCCCGGCTGCCTGGAAAGCCTGGCCAGTGCCACCGCCCTGATCCGCATGACCAAAGAAGCCATGGCAGCCCATCCCGAAAGCACCCTGCATGGCATAGCCGCCCAAAGCGGCGGGGTAAATGGCCGCACCGCCTTTGATGCCGCCGCCCAGGGCGATGCCGCAGGCAAAGCCGTGCTGGAACAGTACATTCATTACCTTGCGGTGGGCGTTGCCAACATGATCAACATCTTCTTCCCGGAAGTGATCGGTCTGTCCGGCGGGGTGGCCAACCAGGGGGAGAATCTGCTGGCTCCCCTGCGCGCCGCGGTGGGACCAATGGTTTTTGGCAATGCTTACGCCAAAAAGCACACCCGCATTACCACCTGCACCCTCGGCTACCGCGCCGGGGTGATTGGAGCAGCGCTGCTGGCCAAAAACCAGGGATGATGCCTTTAGCGGGATAAAAAAGAGAAGATAAAACAAAAAACAGGAAGGAAACACCTTGAGTTTGAACCATACAAAACAAAAAAGCTGGCCCCAGCGCCTGCTGGCTTTGCTGGCGGCGGTGGTGCTGTGTGCCGCGCTGCCTGCCGCCGCGCTGGCAGAGGAAAATACGGCCAGCATCCAGACGCAGGTGAGCGAAACGGATGAGGATATCCCCTGGGCGGATCCGCCGCAGAGCACCCCCGAAACCGGCCGGCCTGACCCTGCCGTGCCAACTCCGCCGCCGCAGGATCCCGCCACCCCGGAAACCGCCCAGACCGGCGAGCATCTGGAAGGCTACAGCCTGAGCTTGGGGGAGACAGTCACAATTTATTTTTACGTTACCCTGCCGGAAGATACCCCGCAGGATGCCGCCATGCAGTTTACCCTGCCGGATTCCACCGTAACACAGGTGGCAGTGGCAGATGCAAAGCAGGTGGAAGTAAACGGCAAAAGCTACACCGCTTTCCCTTGCCAGGTGGCCGCCAAACAGCTGACGGATGATATTGAGGCCCGGATGGTGGTAAACGGTAAATATGGCCCGGTTTATACTTACACCGTAAAGGATTACCTGAACTACCTGCTGGAACACGATTATCCCCAACAGGCAAAGGAGCTGGCCGGCACCCTGCTGGTGTATGGCGGCAAAGCGCAGCTGTACTTTGGCTACCGGACCGATGCGTTAGCCGGCACCGCGGAGCCAAACTCCACGGCCAACTGGGGCAGCTACCAGTTTGAAAGCAGCGGCACCCAGACCGATGATTATTACGGCAGCAGCCTGCTGCTGGAGCCCGTTATCCAGATCCGCCACTATTTTATGGTGCCGGACGGCGCGGAATGCACTTTTACTTTTGCCTGGAACGCGGGTGAGCCCGAAACCGAATTGCAGCCCGTGGATACCAACACCCGCTTTGACGGCAAAAAGGTATATTATGTCGTTACACCGGCCATTGCGTTCCGCCGCGCGGATGCCATGCCGGTGGTTGCCATGCGGCAAAACGGGGCGGACCTGTGCATCCTGCGCTATGGGGTGTTCAGCTATGGCGATATGGTCCGCGCGCTGGCAGCGGTGGATGAAAGCCAGCTGCCGCTGCTGAACCTGCTCCGCGCGCTGGATGACCTGACCACCGCCGCACAGCGTTACAGCGTGGCAGGCTGATGCCGCAACGCCCCCAAATATAAAAAGGAAAACAGCAATGAAGAAAAAAATAGTCCTGGCCGTTGTGGTGGCTGCCGTGGTGCTTGCCGCTGCCTTTGCACTGCACCGGCCGCAGGCAGGTACCCAGCCAACCCCGGAGCCGACCCGGCAGGCGGAAACGAATGATGCCGTCCCGGCAGAGCCCACGCCGCAGCCCGCCGCGACGGCTGAACCGCAGCCCACGGCAACTACTGTCCCGCAGCAGACAACTGCCCCCAAGCCGACCCAGAAGTCCGCAACGAAAAAAACACCGGTGCTGAACGCCGCCGGTCAGCCCACCGCCAGTGCCGCGCCCGCAGAAAATGGTGACGGCGAACCGGCGGACAACACGAAGGAACCGACAGAAACCCCGTCCCCCAGCGCAACCCAAACCCCGCCTGTGAACGAGGAAAACATTGAATTGCCGTTTGTTCCGGCAGAATCATGAAGAGCGGCGGTAAGGACGATGCAAATGGAAACGTATATGCTGAATCTGTAAAACGGCGGAATGATTTTCCATGGTATAAAAACTCAGGCTGCCCCCAACAGGGAACAGCCTGAGCTTTTTGATACAGGATTATAATTTTACAACACTTTCGCCCCGTTGGCCGTCAGCTTAAAGGTGGCGCCCAGCAGGTCAGCGGCGCCGCGGCACATCAGCATGCGGTTCAGGAAAATTTCGAAATATTCGTACATCGAGCAGATGTCCGTGTCGATCTGCAGATTCAGCGAGATGACCTTTTTGTCGGTGTTGATCTTTAATGTCTGGTCCGTTACGGCATAGTTGACCCGGTCGTGGATGTCAAAGCTGGCTTTGGGCTTTTCCCGCACGCGGCTGCGGCGCACATCAGTTTTGTCGCCAATAATCAGCGCAGCCGAAATGGGGTCCACCGCGCCGCCGGTGGATTCGTCATGGTTGGAAATGGCCGAAACAATGGTAATGCGGTCCGCAACGCTCAAATCATACTGCTTCAAAATCTCGTTGGCCAGCAGGCCGCCGTATTCCGCGTGGTGGGTGCGGTTGATGGCGTTGCCGATATCGTGCATGTACCCGGCAATTTTAGCAAGCTCAATATCATGGGCGCTGTAGTCAAACTTTTTCAGGATGTGCGCAGCGGTTTCCGCCACATGGATGCAGTGCGCCTGCGAATGGTCGGTAAAGCCCAAAAGTCCCAAATTCTGGTTGCCCTTTTTCAGCAGCTCGTTTACTTCGGCATTGTGTTTGATGTCATGGTAGGTCATCGTGATCCACACTTTCCTGTTGGTTCTTAGGCAATACCGCATAATTCTAAGTGCCGCAGCCGCCGGAGCGGTGCTTAAGCCGTCAGGCGGGAATTGTGCGGTGTT
>OLRX01002430.1_pt1 | contig 11855 bp, 12 predicted proteins | sample 1672991 | NCBI WGS metagenome assembly OLRX01 (sample SAMEA3136744, study PRJEB25190) | human gut metagenome | biome: human gut; feature: human-associated habitat; material: faeces | place: Austria | collected 2013
TTAGCCAGTTGAGTATGTTGGAGTTTTTCGTGTTCCGAAAAACGGAGACATGCGAAACAAACAACCACCCGCTATGCGGGTGCGCATCGATTGTTATACAAAAAATCACCTTTCCGGTTTAAAAGGGCATTTGACATGTTGGATGGCCTAAAGCATATTTGCTTTGAACGTTCCCAGACGTTAGGAGAGGACGGAAGATATTTCCCCAAACCGCATACAACATGAATTCTTTACATACCTTCTCTGCTGTCCGGTAATTGAAGCACCGGAAGTTTATATTTCCCGTGACGAACCGGCAGGGGGAAGACCAGGAGACTGAGATCCATGGCCGCTATTACTCTGTGATACGTCCAGATGGTTTCCGGGACATGTCGGCTGGACAAAAAACAGGAGTTTTTCAAAAATAATAATGCATCAGATCAATGCCGAGAAATTCGTTGTTTGACAGAATTTCGCGGTATTTTTTCTTAATCCTGCCCTCCGCCGATGTCCAGAGGGAGAATGTCTTTGGGCTTTCTTAAGGTCAGTTCCCGGTATTTTCTAGGAGTAATATTTTTGGCCTTGCGGAAGCAGTCCGTGAAATAGCTTTGGTTGCAGAAGCCTACGGCAGCGGCGATTTCCGACAGGCTCAGGTCCGGATTCTTTAAAAGCTCCATGCTCTTGTTGATCCGCAGGTTTTTTAAGTAGGAAAACAGAGATTGTCCAGTGAGCTTTTTGAAAAAACGGCAGCATTCTCCGCTGCTGAGAGAAAGCTGGGCGGCTATCTCCTCCAAGGTTATTTTTTCAGAATAATGATCCAGCAGGTACTGCATGATCACTTTCAGGCGGTCATTTTCCTTGCGGGTATCCTGGAAGGCAGGAGGCGGAGTGATCTTCTCAATCATCCGGAAAGTGGATTCCCAGATGCGGACGGCCAGTATATGGATATCCAGTTCCATAAATTCCGGTTCGTCTCTCAGCAGTGTATGGATTTCCCGGATGAAGTCAAGAAGTTTCTTTTGAACTGGGTCCCGTTTGGATAGAAGCAGAATGGGAGGGTAAGGGGTGCGCAGGACAGGCTGTAAGTAGCGCTGCCAGCTGCGGCTGTGTTCCTCTGGGCAGATGAAAGAGGGAGGAAGATCCAGACAAAGATAGGAGGAGGGATTTCCTGGCCTTCCATTGATAAAATGGATCTGCTGAATATTGATAAAAATACCGTCTCCTGCTTTTACATGGTAAGTAGAATTGGGAAGATGGAAGTCAACTATGCCCTCTGTTACTAGACAATATTGAAACATTTCATGCCAATGCCAGTTGACGCAGTTGTAGGTATCTTCACGGAATGAGGTGAAAAATACGGAAATTGGAAGTCCTGGAAGAATGGGTTTCACAATTTCTTGATTATTTTCTGAAAAAGTAATACTCTTCGGGATCATTTGATACCTCACGATTTTGAAAAAATAACGCAATAAATTGATAATATAACCCTATTATAACATGGAATTATAAAAAAATCCATTTAAGGGAAAATTTTTAAAAAAATCAATATCTTAATAAAACTGGAATGGAGGCTGATATATTTCAGCAAGGCTTCTCTCTATAATAAAATCATCAGGTAATCGCGAAATACCTAGGTGATTAAGGAGAGAGAGGAAAAGAATATGGGGAAAGAAAAGAAAGAAACTACATTTGCGTTTGCGGCGCTGGCCATGATCTTATGCTTTGCTTTTATCATGATACCAGGCGCTTTGCTGGGAGCTAAAATTCACGTTATGTTTCTGCTGTCCTGGCTGATTGCCATTCCGCTTTGTATGGCCAGGGGGTATACTTACCAGGAACTTCAGTCCGGTATGATCAGTTTTATTCCTAAATGTGTTGTTCCGGTGCTTCTGATTCTGACCATCGGATCGCTGATCGGATCCTGGTGCGCCAGCGGAACCATCGCTTATATTACGTATCTGGGCCTGCAGATTATCAGCCCCAAATACTTTTTAGCTACTGCCTTTGTGGTTACTTTGATTTGCGCCTGCTTTACAGGCACCAGTTTTGGAACCTGCGGAACAATTGGCGTGGCTCTCATGGGCGTTGCATTGGGAATGGGTATTGACCCGCTGTGGGCGGCAAGCCCCATTCTGTGCGCGGCGGTGATCGGAGATGGGGTTTCACCCCTGTCTGACACGTCCAATGTAATTGCCGGGGCGGTAGGCACCGATATGTTTGAAAGCGTGAAATTCCAGCTGCCTATGACCATTCCGGTGGCGGTTATTACTTTTATCATCTATGTGATTATGGGAGCTATGGGAACAATCCAGTCCGCAGACACGTCCTCCATCAATGCGTTGGTACAGGCTATCGGGGACAGCTACAACTTAGGGATCCACTGCCTTCTTCCCATTATCCTGGTTTTTGGACTGCTAATTTTAAAAATGCCCGCCATTCCCGCTATTTTGATCGGAAGCCTCAGCGGTCTGGTGGTAGCCTGTCTGTTCCAGGGTGAAAGCTTTACTCAGGTAATCAACGCTATGTGGAGCGGTTATGTTCTGGAGGCGGATAACCAGGTGGTAGCGGAGCTGTTCAGCCGCGGCGGCGTTTCCAGTATGACTGCTACCTGTGTGCTGATCATCTTTTCCTTTGGCCTGTTTGGTATTTTAAATACAGCCAAGGTCCTGGATGTTTTAGTAGTTCCCCTTTCCAAGATGATCAAATCCCGTTTCAGCGGCGTGGTATGCGTAGTCATCTTAGGATTTCTGGCGAATTTGTCTTCTTCCGCCAGCTTCTCGGAGGTATTTACCGGAAACATTATGGGGCCGGTTTATGAGAAACTGGGATTGGACAAGCGGGACTTTGTAAGGGCCGCAGTGGTTGGCTGCCTTGTATTCTCCATGTACATTCCCTTTGTGGTAATGCCCGCTACCGTAACTTCTTCCCTGGGAGTTGACCCGGTTGCCATGATTCCTTACTATATCAGCATGCCGATTTACCTGGTGGTTCTTTTAGTGATTACATACTTTAACCTGGACAGAAAGCTGTTGAACAAGAAAAAATAGGAGAAATTCAAGGAGGTATTGACGTATGGAAAAACTGTATGAGGAGATTGCGGCGTACATTGACAGCCACAGAGAAGAAATGGTGGAGAAGTTAAAAGAGCTGGTGAACCTGGAAGGCCATTTCGAGGAAAAGGAAAATGTGGAAAAGGCCAGGGACTGGCTGCAGAAGGAACTGGAAGCCGAGGGGTTTGAGTGCCGGATCCGGGAGGTCGCTCCGGACCGGGCGGGGATTTTAATTGGAATTCTGGGCAAAGAACGTCCTGGAAAACCAGTGATGTTTTCAGGTCATGTGGATACGGTCCATCATAAAGGCTCCTTTGGCGGAGATAATCCCTGCCGGGTGGAAAACGGCATCATTTACGGTCCCGGCGTTCTGGATATGAAAGGCGGTTTAATTATCGCTCTGTATGCAGTCAAAGCTCTGAATGCCATTGGGTATGATGCCCATCCCATTAAATTTCTGGTCGATGGAGAGGAAGAGTCTGACCATGTGGGAAACAACTGCGACCAGTATATGACAGAGGAGAGCAGAGGCTGCCTGGCTGCCTTTAACATGGAGTGCGGGGAGCTGCAGAACCGTCTGTGTACCGCCAGAAAGAGCCAGTTTACCTTCTATTTAACAGTGGACGGAGTAGGCGGCCACGCAGGCAATGATTTCCTGAGAGGAAAGAACGCCATCCACGAGGCAGTTTATAAGATCCAGGAGATTATCAAGCTAACGGATTTGGACAAGGGGACTACGGTTACCACTGCGGTCATCAAGGGCGGCGGCCACACCAGCGGAATTGCAGATCACTGTGAAGTGGTGTTTGATGTGCGGGTTAATAACGAGGATGAGGCAAAGCGGATTCTGGACGCCATGCACGAGATCGCCGGAAGAACCTATATTGAGGGAACAACCACAAAGCTGGACTATTACAGGGCCAAGCTGGCGCCCCTTCAGGAGACAGAAGATGTAATGAAACTGTTTAACCTGGTCAATAAAGTAGCAGTTGAATCAGGATTTAAGCCTTTTGGAAAAATCCATAGAGGAGGCGCTACCGATGCCGGAAATATTTACGCGGCCGGCGTTCCAGTTGTGGATGCCTGCGGCATCCGGGGAGATTTCGCTCATAACAAGAAGGAATACGGAGTTCAGGAATCTCTCTACGATCGGGCAAAGATATTTGCGGGAACGGTCGCCAAGATTGAGGAGATGTAAAGTACAATGAGTTTATCGATCACCCCGCTTTTATGGATTGCCGCAGCTGCTCCTGTGGTGTTCCTGCTGGTTGTGATTATGAAATTCGGATGGGGAGTGGCCAAAGCCGCTCCCCTGGGAATGGCGATAGCCGGCATCCTTGCCTTGATTCTTTATAAGTCCCGGCCAGGGGCATTGGTCTGGGAGGCAGGAAAGGGAGCTTGGAACGCGGCTACGATTCTTTTGGTAATCTGGCCGGCTTTATTTTCCTATGAACTTACTTGCGAAAGCGGAGGTTTCCAGTCTATTCGTCAGGGAATCCAGTCTCTAACCCGCCATGAACTGATGCAGATTTTAATTCTTGGGTGGGTGTTCCCCAGTTTTCTACAGGGCATTACCGGATTCGGGGTAGCAGTGGCAGTGGGCGCGCCTCTCCTTCTAAGCATAGGCGTAAGACCTTTTTACAGTATTTTAATCGTTCTTTTGTGCCACTGCTGGGGAGCTACCTTTGGGACATTGGCCTTGGCTTGGGAAGCCCTGACAGCCCAGGCGGGGATGAGTCCAGGACAGACGGCATACGCGGCGGTTATTGCCGCGGCTATGCTGTGGATCTTTAACCTGCTGTGTGTGTTGATTTGCCTGTGGCTTTACGGAAAAGGAAAAGCATTGAAAGAAGGAATTCCAGTTGTGGCGTTTTTGTCATTCATCATGGGAGGAGGAGAGCTGCTGTTAGCCCCCGGAAATCCCACCATTTCCTGCTTCCTGCCTTCGGCGGCAGCCCTGGGACTGATTTTTTTCATCAGCCGGATTCCGCGTTATCATAATTCATGGCAGCTGGAAGAAAGTTCCATTATGGATCGCCAGGAACAAAGGGCGGAAGAGACTTCTGGAATGAACTTCCATCAGGCTTTTCTTCCTTATTATCTTCTTACAGGAATCACGGTAATATGTCTTCTGATTCCCCCGGTCAATAAACTGCTCAGTCAATGGCAGATCGGTTTTTCATTCCTAGAAACAATGACAGGATATGGTTTTGTAACAGCGGCTGAGCGTTGTTTTTCGCCATTGAAACCCCTTACCTATGCGGGGACTTTTCTGGCATTGTCTTCTGTAATCAGTTTCCTCTATTACCGGAAAAAGGGATATATTAAGACCGAGGATCTGAGGGAGGTCTGGAGCCGTACCGTAAAGAAGTGTATTCCCTCTACCATAGCGATTCTCTGCTTTATTATTATGTCAAAGTTTATGAGCAGCAGCGGTCAGATCTATGTGCTTTCCCAGGGAATTGTAACTGTAATGGGAAAGTATTATGTGATAGCGGCGCCGTTTTTTGGAATGCTGGGCTCTTTTATTACCAGCAGCAATATGTCTTCCAACATTCTTTTGGGAAATTTTCAGAGTACGGCGGCGGAAATGTTAAAGATCAGCCCTTCTATTACTGCGGCTTTGCAGACCGTAGGAGGGGTTTTAGGAAATGTGTTTGCTCCAGGCTGTATTATTATGGGCATATCCACCACAGGCCTGGCTGGAGCGGAGGGGAAACTTTTAAAAACAATTATACCTATTTCTGCCGCCTGTGCAGCAGTATTCGGCGTATTTGCTTTTGCCGCGCTGGTATAGCAGATAAGCTGGGAAGGAGAGACGTTATATGGCAGAGAAAACGAAAAAACCAATTAAAATTGTAGAGACAGTCCTTCGGGACGCTCATCAGTCTCTGTTTGCCACTCGTATGAGCACTGAGGATATGCTTCCCATTGTGGAGAAGATGGATCAGGTGGGATATTACGCTGTAGAATGCTGGGGCGGAGCTACCTTTGATACGGCCCTGCGTTTTTTAAAAGAGGATCCCTGGGACCGGTTAAAAAAGCTGCGGGCAGGATTTAAGCACACAAAACTTCAGATGCTTCTGCGAGGCCAGAATCTGCTGGGATACAGCCATTACGCCGATGATGTAGTGGATTATTTCTGCCGGAAATGCGTGGCCAATGGCATTGACAATATCCGGATTATGGATTGCTTAAACGATATGCGCAATCTGACAACTTCTGTAAAAGCCACCCAGGCAGAAGGAGGTAAGGCCATTGTTGCCCTTGTCTATACGCTGGGTGAAGCCTATACCTTAGATTACTGGAAAGACGTGGCAAAGCGCATTGAAGATATGGGGGCTGATGAGCTGGGCATCAAGGATATGGCAGGGCTTTTGACTCCCTACCGGGCCCAGGAGCTGGTAAGAACCCTGAAGGAAACCGTAAATATTCCCATCGCAGTCCATACCCACTATACTGCGGGTATGGCCTCCATGACATATTTAAAAGCGGTGGAAGCAGGCTGTGACAGCATTGACTGCGCGATTTCACCGCTGTCTATGGGAACGAGCCAGCCAGCTACAGAGGTAATGGCCGAGGTGTTTCGCAATACCCCTTATGATCCAGGATTTAACCAAGCGCTTTTAGGGGAAATCGCGGATTACTTTTCAAAAATACGGGAAAAGCATTGAAAAGCGGCCTGATGAGTACAAAGGTTCTGGGAGTTAATGTAAAGACCCTTCAATATCAGGTTCCGGGAGGGATGCTGTCCAATCTGGTAGCGCAGCTGAAGGAAGCAGGGCAGGAGGATAAATACCGCCAGGTACTGGAGGAAATCCCTAGAGTCCGGAAGGACTTCGGAGAACCGCCTTTGGTTACGCCTTCTTCCCAGATTGTGGGGACCCAGGCAGTGCTGAATGTGATTACAGGGGAACGTTACAGCATGACCACCAAGGAGGCGAAACGCCTGCTTCAAGGAGAGTTTGGGCAGACCGTAATGCAGCCGGATCCGGAGGTGAAGAAAAAAATTATAGGGGATCTTCCCTGTATTACCTGCCGGCCGGCAGACTTAATCGAACCACAGCTTTCCAGGTTCCAGAGAGAGTGCGCCCAGTGGAAGCAGAAGGATGAGGACGTACTGACGTATGCCATGTTTCCCTCTGTGGCAAAAGAGTACTTTACCTACCGGGAGGCCCAGCAGACGAGAGTCGATATGACGGTAGCTGATCTAAAGAACAAAGCTTATCCGGTATAAGCTGAAAAATGACAAGAAAGGTGCGGATTACATTATGAACGAAACGTTGCAGTGGGTGTTTGAAAAGAAAAGTCAGGATGGGGCCAAGAAAAGCAGCCGGTTCACTCTTTCCGGCGCAGAGAAAGCAAGACGTTTTCACCAGAGTTTTCCCGGCTATGTTCCTACGCCTCTGGTAAAGCTTCCTGCCCTGGCAGAGACCTTGGGGGTGTCGGGGCTTTACGTGAAGGACGAGAGCAAGCGGTTTGGGCTTAACGCTTTTAAGGGATTGGGCGGAAGTTATTGCCTGGGCCGCTATATCGCGGAAAAATTAAAGGTGGATATAGACGATCTGCCCTATGACAAGATGACTTCCCGGGAAGTAAAGGAAACATTAGGGGAGATCACTTTTGTAACGGCAACCGATGGAAATCACGGCAGGGGAATCGCGTGGACCGCTCATATGCTGGGACAAAAAGCAGTTGTCTTTATGCCTAAGGGAAGCGTCAGGGAACGCCTGGAAAATATACGGAAGCTGGGAGCCCAGGCAGAGATTACGGAACTGAATTATGACCAGACCGTAGCTTACGCGGCGGAGTGTGAAAAAAAATATGGATGGGTTCTGGTACAAGACACTGCCTGGGAGGGATATGAAACCATTCCGGGATGGATCATGGAGGGTTATACCACCATGGCTCTGGAAGCGGCAGAACAGCTGGGAGCAGTGAAGCCCACCCATATTTTCCTTCAGGCAGGAGTAGGAGCCATGTCAGGCGCGCTGACTGGGTTCTTTACAGATTATTATAAAAATGAGGAAAAGCCAGTGATTACCATTGTAGAGCCGGATCAGGCGGACTGCATTTTCCGCACTGCCAGGGCAGGGGACGGCAAGCTCCATACCGTGGACGGGGATATGCGCACCATTATGGCGGGCCTGGCCTGCGGCGTTCCCTGCACCATCGGCTGGGAGGAGTTGTCTCGGAATGCAGAGTGCTTTGTATCTATGCCTGACTGGGTGGCAGCCCAGGGAATGCGTATTTTGGGAAATCCTATGGGGGATGATTCTAAGGTGATCTCCGGAGAAAGCGGCGCCTCCGCCTTCGGGCTGGTGACAGAACTGCTGCGGGGACAGTCAAAAGAAGCGGCGGCGCTGAAAGAGCAGCTGGGAATTACAAAGGATTCACGGATTTTGTGTTTTTCAACTGAGGGAGATACGGATCGGGAAAATTACCGCCGCATCGTCTGGGACGGGACATATGCCCGGGGATAAGCCTATCCCCAGCACAACTTACCGTGGCGGCAAAGGCGGCCATAATGGAAGGACCGGTGCGGCCAGAAAGATCAGGGAAACCAAATACCAAGATATTTAAAATGACAGTAACTACCACAATCAGGGTATCCGCTACATTACAGCACTGCTGCAGCAGATTCTACAGGATCATAGGAACCGCAAAAGTTGCTTTTTGAACAAATGAAAGCTGCCCAATATAATAATTTGCAGAAAGGGGAGAACGGTATGTATTTAGATGGGCTGGATGATCTGGATCAGAAGATTCTTGGTATGCTCATTGACAACGCCCGGATGTCCTACTCTCAGATTGGAGAGGCCATTGGGATTTCCAGAGTCGCGGTAAAAGCCAGGATCCAGGCCCTGGAGAACCAGGGGATTATTGAAAAGTATACTACGGTGGTTAATCCTCAGAAAATCAGCAAGGCCTTGTTCTGTTATTTTGAAATTGAAACCCTGCCGGAGACTTTAAGTCAGGTGATTTCTATTCTGGACCAGAATCAAACCATTACCCAAATCTACCGGGTGACAGGAAAAAGTAAACTGCATGTCCATGCAGTTGCCGCGTCTCCTGAGGAGATGGAACGGCTTCTGCATGAGGTCACCGATCCCCTTCCTGGCGTGATCAGCTGTAGCTGTAATAGGATCCTATTCCGGATCAAGGATATTAAGGGGCTGCGGCTGTAGCCAGCTACCCTTCATGGCCAGGCAGGCATGGGAAAAGCGGCCACGCTGGGATAACCAGACCATTTATCGTTCTACAACTACAGTAAGCAGGCACAGGTCGCCATTTCCGGTATTGACAATGCTATGTTCCGAGACCTTTTTACAGATATGGCAATAACCGGAGGTCAGAATTTCCACTTTCCCGTCACAGATTGCCTTTCCTGTCCCGGACAGGACATAATTTATATCATCGCTGTGGTTTCGTGCTTATGTTTGCCGATGGAGCCTCCCGCATGAATACGGCAAGGAATGATTTTCCCATTTTCGTCCATGAACATTTTGGCGGTTATTTCGCCGGAGCCGCGATTCATTCCCGGTGCGGTGCGTTTTGGTATCTCATTGAAATTGATTAGCACAGTGTGGTGTGGTATAAAAAAAGTTGACAGCTTATTCTCAAGGATTTCATAATAAAACCAAGAGAATAAGGAGGTATTCAAAGTGGCACGTAAATATGACCATGAATACAAAGTACAGGCAGTAAAACTTGCCAAAGAAATCGGCGGCGCTAAGGCTGCTAAAGAATTAGGAATCCCTGAAGGAACCATCCATACATGGCTGAAAGCTGTAAGAGCTGGTAAGCTGGATGTTGGGGAAGGTTCCCATACCCCTGCCAGTGCAATGAGCCTGTCAGAAGAAATTACCATGCTGCGTAAGCGGGTGAAGGAGCAGGATAAAGAAATCCGCCGCCTGAAGGAAGAAAATGAATTTCTGGAGGAAGCCAGCGCTTTTTTCGCCGCCAGCCGTCGGAAGTCAGTAAAAACCAGAGAATGATCTTTCTCGCTTTGAAAACAGAGGACGGCAGGATTACCGGAAAAATTTCATTTTATTGCCGGATGCTTGGTATCAGCCGGCAGGGGTTCTATAAATATCTCGCAAACAAAGACCGTCCATGGAAGTACCAGGATCTGGCGGATGCCATGAAAGAAATCATCAGCGAGGATGAATGTAACGATACTTATGGACGGATCCGGATGTATCAGGCGCTGTTGCTGAAGCAGCCGGAAGGCGTACATATCCCCAGTGAACGGACCGTATACCGGGTTATGGATCAGATCGGCCTGAGCCATCGGCCAAAGAGAAAGCCGAATGGACTTACAAAGGCAGACCGGGAAGCCATGAAATCGGATGATCTGTTGAAGCGGGATTTCCATTCAGATGCCCCATTAGAAAAATGTATTACAGATATCACGGAGATCCCGGCGCGCAATGGGAAACTGTATGTATCTGCGATTTTCGACTGCTTTGATCTTAGCGTCCTCGGTCTGTCAATGGGGACAAACATGAAAGCAGATCTGTGTATCCAAACACTGGAAAATGCCCTGACTGCATATCCCGCATTGGAAGGAGCGATCATCCACAGTGACCGTGGGACACAGTATACCAGTGAGTCTTACCGCCAGACCATCCGGGAGCACCACATCCACCAAAGCATGAACAGTGCAGGAGGACGCTGCCATGATAATGCACGCTGTGAGAGTATGTGGGCCAGAATGAAGACAGAGCTCCTTTATGACCGCTATGACACAAGGCAGATGACGGTAGAGGAATTAAAGGCGCTCATTTGGAGATACTTCCTCAGCTACTGGAATAACCGGAGGATCTGCTCTGCCAATGGCGGGCTTCCTCCCATGATAAAACGCAGACAGTATTATGAGGATTTGGAACTGGTAGCATAGTCAGTGATATCCTTGAAATAAATGTGTCAACTAATCTTGACAATATCATTCATTACCGTTTCTCCCATGGAGGTATCTTAAAAAGCTCCGGAAAAGTCAGTAAAACCTTTGTGTTTTAGATCTGATGTGTGAGAACCCAGTTCAGTAAATCAGAAGATTGAATGGTGCCTGCTGCTAATTGCAGGATAATATCGGACAATTCTGTTTGTGTATACTGTAATTCAATCCCATTTAAAGCAAGGAACACCAGCATAACATGCGCGCCGATCCGTTTGTTCCCGTCTACAAAGGGATGGTTTTTTACCAGACCAAAACAAAGATGAGCTGCCTTCTGCTGGAGAGATGGATAGACATCTTCTCCGCCAAAGGTTTGAAAAGGAGCATTCAGCGCAGAGTCCAGCATCCCTTCATCGCGCAAGCCAGGTGAACCTCCGGTCTCTGCAACGAGTTGTTCATGGAGCAGAAGTACCTGTGATTTGGATAACCGAATCATTTGGCAAGTACCTCGTAAGCCTGCCGGTTCTTTTCGATGAGACGTTTGGAAATAGCCATGATATCTTCATCGGCAGCAAGTTGTTCCTGTTCAGCGGCACTGAATTCCATGACTAGATACCGTGGAACATTGTTTTTTAATATGATGACAGAACCGTTCTCATCTACGAGTCGGGCCACTTTAGAGAAGTTCTGATTGGCATCGGTGATGGAAACAAGGTTTTTAGTATTATAAAAATTAGGGCTTATCATTTTTCGGGTATCATTATATGGGTTAAACTCTGGTACTCAAACACTCCTATTTCCACATCCACCGTTGCCCTTATGGGCGTAAGGTCCGAATCGAACAATGTGTAATTTACAGGAGCGCTTTTCAAAACACCTTCCAAGTATATCGGACCCAGTGCGAACACAAGCGTAGCCGGTGGTCT
>OLRX01002431.1_pt1 | contig 11851 bp, 9 predicted proteins | sample 1672991 | NCBI WGS metagenome assembly OLRX01 (sample SAMEA3136744, study PRJEB25190) | human gut metagenome | biome: human gut; feature: human-associated habitat; material: faeces | place: Austria | collected 2013
ACAGAGGGTGTCTTTCTTTTGTGCAATATTTTGGATTTGCTCATTTATAGTTATAAAAAAATTAGCGAATCTGAAATATCGTTTCAAAAACGCTGCCTTGGCTTCTTATTTTCTACAGATCATATGTATTAATGCCTATGGCAATCATAGCTCCACACACTACAATCCTGTTTATTATTTTTTTCGTAGTATTCATTTTTTCACCTTTCTTTCGAAAAAGGGATGCGCAAAGTTCTGCGCATCCCCCATGCTGCTTGACTTTTTCCGTCTGGCAGCTTATAATCAAATCAGAAGCAATCAAGGATATACCAGTGTCGGTGGTTGCCTTTCTGAAATAATCTAAATTATTACAAAGAGCAACAAGAGACATAGGCTATCCCCTATTTGCGGTAGGGAATAGCCTTCTTTCTACTTGCGATGGTTATCTATGTGGGACAATGCCTCTAAGACAACCAATAAAAGCGTCAACACTTCCATTGTATTCATTGGCATTACCCCCTTTCTGTTTCCAGAAAAGACAACCACCAGACTATCCCTATCACGTTCTGACCTGATTAGATTCAGTATAACATACCATCGACTATTTTACTACCTCTTCGACATACAAATCCCCTCTCGTAATTCGTCTACGAGAGGGGATTCTTTTTTTATCGGATAAAGTAGTTTGTGATCAAATTATAATCGTTCTCTGTCATACCAAGGACTTCGCCCATTCCCATATCTTGATTCTCCCAAGTAGCTGGAAAGTCAAGATCCTGATTTGCAAATGAGAATACAGCTGAGAAATTCACAATTTTTCTTCCGTTATACTCCTGCGGTTGTCCATACATTACAGCGATTGCTCCATATGCATTATAATCATCCATCTGGTTTGCTTTATGGCCTGGAGAGGACATCCAAAGGTTGAAGATCTGGCGGGCAAGATCATCGGAATCTGTATATGACAGACCACCGCCGCAGCCGTTCTGTCTGCCACCATGCAGGGCCAGATTATCGGAAGTTCCATATCCTGGCTGTGTGATTGATCTCATGATATGGTATCCGGCAGCGGCAACGCTTCTCGGATAACAATGTTTTTCATCCCAAATCATAGCTGCATGTCCTTCTTTGACACGTTCTTCATTTACCAGGTCGAAAATCTTTCTGGAAACTTCCTGATCGTAAACGGTCATTCCAAGAGCCTCTTCGTTGGTATATGGGATATTAATTTTTACTTCAACATATCTACTTACAGATCCTTGATTCGGTTCTACACCTTCTGCAGATGCATAAATTGTAACTTTTTGCATACCATTTTTTTTATGAACCGTTACAAGTCCATTTTCATCTACGCTTGCTACTTCTGGATCATCCGAAGTCCATTTTACCGCTTTGTTGGTTGCATTTTCCGGATATACGGTTGCGGCCAGCTGCAGTGTCTGTCCAACTTCAGTTAATTCCAGATTACTGTTCGGTGTAATTGTTACGCTTGTTGCATAAACGGTTTCTGCTGGTGTCTCTGTTGGCTTCGGTGTCTCTGTCGGCTTTGGCGTTTCCGTCGGTTTTGGTGTCTCCGTTGGTTTTGGTGTCTCCGTTGGTTTTGGCGTTTCTGTCGGTTTCGGTGTTTCTGTCGGTTTTGCTGCTGGTTTTGTTGTAAGCGCACCGTCTTTTCCGTAGTAATTTCCGTTTACCGTCTGATCCGTTACCATCTTACAGTCTGATCGGAAATAATATGTCTTTCCGGAAATTTTCATCTGCATATCCTTGCAGGCTCCGCCCCAGCTCCGGATATAGTATTTTGCTCCGTTTTCTTCTTTCCAGCATCCGGAAAGCATAACTCCGTTTCCGTCCACAAAATACAGGTTATCTTTGTATGTAAAGCTTGTGTTCACTGCCATGGTGCTGTCTGCCTGGAACCAGTACCATTTTCCTCCGGTTTTCAGCCACTCATTCTGATAGGCTGCACCGTTATCATGCAGGTAATATTTTTTCCCGTTCCAAGTCTGCCAGCAGTTTTTATAAGCTCCGCCCCAGCTGCAGAAGAAATAGGTTTTTCCCCCGTCCGTGAAAGATTCATTTGCTTTCATAGTTCCGTCTGCGTTCAGATAGTAACGGTTATTGTCCCAGGTCTGCCAACCCGTTGCAATTTTTCCATCTTTTGCCAGTTTCCACTGTCCATCCATCACGATCCACTGCATGTTGGTTACTTCTGCAGCACTATTGAAGGTATACGAACGTCCATTGATCTTTGCAGACCGGCTTTTATAGGCTCCACCCCAGCTGCAGAGATAGCGGATTTTTCCGGTATCATCCAGTCTCCACTCATTGGAGCGCATACTTCCATCACTATTCATGTAGTATTTATTTCCATCCCAGGTCTGCCAGCCCGTTGCAATTTTTCCGTCTTTCACCAGATACCATTTTCCGCCTTTTACAACCCACTGAGAACCCTGTACCTTACTGTCTGCACCGAATGTATAACTTCTGCCGTTGATTCTTGCCTTGCAGTTCAGGTAAGCACCACCCCAGCTGCGGAAGTAGTAAACCGATCCATCCGTATCAATCATCCACTCATTGGCTTTCATGGTTCCGTCTGCATTCAGATAATATTTTTTTCCATCCCAGGTCTGCCAGCCGGTCTGTTTTACACCGTCTTTGTAAAAATACCAGGTTCCGGACTCCTGCGTCCATCCGGTTTTTCCAGCTGCCTGTACTGTCTGGGCAGAAACGGTTGGGAACATATTTGTTGCGGCCGGTGTGCCTACTGCCAGGCTCAGGCCAAGAAGTACCATTGCGATTCTTTTTCTCATACTTTTTTCCTCCGTCCGTGTCAAACATTGACACCGATTTTTCTGTTTGAATTCCGTGTCAACGTTTGACACGGGATTCCTTGTTTTGTTATTTCACTTTTTATTCCGGAATTTCTTCCAGAAGTTCCCCGGTATAATCTTCCCGTTTTCCGAGTTTTACGGCATCGTCCAGTTCGGACTGTTCCATGCATACACTTCCGATCGGGTGGATTCCTGGATCACAAAGAATCAGATACAGATTTCCCTGGTAATCTTCCGCTACATCACCATCCTGCCGGTAGCCAACAAACTCATGCTCAATCGGTATTTCTTCCGGATGCTCCAGATAGAATGGATCAAGCTCTCCCCAGTCCAGTGTGGAAAAATTGAAGTCCGGAAAACGTTCTGCTATTACTTTTTCTGCATTTTTTCGAAACTCTTTCATGTCCATATGGTTTCTCCCCATTTTTCATTTTTTGGAATCATATTATCATATTACCTTTCCAATTCCGTAATTACAAGAGTCTTTTGCTATTTTTCATATTGCATTTTTATTACATTCTAATCACCCCTCTGTTTTATCTGCATTTGTTGTTATTGTAATATGGCTTCCGCTGCTGAATGTGGCTTCCATAGATGCCTTTAATGCGTTCAGGATTTCATCTGCACTTTTTGTTCCCCCGTAGAAGCCCGTATTGGCCGTTTCCTGCGATTTTTCTGCATCGTACCGTAAAATGATCGTAAGTCCTGTTCCAGCCGTTGCAGCGTCCGAAAACGAGCTTGAAAGGGTTGTCCTGGATGTACAGGAAACGGTAAGTGTTCCACTCAGGAACTTACAGCCGGAAAACAGGTTCCCGCTATCCGTACAGGAAGATGGGATTTCACCGGTTATGGATTCCAGTGCGGTACATCCGAAAAAACTGCTGTTCATTTTCTGTGCAGCTGATGGGATATGCACTTCTTTCAGGTTGACGCAGCCATTGCAGATATTCGAGAGTTCCTTCGCACTGTCCGGAATCTGGACAGATGCCAGGGCCACACAGCCGTAATACATAGAATCCATGTTCTCCAGCTGCATACAGGCTGTTGTATCGGCTCCATCGATCAGCGCCGTATCACCGTAAAATGCTTTTTTTGCCTGTTTTATATTCCCTGGAAGTTCCATGGCCTTTTCCAGTGCAATACACCCTTCTGCGCAGGATGTAATATCTTCCAGCCGGACCGCACCAGACATATCCGGCATACTGGTCATCGCTGTGGCATTTTTGAATGTTTCCACCATGCTTCTCACTGTGTCCGGAATGCGGCACAATGTTTCCAGGTATTCGTCATTTCCTGTAAACCAGTAGTCCATGCTTTCCACTTCTGCCTCCGGATCAATCCAGGTCAGCCGTTTAACAGAATCTTTCTTCCATGGCGCAGAATCTGATTTGAAATTCCGGACGCTTCCTTTTCCGGATATTTCTAGATCCCCGTTGGAATACAGGATAGCCTCCACATCATCTGGATTTTCTCTGCCGATTTTATACCTAACACTTTCATCACGGTCAATAAGCACTGTTATCTCTGCCTTGATATCCGGATATGCCTTGGAGGAAACCTCTACGGTAACACTGTGGCCATGTGCCGGCACTTTAGTCGGTGACACGCTGTATGTATCTGCATCCAGAAGCTGTTTCTTTTTCCCGGATATTCCGTATACGCGGAAATTTTTTTCTGAAAGCCGACTTCCGGCAGCATAGCTTTTCTCTGCAGCTTCCACCTTGATCGTTTCCGGTTTTTCCGGTGCAGCTTCTTTTCGAAATTTTGGCAGTACCAAAAATACGACTCCAACAAGAATCAGCAAAATAACAGCAATCAACGCTATGATCCACAAGCTGCTTTTCTTTTTCTGCCTTTTTTTCGCTGGATGTTTTTTTGATATGGCCATTTTTACTCTTTTTTCTTTTCCGTATTGTGCAGGCACTTCAGGATATAACAGATATGATCTTTATCCAGCTTCAGGAACATGCTTTTTACAATCGGAACAGGACGTTCCTTTCCTCCAATCCGAATTGTTCCTGCATCCGGCGGCAGCATTAGGGTTTCTACAATCAGCTCGATCAGTTCATCCACTTCCTGCTTGTTATAGATCGGCGGGTAGTTCTCGTAATCAATATTTTTCCGAATCAGTTCCCGGTAGGCAGATATCCGATCCATCATATCCATCCCACCTCTTTTTGTTCCCCGCTTTATATTATGATGTTAGGGTCAAAACCATAAATAACTTTGTCCTCTATTTCTATAGCACCTTGAAAAATTCATATTTTGTAGTGTAATACCGGATTTCTTCGGATATACGCTGGTATTCCCTTCCTTGATTTTATACAAGTACCGGATTTTGAGCGTAATGTCCTAAACCCTTCACATAGTTGAAGAGTTTTCTGAAATTCAATGCTGCTATCTTGGAACCGAAAAAGAACTTGCCCCGCTGTTTCCCACGAGGTATCTTTTCCAAGTGGTAATTCTTGCGTATATTCGATGGAACAGTTTCCACTCCATTACGCAGCCTTGCATAATTTTTGAATTCTTTGCTATTCATGTTCCGTTGGATTTTCGCACGTTCATGCGCTGCTTTGGATGTTACTATTTTTGCAACCTTCTTAAAGATCTTCGGCTTGCATTGATCCTGCTACGGACAGTTGGCACACTGCTCATGCAGAGAGGAAACGGCACACTGATTGCTTGGTTTCATATAAGAACAGCTTTTCGGTGCATGGCCGGCTGGACATCGGAGGACTTTTGTTCCCTCTTCGTTGAATTCAAAATCAGCAAGGATATCCGGAGCCGGTTTCCCCGTCAGACTTGTGGTAATCAGTTCTACGTTTTTATGAGCTGCAAGTTGTGTGTTTTCTGTTCCACTATATGCTCCATCCGTGACTATAACAGTCCGTTCTTCCTGGTTATCCATCTGCGCAAGGTGCTCCTGGATAAACTGACTGTCACTATGGTTGTTTTGCTCATACTGGTACTCTGTTACAACAGAACCATCGGCTCCAACGGATTCTTCAAGATTAGCAGCATATCCTCGATGCTCTTTTCCTGCTTTATTCCGGAATGTCGCTTCAGGGTCAGAAGGATTCTGCAGCATGGTTGATTTCATGCCGCCGTCTTCTTTCGTGCGGAGTCTTCGGTTTTCATTTTCAACAATGGTCTGTTCTGACAGGCATCTGACAAACAGATCATACTCTGTTGAATCATTGTAATCAGACTCACACAGGGCAAGAAGTTTATCCGCATCCGTTAAGAGCTGCTTCATGCGCTCATCTGCATCGGTACTGCGCTGATGATAAATCACTCTGTTAAAATCGTTAGGATCGATATAATGTTTTAAATCGTCAGACAGAGCGGAACCATTGATTTTATTCACATACATCACCAGCTTTGCAATGCAGGTGTATATCAGTTCCATTCGGCTGAGCCTGCGGACGTTGGATTCGATCATCATGGAATCCATACGCCTGACTTTACCGCTGATTCCCACCAGTTTTGCAATGGAAGCACTTAAATCTTTCACACAATCATGATAAAGATCCTTGTTGTGAAGTGTTTCATAATCATAGCACCTCTTGGGGAAACGGCTTAAGGTCTTGTCACTCAAAGACTGTTCTTCAAAACTTGTTGTGTGCAGTGCGTACTGAATTCGAAAATCCAGCATAAGATTTTCGACCATCTCGTCATCGGAATAATCAAAAAGCTCTTTGATAATGAGCGCACCAACAATCACGTTGACCGGAGTATTCGGTCTGGATGCCTTATCGCTGTATAAGACAGAAAAACGCTTTTCATCAATGGCAGGAAATATTTCATCGGCAAAGACTTTTGCCCAGGATTTTTCCAATGCTTTTTGTTCTCTGGCAGTTAATCCAGAAAAACTATCTGTAAATGACATTTGCTGGTAAGTATTTTCTTTGAATGACATAGAGATTGCCTTCTTTCCTACTAAGATATCTCTATTATACAGCAAGTAAACCATTTAGGCTTGTATTTACTACAAAATATATGAACTTTTCAAGGTACTATAGAGGGGCTTTTGACCCCAACATCATAGTTTTAAAATAATATAAAGCAAACGGATAAAAATATTTTCTCCGTCATAAACTTCAAAAAGAGAGGGAAAAACTTATGATTTTTTATTTTACCGGAACTGGTAATTCGCTTTGGGCTGCAAAAGAAATTGGAAAAGAGCTGAATCAGCCTGTTGAGAATATTATAAAACAGAAAGCAATTTTTTCTGCAAAAACGATATAATCGGTTTTGTCTTTCCTACCTACATGAGCGATCTGCCATGGATTGTAAAAGAATTTTTATTGAAGTTAACGGTCAATCCTGACTGCTATACTTTTGTCGTCATGACTTCTAACAATGGAAAAAGCGGAAATTCTTTTGTCAGCCTAAGTCAGGCACTTTCCCGCAGCGGTGCAAACCTGTCGGCTGTCTTTGATCTGCAGATGCCAGGCAACTGTTTAATCAGCTCAGAGCAGGAAAATCTGGAACGACTGAAAAAAGCACCGGAACGGTTAAAATCTATCATATCTTTTATAAAAGAACAAAAAACAAACTTTACATCTGACGGAAGTCTGCCAAAAGAAGATTTTGTTACTGCATCGTATTTTTATGGAGGACATTCCTGTGCAGCCTGTTATGCCTGTCTTCACTGGTGTCCCAAGAATGCTACCCTGCTTAAAGTTCCATTTTTGAAACATCGTCCGCAGTATCATCATCCAGATGTAACGCTGGCGGAAATCAAAGAATAAGTCTGTAAACGGCGCCCCGGTCCTGCATCCAAATGATCTGCAGGGCCGGGGCGCTTTGCAATTTATGTGCGTGTAAGATGTTGGCTTTTTATTTTCGCTCCGTCTCGCATACGATGATATGTTTGCTCTTCTCATACCCGGGAACTTTCCGGTCCGTGATAAAAATCGGTTTTTCAAAGTCTGCGAAGGTAACGGAACTGATGCTGTTAAATTTGCTTGCGTCACAGAGGACGTAGCACTGGCGGCACTGCTCCATGGCGGTCTTTTTGATTACTGCTTCATTGACATCCGGCGTTGTGCAGCCGCTTCTTCTTGTGACACCGTTGGTGCCGAAAAAGCCTTTGGTGAAGTGGTATTCCTGAATCGTGCGGATTGCCTGGTTTCCGACGACGGCTTCTGTGGAGCTTTTGAGCTCGCCGCCTACCAGAATGACCTTAAACCCGCGTGATGCCAGCCGCCGTGCGTGGTCAACGGCGTTTGTCACGAAAACGGCGGAGGTTGCCCGGATGAAATCGATCATATGCGCCGTTGTCGTTCCCGCGTCGAGAAAGACGAAATCGTCCGGCTCGATGAGGGATGCCGCATATTCTGCGATTTTCCGTTTGGCATCGCAGTTCAGCTCATTTTTCTGTGCAACGGTGTACTCGTGTGCCGTCACCTTCTGGCCGGCTTCCACGGCGCCGCCGAATACCTTTTCCAGCTTGCCCTCCTTGTCGAGCGCTGTGATATCGCGGCGTACCGTGGACTCCGATGTATCGAGAAGATCCCGGACTTCCGTCACGGTGATGCTTCCCTTTTCTTTTAACAGTTTCAAAATTATCTCATGTCTCTGCTGTGTTAACATTTCTTTCCTGCCTTATATTCTGCCACGTTTGTTTCCAGAATGATCTTGCGGAGCGGAAGGATGCTTCCCGGAGAAACGGAAAGTTCATCTACGCCCATCGCAAGGAACTCTTTTGTCAGCTCCTGGTCAGCGCCGAGTTCGCCGCAGATACCGGCCCAGATGCCGGCTTTGTGTGCATTCTCCACAACCATCTGAATCATGCGCAGGATCGCCGGGTGATGCGGATCAAAGAACGGATCCAGCTTTGTGTTCTGGCGGTCGATCGCGAGGGTGTACTGACTGAGGTCGTTCGTTCCGATACTGAAGAAATCAACCTCTTTTGCCAGCTCATCGCTGATGATGGCAGCCGCCGGGGTCTCGATCATGATACCCTGCTCTGGATTTCCGTACTCAATGCCCTGCTCAGCGAGAGAAGCTTTTACTTCCTCCACAATCGCTTTGATCTGGCGAACCTCGCCGACACTTGTGATCATTGGATACATAATGGCAATTTTTCCATATGCGCTTGCGCGGAACAGCGCGCGAAGCTGTGTCTTGAAGATCTCCGGCCGCGTCAGGCAGATGCGGATCGCACGGCAGCCAAGTGCCGGGTTCTCCTCTTTTTCCATCTCGAAATAATCGCACTGTTTATCGGCACCGATATCGAGGGTACGGATGATGACGCGTTTTCCCGCCATCGTCTCTGCTGCCTGTTTGTAGATACGGAACTGCTCCTCCTCTGTTGGATAGTGATCCTGCTCAAGATAGATAAACTCGCTTCGGAACAGGCCGATGCCGCCCGCGTCGTTCTGCATGACAGCCGCAAGGTCTTTGATGTTTCCAATATTAGCATACAGCAGAATTTTCTGTCCGTCCAGTGTAATATTTTCTTTTCCCTTTAAGGTGAGGAGCAGTTTTTTCTTTTCCTCCTCCTCGGTGCGACGCTTCTGCATGGCAGCAAGAGTCTCCTCGTCCGGATCAACATAGATGGTTCCATCGGATCCGTCCACGATGCCGAGCTTTCCGTCTACGCTCTCATCCAGCGGAAGCGGTGTTCCGACCAGTGCCGGAATCGCCATGGTTCTTGCAAGGATAGCGGTGTGGGAATTTAAAGAACCGTGTACGGTAACAAAAGAAAGAACTTTGTCCTTATCCATCTGTACCGTCTCAGACGGCGCAAGGTCATCTGCCACGATGATCGCCGGTTCGTCGTTTAAGGATGCGTCGGTGTCGTCTCCGTTTAAGATGGAGATCAGACGCTCGGAAATATCCTTTACGTCTGCCGCGCGCTCTCTCATGTAATCATCGTCCATGGCAGAAAACATCTGCGCAAAGTTGTCGCCTGTCGTTGCAACGGCATACTCAGCGTTGACGCCCTGGCTCTTGATAATATTCTCGACGGACTCGTTGTAGCCGTCGTCCTCCATCATCATCTGATGTACCTCGAAGATCGCTGCATTGGCCTCGCCAACCTCTTTGCATGCTTTTTCATACAGAACGCCAAGCTGTGCGATTCCTTTTGCCTTTGCTTCCTCAAACCGTGCCATCTCCGCATCCGGATTTTCTACTTTCACACGTTTTACCTGACGCTCATTCTTTTTGTATACGCGGATCTTTCCGATCGCAATGCCGGAAAATACGCTTTTTCCCTGATAAATCTGCATAAGTTTTCTCCACCTTTGTTCTCGATATCCGAATTTTCTGTCCAGACAGCCGGAGCGTGTTTAAAAAGGATTTCTTAGTTTCAGAAAGTTTTTCAAACACGCTCCTGCCGATTACTATATTGTAATTCTCCAGAGCCCCATCTCAATTCCGCTTACGCTCCATTTCGATGTGGCTTCTCGCCATATGGAATTCCAGAAAAAAGCACTCATTCATGCAAGCATGATTCGCACTTTTTTCTTCCATTCCGCATGGCTCTGTAGAATTACAAGTTCTCTTTCATGAAATTGCTGATTGCTTCGTATGCAGCATCTTCATCTGCTCCATCGAAGGTCAGGGTAACTTCTTCGCCCTGTTTTACAGCCAGTCCCATGATGCCGAAGATGGCTTTGCAGTTCATGGCTTTTCCGTCTTTTGCGATCTTGATATCACAGGAAAATTCTTTGACTGCTTTTACCAGCATTCCTGCCGGACGAGCGTGGATTCCTTCTGGATCTGTTACAACATACTTAAATTCTTTCATGATTTTTTCCTCCCATAGGATCTTTGATATTTTTATTTTACTTTGTTTTCTGCCTTTTTTCTACTCTTTTATGCAACTTTTTTCTTTAAAACTCCAAGCAGAACTGCGGATACCACTGTTCCGATGACAACTGCCACCAGATAAAGCAGCGCATTTCCCATAACCGGTACAACGAAGATGCCGCCGTGCGGTGCCATTAAGGTACAGCCAAATGCCATGGAGAGCGCACCTGCGAGGCCAGAGCCGATGATGCAGGCCGGAAGAACGTGGATCGGGTCTGCTGCTGCGAATGGAATCGCACCCTCGGTGATGAAGGCGAGTCCCATGATGAAGTTGGTCGGACCGGATTCTCTTTCTTCTTTTGTAAATTTATCTTTGAACAGCAGGGTTGCAAGTGCAATCGCACACGGAGGAACCATACCGCCGATCATAACGGATGCCATAATGTCGTAGTTTCCTGCTGCGATGGCTGCTGTTCCGAATACGTAAGCTGCTTTGTTGAACGGGCCGCCCATGTCGATGGCCATCATGCCGCCGAGGATCATGCCAAGGATCAGCTTGCTGGATCCGCCCATGGAAGCAAGACCATTGTTCAGTACCGTGTTGACGGTTCCCATGATCGGCTCTACAATGAAGAGCATCAGAAGTCCCATCGCAAGGATGCCGACTACCGGGTAAATCAGAACCGGCGCAATCTTTTCGAGTGCTTCCGGAAGTTTCTCACATGCTTTGCGGAGGCCAAGGATAATGTAGCCTGCTGCAAAACCGGCAACGAGTGCTCCAAGGAAACCGGAGGTTCCGCTCGATGCCATCATACCGCCGACAAAACCAAGGGCAAGTGCCGGCCGGTCGCCGATTGCCATGGCGATGTAGCCTGCAAGAACCGGGAGCATGAAGCCGAATGCCACGGCCAGCACCATATAAAAACTCCAGGGAATCGGTCCCCAATGAAAGAGGGGATAGGTGGAGGCCCAGTCCTGTCTGGAGCCCATATCCGTGATATGGCTTTCATTGGCATAAAGCATCCATTCACAAAGGGAATAGAACAGGATATCGGCAGCAAGTCCCGCGGTGAACATCATGGAGCCCCAGCGGAAAGCGGAATACTGCGGTTTGTCCGTGTCGCCCAGGCGGATTTTGCCAAAGCGGGAGAAACCCATGTACAGGGAGCAGATGAAGGCCCCCAGCCCCAGGATCAGGTAATAGCTGCCCAACTGGTCGCCCAGGAAAAAGCGGATGGAGCCGAGAATACCCGACGAGGCCTCCGGCAGAGCCATGA
>OLRX01002433.1_pt1 | contig 11844 bp, 8 predicted proteins | sample 1672991 | NCBI WGS metagenome assembly OLRX01 (sample SAMEA3136744, study PRJEB25190) | human gut metagenome | biome: human gut; feature: human-associated habitat; material: faeces | place: Austria | collected 2013
AACCATGTCTCTTTTTATCTTCTTTTCAATTTGCGAAAATTATTGTACCTTATCCAAAATATTTTTTGAGACAGATGCACCGAAACTGAAAACATCCAATGAACGCAGCACCGCCACACAGCACAATCTGGTATCAAATTTGAAAAACGCGCCAAAATAGATATGACGAAGGCATATTTGACATACCTTCGTCATATCTATTTTTGTTCCCGAATGCTTTACTGGGAGGAAACCGCGATGCGCGTGTGGGTTTATGGAGGAAGTTTGGCGCAGATCCAAACAATAGCAGATCGTTATGCTCGGTCCGGTGACGCGGTGATCGGCGTTTCGCTTTGTGCCGGAGACGGCGCCCAGTTTCCACAAAGCGGCTTGACCCGGGCACTGTGCTCCGCCATGCGGGGAGAGATCGACCTGATCGTCGTTTCCGATCATAGGTTGTTGGGGAACAACACCCAAATAAAAGAAATGGAGGACCTGTTTTGCCGCTACGGGGCCGCAATCAAGTCTGCTTCCAGCTGCGGGATCAGCAGCTCCTGATATCCTGCGCAGCCGCCCTGCCTGACTTTGTGCACGGTTGGTTCCAATTCCGCTGCATTACATCCCCGGAGCAGCGATAAGCTGGCATCGCTCAAGACTTCATCCGAACGGCACCGTTCGTAGTCCTCGGGAGCCATGTGCCAGAGTTTGAGCAGATGCGGGTATCGTGCGCACAGTTGTCCTGTGATGGACAGGCCCTTTCCGTCGAAGTCTCCCGAGTAAAACAGCAGTGTCCCGCTCGCAGCCAGAAGATCCAGCAGCCGCACAGCCGCTACGGAGGGCTGGCCGGAGGTACAGATCAGCGGAGAATGGAACTGTGCGGCCCGGTCGCAAAGCTGTGAAAAAACCATTTCGTTTTCTACGATATAAACCCGGCCTGAGGGACTGACCGCCCCCCGCACGTGGGCCAGGTTTGCCAGGGACAGCGTGCAGATCTCGTGCCTTTGGCGAAACAGACAATAGGCGGGATGCTCCACGGTCTCTGTGCTGAGAATGAGCCCAATCTGTGTGACCAGGCTGGAAATGCTGTCGCAAAGAATGCCATTCTGATAGTAGAGATGGTCCCGCTGTTCTACGTTGGTGCCGGGGTTTGACAGACCGGAACGGAAGGACAACAGGTGTTGGAACAGTTTCCCGCACCGCGTTCCACTGTCCAGGGCGTGGGGATCGGAGGTGGCCGCCGCGCTGAGCACGGCCAGGCGGATCGGCTCCTTTGATTGCAGCTCCAGCCAGTCCATGCTCTGGCACGCTCGCAGCAAGTCGGTTTGGGTGGATTCCGGATCTTTTGCAGCCTCCCGGCGGAGCAGGGAGTATCCGCTGCCCCGGCGTTCTTCCAACGCATGGACCCACTGCGCACTCGTTTCGCTGCGGGCGTTCTTTGCCGCCTGATCGAGGATGGATGCAAGACGTCGGTTCTGTGTTTCTTGAACCTCACGGTTAGTCTTGATCTCCACGCCAAAATAGGCCTCCAGCACCTCTTTCGGGCATACTCCTTGAAATCGGGTCTGTTGGAGCGCCGTCTCAAACTGGGATGCCTGGAATCGCACAGGGGCGGAAAATGGGCGGCCGAAAAGAAGACGGGCGGCCTCGCACTCTGCGTTGGAGGCATCCGGCAGCTGAACAGTTCCCGCCGCCCGGCCGAATCGCTCATATTTCTGCCGCAATGCAATCAGAATGCGGTGATACCCGGGACGGACTCGAAAATATTCTACGCATTCCCTGACCTGTTCCTTCATAGGCCGCTATCCTCCAACGTCCGCTGTGTCCCATTCCAGTGGTAGTGCAGGATGGTGACCACCGGAGCGTTGGGCGGATGATGCATCTCCGCGATGTCCAGATCGGCCACGCAGGCATAGCAGCCCCACAGGACCTGAGAATTGATGATGTAATCAAAATCCAAGATCCCCATCAATTCAAACATGGCGCTGATATTTTGGTCATCCACGCCGGCAAAGGCTTCATCCAGCGCCAACAGCCGCGGGCAGGAATCACCGCCCTTTATGTACTGCGCGGAGACCGAAGCGAACAGCGGCACATACATCGCCATGGCCTTTTCCCCGCCGCTGAAGCGGTTAAAGGCCCGGTCCGTCAGTTCCTTTTTCCCGCTGTCTCCCCGATAAAAAAACAGGTGGAACTCGTACCAGTCCCGGTAGTCCAACACCGAACGGATCAAATCCGCATAATTGACCGCCAGCCCCTCAAGACGTGCCTCTTCCCGGGTGCGTTTGACTTTGCTGCGAAAATGACCGGAGACCTTTTGGCTGTCCTCCGGAGTGAGCAGTGCCCGATCCTTGTTCAGGAGCGTGACCAGTTGGGCGGTATCCAGTTCTCCCTCGCCCTCCGATTTTTTCTCCTTCCACTCCAGGCTGAATTTCAGCCCCATAGAGGTGGTCAGCGTCGCCATCAGTCCGGTCATATTTTGGGTCCATTGGGCGCTTTCCTCAATGCGGGCGCGCAGGGTGTGGCTGATGGTCTCAGTCAGGATGTTTTCAAACAGCTCCCGGTCCTTATCCTCCAAAAGCGCGCCGGTGGTGTCGATATCAGCCTGCAGCGATTGGATAAAGGCATAGAGGGACAGCTCCTTCCCACCCTTTTTCAGCATGACCGCATAGCGCTGCCGAAGCTGAGCCGAGCGGCAGGGCGCCTCAAAGATGAGTCTGATCTCCGGGTGATAATTGGAAAGGCCTCCCCGGTACCGCTGGTAATTTCCGGTGATGGCCTCTCCCATTTCCGTTGGGGTCCGTCCCCGGGCGGAGGCTGGGATCTTGCTGACTGCCTGCCGGGCGCATTCTCCAAGGCCCATCTCCCGATTCAGGCCGGAAAAACCCAATTCCAATTCTTCCAGAAAGTAGCGCTCCAGATCCTGTTCATCGATCACCGCGTCGGTCAGATCCTGCTTTCGCCGCAGGATGGCATCTCCGGCGCTTTTGATCTGCTCCTCCAGGCGGGCGCACTGCTTTTCCGCATCCCGGTTTTCGCCTTCTTGAAAGACAATTTCGCGCTCAAGCTCTGCCAGCCGCTGGGCCCGGGCCTGATTTTCCGGACGAGCCAAAAAGTCCCGCAACTCCTGAATACCGGCCTGCTGGACACGGATCCTGTCTTGCAGCGAGCCGTTTGACCGCCGCTTGTCCTCCGCCTGAGAGCGCTGCTCATCAATGGTGTCCTGTTCACTTTGTATGGAGCGGGCGACATACGCCAATGCCTGCCGGCGGCTGTTCAAGGCACCCAGCGCGTCACGGTAGCCGGCCGCGGCCTCCCTGGCTTCTTCATAGGCTGCGGATGTCCGTTCATAGGGCAGCCCAGCGCTTCGGCTGCGGCTTTCCTGATCCAGGGCGGCCCAGGCCTGCTTGGCTTCCTGTTCCGCAGAAAGCCGGCGTTCCCTCTCCGTCTGCGCCAACTCAAGTGCCCTGCGGGACTGCTCTAAAAGTTCCACCGCCTGATCCAACTCCTCCGCGGTAGGCATTTGTGTCCGCTCCCGCTCCAGTTGCTCCAGTCGCGCCTGGCAGTCCTCCAGTTCTTCTTTTGCACCTTGTATCTTCACCCTCAGGACTTCCATCTGCTCCTCCAACGCATGGATCTGCCTCTGGCGGTTGGCCGCCCGGGCAGTGGCGCCAATATAGCCGGCAGGACCTTCGGCGTGGCTGCGCCCCTGGAGCATCCCACAGCGGAATCGGCCATCCGGCAGAAGAGCCGCATCAGCAGTCAGGTCGGAGCAGGAAATGCTCCTCAGGCAGGCTGCGGCTTCCTCGGGAAATCGGCCTTCCGCGTCCGGAATCAGACGGGTAACGGGGTCAGAGACGGCTGGGCCCGGAACCAGAAAGCGATCCGGATACTCCTCCAGCAGGTCTTCCACTGCCGGCAGATGTTCTTCTGATACCACCAGGGCGTCCAGCAGGCCGCTGTCCAACAGCTGGGCCTCCAAAAGATCCCGGGTCTCCTGAGACGTCTCTGGGGAAAAATCGATGATCTCATACAGCGGTGCGCAGGGGACTCCGCGCAGCATCAGTTGCAGGCGGGCGGCTTGGACCGATTCCCGTCGGGGTGGCACGGGCTCTGGCTGGCTCTTGATTTGCCTGAGATGGTACTCCAGTTCCGTATACTCCTTCTGTAAAGCGGACAGAGCGCCGTCAGCCTGAATGCGTTTCTGTTGAACAACGGACTCGCACCTTCGCACGCATTCGTCCAGTTGGTTGCGGATGGGACTCCAGTCCGCCGGGGTGTGATATCCGGTAAGCGCAGAGCGGAGCTCCAGCCAGGTGTCCTGGTAGATCTCCAGCTGCGTGTTTTGCTCTCGGCGCCGGGTGAACTCTTCCAGCAGATTGTCCCGTTCCTCCTGCTCCTGGGCCTGCGCATCCCGAAATACAATCTCCGCCTTCCGCACGGAGTCTGCGGCCAGATCCAGCGCCTGACAGGCCCTGTCATAGTCGCCTCTGGCAGCTTCCGCCTGCCGCAGGCAGTTCAACATATCTTCCACCTGACGTTCCCGCTGGCGGAGTGCGGCCAGGAGCGGCTGGTGATCCTGATCCAGGCGCTCCGCCTGGAGGGCACGGACATACGCTTCGTGCTCTGTTCCTAGTTCCAGCAGCTCATTTTGATCGTTCAGTTCCCTGATGGACTGCCGGACCGCTGCGCGGTCATCTTCTTCCTGCTGGAGCAGCTGCCGCAGCCGGATCTCCCGTTTGGCAATGCCGTCCTCCATTTTTTGAAGCTGCTGCTCTGCCCGCGCCAACTGCGCTTCCATGCCGGCACAATCCTTCAGGCTTTGCTGAAGCCGATCCTGTTTGAAGGACAGGTCATCCTCCCCCATAGAAAGGCGCTGTGCCTTGGCCTGTTCCCAAAGCACGCTGGACTGCCGCTGCCGCTGGCTCTGCTCCTCCAGCTGCTGCTCCAGCGCATTCCTGCGAGCCTGCTCGTCCTGGAGCTGATTGCGCAGGCTCTGCGCTTTGCCTTGCGCATTTAGATAGGCCTGTCCTTTTTGGCCCAGCATATATTGATTGTACCGGGTGTACTCCCGGCTGATGATCCTGGCATCCTGGATTGCCGCCCGATATCCCTGCAGCGTGTCCTCCAAATTATCCATCTGTTCCATGGTGCTGACCATGGCGGACAAGTCATCATCCGTCAACACCTGGAGAGACTGATTCAATATCTTCTTCACTTCGGAGGGACGAAAATCTTTGGACAGCTTGGGCGCGCGTACCAGGATGAGAAGCTGGACCAACTGGTCATACTGCCGGATGTCCCGAAAGCCGAAGATCTGCGTGTTGACCATCTCTTTATATTTTGTTGGGCTTTCTGCCCAGCAGTCAGGGTTTCCGATGAGATTCCGCAGTTTCTGCTTGCTGAGCGGTAATTTCTGCTTTCCCATCGTTTCACACAGACAAAGTCCGCCCGGTCCGATCCGCCGTCCATCCTGAAGGCAGAAGCCCCAGAAGTCGATGCCCTTGCCACGCTGCGCCCGCATCCCAACCCCAATGGTACGGTACTCCTCCATACCAGGCTTCCGGAATTCCAAATACAAATAGCCCGTGGATTCTTCCCGCTCATTGTCGCCCAGAAGATAGAAATCCATTTTTCGGTCCCGGGAGCCAAAGGGGTCCAGCCGCTCCGGACGCCGGTCTCCGTCAAGAATAAAGGGAATAAAACTCTGGGTGGTAATGGATTTTCCGGCGGCGTTATTCCCCCGCAGCAGGATATGTCCGTTATGCAGAGGGAATTCTTCCTCATCATACAGCCAAAAATTAAGGAATCCCAGCTTGTTCATCTTCCATCGGATCATGTTTCTCCTCCTCTCCCCGCTCGTTCCGATAAGAGGCGGGATAGCTGCCGACCAGCTTCCCCACGGCAGGATACAGCAAAATGTCGTCCCCCGCCTCCTCCAACAGCATCCAGCCGGACATGTAGCCCGTCAATTCCTGAACGATCCGCTCCAAAGACATGGCCCGGATCTGAGCCCCCCATCCGTTTCCCCATTTTTCGCGGCACTGCTCTACCTCATAGCGAAATTCCCGACGGGTCAGCACAACGGTGTCATCGTCCCGCCTGGAGTAGAAGCCCTGAAGGATCCTGTCACGAAGCTGCGCACACAGCAGCAGGGCCACATCAGACAAGGCCCGGGTGCCGGGGTAGAGCATCCCGCACTGTTCCCCCTCAGACAGCAGAAAGAAGGCGCCGTTTTTGTGGATCTGGAGTTCTCCATCCATCGCTTGGTCCAAACTCGCATCGATGGCTCTGCGCTGATTTTTCACATACTCATAGTCACCTCGGGTCTCATCGGAACAGTAAAATCCCGGGGTCAGCGTCAGCTGCTGATAGACCCGGTGGCGTCTGCCTTCCGTGTCATCTCCTGTCCAGGAGAATGCCTCAAAATCCTCAATGGTCCGGCAGTCCATAATGTCCCGGCCAAAATGGACCGGGAAGTGGCGGGACAGTCCCGTGTTCTCATAGAGCACTTCCTGATCCCGGTTGTTGCTGAAGCCTGCGCTGTTTCCGTCATAGGCTACCACCAGACCGATCTCCTGAGCATATTGGAGAACCCGCACTAGGGACTTGCGGTGCAGGAACTGCGTCCAGTCCACCGGTTTGATCTCCGCCAGAAATGTCTCGATTGCCTTGGTGAGGGAAGAGAGCAAAAAGGGCGCCCCATTGTCCAGATCCGCCAGAAACAGTAAAACCGCGCACAACAGGCAATAGTCCATGGGTTCCTGAAAGGTTTGAATTCCCATCCAAGGCATGGCCTTGGGCGGGACCTTTTCCAGCTTGACCACCGACTCGTTGACGATCAAATTCCAGCCCAACAACTCACTGACCAATCTGCGGTATTCCGGCTGGGCCCGTTTCAGCGTGAAATAGAGGTCCCTGTTTTCCAGACGGGTGACCCAGAACTGATCCAGCAGCGCGCGAACATTATTCATGGCCAACCTCCTCAAATACCAATACACAGTCCGGCATCGTCAAGGTTCCGTCGGTGCAGATCAGCCGGCAATTCCGATTCCCCCGCTTTTGCAGTTTGTAACGCTGCCCATACTGCGTCTGGCCCCTGTGGTCGGGGCTGAGATTGGCAGTCGCCACCCAGGAGAGCAATACCGTACGCACGCTTGGAGAGACGGGGCGGTCCAGCGCCGCCAAATCCAGCGTCCCATTGTGAATATATCCCAGAATTTCCCGCTGAAGGGCCTGCTCCTCCTCCAGGATCTTTTGCCGCTGTGCCAGTTTCTCCGCGCTCTTGTCCGCAAAACCGGAACGGTCCAGGCGTGGTTTATAGGACCGCGTCCTAGGTTGAAGAAAGTGCTCAAAGGGCGGCTCGTCATAGGTGCCCAGATCCACGCGCTCCGTTTCTCTGGATCCGGAAAAAGAAAAGTGGCGGACCTGTTGAACGCCAAATACCAGCGCGGAGAGCCTGTGCGCCTCATCCAGCGATTCAAAGCCGGCGAACAGCGTAAGCAGATGATTCAGTTCCGCTTTATTGCTTACCCCCAAATTTTCCATTTGGACCAGCAAAGCGGCGTTCTGCACCTCCCGGCGGATCACCTCGTTGGTGACATTCAGCACCTGCTGGGTAGTAGAGTTGTTTCCAACAAACCAATCGAGCAGAGACTGCCAAACGCCCTGGCATCGGGCAAGTAGTTCATTTTCCCAGCCAGGTTTCTGTTCTGACTGGGGCCGCGGGATCTCCAGTTCGCTGCGGCGGACCAATTCCAAAATGTGTGCGGTCTGTTCCGCCGAAAACTGTTCCAGCTGTGCCCCAATCTGTGCCGCGCTGCGCTGGAGATCCTGTATAAATTCCTCCAGATAGCGGACGAGATGCTGCTTGTATGCGATGAAGTCCACCGATTTCATCTGCATCTCCATCCCGGGACCATAGAATTCACGCAGGTAATCCTGATGGTTTTGGCTCAGCCGCTGGAAGTCCTCCTGCAGATCCTCCCACCATGCGTGAACCTCACGCAGGGACAGCTCGTCCAGCCGCTCCGCTTTGTGCAGATCTTCCCGGATACGGCGGAACGGGCTGACCGACAGTCCGGAAGCCCGGGTGGACAGATTCTCCAGTGTAATGGTCATCCGCTCCACTTCGATGGCAGTCTGGGACAACATATACTGAAACTGGCGGTTCTTAAATTCGAGGATCGTGCGCGGCTTGCGGGGATGGATGGGGGTTAGATTTTTCCATTTCACCAACTGCTGCAGATCCAGGGTGAGCTGCTCTGGCGTATACTGAGAAAATATAGGCTGCTTCCGGAGCAGAGAGAGCACGGTGTCACGGTCCATCTGGTAGTGCATTTTTTGGTGTTCCAGGTAGAAAGTACGCAGAATGGTGCGGTAGACTATGTAATTGTCCGCCGTGAGATATCTGGTTTCCACAATGCTCTCCAAAAGGTCAGCGTTCAACATATCATTCTATCCTTTTCCATCATGTCATTGCTGGACAAAAAATGCGGCGTCAACGGTCAATTTGTATTATTCATCATACCAAATCAAGGCATTTTTTACAAGATGCGCATATATTTAATTGTACTGCTCTGTCAATATCTCACGGAGGCGATGCTATGAAAAACCCCACCTTGATTCTAACGGAACAGCACCCACCCAATGCTCCGCTCGATACCAGCCCCCTCATCCAACAAGCCGTTACTGCTTGGCTCACAAAAGAACTCACCAAATAATCCCTGCGCTGCGTTTTTGCGGCGCAGGGATTTCAAATAATTCCTTGCCGTATCACTGCTCTCAGTGCTAAGATGGAAGTGAGCAGTTACGCCTTTTAGGAGGTGTGACATATTCTTTGTGCGATCTATACACGACTGAGTAAGGAGGACGAAGACAAACAGCAAAAGGAATCCGAGAGTATCCAGAACCAGAAGTCCCTGCTGATCCACTACGCCGTGGAGCGGGGATGGGACATCTACCACATCTATTGCGATGAGGACTACTCTGGCGCTGACAGCCTAAGGCCGGACTTCAACCGGATGATCCAGGCGGCCCAGGAGAAGAAGTTTCAGATCCTCCTCTGCAAGAGTCAGTCCCGGTTCACCCGGGATATGGAATTGGTGGAGAAGTACATCCACGGCCTGTTCCCCCTCTGGGGCATCCGCTTCATCGCCGTGGCAGACAACGCCGACACGGAGATCAAGGGCAACAAAAAAGCCCGCCAGATCAATGGACTCATCAACGAGTGGTATCTGGAGGATCTGTCGGAGAACATCCGCATGGTCTTCGACATGAAGCGGCGGCAGGGGCAGTACATCGGCGGCTTTCCCATCTACGGCTACCGGAAGGACCCGGACAATAAGGGCCATCTCCTGGTGGACCCGGAGGCGGCGGAGGTAGTGCGGCAGATCTTCCGTTGGTCCCTGGAGGGTCACGGCAAGCAGAGTATCGCCCACATGCTCAACGATCTGGGGGTGGTCAATCCCACCCGGTACAAGGCGGAGCGGGGCTGGGACAGCAACCACTTCTGCAAGCAGGATTTTGGGCTCTGGAACAACAACACCGTATGGCGAATCCTCCGCAACGAGATCTACACCGGTGTCATGGTGCAAGGACGGACCAAAAAGGCCAGCTACAAATCTAAGGCCATCATCGTCATGCCCCGGGACCGCTGGTTCCGGGTGGAGGACACTCACGAGGCCATCATCGACCGGGAGACCTTTGAGACCGTCCAGAGGAACCTGGACATTCGCTCCCGGGAGGACGGCACCGGCATGGTGCACCCCCTGGCGGGCCTTGTGAAGTGCATGGACTGCGGCAGCACCATGAGCAAGACCTCCAACGGGAAAAAGGGGAAAGCACAGGTATATTATCTTCGCTGCAAGCTCTACGCCGACAGCGGGACACAGAAGCTGTGCACCCGCCACTCCATCCGGCTGGACCGGCTGATGGAACTGGTCTCCCAACGCATTCGGGACTACATCGGGGCCTACTACCATTTGGAGGAGCTGGAGCTCCCGCCGCCAAAGGACGACCACCGGGAGGCCCTGCTGCAGGAGCAGAAGACCCTGAGCGCCCAGCTGGAGAAGCGGAGTACAGCGCTGAAAAACCTGTACCTGGATAAGGTGTCCGGTGTGCTCAGTGAAGGACAGTTTGTGGAGCTGAACCAGGACTTCCTAGAGGAAAAGAGCCGCCTGGAGCGGCGGCTGGCCCAGATCGATCAGGAGCTCTCCGGTCAGGAGCAGCCCCGCAATCAGGAGGAGGTCATGGACAAAGCCCGGGAACTGCTGGAACTGAAGACCCTCCCCCGGGAGCTGGCAGTGATGCTGATCGAGAAAATCGAGATCGGTGAGCAGGACCCGGATACTGGTCAGCAGGAAGTCAAAATCCACTGGAAATTTTGAGAAATATGGGGCCCCCGCCGAAGCCCAGCGGCAGCGGGTTCGGTGGAGAGAGGAGCCGCGCCGGAATGAGTGAGCTTTCGCCGCAAGGCGGAAGCGAAGGATAGGAAGGCCGCGGCGACGAGGTGTCCTAAAGGGACAATACCCATGTGGTAGAGCCCAAATATCCCGGGGCGGTGGAGCAGTACGTCAACCTGGGGAACTGCTATGACCGGGCGGGCCTGCGGGCCATCCGGGGCAAGATTTTGACGTGCATGGACGGCTACAAGGAGCACTATCAGCGGGCCTACCGCTGTCTGGACGCCGCCGCCGGGATCCAGACCGACGTCCGCGCCATGCTGGCCGCCCCCGCCCTGGAGGAGAAGCTGGCCGCCCGCGCCCACGGGATCCTCTCCCGGGAGCTGAAGCCCAAGCGCTCCGCCCCCTCCGGCCGGGTAAAGCAGCGGTTCCTGGACGCCGTCTCCCACAAGGGGCTCATCACCCTGTTCCAGACGGCCCGCGCCCAGTGTACCCGAATCTATGAGCTGTCCGACCGCTACGGCCTGTCCCACCTGCTGCTCACCCACCTGCTGGCCGGCGCAGTCATGGGGGGCTATGACGTGGTGGCCTGCCCGGATCCCATGGCCCCGGAGCGGCTCTCCCACCTTCTGGTCCCGGAGCTGGGCCTGGCCTTTCTCTCCGCCTCCCCTGCCCGGCCCTTCCCGGGGCGGCCCAGCCGGCGGCTGCGGCTGGACGCCCTGGTGGACCGGGGGCTTCTGCGCCGGAGCCGCGCCCGGCTCCGCTTCGCCCAAAAGGTCTCCTCCGCCCTCACCGGCGAGGCCGTGGAGTCCCTGGCCCAGGCCAAGGCCATGCACGATGGCCTGGAGGCCCTCTACAACCCCTATGTTGACTTTGCCCGGGTGCAGGAGATGGCGGACCGGGTGGCGGAGGAGCTCCTCTCCCTGGCCTGAGTCCGCCGGACGGCAGCGCGGCGGAGGCCTGTTTCCAGACATCCGCCGCGCCGGGGGCCCGAGGGCCCCGCTAATTTCTCTGAAAAGCCAGGTTCAGGTCCACATTTCCCTGGATCCCCGGCACCACCCCGGTGTGGGTGTACTGCCACATCTCAAAATCATAGAAAAAGTCAGGCTTGGCGTCATACTCCGCCAGCCAGAACTGGGAGGCGTCCAGCTGGTCCAGCTGGTAAAACAGATAGCCCAGCTCCTGATTGAAGTAGATCATGGGCGTATATCCGGCCACGGAGACCAGCTCGCAGAAGGCGGCCGCGCACTGGGTCATGGTCTCCCCGTCCATCCCGTCGGTGCGGGCCTCCGCCCCGTCGATGAACTCCCAATCAAAGACCACCGGGTACTTGATGGGGTAGCCCCGGATGGCGGACAGCACGAAGTCGGCTTCCTCCTCCGCCTCCAGCACCGAGGTGGCTTGGGAGAAGAAATAGACCCCCACATCCAGCCCGGCGGCCAGCGCCAGCGTGTGGCCATGGGCC
>OLRX01002436.1_pt1 | contig 11837 bp, 9 predicted proteins | sample 1672991 | NCBI WGS metagenome assembly OLRX01 (sample SAMEA3136744, study PRJEB25190) | human gut metagenome | biome: human gut; feature: human-associated habitat; material: faeces | place: Austria | collected 2013
TATGTAGAGGTTGCAACCTTCGATACCCCGCAGCTTGCTGCGGGGTAGTTCATTGGCTGTAAAATTTTTACATATTTTCGATTGTAAGGATTGGGGTATTACCTGGTACATTTTTGACAGGTTCCCAAACGTAAGGACATTGATCAGCACCCAAAGCGGTATGTTTCCATATGTAGCACGGTAATAATTGATATAGTCATAGTCGGTGGTCGATGCCGCCCGATTGAGGGTAGAAATCAGTTTTGAAACTGTGCGGTGGTTGCGCTGGCTGTTATTATAGTTATTGATGTTCAGGTAGGCATTTTGAGATTCCCCGTATTTTTCGGAAAAATAATAGGAGATCAGGGAACGGAGATGCCGCTCTATCTGTAGCAGGTACTTGAAAAATAATTCTCTTAGTTCCGAATCAAATTCGTACAAGGCAACGATTTCTTCAAATGTGGTTCCTTCCTTATATTTCTTTGTCAGTGGGATGCGGAACAGGTGTTTATATCCACCCATCAAAGGGAAATAGCCGATATGCTTTAAGGTTTCTTTTGCATATTCAGGGTCAGTGATAATAAGCTGTTTCTCATCCTTTAGCCATCTGACTTGATCCTGGAAAGAGGAAAATGTTTTTGTTGCCATATAGTTTCTCCTTAAATGTAAAAGGGGAGAGACCCGCAGGTTCTCCCCCGGTCACGGGCTTCGCAAGTTTCCGCAACACGATCACTGAGCATAATATAGCAAAAATTAGGGAAAGTGTCAACCGATTCTGAAAAATTTCAGATTAGTTTTCCCCTTTTGCTATAAAGCTCATCATCAGTATATGTAAGAAATAATAAAAAATACATAAGCGGTGGATACCCAATATCGTAATAAAAAAAATCAGGTTCAAGAGATAGTCGAAAGCAGCCTGGAAAATGAAATTGGTATTATCATGCTTGCTGAGGCGGATAATTTGGATTCACAGTACCTAATTGGTCAAATGGAAACATCTTGATCTTAAGTTATGGATACCTGAGCGTGCCATTGAAAAACAGCAGAAGCTGACCTTAATGCATCCGAAACAGGCGGAAAACCTTGGAAAATCCACATACCAAATAGCGAAGGAGCTTACCGAACATGTATTGATGGCTACATGGTAAGTTCAGGGAGCGGAACCTATCCGTCGGCATACTTATGAAAGATTAGATACTATCCAATATTTAGGCGATACCGGCGTGGTGTGATTCCTTTATAACGTTTAAATGTTTTGATAAAGTAGCATACATCGCTAAAACCACATCTATAGGCTACCTCTGTCAAGGTTAAATCAGAGGTACTTAATTCGCTGCAGGCGCGCTCAATACGATAGTAGTTCAAGTAATCAATGGGGGTTCTGTGAATGATAGAATGGAAATAGCTGCAGAAATATTTGGGAGACATTCCGGCAATTCTGGACAATTCATTCAGTGTAATAGTCTGCCCGTAATTACTATCTATGTATTCCAGCACAGGTTTGAGCTGCATCATCTTTCTGGAAGATTTTGTATCATCAGCCTTATCCTGATAAAGCCCTTTTTGGTAGATAATTCCAAAAATTTCAAATAAAGTGCCCATAGTTATCAATTCGTTTCCAGGCTCACTATGCTGCATGGATATGAAAAGATGGCCGATAATTTGATGCAGGGAACGGTTGCTTTTTGTAAAATGATTCTGTACGATAATCTGATGCTTTGTAATAAGGCGGATATAAAACCGACAGGTATCTGTGTGCATGAGGAGACGCTGGATATCGAACACAATACATTCATAAATACAATTATGAGGTAAACCGCCATGAATAACCCCCTCATTAATAAAAATAATATCCCCAGCTTTAGCTTCAAATTCTTCATCATCTAACTTTAAATAGAGGATTCCCTCCAAAATCCGGATGATTTCCAACTCTTTATGACAGTGGAATGGCATGTTATAACGGGGATGGTGCTCGTCTACATGGTAATATTCGATAGGAAAATCCGGAGTCCCGTGTTGCTTTTTTTCATTATAGTCCAAATAGTGCATACTGCGCCCTCCTAAAAATGTAAAAATAACTATAAATACAGAACAGTAAAGTAAATAAATGGATAAAATGTCTAAAAAAATGAATATTGTTATATTTTTTGCCATTATATCACAGCAAATAGCTATATATCAATAGTATAATACAATTACGCAAGAGGAGCACAAAAATACAGAACTTAAATAAGTTAAAGCGAACACAATCTAAAATTAAAAAGGAGGAAAACACTATGGCAGCAAGCAGATTGATTGGGTCTTATCCGGTTATCGGCATCAGACCCACAATAGACGGAAGACAGGGATATATGAAAGTAAGGGAATCCATGGAAGAACAGACCATGAATATGGCCAAAAGCGCGGCGGCCCTGTTTAGGGAAAATCTTTTTTACAGCAATGGAGAACCGGTAAACGTAGTGATTGCGGATTCCACCATTGGACGGGCGGGGGAAAGCGCGGCCTGCGCGGATAAATTCCGCAGAGCCGGAGTGGATATTACCCTGACTGTGACCCCATGCTGGTGTTACGGTGCAGAGACCATGGACATGGATCCGCATACAATCAAGGGCGTGTGGGGATTTAACGGAACGGAGAGACCCGGTGCCGTATATCTCGCCTCTGTACTGGCTACCCATGCGCAGAAGGGGCTTCCGGCTTTTGGTATCTATGGACATGATGTCCAGGATGCTGATGATACAAGTATACCTGAGGATGTAAAAGAAAAACTTCTCCGTTTTGGACGCGCCGCAGTGGCTGCCGCTACCATGAGGGGAAAGTCATATCTCCAGATAGGTTCTATCTGCATGGGAATTGGAGGTTCCATCATAGACCCGGCATTTATTGAGGAATATCTCGGGATGCGGGTGGAATCCGTAGACGAAGTGGAACTGATCCGCCGTATGAGTGAGGAAATATACGATAAAAAAGAGTTTGAAAAGGCCCTTGCATGGACAAAGGCAAACTGTAAGGAAGGCTTTGACAAGAACCCTCCCGAAGTTCAGAAGACCCGGGAACAGAAGGATAGGGATTGGGAATTCGTAGTTAAGATGATGTGCATCATCAAGGATTTGATGAATGGGAATCCCAATCTGCCAGAGGGGCGGGAGGAAGAGCGGATCGGACACAATGCCATTGCCGCAGGCTTCCAGGGACAGAGACAGTGGACAGATTTTTATCCCAATGGTGACTTCGCTGAGTCCATGCTGAATTCCTCCTTTGACTGGAACGGCGCAAGGGAGCCATACATACTGGCTACTGAGAATGACACATTAAATGGGCTGGGTATGCTGTTCATGAAGCTGCTCACCAACAGGGCGCAGATTTTCGCGGATGTGCGTACGTACTGGAGCCCTGAGGCTGTTAAGAAGGCAGCCGGATATGATTTGGAAGGGGTCGCAAAGGAAGCAGGCGGTTTCCTGCATCTGATCAATTCCGGAGCGGCCTGTTTGGATGCCACGGGTAAAGCCCTGGATGAAGACGGTCAGCCGGTCATGAAGCCATGGTATGAGGTGACGGCGGACGATCAGAAGGCAATGTTGGAAGCAACCACATGGAATGAGGCTGATTTTGGGTATTTCAGAGGCGGCGGCTATTCTTCCAGATATGTTACAGAAGCCCAGATGCCATGTACGATGATCCGCTTAAACCTGGTAAAGGGACTGGGGCCTATGCTGCAGATTGCAGAAGGCTGGACCGTGAAACTGCCGGACGATGTAACTGACATCTTATGGAAGAGAACGGACTACACATGGCCGTGCACCTGGTTTGCGCCCAGGGTGACAGGCCGGGGAGCATTTGCCTCCGCGTATGACGTGATGAATAACTGGGGAGCTAACCACGGTGCAATCAGCTATGGACATATTGGGGCGGACCTCATTACACTCTGCTCAATCTTAAGGATTCCTGTCAGCATGCACAATGTGCCTGAGGAAAAAATATTCCGTCCTGCAGCCTGGAACGCATTTGGAATGGACAAAGAGGGACAGGATTTCCGTGCCTGTGCGGCCTATGGGCCTTTATATAAGTAAGGCGGTGTGTCTATGAGCCATAAAAATGTACTGGCAGTGGATTTCGGCGCTTCCAGTGGAAGGGTAATGCTGGGAAACTTTGATGGGAGCCGGTTATCTATACAGGAAATCCATCGTTTCCCCAATGATCCGGTTATATTAAACGGAACCATGTACTGGGATTTCCTGCGGCTGTTTTATGAAGTGAAGCAGGGACTGATGAAAGCAAAGAGGTATGGAAAGATTGACAGCATCGGCGTGGATACCTGGGGCGTGGATTTCGGCCTGATTGACAAGGAGGGAAATCTTTTAGAAAACCCGGTGCACTACCGGGATGCGCGGACCGCAGGGATGCTTGAAAAGAGTTTTGGAAAGATGGATAAGGACCGCTTTTATCAGATTACGGGCAGCCAATTTATGGAGATTAACACGGTATTCCAGCTTTTGGCTCTGCTGGAAAAGCGGCCCGGGCTTCTGGAGGGAACTTCCAGACTTCTGTTGATGCCGGACTTATTTAATTATTATCTATGTGGGGCGCAGGTCAGCGAGTACTCCATCGCGTCCACCACGCAGATGCTGGATGCCCGTACTAAGATGTGGTCGAAGGAAGTGTTGGAGAGCCTAGGTATCCCGGAACGGATTCTGAGCGGTATCGTTCCATGTGGAACGAGACTTGGTTTCATAAAAAACGGAATTTGCCAGGAGCTGGGAATTGAGCCCATGGAAGTGATTGCTGTGGCAGGACACGATACGCAGAGTGCCCTTGCGGCTGTTCCTGCCAGGGATAAGGATTTCATCTTCATCAGCTGCGGAACATGGTCGCTGTTTGGCACAGAACTGGACGAACCTGTTATCAACGGGTTGTCAGAACGGCTGAATATCACAAATGAAGGCGGGTGCCAGGGAAAGATTTCCTTCCTCAAGAATATTATCGGGTTGTGGCTGATACAGGAAAGCAGGAGACAGTGGATTCGTGAGGGAAAGGAATACAGTTTCGGACATCTGGAGCAAATGGCCGCGGATGCAAAGCCATTTAAAGCCCTGATTGACCCGGATGCACCAGAGTTTGTTCCGGCTGGAAACATTCCTGAGAGAATCCGGAGATACTGCCGTGAAAGCGGACAGAGGGTACCGGAAAATGAGGCGGAGATTGTGAGATGTATCGACGAGAGCCTGGCGTTTAAGTACCGCATGACATTGGAAGAAATTAAGATGTGTACCGGAAGAGAGTACCCGGCTATCCATATGGTGGGTGGCGGAACACAGAGCGGACTTCTCTGCCAGATGACGGCCAATGCGTGTCATTGTCCGGTGATTGCCGGACCGGTGGAGGCTACTGTACTGGGTAACGCGGCTATGCAGCTGCTTGCAACAGGAGAACTTAGGGATCTGGATCAGGTGAGAAGTGTCGCAGGGGCTTCCGCCAAGGTAAGCATCTATGAGCCGAAAGATACAGATCAATGGGAGCAGGTATACGGACAATATAAAAAGATGCTGGAATGACCAAAGACCGGGACAACCTGGAAAATAAGGAGGTATTATGGAATTAAGCTATATGGAACTAAGGGAACAGATTTGCGATGTGTGCCATAAGATGTGGCAGCTTGGCTGGGTGGCAGCTAATGACGGCAACGTGTCCGCCAGGCTGGATGACGGAACCTTTCTTGCCACTCCCACCGGAATGAGCAAAAGTTTCATCACACCGGAAAAACTGGTTCGTATCGATGGGAAAGGCGAGGTGTTGGAAGGCCTTCCCGGATACAGGCCCTCTTCAGAGATTAAGATGCATCTCCGCTGCTATAAAGAGCGTGAGGATGTAAATTCCGTGCTTCACGCCCACCCGCCTGTGGCCACCGGATACGCGGTAGCCAATGTGCCGTTGGACGAGTACTCTATGATTGAGACGGTAATTGCTCTGGGTTCGATTCCGGTAACGCCTTACGGAACCCCTTCCACTTACGAAGTACCGGATAACATAGCGCCTTATCTGGGGGAACATGACGCAATGCTCCTTCAGAATCATGGAGCTTTGACTGTGGGGGCGGATGTGATTACCGCTTATTACCGCATGGAAACACTGGAACTCTTTGCAAAAATCAGCCTTAACGCCAGAATGCTGGGAGGTGCACAGGAAATATCCAGGGAAAATATTGACCGCCTTATCTCAATGAGGAAAGGATATGGGGTAACCGGCAGGCACCCCGGTTATAAAAAATACAGTAAACAGGAGGAAAACAGATGCTAAGAGGAATACCCCATATATTATCTCCTGAACTGTTAAAGATATTATGTGAAATGGGTCACAGCGACCGGATTGTGATTGCCGATGGGAATTTCCCGGCAGAGTCCATGGGCAGGGATGCCCATGTCATACATATGGAAGGCCACGGCGTGCCGGAGATACTGGAAGCAATCCTCTCGCTTTTTCCCCTGGACACCTACGTAGAACACCCTGTCTGCCTGATGTCGGTAACGGACGGGGATACGGTTGAAACACCGATCTGGGATCAATACATGACATTGGTGGAAGCGTGTGACAGCAGGGGCAGAAGTGCCATTGGCCATATAGAGCGGTTCGCGTTCTACGAGGAGGCAAAGAAAGCTTATGCAATTATCGCCACCAGCGAGAAAGCGCTTTATGCCAATATCATGCTGCAAAAAGGGGTAGTTACCGACCAGGGCCTGTAAATGGGTTCCGCCAAAACAGTGCAGTTAGTAAAGAAATGGAAGGTGATGATGTGGGAGAAGTAATTCTGACCATGAAAGACATTGATAAGTCCTTTGTCGGAGTACATGCGTTAAAAAATGCCTGTCTGGAACTTAAAAAGGGCGAGGTCCATGCACTGATGGGTGAGAATGGCGCCGGAAAATCCACCCTCATGAAGATATTGACGGGAATCTACAGCAAGGACAGCGGTACTATTGTGTATGAGGGGCGCCAGGTGGAGTTTAAAAGTCCCAGGGAAGCGCAGGACGCCGGCATTGTGATTGTGCATCAGGAATTAAACATGATGAACCACTTAACGGTGGCCCAGAATATCTTTATCGGCAAAGAAAAAATGAACGGAAAGCTGATTAATGACCGCAGGATGGTAGAAGAGGCAGAAAAGCTGTTCGGATTACTGAATATCAGGATTGACCCAAGGGAAACAATGGGGAGGCTGACGGTGGGGCGCCAGCAGATGTGTGAGATAGCCAAGGCAATCTCAACAGATGCCAAGATAATCGTATTTGATGAACCGACTGCCGCGCTGACAGATTCAGAAATCAGCGAGCTGTTCAAAATCATCCGTGACCTAAGAGCCAAGGATATCGGAATTGTATACATTTCCCACCGCATGGATGAGATTAACCAGATTACTGACAGGGTAACGGTTATGAGGGACGGGGAATATGTGGGCACGCTGACAACCAGGGATTCCACGAAAGACGACATCATCCAGATGATGGTAGGACGCACGGTGTATGAGGAGCCTAAGAGTTTCAGCAATGTAAAGCCGGATGCCCCGGTGGTGCTGAAGGTTGAACACCTGAATGTTGGGAAAACAGTAAAAGATGTAAGCTTTGAACTTCGCAAAGGAGAAATCCTGGGTTTTTCAGGACTCATGGGAGCCGGAAGGACAGAGACAGCCAGGGCTATCTTTGGTGCTGACAGGAGAGACAGCGGTGATATTTATGTGAATGGAAAACGGGTGGATATCAAGAACCCACAGGACGCGGTTGACGCCGGGATTGGATATCTGTCGGAGGACCGCAAGCGCTATGGTGTGATCATTGAGAAAACGGTAGCCGAGAATACGACAATGGCTTCCCTGAAAGCATTCTGCAAAGGCCTGTTTATTGATAAGAAAGCGGAAAAAGAAACCTCGGAACAATATGTGGAGGCATTAAAGACCAAGACACCATCCGTGGAACAGCAGGTGCGCAACCTGTCGGGAGGTAACCAACAGAAAGTGGTCATTGCAAAATGGCTGACCAGGAACTGCGACATCCTGATATTTGACGAACCCACAAGGGGAATCGATGTAGGAGCAAAAAGCGAGATTTATACATTGATGAATGATCTTGTAAAGCAGGGGAAGTCCATTATCATGATATCCTCTGAACTGACGGAAGTGCTGCGAATGAGTGACCGTATCCTGATTATGTGTGAGGGCCGTAAAACAGGAGAAATCAGCATAGAAGAAGCTACCCAGGAAAAAATCATGCATGCCGCTACACTGAGAGATTAAATGGGAGGTTAAAGACATGTCAAATAATGGGAATCAGGTAAAAAAGGAGCCGAATGGATTGTTCAAAGCCATCGGTACTCAGAAATTGGTGGCAGTCATTGCGCTGATTGTATTATTCATGTTCTTCTGGATTTTTGGGGACAATTTTGCAAAATACAGTACACTGGTCAGCATTTTTGATTCGTCCTATTATATTGGTTTTATGGCGATAGGCGTAACATTTGTAATCATCACCGGAGGAATCGACTTATCCATTGGTACGGTCTGTATCTGCTGTTCCTTGATTTCAGGAACGCTGTATACAAAACTGGGACTGCCTATGCCGCTGTGCGTTATCCTGGCCATACTGATGGGAGGCCTGTTCGGACTTGCCAATGGACTTATGGTATCTGTCATGAGGCTCCCGGCCTTTATTGCCACACTGGGAACCATGATGATTACCAGAGGACTGGGTTCGATTGTGACAAATACGGCAACCGTGACCTTTCCGCAGGCTTTTGCGCCGGGCGGCTCATTCAGAGGCATTTTTAAATTAAAAGGGGCAGGGCTTCCGCAGGCAGGTATCCCCACGGGATTCATACTGCTGATTGTACTTGCAATCCTAATGGCAATCCTTCTCAACAAGGCGCGTCCGGGACGTTATATATTGTCCCTGGGGAGCAATAAGGAGGCGACCCGGCTTTCCGGTGTAAATGTGGTAAAGTGGGAGACTTTGGCTTATGTCATAAGCGGTTTGTTTGCCGGGCTGGCAGGTGTGTCTTATGCAGCGGTATACTCCACACTCATGCCTGGAACCGGAAATGGATTTGAACTGGATGCAATCGCCGGAGTTGTAATCGGCGGAACATCCCTGGCAGGTGGCGTGGGTTCCATATCGGGGACTTTAATCGGTGTTTTTATTATGTCCGTTTTGAAGACAGGCCTTCCCTTTGTGGGAGTACAGCCACATTATCAGCTGCTGATTACCGGATTTGTGTTGATCATAGCCGTATTTGTAGATGTTTTGAATAGAAGGAAACAGGGGAAGGATTGATACGCACTAATAACCCGCAAAGCGGGATAATAAAGGGAGGTTTATTCATGAAGATAAGATTATTAAGTACAGTCATCTGCGCAGCAATGGTTTCCACGATGGTAATGGGCTGCTCCAGCGGAGCCAGCGCGCCTGCCACGACAGCCGCAGCAGCGGCCGCACCGGAGACAGAGGTAAAAGACACAACAGCAGGGGATACGTTGGCAGCCAAGGCAGATGGGGCTGTGGACTACAGCGATGTCACGGTTGAGATTGTGGCAAAAGGCTTCCAGCATGATTTTTGGAAAGCGGTAAAGATGGGATCAGAGCAGGCTGCAGAGGATTTGGGGCTTAAGTCCACCAATTTTGTAGGGCCAGCCAGTGAGAGTGCAGTCGCTGAGCAGATTGAGCAGTTAAATAATGCGGTCAACAAGGCTCCAAGCGCCATCTGCCTGGCGGCTTTGGATACACAGGCGTCCCTGGATGCAATTTCCAATGCTCAGGCAGCAAATATTCCGATTGTAGGGTTTGATTCCGGTGTGCCGGATGCCCCTGCAGGCTCCATTGTGGCCAATGCCGCTACGGATAACTATGTAGCGGGCGGTCTGGCCGCGGAGAAATTGTATGAAATGATTAAGGATAAGGTCACAGCTCCGGCAGAAGAGGTCAGAATCGGCGTTGTCTCCCAAGATGCGACATCCCAGTCCATTGGAGAACGGACGGGCGGTTTCATAGACAAAATGCGTACCTTGGTTGGCGAAGATAAATGCATGGTAGTAGGCCATGATAAGTATAATAAGGCAGTTGACGGAGCAAAGGTGATTATCGATGTAGGCATTCCGGCAACCGTGGATGATGCGGCTTGTGTGACTGTGGCCAATACCCTGCTGAATAAAAATGATCTGATTGCCATTTATGCGTCCAACGAATTTACAGCCAAGAACCTGGTGACAGCTAATGAGAGTCTTCAGGTGCTGGGGGTAGATAAAGTAATCGGCGTTGGATTCGACTCAGGCGCCATCCAGCTTGATGCTATCAAGAGTGGTGTCTTAGCAGGTTCCATCACGCAGAATCCGGTACAGATTGGATATCAGGCGGTTACCCTGGCAGCCAAGGCAGCCAAAGGAGAACCGGTAGAGGATGTTGACACCGGTGCACTGTGGTATGACAGCACCAACATGGATTCAGCGGAAGTCGCCCCGTGTCTCTATAAGTAATATTTTATTGGCCGGCTGCTTAATCATGACTTGATTAGGCAGCCGGCCCTACATTTATCGGTAAAATAGATGGGATTATTAAATTCAGTCTATTGTAGTGTCTGCTCCTTTTTGATATACTTATAACAGAATTCACAACGGAAATACGAAGAAGGCAGGCAAATCGGTTTTGTTATGAGGAGGGCCCATGAACAGATTATCAGATAGACTGAAGGGTGCAAAGCTGACACCGCAGCAGCGGAGGATAGCAGATTACTTTTTTAAAAATCAGGAACGGATCGGCAACATGTCATCCATGGATGTGGCGAAAGAAATCGGGGTCAGTGACGCGTCCATCATACGTTTTGCCAGGGCAATCGGATATCTGGGCTTTACAGATCTGAAGAATGACATATATAATTCCCTGATTGGGGAAACCAGTGCATCTGTGCGGAATATGCAGCTTTCAGAACGGTTTGGATTCCTGGCGTGTTGGATTAGATTCAATGTTTTGAATACCTGGCGCGATGGAAATCACCAGCGGTTCTATTGTTCTCTGAACAGAAGGCGTGGAATCTGAAAAACAGATGGAAATGCTGAAACAGAGTGGCTATGACTATATGCAGGTCAATGTACTCGAACACATCATATCCTGGTTGAGGTTCGGACATTTACTTCAGGGCTGGATGATGGACAAGGAATGTCCAGAAAGAGGCACGTGTCCATCGATGGATATTTTAACAGGAATTTTCCTATTTAGAGAGAATCGATTATTTATGTCGGACTATGACACGTATTAGACCTATTGTCGAATGATACATCGAGGGAAAGTTAAAACTGAATGGACTGGAGGGCTAGTAATAAAAGTCATACAAGAAATTAAAAAGATAATCTTCGTAAATGATAGGTGGAAGAGTAGATGCAAGGCAGATGACAGACTTACTGTAAGGGCAGTATTTTGTAGATGATTATAAAAAATGGATATCAGAAATAAGCAATCGTTTTAAGTCCAGACAGATTAAGGCATCTACTAAAGTAAATGATGTTCCCAAATTCATCTTGCATATCAAGGGGGCTTTCCCGGAGGGGATATTGGACGGGACGGAAACCGGCATCACCATGACAGATGCATTCCGCAATTATGTGACGGCAGAGAAGAACGTTGCCCCGGATAAGGACCGTATCCGGTTTAAGGCTTTATAAAACCTGTTTCTAACAGTCATCCATCATGGCAATGACGCAGCAGATGGCGGCTGGGGGAAGAGCGGTCCGATGGGCCTGTTCAGAGAGAAAAAGGAGTGGTTAGATGATTCGGTTATTTGAGTTTGGGGATTTGGACAGGATTATGGAAATCTGGCTGGAGGGAAAC
>OLRX01002438.1_pt1 | contig 11830 bp, 6 predicted proteins | sample 1672991 | NCBI WGS metagenome assembly OLRX01 (sample SAMEA3136744, study PRJEB25190) | human gut metagenome | biome: human gut; feature: human-associated habitat; material: faeces | place: Austria | collected 2013
GTATGCGTCGCTTTTTTTGCGTTTCATACATGCGATCACCCCTGTTTTTGAATTTTGTCGCCGGCGACAGAGTTACTTTGCGCGAATCGCCCGGCTTTCATGTCCGCTAAATATAGGATGCATTTCCGCCGCAGGCAAAAAAAGCGCCGCAGACAGCAGTCTGCGGCGCAAAGCCGGAAAAAATTTCAAATTTTATCGGATCTCATAGCGCTTGGGGTCCCTGGGCAGACACAGCTCCGGCACCAGGCCCACTACGAACACGCTGCCGGAAATAGCGGAGATGAAGCCATTACAGCGTCACCTGGCATCCGGGGCCGAAGAAATACAGCACCCGCTCCGCCACCGGTGCTTCCAGCACCCGGCTCAGGGCCTGACTGTAGGCCGTCAGCTGGGGGCGATACAGCTCCGCCCGCTGGGCGGCCTCCTGGGGCAGGATGCGGTCCGTTTTGAAGTCCACAATGACCAAGCCCTGCTCCGTCCGGAAGGCGCAGTCCACCACGCCCTGGAGCATCAGCTCATCCTCCGGCTCCGCCTCCGGATCATACAGCGACGCTGGCAGCAGCAGGGAGAACCGGTACTCCCGGTACACCTCCCCCGCCCGGCGGATGCGCTCCGCCAGGGGCGAGGCCAGGAACCGGCGCACCTGCTCCAGCTCCAGGGACGCCGCCTGCTCCGGCGTCAGCAGATGCCGGGCCAGCAGGGCCTGCACCTGCTGCTCCGGCTCCGGGCCGCTCAGGTCCAGATACTGCATCAGCAGATGCATGGCCGTACCCCGCTGGGCTGCGGACAAAGGCCGCTCCCCTATCAGAAAGCGCGGCGTTTCCACCTGCACCTGACGCACCCGGCGGACGGTACCCTGGGCGATCTCCTCATCCAGCTCCCGGCCCTTCAGCTGGGTGGCCGTGACCTTGGTGGGAATGCGGCAGGCTGCCGGGTGGGGATAGTCCAGCTCCCGGACCTCCACAGGGCCGCTTTCGCGCGCCTCCTCCGGCGTGCTGTCCCGCTCCCGGAGAGCCGGCGCCACGGGATTTTCCCACACCTGCACCTGCCATCCGCCTCCGGTGCCTGTCAGGGTCTGGGGCTCCGTCTCCGCCCAGCGGCGGATGGGCTCCCCCTCCGGGGCGCACAGCAGCGGCAGCAGCAGCCAGTCCCCGGGGCATTTTGCCCCCGCCACCGCCTCCGGCGGCGCGGGCATCTCCGCCAGCACTGCCAGGTCCGCCGCCCGTTTCCGGGCGTGGGACATGCAATCCACGCAGATGAGCTTCTCCTTGGCCCGGGTCAGGGCCACGTACAGAATGCGCATTTCCTCGGCCTTGCTCTCCCGGGTCAGGGCCGCCGCCACGGCGGATTTGGTAACGGTATCGTACCGGATCCGCCGCTGCCGGTCCACCCGCTCGGTGCCCAGCCCCAGCTGGGGATGCACCAGCACCGGCCGGTGGAAGTCGTCGGCGTTGAAGCGCTTGTGCAGGTCCGCCAGGATCACCACCGGGAACTCCAGTCCCTTGGACCGATGGACGCTCATGATCTGCACGCCGCTGCCGGTGGCCTGGGTGGAGATAGGCGGCTGACGTCCTTCCTCCAACAGGTCGTGAAGCTGGGTCACGAAGTCAAACAGGCCGCCGCGTCCCGCCGCCGCCTGCTGCCCGGCGTAGGTATACAGGGCGATGAGGTTTTCCTTCCGGGCCGCGCCGCCCTCCATGGCCCCGAACACCGCCATGGCGTGGCACTGGGTATAGAGCTTCCACAGCAGCCGGTCCGCCGTCATGTCCCGGGCGGCCAGCCGCAGACCGTCCAGCGTCTGCCGGAAGGCCGCCGTGTCCTCATGCTCGTCCAGGCACAGGGCGTCATAGTAGTCTCCCTCCGGCAGCAGCGCCCGGATCTGGGCCAGCCGGTCCGGGGAAAAGCCGAACAGCGGCGACCGTAGCACGGCGATCAGCGGCACATCCTGCCGCGGATTGTCGATGATCTGCAAAAACGACACCATCACCGCCGCCTCCAGGGTGCTGAAAAACGCCTCGCTCTCCCCGCTGGTGCAGGGAATGTTCTCCCGTCGCAGGGCCGCCGTATAGGCCGCCAGACGCACCCGGGGGGACCGCATGAGAATGACGATATCCTCCGGCTCCACAGGCCGGGGCTGTCCGTCCTCTCCCTGCACCGGGAAGCCCTGGTCCAGCAGCCGACGGATGCGCCGGGCCACAAACCGGGCCTCCACCTCCGTGCGGTCAAAGGTCTGCTCCTCCGTATTTTCCACGCTGATCAGGTGCAGCTCCGGCTCCATGCCCGGCCGGGGCGGGTACGCCGCCTCCGCGCCGAAATACAGCTGCTCGTCGTCGCCGTAGTCCATCTCCCCCATTTCCCGGGACATAATGGCCCGGAACACAAAGTTGGTGCCGTCCAGCACCTCCCGCCGGGAGCGGAAATTCCGGCTCAGCAGTACCTTTCGCGGCTGGCCCTCCTCCGCCTCCGCCGCCGGGCGGTAGGACAGGTATTTCTCCAGGAAAATGGTGGGATCAGCCAGCCGGAACCGGTAAATGCTCTGCTTCACATCGCCCACGGCGAACAGCCGTCGCTCCTCCCCGGACAGGGCCCGGAAAATGCAGTTCTGCACCTGGTTGCTGTCCTGGTATTCGTCCACCATCACCTCCCGGTAGCGGGAGGAGACCTGCTTTGCCAGCTCCGTGGGCCGTCCCTGGCCGTCGGTCAGCAGGTCGATGGCATAGTGCTCCTGGTCGGAAAAGTCCATCACGTTGCGCCGGACCTTCTCCGCCTGATAGTGCAGGGTAAACTGTGCCGTCAGGCGCAGCAGGGCCAGCATGGCCGGGGCCATCTGCCGCAGATCCTCCAGCAGCTCCGCCTCCGGCACAGAAAAGATGGCCTGAATGTCCTTCAGCGCCTTTTTGGCCTGCTCCAGCACCGCCTTGGCCCGCTCCCGGCAGGCGGCGTTCTCCTCCCCCTTGGCCACGCCCATCCGCCGGAAGGACGGCACGCCCTGGGCAAGACTGTCCCATCCGCCGGCGGCCTTGTCCCGCAGGGCCTCCAGGCCCTGGGCCACCTCCAGAAACCGGTGGCCGTAGGCCTTGTACACGGCGGGATAGTCCGCCATATCCTCCACGGCCCGGGTCAGCCGCCGGGCCCAAAAGTCCGCCCGGCGCAGGGCGTCCTCCATGAGATACCGGCCGCAGCCGGTGTCCGCCAGCTCCTGGGGGGTGACCTCCCAGCCCTGCCGCAGCTGCTCCAGCCACCGCAGGGGGTGCGGGTGGCTCTGGGTCTTTTCGTGGAGGTCCAGCACCAGGGCCTCCAGCGCCCGGTCATCCCGTCCGGCTCCCAGGGTCTCCGCCAGCTGGCGGGCGTTGCCGTCCTCCTCGATGTGGGCGTAAAAATCCTCCAATACCCGGTCCAGCACCCGCCGCCGCAGCAGCATGGCCTCCTGTTCGTCCAGCACCCGGAAATCCGGGGTCAGGCTGTGCTCCTCCACCGGGGGCAGCAGGTGCACGTTCTCGCGGAGCAGTCCGGCGCAGAAGGCGTCCACGGTTTTGATGTCCGCCTGATACACCCGCAGCATCTGCCGCCGCAGGTGGCTGTCCCCGGGCCGGTCCGCCACCCGGCGGGTCAGCTCCTGGGCGATCTTGCCCCGCAGCTCCGCCGCTGCGGCCTTGGTATAGGTGATGATCAGGAAGTCGTCCACCTGACAGCCCTCCTGCTCCATATAGGAAAACAAGCGCTCCACCAAAACCTTCGTCTTGCCGGAGCCTGCGGCGGCAGATACCAGAAGGCTTCCGCCCCGGTCATATACGGCTGTTTCCTGCTGCGGCGTCAGCGGCATGTGCTCCCCTCCTTCCCATTTTCCGCGTCCACGAATTGCCAGAATTCCTCCGGCTTTACAGTTCTGATATAGCGCACCCGATCGCCGCCCCGGCCCTCCTGGAAGGCACAGGCCGCAGCAAAATCGCAGCGGTCGCAGGCCCGCTCCTGGGGTCCCCGTGCCACCGGGTCGGCGTCAATATTGCCGGAGCCGATCTCCCTGGCGATCTGGTGCAGCAGATCCTCCACATACCGGCCCAGCTTCCCCAGCTGCTCCGCCGATGCGATGCCGTCGGAAATGGAGCCGTCCTTCTTCACCCGAATGGGCAGATAATGGGGTGCTTCCAGAGCGCTGTGCTCCATAGCCCGCAGCACCTCCGGGTCCGCCAGCACCATACCGCTGCGGCGCAGCTCCTCCTGCAGGGCAGCCTGGAGCTTTTCCGGCTGGATGCCCCGGTCCTTTTTCAGGATCACCTCCCGGGCCGGGTGATACAGTACCCCCGCCGGCACAATGGGATAGCCGAAATAGCTGCGGCCCTCCTTCTCCAGAGTGAACAGGTACAGGAGCATCTGAATGCCCAGGCCGTACCGCAGGTCCGACAGGTCAAAGGCTTTTTTCCCGGTTTTGTAGTCCACCACCCGCAGATACAGCTTTCCGTCGTGGAGCCAGCCGTCCACCCGGTCCACCTTGCCGCTGACGGACAGGGTCTCATCTCCCTCGGTGACGGTAACGGCGGGCAGCTGCCCGTCCCGGCCGCCGAAGCCCAGCTCGAAGGCCACCGGTGAAAAATCCGATTGGGCCAGCTCCCCGGCCATGTCCTCCACGATGGCGCAGGCCGCCGTCCGCAGCCGGGAAAACAGATACCGGAACCGGGCGCTTTTCTCCCGATAGCCGTCGATCTCCTCCCGGGCGTATTGGTCTATGTATTCCCGGACCAGGCGGCGCAGCTCCTCCCGCTCCACCTGGCTCCAGCCGCCCCGGTTCTTTACCTCCCGGGCTACATTTTCCAATAAATAGTGGATGAACGTGCCGATCTCCGGGGCTTCGAAGCCCGCCGGTCGGCGCTCCCTGGCCCGCAGGCCATACTGCATGAAGTACCCGAAGTGGCACCGCTTCACCTGGTCCATCCGGGAGGCCGACATGTGCAGGGACCACCCATACAGGGCCTGCACCGCCTCCGGCGACAGCCGTCCTCGGCCCAGGGCGCGGCCCCGGTCCATGGCATCCAGCACCCGGTCATAGCCGCCCCGCTGCCGGAAATACCGCTCCAGTGCCCTGTCACTGCCGGCCAGCTCCAGAGCCGTGGCAGGCAGCATCCGCCGGTAGGCCCCGTCCTCCCGCAGGACGTGCAGATCCGGAAACAGCTTCTCCATCCGCTGCACCACAAAGGAGGGCCGCAGCTGAGCGCCGCTGATGTCCCCCACCGGCCAGCTGACGGTAAGCCGCTCCGTGGGCTGGGCCAGGCACGCGTAAATATTCTGCAGCTCGTTGTCCAGCGGGTCAAACACGGCGTCCGACAGCAGGATCTCCCGCTGCTGCAGGGTCTCCCGGTCCTCCGGGTCCAGCAGGCCGTGGCCGCTGGGCGGCATAGGCAGCACGTGGTCGTTGGCCCCCAGCAGGAACAGGCACCTTACCCGGTGCCGGTCGTTGCGGGTGATCTCGCTGACCTTCACCTGGTCCAGGGTGGCAGGAATGGTACCCACGCTGTACTGGGTCAGCACCAGCCGCAGCAGCCGCGCGAACTCCTCACCCGTCAGCTCCGTGTCCCCCAGGATCTCCACAAATTGGTCCAGCACCCCGCAGAATATCTCCCACAGCTGCACATATTCCTCCGCCAGCTGGGGCTGGTTCTCTGCCAGCAGCTTCCCGGCGGTTTCCTCCAGGACCTGGGGCACACCGGCCTCCTGCAAAAATGTGTACAGGCACTCCGCCTTGCTCCTGGCGGATGATGCCGTTTTCATCCCCTGATACAGGGGCTCCAGCAGCAGACGTACCCGCCGCCGGACACCATTGACCTGCCGCAGCCGTGCGGCGGCAGTCTCTGTCATCTCCCGTCCGTAGCCGTCGGGGCTGGCGGTCCAGTCGCCCTCCCGCAGCCACATGCCGCCCCGGATATCCCACACGATCACATAATTCTCCAGGATATCGCACTCATCCGGGGAAATGCCCCCCAGGCCGGTCTTCAGGCAGCGGAACACGTCCTCCCGGTCAAAGCCGCCGGTAACGGCGTCCAGGGCCCCCAAAAGCATGGTGATGGGCGGCTTTTCCAGCAGATCGCTGCGGCGGCTGATATAGGCCGGGATGCCGTCCCGGCGGAACACGCTCTCCAGCAGTGGGCCGTAAACCTCCATATTCCGGGCGCACACGCCCATATCCCGCCAGCGGTATCCCTCAGCCGCCAGCTGCCTCAGCTGCTGGGACACCCATTCCACCTCGGTGAAGGCCGTGGCGGCCTGATACAGGCGAATTCCCTCCGCCCGGCCCTCATAGGCCGTCTCCCGGCCAAAAAAGTGCCGCTCCAGGTGATCCAAGGGGCCGCTCCCCTGCTTTTCGCACCACAGGACTTCCATACTCTGCCCCACACGCCGGGCCATGCGCTCCAGGCGCATCCGCTGGCGCAGAGCATTCTGAAACAGCTGTTCATTGCCCCGGTCCCCCAGCAGGGTCACGGTAACGCTGCTGGCCTGCCGCAGCACCAGCTCCAGAATGCTCTCCTCCTGGCGGTTGAAGTATGAAAAACCGTCCAGATACACATCGCAGCCCCGGAGATAGTCGCTGTGCTCCAGATGCTCCCGGAGCTTCTGGAGCCGGGACCGGGCATCCATGTCTCCGTTGCGCAGCCGGGCGTCATACGCCGCATACAGCAGCGCGATATCCCGCAGCTTATCGCCCATAGCGCCCTCCAGGTCCTCTACATGTGCATAGAGGTCCCGAGGCCCGATCTCATAGGCGTAAAGCTCCTCCATCAGGTCCGTCAGCTGCCGCAGAAACGACGCCCGCTGACTGGGCCGCCCGAACACCCGCAGCTCCGGCGCCAGCTCCTGCAAAACCCGCCGCATGGTCAGGAGCTTTCCCCCGTTGTCCAGGGTAAACTCCGCCAGCCCTCCCGTTTCGGCCAGCACCCGGGACGACAGGCTCCGGAAGCTCAGCACCTCCGCATCCCGGGACGCCGTGGGCCCCAGGGCCCGGCACAGGTCCACCTCCGCCTCGTGGGAAATATGCTCCGGCACCAGCAGCACCTGCCGCCGCAGTCCCCGGTTTTTCTCCATAGCCTCCAGTACCCGCCGGGATTTTCCGGACCCGGCCCGTCCTACCCATACAGACAGCATCCGCCCCGCCTCCTTTCTGACGCACTGACAGCAGAATACCATGGCTGCTGTCCCAAAAAACTCTCATCTGACAGTATACCGCATTTCCTCCCCGGTGGAAAGCCCCGTTAAGGCGAAAAAAAACGCCGCCTGCTGGGCAGGCAGCGTTTTTCTTTTATTGATTGGTGCCGAGCTCCTTGAGATACCGGCTCAGGGCATCCTTCCAGTCCGGCAGCGGCGTGAAGCCGTTCTCCGCCAGCTTGCTCTTATCCAGCCGGCTGTTGAAGGGCCGCGCCGCCTTGGACGCGCCGTATTCCGCGGTGGTCACGGCTTCCACCTGCACCGGCAGGCCCGCCTGGCGGAAGATCTCGCAGGCAAACTCGTACCAGGAGATGTACCCGCCCTCATTGGTGGCGTGATAATAGCCGTACTTGTCGGATTCGATCATATCCACCAGCAGCCGGGCCAGGTCCAGGGTATAGGTAGGCGTACCGATCTGGTCGCACACCACCCGCAGCTTGTCGTGGGTCTTGCCCAGCTGGAGCATGGTCTTGATGAAGTTCTTGCCGTTCAGACCGAACACCCAGGCGATCCGCACGATGAAGTATTTCTCCAGCGCAGAGCTGACGGCCAGCTCGCCGCCCAGCTTCGTCTCGCCGTAGTAGTTCAGGGGCTGATAGTCCTTGCAGTCCGGCTGCCAGGGCGTCTGGCCCTGCCCATTGAACACATAGTCCGTGGAAATGTACATCATCTTGCAGTCCTGGGCCTTGCACGCCGCCGCCAGATGAGCGGTGCCGTCCACGTTGATGGCCCGTACCTTGGGCTGCTTGTCGGCGTCCTCGGCCAGGTCCACCGCCGTCCAGGCGGCGCAGTGGATCACGGCGTCGGGCCGCACATCGTCCATCACCTGCCGCACCTGGGCGTCATTGGTGATATCCATGGGCACATAGGGCATCTCCGTCACGGCAGAGCCGTCTGCAATGCCGCTGTACACCGGGGCGATGTCACTGCCCACGCCCTGATGGCCCCGGCGGGCCAGCTCGTTCATCACATCGTGGCCCAGCTGACCGCCCACGCCCGTTACCAATACCTTCATTGCTTGTAACCTCCTCGTTACAGATACTTGACCGCCTTGCAGATGGGCCGCTCTTTTCCCCAGCGCCCGGTCATGGCGGCTTTGACCTTCTCTTTGCACCAGACCAGTGCAGCCTCAATAAGCATCAGCACCGCGAACTCCGCCAGCATCATCAGGAAATACGGCGCCGTCGGCGTCTGTGCCAGGTAAAAACGTTTGCCCAGCATCACCAGCTCCGGCGCGATCTGCCAGGGCAGATGCGTGGCCATCAGGAACATGGAGTGCCTGCCGCACCAGATCAGGGGCCTCAGGGATATGCGGGCCTCCAGCCAGCGCAGCAGCTCCAGAACGGCCACGGAACCCAACACACCGTTGAGATAGAACACCGGAGCAAAGGACCCCAGCTTAAAGGAGTTGAAATCCAGGTCCGGACTCAGCAGCGACAGGCCCAGATTCACCGCCAGCAGGACCGCCAGCACCGGCAGCCTTCCCAGCCGCTGCGGCTTCCCCCGCCGGTAAAGCAGATACCCGCACAGCATGAACCAAAAGCCGCTGACGCTCTTGGCCAAAACAATAAACAGATTGCGCACCACCTGCACCCACAGGCGATCCGCCCCGGGAATATCCATTCCCTGATAGAAATAGCCGATGACGCACAGGATAGCCGGCGCCAGGACACACACCAGTATGCGCTTGGCGGCAGACCAGCCCTCCGGCCGCACCGCCGCAAACAGCAGCTCGGCGATCAGCAGCGTAGGCAGAAACCACAGGGTGGCAACACCCCGCAGCGTCACCGTCAGGATCACGTCCCCCTTCAGGGCCGCCAGTCTGCTGCCGCCGTGTATGGTGAGAAAAGCCAGGTGCGCCAGAATCGCCAGAGCCGAAAACACGCCATAGGGGATCACCAGGGAATACCAGCGTTTTTTCATCACCTGTGCACAGGAATCCCTCTGGCCCCGCTCCCCATAACGGTATGCCTTCAGCAGGCCCACCACCACATAGAACACGGCGATCTTGAAGGAGGAAAACCATACGGAGCTGGTGCTCCACAGGTAGTCCATGTGGCCCCAGATGATGGCCAGCATGCCCAGGCCCTTTGCCGCGTCCACAAAGCCCAGGTGCGTCTGCCCCATCCGGACTTCTACTGCCTGCTGCTCCATGGCTCAGCGATTGCCGTACATCTTCTCGTAATAATCCTGATACTCGCCGGAGATGATGGTCTCCCACCACTCCCGGTGATTCAGGTACCAGTCGATGGTCTTTTTGATGCCGTCGGCGAACTTGGTCTCCGGCAGCCAGCCCAGCTCGTTATGGATCTTGGTGGGGTCAATGGCATAGCGCATATCGTGGCCCTTCCGATCCGCCACATGGACGATCAGGCTCTCGGGCTTGCCCAGCTCCTTGCAGATGAGCTTCACAATGTCGATGTTGCGCATCTCGTTGTGGCCGCCCACGTTGTACACCTCGCCTACCCGGCCCTTGTGGATGATCAGGTCGATGGCCCGGCAGTGATCCTCCACATACAGCCAGTCCCGGACGTTGAGGCCCTCGCCGTACACGGGCAGGGGCTTGTCGTTGAGGGCGTTGGCGATCATCAGGGGGATCAGCTTCTCGGGGAAGTGATAGGGCCCGTAGTTATTGGAGCAGCGGCTGATGGTAACAGGCAGGCCATAGGTCCGGTGATACGCCTGCACCAGCAGGTCGGCGGCAGCCTTGGAGCTGGAGTAGGGGCTGGAGGTGTGGATAGGCGTCTCCTCGGTAAAGAACAGGTCGGGCCGGTCCAGGGGCAGGTCGCCATACACCTCGTCGGTGGACACCTGATGATAGCGCTGGATGCCGTATTTGCGGCAGGCGTCCATCATGGTGGCGGTGCCGATGATGTTGGTCTGCAAAAACACACCGGGGTCCTCGATGGAGCGGTCCACATGGCTCTCGGCGGCGAAGTTCACCACCATGTCGGGGTGCTCCTCCTCAAACAGCTTGTAAACGGCCTCCCGGTCGCAGATATCCGCCTTCACGAAGCGGAAGTTGGGGTTGTCCATCACAGGGGCAAGAGTGGACAGGTTTCCGGCATAGGTCAGCTTGTCCAGGCATACGATGCGGTAATCGGGATGCTCCTTGAGCATATGGAACACGAAGTTGCTGCCGATAAAGCCGGCGCCGCCGGTAACGATAATGGTCATGGCTCATTCTCCCTTTCCGTAAACGAAGTTGCAGTCGCTGTCCGCCAGCAGCGGAGCGTTTTTGTCCTTGTCGGACAGAATGGGGTCCGTCACGCCCCAGTCCACGCCAATGGCGGGGTCGTCGAAGCGGATGGACCGGTCGCTGGGATGGTCATAGAGGTTGTCCGCCTTATAGCAGAAGTCCACGTCGTCCGTCAGGGTCACGAAGCCGTGGCCAAAGCCCCGGGGAATGTAGAACTGGCGCTTATTTTCGGCGCTGAGCTCCACGGATACCCACTGCAAATAGGTGGGTGAGCCCTTCCGCAGATCCACCGCCACGTCCAGAACGGCGCCCCGCACCACCCGGACGATCTTGGCCTGGGCCATGGGATCCTGCTGGAAGTGGATGCCCCGCAGGGTCCCCCTCTTAGCGGTGAAGCTCTCGTTGTCCTGCATGCTGTTGAAGTGCAGGGCTTCATACTTGGGCAGGGACCAGGTCTCCATGAACCAGCCCCGGTGGTCGCCGAACACGTCCGGCTCGATGATCTTTACCTCGGGAATTTTTGTGTCCAGAATTTTCATGCAAATCACCTATCAATATCGAATTTTTCCCTCAGCCACATGCATCAGGTGCTGGCCGTAGGGGGACTTGCCATAGCGCTGGGCAGACTGGAGCAGCGTCTCCCGGTCGATCCAGCCCTCGGTAAACGCGATCTCCTCCAGTGCCGCGATCTGGGAGCCCTGCCGGGTCTCGATGGTGCGCACAAAGTCCGCCGCATCCACCAGAGAGTCCATGGTGCCGGTATCCAGCCAGGCATAGCCCCGGCTCAGCAGCTGCACGTTCAGGGTGCCGTCCTCCAGATAGAAACGGTTCAGGTCCGTGATCTCCAGCTCGCCCCGGGCGCTGGGCTTCACCCGCTTGGCCATGTCCACCACCCGGTTGTCATAGAAATACAGGCCCGTGATGCAGTAGTTGCTCTTGGGGTGCTGGGGCTTCTCCTCCACGGAGATGACCTTGCCGTTCTCGTCGAACTCCACAATACCGAAGCGCTCGGGGTCATTGACGTAATAGCCGAAAATGCTGGCCCGGCCCTGCTGCGCATCCGCCGCCGCCTGCTTCAGGCGGGCCCGGAAGCCGCTGCCGTAGAAAATGTTGTCGCCCAGCACCATGGCGCAGCAGTCGTCGCCGATGAACTCCTCGCCCAGCAGAAATGCCTGAGCCAGGCCGTCGGGAGAGGGCTGCACCTTGTAGCTCAGATGAATGCCGAACTGGCTGCCATCCCCCAGCAGGCGCTCAAAATTGGGCAGGTCCGTGGGGGTGGAGATGATGAGGATATCCCGGATCCCCGCCAGCATCAGGGTAGACAGCGGATAGTAGATCATGGGCTTGTCATACACCGGCAGCAGCTGCTTGCTGGTGACCATGGTCAAGGGATAGAGCCGTGTGCCGGCACCGCCGGCGAAAATAATGCCTTTCATACTT
>OLRX01002444.1_pt1 | contig 11814 bp, 10 predicted proteins | sample 1672991 | NCBI WGS metagenome assembly OLRX01 (sample SAMEA3136744, study PRJEB25190) | human gut metagenome | biome: human gut; feature: human-associated habitat; material: faeces | place: Austria | collected 2013
CACGCCGCAGACCCGCTCTCCCACATGGACGCAGCCCAGAAAACGGCACTGGTCTTCAAAGGGAGCGAATTCCGGAAAATAATTTTTCAGCTCCTCCGGCTCCAAATCTTCCACATAAAGAGAACTGAAGCCCGGGGTATCCATCATATAGGTATCCTCCCCGATCCAAAACAGCTCCGAATGGCGGGTGGTATGCCTGCCTCTCTGAATCTTTTTGCTGATTTCCCCGGTTTCCATCTCCGCCTGGGGATAGAGGGCGTTGGTAAGAGTAGATTTTCCTACCCCGGAAGGCCCGGCCAGAACCGTGGTCTTCCCCGCCAGAAGCCGGCGGACTTCCTCCACTCCGTCCTTTTCCAGGGCGCTGATGGAAAGCACCTGATATCCTGCCTTCCGGTAGCTGCCCATAAAATCCCAGCCGTCTTGTCCCTGCTCCTGGTCAGCCTTATTAAAACAGAGAATCACCGGCATATTCTGCCGCTCCATCATTACCAGAAAGCGGTCCAGCAGATTAAAATTAGGCGCCGGATGGCTTAAAGCAAACACCACCATGGCCTGGTCCACATTGGCCGCCGCCGGACGGATCAGTTCATTTTTTCTGGGAAGAATGGCGTCGATGTTCCCCTCCTGGTCCTTCTCGTCCAGAATGGAGAACTCCACATCGTCCCCCACCAGAGGCTTCACGCCGCGGTTACGGAAAACACCCTTAGCCTTGCACTGATAAACCTGGCCCTTTCCGTTTCCCACATAATAAAATCCTGCGATTCCTTTAATAATTTTTCCTGTCATCCTGTATCCTGCCTTACTCTACCGGGAAAAAGCTAATGGTGTAAGACTCAATCACTTCATTTGTCTCCGCATTATATACTTCAATCTCTCCTGTATCTATGCCATAGGCACCGCGAATCTGAGAAATGGACACCGGTATGGTCTGTCCTCCGGTTACGGTGTGAGCAGGGATTAAAGTTGTGTAGAGATCCACATTATCTACCCTCTGTTTCAGCCGGATTGCCACCCGGACACTGCTGATCTGGGAAGCCGGACCGATATAATTTGACAGAGAGCAGGTGGTATCGATGGACCCCAGATAATAGCGTCCTCCGTCGTTCTCCGCCTGCGCTACAGTCTCAGCCGGCCCCAGGCTCACCGTAAAGCCAACTGCCGTTCCAGGCGCCAGCATAGTATCCGGCAGAACATCCTGGGCGATGACCTGGCCAGCCGGAACATCCTCCCTGACCTCGGTTTTTATCTCACCCACCGTCAGGTTCACCTGGGCCAACAGGGCCTGGGCCTCCTCCTGGGTATGGTCAATCAGTCTCGGAACCTTGCCTTCCACTACCTGAGGGCCCTGGCTGACCACCAGAGTCACTGACTCGCCCACCTTTGCCTCATCCGGGCTAAACCGAATCACTTGGCCCGCCGGCGTCTGATCGTTGTATTCCCGGTTTACAGTTACCAGCAGACCTCTCTTTTCCAGAAGCTCCTGGGCCTGGGTCAACGTCATTCCCGGCAGGTTCATCTCTGACAGTACGACCCGGTCTGTCCCTTTGCTGATCGTAACGCCCACGCTGCTGCCCCGCTCTACTGCCTGACCTTCCGGAATATCCTGGCCCATGACCTGACCCTCCGCATAATTCTCAGAATAGTCCTCTCCCGATACCGACAAAGTGAGGGAAAGTTCTGCCAGCTCCGCCTGGGCCTCCTCCTGAGTCATTCCCAGCAAATTGGGCATAAATACCTGATTGTCCGTAATCGTCACGGCCTGGGGCTCGCTGCTGGCTTCGGTTACTGCCTCTTCTCTGGTAGTACTGGTTCCTCTTCCAAACAGCCCGATGACCTGAGCTCCCACAAACAACACCGCCGCCACTAAAATGATGGCCACTGCCACCAAAATCCCGGTAAAAATCCGCTGAAACTGTGGATTTACATTTTCCCGGTCCCGCTCTGGCTTCTGGCCAGGGCGCCGCATATGGCTTCTAGTTCCTCTGTGTTTGGATTTTTCCTCCGGATAATCTCGATCGAGAACATCAGTTTCTTCATGTTCCGTCTGTCGGCGTAATCTGCGGCTCCCTTCCTGAATTCTGGAAACCTCCTCAGGACTCAGTGTTTTTGTTTGGGAAAGGTCATCTCCTGAAATCAATCCCATCAAATCACTGTCCGGGTTCACCAAAGCCTTCCTCAAATCGGCTATTACTTCTGTAATAGACTGGTAACGGCGGTCTGGCTTCTTCTGCGTACATTTCAGGATAATCTCCTCCATTGCCAGTCCCACCTGAGGATTTAACTGACTCGGCGCCGGGATCGGTTCGCTTAAATGGGCCAGCGCGACGGAAACCGTATTGTCCCCTTCAAACGGCACCTTACCTGTCACCATTTCATACATGGTAATTCCGAAGGAGTAGATATCACTGCGCTCATCGCAAAACTCCCCCTTTGCCTGTTCCGGAGAAATATAATGAACGGAGCCCACTGCCTGGGCATTCATCGTCTGAGCGGAAACTGCTCTGGCAATGCCGAAATCCGCCACTTTTACCTTTCCGTCCATGGCAATAATCATATTTTGGGGCTTAATATCCCGATGAATAATATGCTGCGAATGGGCCGCCTCAATGCCCTGAGCCACCTGAATGGAAATGCCGATGGCTTCCCTGGTTTCCAGCTGTCCCTTTTTCTGAATATAGTTCTTGAGAGTAATTCCGTCAATCAGCTCCATGACAATATAATGGAGCTCCCCTTCATCCACTACGTCGTAGACGTTTACAATATTCGGGTGAGTCAGCCGGGCCGCCGCCTGGGCCTCCATCTTGAATTTTTCTACAAAAGCCTCGTCCGAGGCAAATTCTTCCTTTAAAACCTTGATGGCCACCTGCCGGTTTAAGGTGTGGCACATCGCGCGGTAAACGTAGGACATGCCGCCCACGCCAATCTGCTCCAAAATCTCATACCGATTCTGCAGATATGTTCCAATGGTCAGCAATACGGTTCACCTCCGTTTCCCAGAGGCTCCACCAGCACGACCGCAATATTGTCCCGGCCGCCTTCTTGATTGGCCGCGGCAATCAGCGCAGAGGCTTTCTCCTTTAAACTGCCTTCTCCGGAAACAATACGGCAGATTTCCTGCTTATCTACCATATTGCTGAGGCCGTCGGAACACATAAGAATATAGTCTCCTTCTTCCAGGTTCACCTCAAAAAAATCCGTCTGAACCGTCCGGCCAATCCCCATTGCTCTGGTTATAATGTTCTTCTGACTGTTGTAGGCTTCGCTTCCCCTCTCCATCTGCCCCTTCGCTACCATCTCCTCTACATAGGAATGATCTCTGGTTACCTGATGGATCAGATTTCCGTGAATCAGATAAAGACGGCTGTCCCCCACATTGGCCACATAGAGGGTATCCTCTTCTGCCACCGCCGCTACCAGGGTACAGCCCATCCCATAGAAATCCTCATGTTTTAAGGATTCCTCATACAGCCCCCGGTTCACCACATCGATTCCCTCCTTCAGCTGGGTTATGACGCTGTTTCCCGGATGTCTGCTTAAATATACTACCAGATTTTCCACCATATAACGGGAGGCAAAGTCTCCTGCCTTATGTCCGCCCATACCATCTGCTACCAGAAACAAATTGGGGAGACTTCCCACCGGTTCCGGCGAAGAATAAATATAATCCTGGTTCATGGCGCGGACTCTTCCCACATCGGTTAACGCATATGCTCTCATGGCTGCTCCCGCTCCTTCCCTTTTCTTAATTATCAGCTCTTACAGAGTCTTTCGTCGCCCTCTCTGTCAGGGTCGCCTCCCCCTTTTCCAGGAAGCTCTTTCTCAGCTGGCCGCAGGCGCCGCCGATATCGCGGCCCATTTCCCTTCTAATAGTAACATTTATCCCGCTTTTTTCAAGCAAATTTTTAAAATCCTGAATTGCCTGATGACCGGATTCCACGAAATCCCGTTCCTTGATGGGGTTCACCGGGATCAGATTGACATGACCGTGAAGGCCTCCGATCAAACGCGCCAGTGCCCTGGCCTCCTGGAGATTATCGTTCACTCCCCTCACCAAGCTGTACTCAAAAGTCAGCCGCCGGCCGGTAGTTTCATAATAATAGCGGCAGGCCTCCAAAACCTCCTTCAGGGGATAGCGGTTGGCAATTGGCATCAGGGTTTTCCTCACCTGGTCGTTCGGCGCGTGAAGGGACAAGGCCAGAGTAACCTGAAGCCCTTCTTCTGCAAACCTGCGAATCTGCGGAACCAGACCGCAAGTGGAAACCGTGAGATTTCTCTGGCTGATATTTAACCCCTGCTCCGCGGAAATCAGGCGCAGGAAACGAACCACATTCTCATAATTATCCATAGGCTCACCAGAACCCATCACCACAATATTTGACACCCGCTCCCCGGTCAGTTTCCGAATAGCGTAAACCTGTTCCAGCATCTCCGACGCCCGCAGATTCCTTTCCAGGCCGTCCAGAGTGGAAGCACAGAAACGACACCCCATGCGGCATCCTACCTGTGAGGAGATGCAGACGGAATTGCCGTGATGGTACTGCATCCAGACGCTTTCAATTACGTTTCCATCCTCTAAAGCAAACAGATATTTCCTGGTTCCGTCTATCTTGGAAATCCGCTCTCCCACCACCTTCAGACTGGTAAGAACCGTTTTTTCCTCCAGACTCTGGCGTAAAGCTCTGGATAGGCTGCTCATCTCCTCAAAGCTTCCTGCCAGCTTCTGGTGAATCCACTGATAAACCTGTTTTGCCCGAAAGGGCTTCTCTCCCATTTCTGAAAATATAACCGAAAGCTCCTCCGCCGTCATGGATTTCAAATCCGGCCTTCCGAAGCTGTCCCTTAAATCCGGCCCCGTCCTGGCGGCCTCTCCGTTGTCTCTGATTCCCAGTTTCTCCAACTGTTTTTCCTCTTTTCCTCGTTACTATGCTTTTCTCAGCGGTTCAGGCCTTCTTCTGAATGCGGAAATAAAAAAGCCGTCTCCGGGATGGATTCCCGGCATAAGCTGAATCCAGCCCTTTTTCAAACTCTCCTCTTCAAACTCCGGTCCCAGTTTTCCTCTTAAATCCATCGGTTCAAAAGGAAAACTGTCCGCAAACCATTTCGCGTTTTCCTGATTTTCCCCCGGATTCACCGTACAAGTGCTGTAAACAAGCCTTCCTCCGGGCTTCACATAGCGCCAGACGATAGAGAGAATCTCCCGCTGAAGGATCTCAAGTTCCTTCATCTGTTCCGGACTCATTTTCCACTTAATATCTGGTTTCCTACGCAAAATTCCCAATCCGGAACAGGGCAGATCTGCCAAGACCAGATCTGCCTTCTCCACCATAGATTCATCCAAAACCCTGGCATCCCAGGTACGGCAGACCACATTTTCAAAGCCGCCCCGGCGGGCATTTTCCTCAATCAGGCCCGTCTTCCGGTCACTGATGTCCCGGGCTTCCACCCGACCGCTTCCCTTCAGAAGCTCCGCCATATGTAAACTCTTGCCTCCCGGCGCCGCACACACATCCAGCACCAGGCTGTCTTCCATTGGAGGAACCAACGCTCCAACCAGAGCTGAAGAGAGATCCTGAACCTGAAGCCATCCCTTCTGAAAGGCCTCCAGGCCTTCCAGATAATCGTAATCCTTCAGATAAAAAATGCCTGGAACCAGGCAATCTTCCTCCACCGCCGCCCCCTGTTTCTTCAGACTCTCAATCGCTTCCTGCTTTTTCTCCGGTTTTACCCGGATTGTAGTAACTCCCTCTTTCAAAAAGGACCGGGCCATAGCAGCGGTCCGCTCCTCCCCATATTCGCGAGACCACATTTCATAAAGCCACCTGGGCAGGGAAAGCTCCACCCAAGGCTCCTGAAAGACAATCTCTCCTTTATTTCGGGCAATGGCCCGGAGAACTCCGTTTACAAAACCCTTCAGGCCCGCAAAATGACGCTTGATTGCCAGCTTGACCGCCTCATTGCAGACAGCGCTGTCCGGAACCCGGTCCATATAAAGAATTTGATAAACACTAAGCCGCAGAAGATTGCGGATTACCGGCTTCATCTTCTGCGTACTTGTCTTGGAATATCGGTTAATTATATCATCTATTTGGATCAGATAATCCAGGGTTCCCTCTGCAGCTCTGGTAATAAAAGCCCGGTCGGCCTTCTCCAGATACTGGTACTTTTTCAAAGCCTGATTCAGCACCAAATGGACAAAGTTCCCCCTCTCCAGCACTTCCATCAGCACATCCAGAACAATCTCCCGGTTTTCCAATCCTCTGTCAATTTTCTTCGCCATACAATTTTTTGCCTTGGGCATCCTTCCTGTTCATTCAATCTCATCACTCGTCCCGACGATTTCCAAACAAAATCAGCAGACGCAGCAACTGCAGAATTGAGGCCGCCGCTGCCGCCACATAGGTAAGGGCCGCCGCGCTTAAAACCTGTCTGGTCTGCCCTACCTCCTGACCCACCAGAATGCCGTTCTCGTCCAGGAGGCGCACCGCCCGGCTGGAAGCGTTGAACTCCACCGGCAGCGTTACCAGCTGAAAGAGTACCGACAGGGAGAACATCAGGATTCCGATTTGAATCAGGACAGAGCCGCTTCCCATAAACAGGCCCAGGATAATTAAAGGCCAGGACAGGGTAGCTCCAAAATTCGCCACCGGCACCAAAGCTCCCCGAATCTTTAAGGGAGCATAGGAATCCGCATCCTGGATAGCGTGGCCGCACTCATGGGCCGCTACCCCGATGGCTGCGATGGAGGTGGCTCCATATACGGAATCGGAAAGGTTCACCGTCCTGGTCCTGGGGTCATAATGGTCTGACAAATGACCGGGCACTCGGCGGATGGTTACATCGTAAATCCCCTGGGAGTTTAGCAGCTGCCTGGCCGCCTCCGCCCCGGTCATGCCGCAGCGGGCTCCCACTCTGGCGTATCTGCTGTAGGTGGAATTTACCTTGGAGGACGCCGCCAAGGACAGCATCACGCCAATCAGCACCAGAATGTAGGTGGGGTCAAAGTAAAACATGGGATACATCATGAATTTATCATTCTCCTCTCAAACACGTCGCCCACGGCCATTGGGCAGCCTCTTAAAAACGCCTCCACGTCCATGCGCTTTTTTCCTTCCAACTGCAGCTCGCGGATATCCAGAAGTCCCTCTCCCGTCTGCACGGTCAGGCAGTGCCGGTCGCAGCGGACAATCTGGCCAAACGCTCCTTTTTCATACTCCCCCATTTCCTTTACGGTGTCCTGGGGCAGAGCCTTGGCCGCCCACAGCTTCACCGTTTTTCCCTTCCATCTGGTATAGGCGCTGGGCCAGGGATTCAGTCCACGAATCAGCCGTTCAATGGAAACCGCATCCTTGCTCCAGTCGATATCCCCCAGTTCCTTGGTCAAACGGCCCGCATAGGTGCTGCCCTCCGACGGCTGGGGCTTAAGGGTAATGGTTCCTGCTTCCAGCTTCTCTAAAGTAGAAAGAATCAGGCTGCTTCCCACAGCGCTTAGCTTATCAAACAGGCTGCCCCCCGTCTCATCTTCCGCCAGCGTGACCCACTCCTGCTCCAGAATGGCTCCCGTATCCAGTCCCGCATCCATCTGCATGGTGGTGATGCCCGTCTCCTTCTCTCCGTCAATCACCGCCCACTGAATGGGCGCGGCTCCCCGGTACTTTGGCAGCAGGGAGGCGTGGATATTGATGCAGCCATAAGGGGGCAGGTCCAGGATTGCCTGTGGGATAATCTGACCAAAGGCCACCACAACGATTACATCCGGAGCTAAATCCTTCATCACCTGGATAAATTCCGGCTCTCTTACCTTTACCGGCTGGTAGACCGCGATTCCTCTGGACAGAGCCTCCTCTTTCACCGGGGTCATCTGTACCGCCTTGCCCCGGCCCTTTGGCTTATCCGGCTGGGTCACCACCGCCAGGATTTCATGGCCCCCTTCAATCAGAGCCTTTAAGGGGGCCACGGAAAAATCCGGGGTTCCCATAAATACGATACGCATGTATTTCCTCCTACTCCTCTTCTTCCTCATCGGAGACCGTGTCCATCAGTTCCCCTTCAACCAGCTCCACATACAGCTGTCCGTCCAGGTGGGCGCACTCATGACAGATGGCTCTGGCCAGAAGCCCCTCACCCTCCAGCTCGTAGGGCTCCATATCCTCGTTGTAGGCCCGCACCTTGGCGTACATGGGGCGGGTCACAATGCCGGTTTTCCCAGGGACGCTCAGGCAGCCTTCATATCCGGTCTGGCTTCCCTTTGTCTCCAGAATCTCGGGGTTAATCAGCGTGTAGCGGTTTCCGTCCTCCACATCAATCACCACAATCTTTTTTAAGATTCCCACCTGGGAAGCAGCCAGTCCCACGCCGTTTGCCTGGTACATGGTATCATACATGTCCTCAATTAACTCTCTGGTCCTGGGGGTCATCTCCTTAACCGGTTTGCACTTCTTTGTCAGTATCTCATCTCCGATGGTACGGATTTGCCGAATGGCCATATTGATCAGTCTCCTTTTTTGTAAAATCGCAGCTGTTCGGGACGGCTTAATTAACGTCTGCTTGTTCCCCGCCGTCCCGGACTGTTACGTTAAATCGTACTGAACGGACAGCAGCCGGGCCGTCTCCCGTTCTTTCAGATATTCTTCTGTATTTTTCCTTATCTGTATCAGTATATCATAATTTTCCTGCTTAATATATAAAATTTTTCTATAAATATCATTAACTTTGTAAACCGGGGCGTTGACCGGGCCGATGAGCTGCAGGGGCTCACCGGCGGCCGCCGTTTCATTCAGATGCCTTGCCAGAAGCTCCGCCTCCTGGGAAAGCACCTGCTCGTCCCGGGAGGACAGCTGCACGGTCAAAAGCCCTACCGCCGGCGGATAGCCCATCAGGCGGCGGTATCCCATCTCCTGTTCATAAAACGCCCGGTAATCCTGGCTGGCCGCCGCCCGGACCGCGTAATGGTCCGGCTGATAGGTCTGAATCACCGCCGTTCCCGGGCGTCCGCCCCGTCCTGCCCTCCCTGCCGCCTGGACCAGCAGGTCAAAGGTCTGCTCCCCGCAGCGGTAATCCGGCGCGTAGAGCGACAAATCCGCCGCCAGGGCTCCCACCAGGGTAACCCTGGGGAAATCATGCCCCTTGACAATCATCTGGGTTCCGATGAGGATATCCGCTTCCCCTCTGGCGAAGGCGGAGAGTATCTCCTGATGGCCTTCTTTTTTGGAAGTGGTATCCAAATCCATTCTGAGAATCCTGGCGGATGGGAACTGCTTTCTGGCCAATTCCTCAATCTTCTGGGTGCCGGTGCCGAAAGGGGCAATGTATGGGGAGCCGCACACCGGGCACAGCTTCGGCATCGGGATGCTGTATCCGCAGTAATGACAAATCAGCCGTCCGTTTTTGTGCAGGGTCAGGGTCACATCGCAGTGGGGACAGCGCAGCGCCTCTCCGCAGGAGCGGCAGGAGACAAAATTGGCATATCCCCGCCGGTTGATAAACAGCATCATCTGCTCTCCCCGTTCAAGCCGGTCATCCATCAGCTCCGCAAGACGGCGGCTGAAAATGGATTTATTGCCCTCCTTCAGCTCCCGGCGCAAATCCACCACCTCCACCGCAGGCGGCACACTGTCCGCTTTTGCCCGGCAGTCCAGGGTACAAAGTCCGTATTCTCCCTTCAGGGCCCGGGTGTACGACTCCAGAGACGGGGTGGCGGAGCCTAAAATCAGCGCCGCCCCGCTGATTTTTGCCCGGCAGGCCGCCACCTCCCTGGCGTGATATCTGGGAGAAAGTTCGCTTTTGTAGGCGTTCTCGTGCTCCTCGTCCATAATAATCATTCCCAAATGTTCAAAAGGAGCAAAGAGGGCGGACCTGGGACCGATTATAATATCAATCTCTCCCGTTCTGGCTCTCTCATACTGGTCGTAGCGCTCACCCTGGGACATGCGGGAATTCAGCACGGAAACCCGGTCCCCGAAACGGCGGTAAAAGCGCATCACCGTCTGCCAGGTTAAGGAGATTTCCGGGATCAGCACAATCACCTGAAGCCCCTGCCCCAGCACCCGCTCAATCAGCTCCATATAAACTTCCGTCTTTCCGCTTCCGGTGATGCCGTGAATCAGCCAGGTTTTCCGGCTGCCCCGGATATAGTCTTCCCAAATCCGGTCCGCCGCTTCCTGCTGCCGGGAATTCAACGGAACCTTTGTCTCCCAGCCGTTTCTCTCTCCGGTCCCGTTTTCCTCCTCTCCCTGATTGGAAGCCCGCCGCTCCAGGGACCGTTCCATGGATGCCAGGGGATTCCGGTAGCTGCGCCGCTCATCCAGAGCGATGATTCCCTGCTCCTCCATCGGCTTCAGCGCCGCCATGGTCGCTCCCAGCTGAGAGGAAGCCGCCTCCCAGGGAATCACCGGATTCTCCGCCAGTGCCTCTAAAATCCGCAGGCGCAGGGTATAATGGCGTTTTTGGGCCAGGTTGATGGCCTCTTTAAGCCCACGCTCATCCAGCAGAAGGCGGATGGTCCTCTTGGGAATCTCCTTCACCTGCTGCTTGACGGGAAGCACCGTTTTCAGGGCCTGATTCATGGTGGAGCCGTACTGTTCCTTCATCCACCAGGCCAGCCAGATTAACTGGGACTGAGCGGATACGCTTCCCGGCACAATCCCCTCAATCTCCTTCAGCTTGTCCGGGTCATATTCCACCTCATCCGTCAGCTCCACCACATATCCTTTTCGCCTCTTATTCCCCTTTCCAAAGGGGATGTAGACCTGCTGTCCCACAGTCAGCGTTCCCTGAAGCTGTTCCGGAATCCGGTATTGGAAAACACGGTCCACGCTTTCATGAGAAATGTCGATAATTACATTCGCGTATATCTTACCCACAATATATCCACCTGTTCATCTGTGCCGTTTTCCGCCTATTATACATGATATTTCGGGAAATTTCTATTGCTTGTTGTTTTTGTGGTCAGATTAACACAGGCCGGCTTGTTTTTCTCCTTGCATAATCTCCCCCGCGTGATACACTAGAAAAAATCAAACTTTTGAATCTTTGCAAATTTTCTGCTGCATCTCTATCTAATTCTTTCTTTGATTCTTTTTTCTTAACACTTTACCATCCAAACCTGCACATAGTAAGTGGAACGTAAACAGCCGGATTTATATTCTTCCACCCTTTTAAAGCTCCCTACGCCCCGTTTTATTGTATTTTATAATGGGACGGACCGGATGAAACATACGTCCGAACTGATTTTGAAGCTCTCAGATTCCTTTGAAAAGCAGGAAGACGAGCCGGCTTTGGAGTGTAAGGCGCGGGTCATCAACATCAACTGCGGCTTCAATACGGAAATCATGGAGAAATGTCCAAAACTGTATGAATTTTGACCGATTTGTTAACATCCTATCGATTGGAGGTGATTGGGATGCTGCTGAATGAATATAATGAAGAACGTCACTTGAAAAACACCTATGAGCAGGGGAAGGCCGACGGCGAAAAAGAAGGTATTGAAAAAGGCCAGCGCATCGGAATACCCATAGGCGAATTCCGGCAGCTTTACGATTTGGTCCAGAAGAAATTTCTGACATTGCAGAAAGCAGCCGAAGCTAAATCCATGACACAGGAGCAGTTCATAGAAACGCTGAAGCAGTATCATATCATTGAATGACCCAGACGCTAAGTACTCGTAAGCAATCCCGGGTACTAGGCTCGAAAAGACCTCGCCAAGTGCTCGTAACAAAAAACTCTATGTAAACGGTGGTTCCGCTTGCATAGAGTTTCTTTATAAAAGCCATTGACGTGATTCGAACACGCGACCCCTTCATTACGAGTGAAGTGCTC
>OLRX01002452.1_pt1 | contig 11794 bp, 14 predicted proteins | sample 1672991 | NCBI WGS metagenome assembly OLRX01 (sample SAMEA3136744, study PRJEB25190) | human gut metagenome | biome: human gut; feature: human-associated habitat; material: faeces | place: Austria | collected 2013
CGCTGCCGCCCCTGTACCCAGCCACAAAGGGCTTGCCGCCCTCTGTACTCCCGCACCGGCGAAGCCGGTTGCCGCCGCTCCGTGGCTTTGCACCAGCTTCACCGGCCCCATATCCGCACATTTGCGCCAAACGGCGGCAGGTGGATATGGGATACACCAGCGGGGATTGCGTGTCAAAACGCCCTGATTTCATGCGCTTTCCTTCTCTGTGTGCAAAACCTGAAACCCGTGCTGTTTGGCGTACTCTCTGGCAGCGGCCAGCCGTTCTTCACTGTACGGCGGCACCAAACGGATGGACAGGCGGGACTTGTCCATCACATAGGTCACGCTACCCTCCGGGGTGCTGCGCTCCAATCGGCACAACAGCGGATATTTGCGGCTGAACTCCGCCAGTCTGTGCTTCAATCTGGCATTGAAGGTGTAGATGCTGGCGGTATCCTCCGCCTCGTTACAGTTGATGATGGTTTCTTTCTCATACTTAGACAGCTTCATCATAAAAATCCTCCTCATAATCGGTATGCTTCCGGATCACTTTCAGGCGGCGCTTCGCCTGACGGTATTCATCCATCTCGGTACGGAAGCGGAGATAAAAACCGGCGTACCAGTTTTCCGCAACTTCTGTTTCCATCTTCCGAGCCAGTTCCAGCATCCGGCGCTTGGCTTCCGGGTCAACGGTCAGAGATGTCAGCCATTTCAGCCTTGTCACCGTGTTGCGGTAATTGGAACAGGCAAAGGCGTACAGCACTTTCTTTTCCTTCATATTTAACTTCATAAAAATCAACCTCCTGAAAATAATCATTTCTGTTTTATCTGCCGGTCTGCCTGCAAGCCGCTCCTGCCCGGAATCTCTCCCGGCGTATTGTCCTCTTTGGCGCGCTCGTATCATCGCAGCACTTCCCCGGAGGTCATACCCCTTGCAGCCGGTCATTCGATTTTCAAGGTTCTGTGCCTGTTGGCAAGTACTATCTTATCTAAAAAAACGGTCTCCTCCCGTATATGCAAGAGGTTAGAAAAATCTGAAAAAGCGCCCTGTTTCCACGCTTTTGGAAATGTGATATAATGGATGGCAAGAACAGGTTTTATCCTGATGGAAGGGGCATCTCCATGCACACAAAACTAACGCCGCAGGAGCGGCTGAAAGATTTACGGGTAGTCGATAAGCACCTGACACTGGAACAACTGGAAGCGCAGACCGGCCTGTCCAGGGCGGCACTGGGGAATTACGAGCGAAAAAATCAGGGCATCAGCGCCTTTGCCATCGCAACGCTGGCGAATTTTTACGGGGTGTCCATCGACTACCTGATGGGGCTTACGGAAAATAAAAATCACTCAAACACGGAGCTGCAAGCTCTGCATCTGAGTGATGATATGGTTGCATTATTAAGTAGCGGTACAATCAACAACCGGCTGCTGTGTGAGATCGCCACCCACAAAAACTTCCGGCGGCTGATGACGGATATTGAGATTTTCGTTGACCGGATTGCCGATATGCGGGTGGAGCAGATGAACTTGATACTGGAAGCCACCCGGCAGGAAATCATCCGCAAGCATGAGCCGGGTGGAGATGACCTGTACCTGCGGACACTGGAACTGGGGCAGGTACAGGAAACCGCCTTTTACAGCCATGTCCTGCATGACGATCTGGACAGTATCGTCCGGGATATTCGGGATTCCCATGTCACCGACCGCACCACAGCCGACCCGCAGCCCACATTGGAGGATGTAAAAGAAAAATTCGACCAGGCCATGAAGCAGGGCAGCAACGAAGAAATTATCATCCACGAGTTCTGCGAGAGTTTGAAGATACCCTTTCACAAGATTCGCTCAGAGGATTTTTCTGCATTCCTGCGGATACTGAGCCTGTCTGAACTGCTCAAAAATCCCAACAGTATGCGTGGGAAAGCCCGTCCTCAGTTTCAGCACGGTACGAAAAAGAAGAAGCGCAGGTAATACCGGCAGTGGAACAAGATGTTCCAAAGGGGTCGGTGAAATGGCGTACCCTTTGCTCCGAAACGTGGCACAGGCTCCAATTTCAAAGGGCTGCCGCTAATCACGGCAGCCCCTAAGAATCGAACGATGCCCCTGTTTTACCAGAGGTTCGCCCTGTTTTGGGCTTACCTCTCAACAATAGATAAGCTCTGCCCGGATAATTTCCTCCGCACGGCTGCGGATGCTGTTCATAGACTGCACCCAGCAGAGCCAGTCACGGGCTTTCAGTTCTTCGGTGATACCCTCCGTAGCCTTCATCTGGACAATGATGCAGTCCAGCCTGTCCTGTGCCTGTTCGTTCAGGTCAGCCAGATACGTCCAGAGTTTCCCTGACAGAAGCAGGCTGTTATACTGGGCAGGGCGGCATTCTTGCAGATACGCCCGGTGCATCCGACCCCACCGCCCGATGGGGCGGCTTTCCTCCGGCAGCTTCAGCTCTGGGATGTAGTAGTCCCCGACCAGAACATAGTCCAGACCATTGCTGTCATCATGGATACGTTTCTCTAATTTTTCCATAGCGACCTCCTGTATTCAATTTTGCCGAATCCAGCTGATCGTGTCCCTGTTCATGTTATATTCAAGGCAACTGAACTCGTCACCATGAATTATGGCATATCGTAACCAAGCTCAACGATTTTAAGCGTGACTGGGGGTTCGCCACATTCGCCAGAATGGACGGCGACGCCATGGGTACTTATCAGATCACATACGCGTTGGAAGCTTATGAAAGGTTTGTAAAAGGAGAAAACTTCCTTTACGATCTGACCGATGAAAAAGAGACTGATATAGGCGGCGGCAGTACTGGTAACACTCAGATCGGCAATAACAACAACACTCAGACCGGCGGAAACGGCGGCGCTGACGGCAATAACTTTGGCGACGGCGATAATTCCGATTCCGTCAACGCCGGAAATCCAATCAAGACCGGCGACGAGCAGAATCTGCTCCTCTGGCTGGCAGTGCTTTTGACAGCATCAATCGCGGCATGCGGCACATATCAGGCCGAATCCCGCAGAGCCGTTGCAGGACAAAAGGAAGATGAGAGATAAAGAGGATGCTGTGGATTTAATGTGATAAGACAAAAAGAGATAAGGCACGAAGCTTTATCTCTTTTTATCTTGCGGAAATATCTGTTTTGGAGATATGAAGAATGTTTCTTGCTGTGGTAGCCATGGATAAGGGCTTTTTTGCAGGGCGGTAATTTTGCTTTTAAAATCGCCTTGCATCAAAAGGCTGACGAAGGTTTTATGATGGTTTGTTCTAACACATGCAAACCAGCCAAGCGAAGACGTGCACGATGAATTTCTACTGTTCAGCAAGGGGGCGGATATGACTACTAATGGCGAAATTTTGCCATTATTTTTTGTTCAGCGGAAATTTATCACCGCAAACATCATCGGCACACGGCTGTAGTCAGGAAATGAAGCTAAAAAAATGTTGAAATTTAGAATATTTTCTATATATTACGATTTATGCGTGCATTGGCACAAAAATTGCGGTACAATTTATATTAAGAAAATAAAATTATATTAAGAAAATTAAAATACGAACTGACATGCTGAAATCTGAAAGGAGACGTTATGACGACGGCAGACAAAACAAATAAACAAGCGGAAATAAAGCAAGAGGAAACATTTTATCCATCTATCTTTAACGACGTGCTGGCTCCGGCCACGCAGGGACCTTCCAGCTCCAATACGGTGGGCGTTTACCGCATTACTTCCATCGCGAGAGCTATACTGGACGGAGAGCCTGTTTCTCTGAAAGTTGAAATGAGCACCAAAGGAGGGTTTTATGATACTTTCTTCGGCATGGACAGCGATAAGGCGTGCCTTGCCGGAATTCTGGGAGAAGATTTGATAAAATCCGATTTAGGGAAGATATACGATGTAGCGAAAGAAAGAGGACTTGAATACGACTTTTTCTTCACCGACAGGATAGAGAAGATACCCACTGAAATGGGCGAATTCACTGTTAAATCCGAAAAGGAGACCATTGTCCTGACAGGGATCACCATGGGCGGCGGCGAAATCCTCATACGCGATATCAACGGACAGCCGTGCGAGATAAAAGGAATGCACGAGGAGGAGATAATGATAAAAGGCTCAGACAAGCCGAGAACCGTGCCCTCCGTTTATCCGCTCAAGACTGTCAGAGGGGCCGTTCCTCCTTTCTCCACCAGCGCGGAAATGATAGAATATGCGAAAAGCAATGAAAAACCGCTCTGGCAGGCGGCTCTGGATTACGAATGCAGTCTCACAGGCCTTACGGCTGAGGAAGTATGGAAAGTAGCCGAGGAAACTCTCGACATTTCATACGCTTCCATCGAAGCAGGACACAGAGACGGAGTGAAGTTTGACGGAATAACTGTTGCAAAAGCTCCGGAAATCAGAGAAAAGATGAAAACCACAAAGCTCATTCCCACAGGAGCAGCAGACGACGGAGCGCTGGACGCTCTGGCGGTAATGGAATACAGCAATTCCCACGGCATAATAATCTGCATGCCTACCGGCGGTGCCTCCGGAATTATTCCGGCGGCGATTAAAAATACATCAAAAACGCTGGGTAAGACAAAGGAGGACGAAGTTAAGGCTCTGCTGGTAGCCGGCCTTATAGGAGTATTCTACTTTCCCACTCACTATCACGGAGCCCTTGGCTGCCAGGCAGAGGTGGGCATAGCGGCCTCCATGGCATCGGCCGGCCTGGTTTCTTTCCTTACAGACGATCCTGAAACGGCGGAAAGAGGGGCGGTTCTGGCCATGCAGTACATAATCGGGCAGGTCTGCGACCCTGTAGCCGGTTATCCGCAGATACCGTGCTTTATAAGGAATGTGGCCTCTGTGCCTGTGGCCATGACATGCGCAAACTACGCCATTTTGGGTCTGGATACGGCAGTAGGGCTTGACGGAATGGTGCAGGCTGTGCTCAGAGTGGGTGAAAAATTGAGAGAGGGCAGAATAAACGACTTGGGAACCTGCATGAACGAATATTCCGCCAATCCTTGCAGCGCCTGCGGAAAGTGCGGGAAGTAAAGAACGCCCGCCGGAAAGTGCGGGAAGTAAAGAACGCCCGCCGCAAGTGCGGCAGACGCGGACAGAGCTAGGGACGGCTGAGCCGGATTACCATTTGACAAGCGTCTTATCATATCTTAAGATATTAAAATAAATATTCTTTTACAAGAAAAAAAGACAACAGGAGGTACTTAAGCGATGAAAGTCGGAATCGTAAAAGAAATCAAAAACAGCGAGAACAGAGTGGCCATAATTCCTTCTTCTGTTAAAGAATTTATTAGATGCGGACATGAAGTCTACATTGAATGCGGAGCAGGAATCGGAAGCGGATTCAGAGACGAAGAATACGCTGCAGCCGGAGCCATCATGGTTGAAAAGGCACAGGACGTATGGAACAATAAAGATCTGCTGTACAAAGTAAAGGAAATTCTTCCTTCCGAGTATAAATACGTCAGAGAAGATCTGATCATCATGACGTACATACATTCCAACGCCCACAGAGACGAGACGCAGGTTCTGCTGGATGCAAAATGCCCCAGCATAGCTTTAGAGGATATAACTTCCGACAATCCGCACCGCAGATTTCCGCTGGTAGCCAACATGGGCGAGCTGGCCGGCAAGGGAGGATTCCTGGCGGCATGTTATTATGCCCAGTCTATCCACGGAGGCCCGGGACTTCTGCTCAACAACGTATGCGGTTCAGACTCTCCGATAATTTCCATCATCGGCTGCGGCTATACGGGAATGGGAGCAGCTGAAATGGCTTCTTCCCTCGGAAATACGGTCAAGATGATGGACATAAATTTTGAAATCATGGAAAGAGCCAAGAGCATGCTTCCTAGAAACGTTTCTTTCATGTATTCCTCAAGAGCTGCTATAGAAGAATGTCTGAAGATTTCCGACGTCATAATAAACTGCGTTCTCTGGCCTAAGACCAGAAAAGACCATCTCATCTACAGAGAAGACCTCAAAATGATGAAACCTGGCGCGATGATCATAGACGTGGCCTGCGACGACGGAGGAGCGGTGGAAACATGCAGAAGCACTACTCACGAGGATCCTGTTTACTATGAAGAGGGAATCCTTCACTATGCTGTGGACAACATTCCGTCAGCATTTTCAAAGAGCGCGTCTGTAAGATTCTCCAACGACAGCTTGCCTTATGCGCTGGCAGTGGCCAATAAGGGAATCAAACAGGCTCTTAAGGACGACAGACACCTCAGAGCTGGTCTGACTACTTTCGACGGAAAGCTTACTCTCAAAGAGACGGCTGAGAAATTTGAAGTACCTTGGACAGACCCTGAAGAGCTGATCAAGCAGTGGTAGTCTTGCTGAGCAAATAATCAGAGCTTGGTAAAAGCGATTGAATTAAAAAAATAATGCTGCCGCGAATAGGATGAGCGATTATCCGGTTTGCGGCAGTTTTTTGTTTTTCCGGCTGTCTGTCGGCCTGCCGGGATCATGCTCGCAGCCCCGGCCGGCCTGCCGGGATCATACTATCAGTCCGGTCAGCCTGTTAAAGTCAGCCTATCAGTTCCGCCAGCCTGCAGGCAAACTCTTTTGCGCGAAGTTCTTTTTCATCGTCCATGAAAACGGTATCGTATCCCAGCTGGCGTTCCGCCAGCATGCCGATGTAATTCAGCCCGGAATGACGGCAGTATCTTTTTATCCCCTCTTCAAAGAGATCCGCGCCTCTCTCGGGGCGGTAGCCGCAGGTAGTTATGACGGCCGCGTATTTTCCGCGCCAAAGGGAGACTTTTTCCGGCGTAGTTTGCTGTCTAAAGACTTGCACATTTTCCGTCAGCGCTTGAGAAGAAGATGCTGTTTGCGAATCCGCCCAATCCACAGGCGGACCGTAAAATTTATTCATGCCGTATACCATTCTGTCGAGGGTGGCTTTCAGCGGAGGCGTACAGTACCAGGAGTATATGGGAGTAGCTAAGACCATCAGCTCTGAAGACAGCACGGAATCAGAAATTTCAGCCATATCGTCATCGACGGCGCAGCCAAACGATTCAAGACTTTTCTGACAGGCTCTGCAGGCGGTGCACGGCCTTATATTCTTCTCATACAGTCTTATTGTTTCACACTGAAAGCCGCAGGCCGTAAGCTGAGCTGCAAAGGGAACGAGCAGTGCGTTGGTGTTTCCTTGTTTTCTGGGGCTTGAAGCCAGTATGCATGCTTTTTTCATTAGTGCCTCCTTCGTCAACAATGTGTTTGTATAATGATACCATACTATGATAAAATATGGTACAGCGCAGAGATAAATAATAGGAGGACAATAAGATGAAATTGAAAAGTCCTATGCTGGTAGTATCCGATATAGATAAGTCATTTCAGTTTTATAAAAAGGCTTTGGGACTTCATGTAATTATGGATTTCGGAGCCAATAAAACTTTAACAGGCGGGCTGGCTCTGCAGACTGCTGAAACATACAGAGAGCTTACCGGTATAAACGATATCTCTTTCGGCGGCGGTAATTTTGAGATTTACTTTGAAGAAAATAATTTTGATGATTTTATAGACAGGCTGAAAGAATACAGCGTCGAATATGTTCATCCCGTCATGGAACATTCGTGGGGACAGAGAGTCGTTCGCTTTTATGATCCGGACAAACATATCATAGAGGTTGGAGAAAACATGAAAACAGTATGCAGACGTTTCTTGGAAAGCGGAATGAACCCGGAACAAGTAGCGCAGCGCATGGACGTGCCCATAAAATTTGTCAACGGATGCATGCGGTGAGCTATTTATATGACAATTACCGGTTAGAAGAATCAATTGGCTTACGGAGGTACTATATATGATGAAAACTGATGTCATACAGCTCGACGAAAAATCAGCAGAAGATTTTCTGCGTTTGAGAATAGAGCTGCTTTCCGAGTTGGGAGAGATAGATGAATACGCTGATATTTCCCAGCTAAAATCATCGACTGAGCAATATTTTCTCTCGCACATAAATAAAGATCTGTTCAGCTGGGGAATATCCGCAGGCGGACGGCTTGCCTCGATAGGCTCGCTGTGCCTGTTCACACGTATTCCGTATGAAGAAAACTTGAGCGGAGCCGAAGGCTATATATTGAACATATACACTTTACCTGAATTCAGAAAACGCGGCCTTGCAGACCGGATATTAGATAGGATCATAGAATACAGCCGTGAGAGCGGCATAAAAAAACTGTGGCTCAACAGCAGCGATCAGGGCAGGCGTTTATATGCAGAAAAGGGTTTCAAAGAAAAGGACAATGAAATGGAGCTTTTTCTGTGATGACGGCCGGCGTGTGTTGCCAGGCGGTATGGGACCTACAGTGAACCGGCTTGCAGATTGCTCGGAGGCAGAAAAAACAGTCCGCAGAACTTAAAAACACAACGGAGGCTTTAAATGGATAAAAGCAAAAAGAAAGAACTCATTTCCGAATGGAAAGAGCGGCATCCTGAAATGGGCGTTGTTTCAGTGGAGTGCATAGATACGGGCGAACAGTTCTATGATATTTCCAAGGATACAAATACATGGTTCAATCGTCACCGCTTTGAGCTAAGCGGCAGACGGCACAGAAATAAGCGATTGCAGGAGCTGTGGAACAAGTACGGAGAAAGCGGTTTTGAATTCGCCGTTGTAAGCGAATTGAAATACGAAGATACAGCAGATGTAAAAACTGCTGACTTAAAAGAATTGCTGGAGTTGTGCCTGATGGAAAATCCAAAGGCTCAAAAACTTTAAGACCAGCGCAGGCGAAAGGGGAAAGGAAAGCCGCAATATGTACACAGAACTCAGATTAAAAATATCATCTGCAGGGGTCATCTGTCTCAAAATATTTTTAGTTACAGTGACGATCCTTGCGGCGGGAATCATAATAAGCGCATTTTATATGCTGCCTGAGAGATGGCTGCCTTGGCTGCTGTGGTCCGCAGCTTTCGGCGCGGCCGAGTTCCTGCTGTTCTGGACAGGTATTATCTGCGTTTATGCTACATCTGTGCAGCTTGGCATCAAGATCAGAGTGCTGGGCGCAGTCTTTGGCATGGTGCCGGTGGTCAACATAATATTTCTCATAAAGATCATAAAGACAGTTTCAGGAGAAGTATCATTTGAAAGAGAAAAGCTTGAGCTCGACCGCCGCAGAAAGGAACTTGAAATAGCTAAGACCAGATATCCCATACTGCTGGTACACGGAGTGTTTTTCAGAGACTATAAGTTCCCCGGATACTGGGGAAGAATACCGGGCGAGCTGAAAGCCAACGGAGCCCAAATCTATTTCGGCAATCAGCAGTCAGCCGCCTCAGTAGCAGACAGCGGCAGAGAACTTTCCCGGAGGATAAAGGAAATAGTCAGCGAGACGGGGTGCGAAAAAGTCAACGTCATAGCCCATTCCAAAGGCGGCCTGGATATAATATGGGCCGTGGAACACTGCGGCGCAGGAGATATGGTAGCTTCCGTGACTACGATAAATACTCCCCACAGGGGATGCGAATTCGCCGATTACTTGCTGGAGAAGATACCAGTTAAAATGCAGAAAAAGATAGAAAGCACGTATAACGGCACGATGAAAAAACTGGGAGATGAAGAGCCTGACTTCATGTCGGCGGTGAGAGACCTGACAGCTGGAGCCTGCAGAAAGAGATTGTCGGAATCAGAGTGGGCGCAAGGTCAGGGAGATGAGAGCCGCGGGGCGGGAGCTTTCTCAGGCATATTCTGCCAGAGCGTAGGCTCCAAACTCAATAAAGCAACAGGCGGAAAATTCCCGCTCAACTTTACATACAATCTGGTCAAATATTTTGACGGACCCAACGACGGCTTGGTGTCGGAAAAGTCTTTCGTCTGGGGCGAGAAATACACTTTCCTTACCACAGAGGGCAGCAGGGGCATTTCCCACGGAGATATGATAGATCTGAACAGAGAAAACATAGAAGGCTTCGACGTAAGGGAATTCTACGTCAAGCTGGCCGCCGACCTCAAAGACAGGGGTCTGTAACTTGTATCCTCCCTTGAACATATATTATCAGGGGAGGTTTTATAATGAATAAAAACGACAGATTGAACTGCAGAACTAAAGACTATATGGCTTCTTTCGGCTGTATCCTCAAAGATATGATATGCGGAATGTGCGAAGCTGATATGGATGACAGTATTTCAGGGAATTTCATCAGGCAGATGATACCGCACCACAGAGCGGCGATAGAGATGTCTGAAAACTTTTTAAAGTATACAGACAATGAAAAACTCGCCTGCATAGCACAGAACATCATAGCCGATCAGACCAGAGGCATTGAAAACCTGAGAAAAGCGCTGTGCTGCTGCAGCAGCGTCACCAACTGCTGCAAAGACCTCTGTGAATATAAGTGCAGAATGAACTGCATAATGAAGTCCATGTTCAAAGACATGAACTGCGCATACGTGGATAACAGTATAGAATGTAATTTCATCAGGCAGATGATACCCCTTGCGCAGGGAGGCATCATGATGGCAAAGGCCGCTATGTGCTACTGCATATGCGACGAACTGAAGCCTATTTTGGAATCCATAATCAGCGGTCAGGAAAAGGCCATAGCAGAAATGAAGTGCGTAGCTGAATGTCTCAATTGTAAATGTATGTGCATGTAAAATGAGACATGACATGGACATGAGCAGATAGAAACGTATAAGCAGAATTTGAATCCGGGATTGTAAGACGAAGAGGAATAGCGTTTTACAGTCCCGCTTTGCTTTTATGGAAGCGCTGCGGTGCTCTCGGCGTATCGCTCGCGAGAGTGGACGTGTCTGTTTAGATAGTCCGAGGTCCCTTGAGAGACCGAGTTTTCCGTGATATAATTAAAACATAAAAAAACCGCTGCACGAAATGTAAAACCAGGAGGGAGATATGAAAGTAACAGCCGCTTATTTCAGCCCGACAGGAGGCACGAAAAAATATACGGAAGCTATTGCCGGAAGCTTAGACGAAAATTTTATGACCGTTGATTTGACAAGGGCGGAGAACCGCAGAAAAAGTTTTTCTTTCAGTCCAGACGATGTGGTGATTTTAGGCGCGCCTGTCTATGCAGGCCGGCTGTCCATTGTTGAGGAGGGCCTTTTCCAAAATTTGAAAGGGCAGGGAACAAGGACGATCCTGGTGGTCACCTACGGAAACCGCGACTTTGACGATGCGCTTTTAGAATTGAAAAATCTGTGTATCGAAAAAGAGTTTGTACCTGCAGCGGCTGGGGCGCTTCTGGCAGAACATACTTATACAGAAAAACTTGCAGGAGGCCGGCCTGCCGCGGAGGATTTGGCAGAAGCCGCGTCTTTCGGCGCTAAAGTAAAAGATTTGCTGGAAAAAGACCGGCTGAGAGAACCTGACGTTCCGGGCGAAATCCCTTACAGGAAAGAAGCTGTGCGAATGGCAAAGCATACTGAGACCATGGACAGATGCACTGAATGTGGCATCTGCGCGAGACTTTGCCCTGTGGAGGCCATTGCTGAAAGCGCCGGTATGGAGGCAGATCCTGAAAAGTGCATAGGGAAAATCTGTATTTCCTGACTGAGGAATAAGCAGGGAGAAAGGATTATGGAAGATTTGCTCGACATAAATAAATACACAGACATTATTCTAATCAACCGAGACGGGAAAATTTTGTTCAGTGACGTTGGCTCTGTGGAGTTTCTGAAAAAGGGCGAGAGCAGCCTGACGGGATTCAATCTTAAAGAGATTTTCCCCGGCATTACTGAAGAATATCCGCTGTTCATGGCAATTGAGACAGGAAAAGCTTTTTCCGGATACAAAGAAACGCTGCTGACAGGTTCAGGAAGTGAAATCAGAATA
>OLRX01002453.1_pt1 | contig 11789 bp, 9 predicted proteins | sample 1672991 | NCBI WGS metagenome assembly OLRX01 (sample SAMEA3136744, study PRJEB25190) | human gut metagenome | biome: human gut; feature: human-associated habitat; material: faeces | place: Austria | collected 2013
GGATGTGCTTGATGTCGGAAAGGGTCTTGAACTTCTCCACGTTGAACTGGGCGCGGTCAAAACGTTTCTTGACGTCTTCAGAATATCTGTAGGCGTAGGAGAGCAGGTCCTTGAGCTGGATCAGGCAATACTGGCGGCGTTCGCTCTCGTCGAGCACTTCGCGGCGGTTGTAGATGCCTTCGGTGCGGTCTTTGCGGGTCATGTCATCATGCTCCGTACTGTTTGGAATTCAGGGAAAGGTCTTGCTTAGCGTATTTATTTGGAATAATGCAAGCCCTTTTTTAAAAAATGAAGTATATCGGATTGTTATTCGATTTTTGAAGAGGCGTTTTTGTTCACGAGGATGCGGCGTTTCAGGGAGTCGTATACCGGGGGCGAGCCGACCCCGTTGGCGACGACCGTGGAGATGAAGGCGACGATGGCCATTTCGGGCAGACACTGGAACGCGCCGGACATTTCCGCGACCAGCGCCGTGCCGGTGAGGGGCGCCCGCACCGTGCCCGAGAACAGGCCGGCCATGCCGAGCACGAGATACGCGGGAAGCTGCGGTTCGGCGGAAAAACCGTTTCCGATGAGCAGGGTCCCGCCCACGGCGCCGACCATGCTGCCGATGGCGAGCATGGGCATGAGCAGGCCGCCGGGCACGCCGGAGGCGAAGCTCAGGATGGAGAAGATGATCTTGACGAACAGGAGGAGCGCCACCGAGCCGAGCAGGAGCGGGCCGTTGGGCGTGAGCCCGCCGAGATCGGCTGTGGAATAGCCGAGGCCCACGAGCACCTGCGGATAGACGTACAACAGGACACCGCTGAGCAGGAAGGGCAGGAGCGGCTTGAGGGGGGCCGGGACCAGTTTTTGGTGGTCATGGAATTCCGTCACGCGGAGCAGGGCGGTATTGTAGAGGGCGCTGAACAGCCCCGTCCCCACGCCGAACAGCACGGGGAGCCACATCTGCCCCCAGTCCAGGGAGGGGATGGACGAGAAGGGGAACACCAGCCCGAAGCCGAACAGGATCGTGATGACGAACCATGCGGAGAACGAGGCCACGCCGGTGAACAGCAGCAGCGGCACGGTCACGATGGTTTTGACCTCTTCAAAAGCGAACAGCATCCCCGCGAACGGTGCGCCGAAGGCGGCGGCAAGCCCGGCGACGCTGCCCGCGATGAGAAAGCGCGGGGCATGGCCCGGATCTTCGCCGGTCAGTTTTTGAAAGATCCGTCCGAAACCGCAGCCCACGGCCGCGCCCATCTGGATGCTCGGGCCCTCGCGCCCCACGGAGAGGCCGCCTGACAGGGACAGCAGTGTCCCGACGAACTTGGAGGCTACAATGCGGAATCCCGGATAGGGAAGCTGCCCGGCCAGCGCCAATTCCGTCTGGGGGATGCCGCTGCCGCTGATGAGGGGCTCCTTCCTGACCATCTGGCCCACGATGAGCGCCAGCAGGATGAGCGTGCCGAAGACGATCAGCGCTGTGGCGAGATCATCCGCGCCGTGCCTGAGCGTGGAGACGATCCATGCGTTGCCGTGATCATAGAGCCAGCGGAACACGCCGATGACGCCTCCGGTGCAGCCGCCGACAAAGGCCGCCTGCACGACGAGGCGGAGCACGCTTTCGTTGCGCAGGGCCTGCATTTCGCGGAGGATAGGCACTTGCCGGGTGAATCTTGCGATCCGGACTTTCGTTTTTCTTTTCATGGGCATTGCGGGGAGGAACGTTTCCCCTGTCTCCTTCCGAGAGGCGTTGCGGGCGTCAGGCGTCGTTTCGGAGATGACGTTTGCCGTCCGGGGGATCCTGTTATGCCGAAAAGCGGAAGAAAAGGCTATCCCTCTTGAGAAAAGGGAGAAACCGCCCGTCCGTAATCATTCGGAGGGCGGTTTTTTGCTGTTCAAGACTCGCAAAAAGCGGTTTGAAGAAGGAAAAAGAGCCGTGAGCGGTGTTTTTTATGCGGGGACGAAGCGTGCTGGAACCTTTCCACGCTGAAATGCATACCGTTCCCCAAAGAGTCCGCTTTGGGGCGCGCTGCGGACAGGGATTCGAGAAACACAAAAGCCTTTAAGAAAGGGAGGGAAGGGCTCCGCGTGGCAGGTTTGGGGAAGGGAGGAAAAGCGTGGGGGCTTCCCTTTTCTCCAGAAACGTTTTCCCTTCCTTCCCCAATACGGTATTTTTTTAGGCGCTCATGCTCAGGAACTGCCGGATAAGCTGCATACCGATGGCGAACGCGATGAGGTAGAGCGGGCCGAGGGCCAGCCCGGTGCGGGACCACGGCAGGCGCATGGAGTACTTGCATCCGATGAAGCAGCAGACGCCGAACCAGATGCTGCCCACGAGCGGGCCGACCAGCGGGACCTTTAGAATAAATTTTCCCAATATATGTGCCCCACTCTCTGTCTTTTTCCACGCATGGATAAATACTGCAATCCCTGCGATGACCCGGAACACCGTGCGGAACTGGACGTTTTCCGGCTGTACGAGCCGCAGCATGAGGTAAAAGACCGACGCGAAGAAACAGAGCTGGATGGCAAGGATGCCCGGCGTCAGGAGGATGGTCAGGGGCAGGCTCATGCTCTGTGCCACGTCGCCGAGGACTTCCTGCAATTTGGGGTCGGTGATGGAAGGCCCGCTGGCCTGAATGCTCATGAGGTACCACATGCGCTCGACGAGGGTCTGGAACATGCCGAGGATGAGGTAGAACACGAGCGGGCGGGTCAGTTTGCCGTTGGTGGCGGGCAGGGCGGCGAAGAAGCGGGGCGCGTTGAACATCACCCGCAGGATGGTCTGGTAAAGGGCCATGAAGAGGTTGTAGCGCTTGGGCTCTTCCCACGGGACGTCGGTGCCGTCGACATGCATGGCGGCTGCGATGCCGCCTTTGCCCTTGCTTTCCCCGTCGCGTTTCTTCTGGAAATTGTTCCAGAAGTCGGAGCGCTTTTCCGCAACGTTTTGCGGGGGGGCCGGCTGGCCCTTTTGGGGCTCGGCTTCGGGGACCTCGGGAGTCGGCGCGGAGGCGTCATGGTCGCCCGGAATACGGGGGACCATCGCTCCGGGCGGCAGCGGATCGTCGCCGTCCAAATCCGGAGGCAGGGGGCGCCCGGCGGGGGCCGTTTGCGGGGCGGGAGCGGCTTCGGGCGTCTCGTCGACAACGGGCGTTCCGTCCGGGTTGCGGAAACGGAAACGGTATTGGCAATGCGGGCAGGTCGCCATCGCCGCATTGGCGGGAATGGCGTTCTCGTCTATCTGGCGTTCAAACCGGCATTCAGGGCAACGGATCAGCACAGGGCACCTCTAAGGGAAAATCGTACATTGCACTGAACATATAGTCTCATTTTCTACAAATCAAGGGACGAATTTTTGTACTCTCATCCGTAGCTTTCGGCGGTGCGCAGGCCCGGGCGGCCCCTTTTGCCCTGCCCGACGCGGCGATCCGGCGAAAAACGGGGCGGATGACGTGCCCGGAGCGGGTTCCGTTTTTCCTTATTTTGTTGTACGGTAGATGCTTGGCACCATGCGGGATGCCGTCTGTTTCTTTCGGAAAAGCAGGGCCCCGGCCGTCCCGCCCCGTCGTCCCATCCGAAAAACGTTCCATTTCTCAGGGGAAAGCATGAACAAACTTGTGAAAAAACTGATGCTTGTCGCCGCCATGCTCATGCTGGCGGCCGGTCCCTCCTTTGCCGCGGACGCTATCCGCATCGGCCTGATGTGCCCGCTTACCGGCAAGTGGGCCAGCGAAGGCCAGGACATGCAGCAGATCGTGAGCCTGCTCGTTTCGGAAGTGAACAAGGCGGGCGGCATCAACGGCAAGCAGATCGAGCTGATTGTGGAAGACGACGCGGGTGATCCGCGCACGGCCTCCCTCGCCGCCCAGAAGCTGGCCTCCGCCGGGGTGATGGCGGTCATCGGGACGTACGGTTCCGCCGTGACCGAGGCTTCCCAGAACATCATCGACGAAGCCGAAATCATGCAGATCGCCACGGGGTCCACCAGCGTGCGCCTGACGGAAAAGGGCCTTCCCCTTTTCTTCCGCACCTGCCCCCGCGATGACGAACAGGGCCGCGTGGCCAGCAAGGTCATTGCCGCCAAGGGCTTCAAGAAGGTCGCCATCCTGCACGACAATTCCTCCTACGCCAAGGGCCTCGCCGAAGAAGCGCAGAAGGGCCTCAAGGACGCGGGCGTGCCTGTGGTGTTCTACGACGCCCTGACCCCGAGCGAGCGCGACTACACCGCCATCCTCACCAAGCTGAAGGCCGCCGATCCCGACCTCATCTTCTTCACCGGCTATTACCCCGAAGCGGGTATGCTGCTCCGCCAGAAGAAGGAAATGCATTGGGACGTGCCCATGATGGGCGGCGATGCCGCCAACAATACCGACCTCGTGAAGATCGCGGGCAAGGATGCCGCCAAAGGCTATTTCTTCATCAGCCCGCCGTCCGCCCACGACTTCGATACCCCCGAAGCCAAGGATTTCTTCTCCCGCTACAAGGCGCAGTACAACAGCCTGCCGAGTTCCGTGTGGTCCGTGCTGGCCGGCGACGCCTTCAAAGTCATCGTCGCGGCGCTCCAGGCCGGGACGGATGCCAATCCGGAAGCCGTGGCCAAGTACCTCAAGAAGGATCTCAAGGAATATCCCGGCCTGACCGGCAAGCTCGGCTTCAACGAAAAGGGCGACCGCATCGGCGACCTTTACAAGGTCTACGAAGTGGACGGCAACGGCGGGTTCGTGCTTCAGAAGTAAGGTTTTCGGCTCCCGGGAGGATGCCTTCCGGGAGCCTTAGAAGTTTCGGCTTCTTTTCTTGGGTACGGTGACGGGGTTCCCCGGTCGCCGTGCTTCCGTGTCTGGGGCTTCCGACACGGCGGGCCGGGGCCATAAGGTTCCGGGTTCGGGAGTTCCGCTTCCGTCCGCTTCAATCCTTTATCAAACCTCCTGATGATATGAACGAATTTTTACAGCAGCTCATCAATGGCCTTGCCGTGGGCGGCATTTATGCCCTCGTCGCGCTCGGCTATACGATGGTGTACGGCGTGTTGAAGCTGATCAACTTCGCGCACGGCGACATTTTCACCATCGGGGCGTATCTCGGAATGACTCTGCTTGTGTCCGGCGGCCTCTCCGGAAGCATGACGCCCGTACTGGCGGTGGGGCTTGTGGTGATCATCGTGTTCGGTCTGGTGGCCCTGCTCGGCGTCGCGCTGGAGCGGGTGGCCTACCGCCCGCTGCGCAAGGCCAACCGCCTTGCCGCCGTGGTGTCCGCCCTTGGCGCGTCCATCGTCTTCCAGAACGCGGTCATGCTCATCTACGGCGCGCGCGTCTACGTCTACCCGGAAAACCTCATTCCCACGCTGACGTTCAATATCTTCGGGCTGAACGTGCCGTTGATGCGCGTCATCGTCATCGTCAGTTCGCTGGTGCTCATGCTGGCGTTGTACGCCTTCATCAACCGCACCCGTATGGGGACCGCCATCCGCGCCGTCGCCATCGATCAGGGCGCGGCCCGGCTCATGGGCATCAACGTGGACCGCGTGATCTCGCTGGTGTTCTTCATCGGCGCGGGGCTCGGCGGCGTCGCCGGGGTTATGGTGGGCACGTACTACGGGCAGATCGACTTTACGATGGGCTGGTCCTACGGCCTCAAGGCGTTCACCGCGGCCATCCTCGGCGGCATCGGGAACATCCCCGGAGCCATGATCGGCGGGCTGCTGCTCGGCGTGATCGAGGCGCTCGGCGCGTCGTATCTCGCCATGGCGTGGAAGGACGCCATTGCCTTCCTCGTGCTCATCCTCATTCTCATCATCAGGCCCACCGGCCTCCTCGGTGAAAGGGTGGCCGACAAGTTATGAGCCTGTTCAAACGCTATTACCCCGTGCTGGTCGCCGTCCTTGTGGCGGTGCTGCCGCTCGGCATGAACACCTATTGGACCGAAGTGGCCGTCAACGTGGGCCTGTACGCGCTGCTGGCGCTCTCTCTGAACGTCATCCTCGGGCAGGCGGGGATCTTCCACATGGGGCACGCGGCGTTCTATGCCGTGGGCGCGTATGTGACCGCGATCCTGAATACGCACTACCAGATCCCCATCCTGCTGCTCATCCCCGTGGCGGGTGCGGCGGCGGCGCTGTTCGCGCTGATCGTGGCCCGGCCCATCATCCACCTGCGCGGCGACTACCTGCTCATCGTGACCATCGGCATCGTGGAAATCGTCCGCATCGCCCTGATCAACGACGTGTTCGGCCTGACCGGCGGCGCGAACGGCATTTTCGGCATCGCCCGTCCCGAACTTTTCGGCATCAAGATCCGCAAGGCCATCCAGTTCTACTACCTCATCTGGATCATGGTCGGGTTTACCGTGCTGCTGTTCCATTGGCTTTCCGAGTCGCGTTTCGGCCGCGCGTTGAACTGCATCAAGGAAGACGACACCGCCGCCGAGGGCTGCGGCATGGACGTGGCGCACCTGAAGCTCATGGCCTTCGTCATCGGCGCGTTCTGGGCGGGCATGGCCGGGAACCTCTTTGCCGCCAAGATGACCATCATTTCCCCGAGTTCGTTTACCTTTTGGGAATCGGTGGTGGTCTTTGCCGTGGTCATCCTCTCCGGCGGCAGCCAGATCGGCGTCTTGCTCGGCACGTTCCTCATCGTGGCCCTGCCGGAAATGTTCCGTGACTTCGCCAGCGCCCGTATGCTGGTCTTCGGCCTTGCCATGATGATCATGATGGTGGTGCGCCCGCAGGGGCTTCTGCCGCCTTCGCCGCGCCGGTACGATGTGCGGCGGCTGTTGCGGCGCACGCGTGATTTCAGTTCGCCGGTCGCTCCCCGGACGGCCCGGAAGGAGGGCGCGGCATGAGCCTTCTCTCTTTGCAGACCGTGACCAAGATTTTCGGCGGCCTGACCGCCGTGAACGAAGTGTCCTTTGACGTGGAGCAGGGCAGCATCGTGGGGCTCATCGGCCCCAACGGCGCGGGCAAGACCACGGTGTTCAACCTGATCACGGGCAACTACGTTCCGGACGGCGGCGACATCCGGTTCGCCGGGCAGTCCATTAAGGGCATGAAACCGCATACCATCGTGGGCCTCGGCATTGCCCGGACGTTCCAGTCCATCCGCCTGTTCCCCACGCTGCCGCTGGTGGAGAACGTCCTTGCGGGCCGCCATTGCCGGATGCACAGCGGGATCATCGGCTCCATGTTCCACACCCCGGCGCAGCGCCGCGAGGAGCGGGCCGCCCTTGAGCGGGCCATGAACGAGCTGGAGTTCGTCGGCCTTGCCGATAGTTATGCCGAGGAGGCCGGGAGCCTGTCCTACGGCAACCAGCGCCTGCTCGAAATCGCCCGTGCGCTGGCCTCCGATCCCAAGCTCATCATTCTCGACGAGCCTGCCGGGAGCATGAACGACCCCGAGACGGCGGTGCTCATCGAGCTTATCTACGCCATCCGCCAGCGCGGGGTGACGGTGTTGCTCATCGAGCACGATATGGGCCTCGTTATGAAGGTGTGCGAGAAGCTCCTCGTGCTCGAGTACGGTTCGCTTATCGCCAGCGGTTCGCCCGACGTCGTGCGCCGCGATCCTAAAGTTATTGAAGCCTATTTGGGGCAGGATGATTAGAGAGAATCGGGGAAGGGGAGGGAACCCTTTAAAAAGGGCTTCCCTCCTCTTCCCCGAACCCCATCCCCTCCCTCCTAAATTTTTCGTGATGGAGGTGGGGGGGATATGTTTTTCCCGTCTGTAAACGGACGATCCGGGAGTTCGGATGTTTCTGGAAGTCGAAAATCTGCAAGCCGGGTACGGCACGGAAGAAGTGCTGCACGGCGTGAGCCTGCGCGTTGACGAAGGCGAAATCGTGAGTATCCTTGGTGCGAATGGCGCCGGAAAAACCACGACCCTGCTGACCATCAGCGGGCTTGTGCGGGCTTCCGGCGGCGCGGTTCGTTTTCAGGGAGAGGATCTGCACACCCTGCCGAGCCATGAAGTGGTGCGGCGCGGGTTGACCCAGTCGCCCGAAGGCCGCCGGGTGTTCGGGGTGCTCTCCGTGCTCGAAAACCTGCGCCTCGGTGCGTTCACCGTGGGGGACAAGGAAAAGGCCGAGCAGACGCTGGACTGGATTTTTGATCTGTTCCCCCGTCTGCACGAGCGCAAGGATCAGCTTGCCGGGACGCTTTCCGGCGGCGAACAGCAGATGCTGGCCATCGGGCGTGCGCTCATGGGCCAGCCCAAGCTGCTGTTGCTGGATGAGCCTTCGCTCGGCCTCGCCCCCCTGCTCGTGAAGTCCATCTTCGAGACGATCCGCGCCATCAACCAGTCCGGCGTGACCATTCTTATTGTGGAACAGAACGCCCGCGCCGCGCTCAAATTGGCGACCCGCGGGTATGTGCTGGAGCTTGGGCGCGTTGTCATGGAAGACACCGCCGCCCATCTCCTCGCCAACCCGAGCATTCAGGAAGCCTACCTCGGGGCGTAGGGCGAAGCCCTTGGGGAGGGGAAAGGGCCCCTTTTCCAAAAGGGGCCCTTTCCCCTCCCCACCCCCCATCCCCCTAAAACGTTTGTAATGCGGTTGCCCTGTTATAAGAATTTTGGGGAACGGGCGGGCCTTCCAGATGTTTCGGGCGGCATTTTTTTAAAGAGGAACGCACATGAGTGAATTGACGCCCCGCGAAATCGTCGCGGAACTGGACAAATACATCATCGGTCAGAATCAGGCGAAGCGTATGGTTGCCATAGCGGTTCGGAACCGTTGGCGCCGCCAGCGCCTTGCGGCGGAACTGCGCAACGAGGTCGCTCCCCGCAATATCATTATGATGGGCCCCACAGGGGTAGGCAAGACTGAAATTGCCCGTCGCCTCGCCAAGCTGTGCTCGGCTCCGTTCATCAAGGTTGAGGCCACCAAGTACACCGAAGTCGGCTATGTGGGCCGCGACGTGGAATCCATGATCCGCGACCTTATGGAAATCGGCATCAATCTTGTGCGCGCTGAAGAGGCCGAAAAGGTCAAAGGCCGTGCCGAAGCCGCCGCTGAGGAGCGCCTGCTCGATCTGCTTTTGCCCTCCGGCGACGGCAGGGAGAACACCCGTGAGAAGCTGCGCGAGCTTTTCCGGCAGGGATTCCTTGATGACCGCGAGGTCGAGTTCGAGGTGAAGGAACAGTCGCAGCCCATCGGTATGCTGGGCGTGCCCGGCATGGAACAGCTCGGCGATCAGATGAAGGGCGCGTTCAGCAAGCTGTTCCCTCAGAAGACGCACCGCAAGAAGATGAAGGTCGGTGCGGCGTGGCGTCATCTCATCGAGGACGAGTCCTCCAAGCTCGTGGACGAGGACAAGATCACCGATCTCGCCCGTGAGCGCGTGGAGCAGATGGGCATCGTGTTCATTGATGAAATCGACAAGCTCGCCAGCGGTTCGCAGCAGCGTTCCGCCGACATTTCCCGCGAAGGGGTCCAGCGCGATCTGCTCCCCATCGTGGAAGGCAGCGCCGTGAACACCAAGTACGGCCTCGTGAACACGGATCACATCCTGTTTATCGCGGCGGGCGCGTTCCATTTATCCAAGCCTTCCGACCTGTTCCCCGAGTTGCAGGGCCGTTTCCCGCTCCGTGCGGAACTGGAGGCTCTCGGAAAGGAAGAATTTTACCGCATCCTGACCGAGCCTCACAATTCGCTGACCCGACAGTACGAGGCCATGCTTGAAACCGAAGGTGTGCGTATCGAGTTCACGGATGACGGCTTGCGGGAAATCGCGGCCTTCGCGGAAGACGTGAACACCCGCACCGAGAATATCGGGGCGCGGCGGCTGCACACGATCATGGAAAAAATCCTTGCCGACATTTCGTTCGACGCCTCGGAAAAGAGGGGCAGCACGCTGGTCGTCGACCGCGAGCATGTGGTCGCCCAGCTTGCCGATGTGCGCGCCGATGCGGAACTGAGCCGGTTCATTCTGTAAGACGCGGAGTCTGTCACATGGATGCAAAGCTGCAATCTCAGGTTCTTATCGAAAGCCTTCCCTATCTGCGCAAGTTCCACGGCGAAACCGTCGTCATCAAGTACGGCGGGCACGCCATGAAGGACGAGGCGCTCAAGGCCGCCTTCGCCCGGAACATCGCGCTGCTCAAGCTGGTGGGCATCCATCCCGTGGTGGTGCACGGCGGCGGCCCCCAGATCGGGAACATGCTGGAGAAGCTGGAGATCCGTTCGGAATTCCGCGAAGGCCTCCGTGTGACGGACGACGCCACCATGAACGTCGTGGAGATGGTGCTGGTTGGCTCGGTGAACAAAGATATCGTCAACCAGATCAACCGGGCCGGGGCGCGGGCCGTGGGCCTGTCCGGCAAGGACGGTATGTTGCTGCACGCCGAGAAGAAGGCGATGGTCGTCACCCGTGAGAACCAGCCCCCGGAAATCATCGATCTCGGCAACGTGGGCCGTGTGACCCGCGTGGAGACGACGCTGATCTTCTCGCTGATGAAGGACGGGTTCGTGCCGGTCATCGCGCCCGTGGGCGTGGATGACGAAGGGCACACCTACAACATCAATGCGGACGCCGTGGCCGGGGCCGTTGCGGGTGCGTTGCGCGCCCGCCGCCTGATCATGCTGACGGACGTGGCCGGCGTGCTTGACCCCGAAGGCAAGCTCATCCAGTCCATCCGCGTTGAGGATGCTGCGGGCCTGTACGAGAACGGCACCGTGACCGGCGGCATGATCCCCAAGCTGAATTGCTGCATCGACGCCATCGAACAAGGCGTTGAGAAGGTCATGATCGTCGATGGGCGCGTTGAAAACTGCGTGCTCCTCGAACTCCTTACCGATCAGGGTGTGGGTACCGAAATCGTCGGTGAAGAGCGCTGAGAAAAAACGGCGGTGCGGGAAAGCGGTTTTGGATAGATCTGTTTTATCGGCTCGTTTCCCGGCGGGGAAGATAGAGCGCCCCACAGTCTGACCTTCCGCCATTGAAGTTGAAAAAAGCCGGGGGATAGAACCTCCCCCGGCACATTTCCGAATGAGGCCCCATGAGCTACGACTACCGCATCCCGCAGGGCCGGGACAAAGGCAAACGGACGAACGGCATGTTTTCCCTGGGCGGAAAGCTGGGTTCCGTCTTGTCCGCGCTCGGAAACGGCGAAAAGCTCATGCAGGTCCGGCTGTGGCAGAACTGGGAAATGGTCATGGGGCCGGACATCGCGCCGCTGGCATGGCCTCTCGGCGCACGGAACGACATCCTCATCGTCGGCGGCGAGGACAATCTCGCGCTTCAGGAACTGTCGTTCATGACCCCGGAAATCCTTGAGCGGGTCAATGCGTTTATGGATGCCCCGGTATTCGACAGGGTCGAACTGCGGCTTGTCATGGGCGACAGGCCTCTGGATCAGATGCCTGACATCCAACCTTCCACGCGGGTCCGCCCGGATCCTCCCCGCCCCCGGCAGTTGGGCGCTCATCTTGAGGAGATGAACCCGGATTCTCCCGTCGCCCGATGCTACGCGGCCTATCTACGGATGCACGGCGTTCCCACGGAACGGAAAAGCTGAAAGGCAGGATCTGGTTCCTACCTTTTTTCGTCATTGCCCATCAGATTTTTCTTGTTTTCCCTACCTTCGAGAGCGCGTTTGCCGCACCTTCCATCCTTTCCCCGAAAGCAGAGGTGAAGGTTGGTTTTAGAATGCTCAACATAAAAATACAGTTGTTTCTATAGAATAAAAGCGAAAGCATTTAGGGGCTAACACGCTCAAGCAAAGGGGCTTTTCCTTTACTCAGGGAAAAACGCGAATAGGGATTCGATAAGGCCGAAAGTCTTTGGAGGTGGAGGGATGGGGGTGTGGGGGAAG
>OLRX01002458.1_pt1 | contig 11773 bp, 10 predicted proteins | sample 1672991 | NCBI WGS metagenome assembly OLRX01 (sample SAMEA3136744, study PRJEB25190) | human gut metagenome | biome: human gut; feature: human-associated habitat; material: faeces | place: Austria | collected 2013
AGAATATTTACTCCATTAAGAGTAACTGATAGAGAAGAAAAAATCGGACTTGATATATCACAGCACGGCGAAAGTGCTTATCCAAGTTTTAACGGTATGGATCAGTAAAAAGCCTTGAATAATAAACTTATTTGTCAAAGTAAAATGATATAAAGATTATAAAGTAAATAGTATCAAATTTAATATTTGTTAATTAAAAATTTTTAGATGAGATTAGGAGATGAAAATTCTATGATAATGAAAATAGATGCAATTGTAAGAGAAGAAAAATTTGAAGATGTAAAAAATGCATTAATGGAAATAGAAGTTAACGGACTTACAGTGTCGCAGGTTATGGGCTGTGGATTACAAAGAGGCTATAAGGAAATAGTCAGAGGTATGGAAGTAGAACCTCAGATGCAGCCAAAGATTAAATTTGAAATAGTTGTTTCTTCAGAAGAATGGGCCGAAAAAACAATAGAAGCAATTAAAAAAGCCGCTTATACAGGAGAATTTGGTGATGGGAAAATTTTCAGTTATCCTGTAGCAAGTGCAACAAAAATCAGAACAGGCGAAACAGGATATGATGCGGTACAGTGTCAGGAATAAAGAAACAGGATTGTAAGTATGAGCAAATTAGGAAAAGGATATAAAACGTGGAAGATAATATAAAGGGATGTATCAACAGGGATGCCCTTTTTTCCTCTGAGACAGAGGATTACCGCATGCCAATGGAACCGGACGCAGATGATGATGTGCTGCTTCGCATGCGGACAGCGAAGGGCAATGTGGATCATGTATATTATGTGGAGGATAAAGCCGAGGTGGAGATGACCAAGGCCAGGTCCGATGAACTGTTTGATTATTACGAATACGAAATCACAGTAGGCACCGATCAGGTGCTTTATCACTTTAAAGTAGTATCTGAACAGGATGTCTGTCTTTATAACCGTCTGGGCCCTACACAGGATGGCCAGCCATGTTTTGATTTCAAGATTACCCCGGGATTTCACACGCCGGAATGGGCAAAGGGCGCGGTAATGTACCAGATTTTTGTGGACCGTTTCTGCAATGGAGATGAGAGCAATGATGTGGAATCATATGAGTATGTCTATATCGGCCGTCCGGTACAGAAGGTTACGGAATGGGACCGGTACCCGGCCGCCATGGATGTGGGGTACTTTTACGGAGGCGACCTGCAGGGAATCTGGGATAAGCTGGACTACATCAAGAAGCTGGGAGTGGAGGCCATCTATCTGAATCCGGTATTTGTATCCCCCTCCAACCATAAATATGACTGTCAGGATTACGAGCACATTGATCCCCACTTTACCAGAATAGAGAAGGACGGGGGAGGTCTGGTCAGGCCTGACGCCACGGATAACAAGGAGGCTGACCGGTATGTGCAGCGCAGCGCAGGCAAGGAGAATCTGGAAGCCAGCGATGCATTTTTTGCCCGGTTTGTGGAGGAAGTCCATAAGCGGGGGATGCGGGTAATTCTGGACGGAGTGTTTAATCACTGCGGCTCCTTTAACAAATGGCTGGACGCAGAGGGAATCTATGAGCATTCCGGCGACTATGAGGCAGGGGCCTATGAGAGCAAAAGCAGCCCCTATCACAGCTTTTTCCAGTTCCATGACGACAGCGACGGGGCCTGGCCTTACAACAGGACCTATGACGGATGGTGGGGACATGACACCCTGCCCAAGTTAAATTACGAGAATTCTGAAAAACTGGTGGAGTATATACTGAACGTGGCCAGGAAGTGGGTATCCCCGCCCTATTCCATTGATGGCTGGCGTCTGGATGTGGCTGCCGACTTGGGACACACGGCAGAATACAATCACGAATTCTGGCGCAGGTTCCGCCAGGCCGTAAAAGAGGCTAATCCGGAAGCGCTGATTCTGGCGGAGCACTACGGGGATCCTGCTTCCTGGCTGGAGGGAGATCAGTGGGATTCTATCATGAATTACGACGCGTTCATGGAACCGGTCACGTGGTTTCTGACCGGCATGGAGAAACACAGCGACAGTTATAACGGGGGCATATGGGGAGATGGTGAGGCTTTTTTTAACGCCATGGGATACCATATGAGCCGTATGCAGACCAACACGGTGATGACGGCCATGAACCAGCTGTCCAACCATGACCATTCCCGTTTCTTAACCAGGACCAACCAGATGGTAGGCCGTATCCAGACAGCTGGTCCGGAAAAAGCAGGACAGAATATAAAGCCCTGTGTGTTCAGGGAGGCAGTGGTGATTCAGATGACCTGGCCGGGAGCCCCCACGCTTTACTACGGCGATGAGGCCGGAGTCTGCGGATGGACGGATCCGGACAGTAGGCGTACCTATCCATGGGGGAAAGAGGATTTAGAGCTTATAGAGTTCCACCGCTATATGACCGGAATCCACCGCAAGATACCGGCGATCAGAAAGGGTGCGGTAAAGCCCCTTCTGGCCGGATACCAGAAGATTGCCTACGGGCGTATGTACGGCAAATATCAGGCCGTGGTGGTCATATCCAACAGCCCGGACAGCCAGACCATGGACATTCCGGTATGGCAGCTGGGCGTTACTGACGACATGGTGTTAGGCAGGCCCATCCTGACCGCTGAGACAGGGTACAATGCAGGGGTCATGCTCTACCGCATAAAGAATGGCATGCTGAAGCTGAACATGCCGCCTTACAGCGCGGCTGTATTCGTTTCTCAGCCGGATGAATTTTATCCGGTGGTGGATTCGCGGTTCGCGGATGATGGGGCGGCGGCTGTGGAGAAGTAGGCAGAAGGATGATGTAAGACTGACAAATGTTGTAAGACAGGGGGATTTTGAATCTGATATAGGAAAGAGCACCTTTCGGAGGCGGAGAATTGTTCCGCGGGCGGGGAGGTGCTCTTTTTTGATACTCAGAAGGTGGTTTGTTACCAGAGATTCCCCTCGTCGTTAAAGGGAAGCTCCTGGGGCTGGCTGATAATTTCTATCTGGGGATTTTTCACGGCGTCCTCCATCATGCTTTCAGATATCCATATCTCGCCAATCTCCAGTGTATTGGGAATCCGTACCATACGGATCTGTTCTAAATCCACTTCATTACATGTCTTAATACAGGCAGCCATGGCAAAATAGTCGTTTTTAAGAATCATGGGAAGCCTTACACAGTCAAATACAGTGGAAGTTATGGCGTTGATGTAGCTTGCCTCCAGATTGGATTTATCTACTAAACGCCGGGTGCAGGTATCTGCGCAGCCGGCTCCAATCATGATGCCGTGACTTTTATCCGACAGGTCCAGTACACATACTTTCTGTATGGTGAAATCACCGGAAGCATAGGGAGTGGCAAAACGGGAAGAGACATTGGGATCCTGGCCGTCCCCGCTGAAATTCTTTCCAATCTCATCTATGACCAATACCGCAATGTCATCAAAGAGAATCCGCGGCATCAGTGAACGGGCCAATTCCAGCAGCTCCGGCTCTTTTTCGGGAATTTCCTTGGGAGTAAGCGCCTTTAACATATATGTGCGGCTGTAGGCGTTCTCCACGATTCCCAGACCGAATAAAATGGGACAGTTTGCCAGTATGACATTGGCAAACATGGGGACGAGGCGCCCCATGTTTTTGAATCCGGACTGATGGCACAGGCTGGCCCCATACTGTTTGCCTAGGCCAATGGTCATCATTTTCATGAGGCCGCTTTCATAGGAACCTCTGAAAGCAGTGTGGGGCTTGATTTTGTTAATCACGATAATGCCGTCGGCCTCCCACGCGTTTTTATCAATATGAACATCATGGCCTTCGGGGCTGACTCCAATCCGGACTGTCTCCATGCTGGACTTAATAGGGCAGCCGAGATAGGCTGGGGTTATCCCAAACCCCTCTAAAACTTCCAGCTGTCCCTGGGCAGTAGCTCCTCCATGGCTTCCCATGGCCGGTACCACAAACGGATTTGCCCCGTGTTCTTTGACGATATCCACCACTGTTTTCAGAATCAGTTTATGATTATGTATGCCGCGGCTGCCTGCTGTTATGGCTATGTTCATGCCTGGCTTAAGGGTGGCTGCTATCTCCGGGCGTGACAGTTCCCCGCGTATCCCGGCTGCGGGGGCTGTAATTTCGGATGGGTCGAATTTCTGCCGTACGCGGGCCATTTTTGGTATTTTAACGTTGCCGATTACATTGTATAATGCAGAATCCATATTTCGTTATCTCCTTTACCTGGTTATGAAGGAGGGCACAGCGGTTACAAGGCTTTTACTGACCTGCGTACAACCAGCTCGGCGCTGACTGACAAGGTGATGCCATTATGGTCTTCATTTGAGTTTAAGGAGTCGATGATTAAATGACAGGCCCGCTGCCCCAGTAATCTGGCAGGCATGTCCATGGTGGTAAGAGGCGGGTTAATGAGTCCGGAATAAGGGATATTATCAAATGATATGATGGAAAGATCATCGGGTATTCCCAGTCCTTTTTCCTGTAAGCGCTGGATGATTCCATATGCAATCAGGTCATTGACTGCCATAATGGCAGTGTAATCTTTTCGCTTTTTTGCCTCCAGGAATTTGTCTGCCAGCTTATGGCCGGCTTCCATCTCATATAGTCCGGAATCTGCCTCGGATTCATACTGGACTGTCATTACATCATCCTCGGAAAATGAAAGGCCGTTATTAGCCAGGGCCAGTTTGTAGCCGTCCAGGGTCATAATACGTGACTGACGGTTAAACGGAGTACTTAAAAATGCAATTGACCGGTGCCCCTGTGAAATAAGGTACTCGGCGGCAGTGCGTCCGGCTCCCAGCATATCTGTCTTTGCATTTATGACCTTGTCTGTGTCAGAGTAGTTGGATTCAAATATACACACCTTGCCGCCTGTGGATACAAAATGGTCCACGGCCTGGGGGGAATCGTCTATAGATGAAATCATCAACCCCTTCACCCTGTTTTTTATAAGATTGTTGATCAGATTACGCTCGGTCTCCGGACTTCTCTGTGAGCTGAATACCAATGGAAAATAGTTATTTGCCATAGCCTCTTTCTCAATCCCTATAATGAGCTGTGTGTAGAAGGGGTTTTGGAAGGAGGGGATGATAATGCCTATGGAGGGATTGGTATTTGTCTTCAGCATGCGTCCAAGCAGGTTGGGCTCGTATCCAAGAGTGTTTGCAGCATGCAGCACACGTTCCCTCTTGGCAGCACTGACAGGGTAAGTGCTGCCGCTCAAAACACGGGAAACAGTAGAAACAGAAGTACCAGCAGCCTTTGCAACGTCGCCAATGGTAACATTATGGCTGGTATGATTCATACGGTGTATCTCCTTTAAAATCAGAATATGAAAAAGCATATATATTTATGATAATACTTAAATGATAGAAAAGCAATAGAAAAATAAGAAAATAATAGAAAAATAAAACAATGACAAATTATAATACATAGAGAACTAACGTGAAAATGCTGTGAAATAAGGATGAAAATAAAAATATTTGTAGAAATATTGACAGAAAACGTTTTCTATAATATAATGGGCTTACAAAACAAAAAACGGATATGAGAAAGCAAAGAGCATACATGCATTCCAGGATAACTGTGGTGCATATAACCACTATAACTATATTTTATTAAAAAAGGAGGACGTGTAATATGAGGAGAAGAAACAAAAGAATGGCAGGTCTGGCACTGGCGGTGATGATGGCCATGGGAAGTCTGGCGGCTTGCGGCGGGCAGAAGGAAGCCCCGGCCCCGGCAGCTCCGGCGGCAGCTGATACAAAGGCGGATAAAGCTGAAGAAAGTAAGACTGAGGATACTGCCGGCGAGGCAGCAGGTGAAGCCCTGGAATTGTCCTGGTATGTGGCTGAGCCTGAAAGCCATGCGTGGAGCCAGGTTTCCTATGATATTGCAAAAGAGATTGAAGAAAAAACCAATGGCTCTCTTAAAATCAAGGTTTATCCCGGGGCCACGTTAGGTACGCAGGCAGAGGCGCTGGATATGCTGCGTACAGGTTCTCTGGCTTTTGAGGTCACGGGTCCGAGTATTCTGGCATCCTTCTGTGACCAGGTACAGGTTTACTCGCTGCCCTATGCCTTTGATAACGCAAAGCAAGCGTATGACTACTTTGCCTCTGAAGGTTCCCAGAAGATGTACAATGAGACAGTACTTAATGCAAGCGGTGTGCGTACATTGGATGTATGGTATTACGGTGACAGGAATCTGACCATCAAGGGCGTGGAACCTATGAAACCGGATGATTTGGCAGGCCTTTCCGTCCGATGCATGGACACGCCTATAGCCAAGACAGTGGTGGCTGCACTGGGCGGTAATCCTGTTCCCATTAATATGAGTGAATTATACCTTTCCCTCCAGACCGGCGTTGTGGTAGGAGAAGAAAACCCTGTTCCAACCATCATTGCCCAGAAGTTCTATGAAGTACAGGATGCAATTGTGCTGACAAAGCATTCCGTCCATCTTGGCACGGTGGAGGTTTCGGAGCAGATTTGGCAGAGCCTTACAGAAGAACAGCGTCAGGTGATTACAGATGTACTAGCCAAGTACCGTCCTATTATAGAAGATAGAATCAACAAAGAGACAGAAGAAGGACTGGAATTCCTGAAAGAGCAGGGAATGAAGGTCATTGAGCCGGATGTCGAGGCATTTAAGGCCAATGCAGCCAAGGTAGTGGAAGAGAATTTTGGAAGTGATCCTGAATGGGCCGCAGCCATTAAGGACCTAAATGATTTTAAAGCTAACTGGAAGGAATAATGAAACCTGCTGACAGAGTGAAACAACGGAGGTAAGCATGAAGAAGCTATTGAAGGTATTTAACTCCCTGGAGGAGATCATAGCGGGCTCTTTATTTGGCGTCATGTGTATTATAATCCTGTGCCAGATGTTCTCCCGTATCTTTCTGAAGAAAGCACTGCTGTTTTCGGAAGAAATATCCCGCTTTTGTTATATATGGGTCGTATTCCTGTGTATTTCCCTGGGAGAAAAGAAATTTGAACATTTCAATGTTGAGGTATTTCTTTCGTTTGTCAAGGGAGTACCAAACCAGCTCCTCCGGGCACTTACAAGTCTGTTCTGCTTTGGAATTCACCTTTACCTGCTGTACTGGTCTGTTCAGTTCTTTGATTTTCAGAAAGTGGTAAAATCCGCTGCCATGGAAATTCCCATGGCGGTGGTGGCGGCAGGGATGGTCCTGGGTTTTTTCCTGGGCTCCGTCCGGTGCCTGGTAAATGCGGTAAACAGTGTCCGGAAGATTGGAGATATGAAAGGAAAGGAGGAGTAGGAGTATATGGAGCCGATTAAAATGTTTTTTCTGGTGTTTCTGATTCTGATGGTCATGAGAGCGCCCATGTATCTGTGCCTTTTGGGGTCTTCTCTGCTCTATATTTATCTGACGCCACAGCTGTCCATGATGACGGCCATGAATAAGATGATGAATGCACCTAATTCCTTTACCCTTCTGGCTGTTCCTTTTTTTATCTTTGCAGGGCAGGTTATGAATAACGGAGGTGTTACAGACCGCATATTCGGTTTTGCTAAAAAGATGATTGGCCATTGGAGTGGCGGACTTGCGTATGTGAACGTGCTCTCCAGTCTTATATTCTCCGGTATCAGCGGTTCTGCCCTGGCAGATGTGGGCGGACTGGGAATGATTGAAATTAAAGCTATGAGGGATGAGAAGTATGATGATGACCTGACCCTTGGCGTTACAGGCGCTTCCAGTACCGTGGGCCCAATCATACCGCCCAGTATTCCGTTCGTTATATATGGAGCAATGGCAAATGTGTCAATCGGAGCCCTTTTTATGGCCGGCCTGGGTCCTGGTGTGGTCCTGTGTATCGTCTTATGTATCTACATATATATCATTGCAAAAAAGAGGAAATATCCCAGACACGCAAAGGCATCAGGACGTGAAAAATGGAAGGCTTTTTTGGAAGCTCTGCCGGCCCTGATGTTCCCGGCCATCATGCTGGGAGGAATATGGACGGGATGGTTTACTCCTACTGAATCGGCTATGTTCAGTGTACTGTATGGTACAATCGTATCCTGTTTCGTGTACAGGGAAATGGATATACGAAAGCTTCCGTCTCTGGCAGTAGCCACTGTCCGTCAGGTGGGACCATCCATTGCTGTGGTGGTAGGCGCCTCTCTCTTTGCCTGGGTTATGACTTACGAGCAGATAGACAAGGTGGTAGTGGAACTGATTCTTTCGGTTACGTCCAACCGCTATGTAATCCTGCTTCTGATTAATCTAATCCTGTTGATTCTGGGAATGTTTATTGAAGTAGTAGCGGCAATTATGATTATGCTGCCTATTCTTACACCTTTAATGGTCATAGCCAATATCAGCCCTATCCATATGGGCGTGATACTGGTGCTGAACATGATGATCGGACTGTTGACCCCGCCGGTGGGTATGTCCCTGTATATGCTGTCATCGGCATCCAAACGTTCCTTTGGAGATGTGGTGAAGATGGTATCTCCGTGGCTTATTCCGTTGTTCATAGCCCTGGCTATGGTAACATACATCGAGCCTATTACCATGTTCCTGCCCGGCCTGTTTGGCTATGTATAATATTACAAGCATTATAATAAGGAATATTTATTATGGAGGGAATAGAAATGAAAGCAAAAATTGGTGTTGTTGGAGCCGGAACCTATGGCAGTGTCCTTATTAACGCATACTATGGTGCGCACAAGAGAGGGGAAATTGAATTTGCGGCAATTGCGGATATAAACCCTGATACGCTCAAATCCATGAATGAGAAGTATGGAATCAAAGGATACACAGACTATAGGGAAATGTTTGATAAAGAGGGACTGGATGCAGTGGCAGTGGTTACGCCGGATTATCTTCATGAGGAGGTGGTTCTGGAGGCAGCTAAAAGGAAGATTCATATTCTTGCCCAGAAACCGTTGTCCACGGACATCGAACAGGGGAAGCGGATGATACAGGCGGCGAAGGAAAATAATGTCATGCTGTATGTGGATTTTCACAAGCGTTTTGACCCGGCCCATATCCAGCTGCGAAATGCCATTAAGGAAGGAAAATTAGGAGAGATAGAATATGGTTATGTCTGTATGGAGGACAAAATCCTGGTTCCCTCAGTCTGGTTTAAGAACTGGGCGCAGAACAGTTCGCCGGCCTGGTTCATCGGTATCCATTTCTTTGACCTGATATACTGGCTTCTGGGCGAGAAACCAGTGCGCGTATATGCTTCCGGAATCAAGAAAAAACTTACATCCATGGGTATTGATACATATGATTCCCTGCAGTCTAAGTTTGAGTTTGCAAGCGGGGCCAGCATTACGGTAGATGCATCCTGGATCCTTCCAAACAGCTTTTCATCTATTGTAAACCAACAGATCCGTCTGGTAGGTACGGAAGGATTCCAGGAAGTGGACAGCCAGGACAGGGGTGTGGTGGCTGCGTATAACGCGGACAGCTACAGCCATGTGGTGAATCCCTATGGAAACATGATGATAGACGACCCGGTTGCGGGACCGGTACCTTCCGGGTATTGTATTGAATCCATGCTGTTCTTCCTTCAGCTGGTGAACCGGATGAAGGATGGAACCGCCCTTAAAGAGCTGGAAGGACTGTATCCCACCGGAGAAGAGGCAATCGTGTCCACTATAATGTGCCAATATGCACATATGAGTGCTGAGACAGGCAGGATATTAGATATTGAATACTAATAATTGCAATGAAAAGTATGGATTAAAGGAGATGGGTTGATTATGAATATAAATATTTCCAGAACATCAGGTGAGATGGCGCAGAGAGCGGCAGCATGTGCTGCACAGGCAATCAACCGTACCATTGCCCAGAACGGGGAGGCCAGAATTCTCCTGTCCACAGGAGAGTCCCAGATAGAGGCAATCAGGTATCTGACTGAGATGGAGGTGGAGTGGGATAAGGTGGTCATGTTCCATTTGGATGAATACATTAACCTTGCGGAAACACATAAAGCCAGTTTTCGCAAGTACCTGAAGGAACGCTTCATACAGGTTGTTAATCCCAAGAAGGCATATCTTGTTAATGGCGAGGGCAATGTAGAGGAAAATATTGCAACGCTTACAGAAGAACTGGAAAAGGCCCCCATTGATGTTGCTTTAGTGGGAATCGGAGAAAATGCACATATTGCATTTAATGATCCGCCTGCAGATTTTGAGACAGATAAAGCCTATATTATTGTTAATCTGGACCAGACGTGTAAGCAGCAGCAGGTAAATGAAGGGTGGTTTGGTTCTCTGGATGAGGTACCGGCCCAGGCCATATCCATGACCGTGCCTCAGATACTTAAGAGCCGTACCATTGTCACCATCGTACCCGGTATACGAAAGAGTGATGCCATACAGAAGACATTGTCGGCAGAAACAGTGACAAATCTGGTGCCGGCCACTATCCTGAAAACACATCCTGACTGGAATCTGTTCCTGGATGGTGATTCAGCCTCCAAGGCTATTCCTCAGGTATAAAGAAATAGGAGAAGGCCATGAAGACTGCGATTATCAACGGAAAAATCATAACGCCCCACAGGATATTGGACCAGGCCAGCCTTGTCATGGAAGATGGGGTTATAGCAGGAATTGTCAGGGGAAGAAAACCGGAGGCAGACTGCTGCATTGACGCTGAAGGGGCATATGTCAGTCCGGGCTTCATAGATATCCATACCCATGGCGGCGGCGGACATGATTTTATGGATGGTACCCCGGATGCAATCATAAAGGCATGTATGGCCCATCTGGCTCACGGAACCACTTCAATCTGCCCAACTACCCTGACTTGTACGGACGAGGAGCTGCTGACCTTTTTTGACTGCTACCGTGAAGCCAGGAAACAGATGGAAAATGGCCCGGAGCTTCTGGGAATCCATATGGAGGGGCCCTATTTCTCCCTGGAGCAAAGAGGGGCACAGGACCCCCAATATATAAAGGTGCCCGCAAGGGACGACTATAAAAAGCTGCTGGATGCTTCGGATGATATCATCCGCATGTCGGCAGCCCCGGAACTGGAAGGCGCAATGGAACTGGCAGACGAACTGAAGGCCAGGGGAATACTGGCCTCGATAGGCCATTCAGACGCCACCTATGATCACGTCATAGAGGCATGGGAAAGAGGGTATACCCATGTGACTCATTTGTATTCCGGAATGTCCACTATCCGCAGAATCAATGCGTACCGGCATCTGGGAGTAATAGAGAGTGCCTACCTGATAGATGGGATGACAGTAGAAATCATAGCAGACGGCAAACATCTGCCGCCGGAGCTGCTTAGATTTATTGTGAAGATGAAACCCATTGAGGACATCTGTCTTGTTACTGATTCCATGAGAGGGGCTGGTATGGATGATGGCGAGCATGTATTGCTGGGAAGCCTGGCACATGGGCAGGAATGCATCATTGACGACGGGGTAGCGGTCCTGCCGGACCGGAGTGCTTTTGCAGGAAGCGTTTGTACTGCTGACCGGTGTGTACGCACCATGTATCACCAGGCAGAGGTGAGGCTGGAGGATGCGGTGCGTATGATGACATATAACCCGGCAAAGATTCTTGGTATCCAGGACAGGAAGGGAAGCCTTTCTGCGGGGATGGATGCGGATGTGGTCATATTCGATGATGATATCAGGGTTCAGAGTGTATTGGTTAAGGGAAAGAAGGTTGTTGGATAAAGCACAAGGATAACGTACTTGGATAAAGTATAAAAAAAGGCCCTGGAAATAAATTCCAGGGCCTTTTATACATGCGGGTGGCCGGACTTGAACCGGCACGGTATCGCTACCGAGGGATTTTAAGTC
>OLRX01002460.1_pt1 | contig 11769 bp, 10 predicted proteins | sample 1672991 | NCBI WGS metagenome assembly OLRX01 (sample SAMEA3136744, study PRJEB25190) | human gut metagenome | biome: human gut; feature: human-associated habitat; material: faeces | place: Austria | collected 2013
GCGAAGGCGGACGCGGGAGAAAAGTAAATATTCCGACGGCGGATATTCAAAAAGCCAGGCATTCCTTATAAGGAATGCCTGGCTTTTGCACACGGGTGAATTATGCTATCAAGTGCAACACTTTAGGGGAACAAAAAGAAGTCCATACAGAACCCTGGTAGAATGAAGTTACCACACCACCAAACCACCGGAGGGAACTGTATGAACTATCATCATCTTACCATAGAAGAGCGCAGTTGTATACGGAAATATTATGTGGATGGGTTGAGCTATCGAGAGATCGCTCGGCTGATCGGGAGAAACGTGAGTACTGTGTCGCGGGAGATACGGCGGAACTGCAGCCACATGTATGACATTCCGACCTACTACCCGCACACAGCGCAGAAGAAGTATCTGCTGCGCCGTTCCTACTGCCACCGCGGGATGTTCCATTCACAGGAAGTGCTCGACTACATAGAGGAAAAGCTGCGGGCGACCTGGTCGCCGGAGCAGATCGCCTGTACCCCTTGTGAGCTGAAGCTGCCAAGCTGGCGTACCATCTACCGGTGGATCTACGAGAAATACCTGGTAAATGGCAATCTGAAAGTACTGCGCCACAAGGGAAAGAGCCACGGAGTGAAAGAAACGCGAGGGAAATACAGTAAGGGAAAGTCGATCCGCAAGAGGGACAAGTCGGTATACAGCCGTGAGGAAGCCGGGCATTGGGAAGCGGATACAGTGGTGAGTGGCCAGGGCAAAAGCAAAGCCTGCTTTGCCACCCTGGCGGAGCGCAAGACTCGGTTTTACATTGCCATGAAGATGTCGGACCGACGGGCGGAGACCATGGAGAACGCCATTGTCGCTGCATTGTCCGCTTTCCCTCCGCAACTGGTCAAGACCATTACCTGCGACCGGGGCACGGAGTTTGCCAACTGGCGCCGCATTGAAGAACGATTGCATTGCGAGGTCTATTTTGCCGACCCCTATTGTGCCTGGCAGAAGGGTACCAACGAGAATCTCAATGGTCTGCTTCGGGAGTTTTATCCCAAGGGCAGAAACCTTTCCCGTGTTGCTCCCGCCACATTAAAACGAAACCTGGCGTTGTTGAACGCCAGGCCTCGCAAAGTTCTGTACTTCCATTCTGCTCAGGAATTATGGGACTTCGAGCTCAATTCCTGTTGCACTTAGTTTGACAATTCACTCGCCGTGCAGTATGAAAGAGCAGGAGGGAAAGGTGTACACTGGTCGGGTACAATAGTAACAAAAAGCTACAAAATGGTGAAAAACTGCAGTTTTTGAAATATTATAGATACATCCGGCGTATATTATAAATAGAAAAAATATGCCGGAAGGGGACAGGCATTATGGCACAAAAAGAGCTGCAGGCGCCGAACACGGCGTCCTTTATGGATAAGCTGAAAAGCGTGTTTGGGGCGGTTTGCCCTGAAAACACACAGGAGACGGATGAAGAAAGCGAAGAATATGAGGATTGACATACCCTGAAATGAAACCGACAGCCCGTGCAGGCAATGCCTGCACGGGCTGCTTTTTTTCTCAGAAAAGAAACGCCCGGCAACGTGTTGTAAATGCAGTTTCACAACTGTGAAAATAGCACCATACAGACAAAAAGGCTTGCTTTTTGCACGGCTTGCCGTTATAATATTCATTGTAGTGGGTAGAAGTGGGGTAAAGTGGGTAATTAGGCAGGAAAGGTGTCCGCTGTGCTGCTGGGTGAGTACAACTATGCAGTGGATAGCAAGGGACGCCTGAATTTTCCAGCCAAATTCCGGGAAAAAATGGGCCAAACGTTTATCGTGACCAAGTGGCTGGACAATTGCCTTGTGGCTTTTCCGCAGGAAGAGTGGGAACGAATGGATGCGCTTTTGGAAGATAAGGGCATGCTCAAGCCGCGTCAGGTAAAGCGCTTTCTGTACGCCTATGCCTGCGAGGTGGAGCCGGATAAACAGGGCCGCATTTTGCTTTCCCCGTCGCTTCGCGCCCATGCGGGCCTCACCAAAGACGTCACGGTAATCGGCGTGGGCCGCTATGCCGAGATATGGGATACGGCCGCATGGCGCAGGGCCGAGCAGGAGCTTGACAGCGCCCATGTAGAGGCGGCTATGGAAGAAATGGGGTTCTGAGGCCATGGAATTTCATCACATCCCTGTCCTCCTCACGCAATGCCTTGAGGCACTTGCTATCCAGCCGGACGGCACATATCTTGACGGCACCGTGGGCGGGGCAGGGCACTCAAAAGAAATTGCGGCGCGCCTGCACGCCGGCCGCCTGATCTGTCTGGATCAGGACCCGGACGCCATAGAGACTGCGCGTGCCCGCCTAGCCGGGCTTCCCGCGGTTGTCATACAGGCGAACTTTCGCTGCGCGGCCGCTGTGCTGGACAGCGCCGGTGTGGCGGGGCTGAACGGCGCGCTGCTGGACCTTGGCGTATCCAGCCATCAACTGGATGAGGTTTCGCGGGGGTTCTCGTACCAGGGGGACGCGCCGCTGGATATGCGCATGAGTCAGGCTGGCCCTACGGCTGCCGATCTTGTGAACGGCCTGCCGCGTGAGGAACTGAGCCGCATCCTGCGGGAATATGGTGAAGAACCGTATGCCTGGCAAATTGCAGGTAAAATATGCGCTGTGCGCCATCAGCATCCAATAAGCACCACATTGCAGCTGGCGCAGCTGACAGCGGCGGCTTTACCGCCTGCCCAGCGCAGGAAGGCGAAGAATCCGGCGCGCCGCACATTCCAAGCGCTTCGCATTGCGGTGAATGGAGAGCTGGAAGCCTTGAGCGAGGGCCTGGATGCCATATTTGACCGCCTTTTGCCGGGCGGACGCCTGTGCGTCATCACTTTCCACTCGCTGGAAGACAGGCTGGTAAAACAGCGCTTCCGGCAGTGGGCTACAGCCTGCACCTGCCCGCCGGAATATCCGGTATGCGTGTGCGGCGGTAAGGCAAAGGGCAAACTGGTGTTCAAAAAACCTGTAGAGGCATCCCAGGCCGAACAGGAAGCAAACCGGCGCGCGCGCTCTGCAAAGCTGCGCGTGATAGAAAAATTATAGAAAACGCCTTCTGCAAAAGCAGCAGAAGAAGAAAGGGGGCGGAGCCACATGCAGCAGGCAGCCGCGTACGATTTGAATGTATATGCGCGCAGCGCACAGCGCGCGCAGCGGGCGGGGCGGGAAAGGCTTCGCGTGGAAAAAACAGAAAAGCGCGTGGTGCTTCGCAGGCTTTGGCAGCGCGCCCAGTTCATAGTGCTGTGCGCCGTTGCACTGGGACTCATTTGCAGCGTACTGGTGGCACAGTCTACATTGACAGAGCTTGGCGGGCAGATAGGAAAAAAACAGGACGAGCTTGTGGAGCTTCGCAGCGAATACGACTATCTGAATAACCAGCTGGAAATGCAGACGAACCTTACCGAAGTGGAAAACTATGCCCGCACCGAGCTTGGCCTTGTGAAAATGGACAAAAGCCAGATAACTTATGTGGCCGGCGGGGAAGAGGCACGTGTGGTGCGCCAAGCGTCGGGGTTCCAGCGGTTCATGCAGCATGTTACAGGCGGCTTTTTAAGCTTTATGGCATACCTTGACCCTTAAACCCATAAGAATTATCACCGCAGCCGCAAGGGCGAAAACAAGCGCCGTGGGTGCGGTGATTCTTCTTTTTTACCAGTGTTTTTCGGCAGAAAAGGCTGGTGCACAGGGTCCGGCCGCCGGGTGGGCAGCGGCCTGCAAATAAGCGCGGCTCATGGCCCGGCGCTGTAAAAAGGAGAGAGCAATTTGGCACGACCAGAGCAGAATCAGGGCCAGCAGCGCACACAGCAGCCGGCGCCCCAAAGCAATGTGACGCGCAGCATGCGCCTGCGTGCCGCCGTTGTGGCGGCCGTATTCGTGCTGGGTGGTTTTGGCACACTGATATATAACCTTGGGGTGCTGCAATTCAAGCATCATGAAGAATACAGCACGCGCGCCGCTGCGCAGCAGCTGCGCGATGAGCCCATTGAGGCAAACCGCGGCACCATCTATGACGCAAATATGAATGTGCTGGCAAAAAGCGCTACAGTCTGGAACGTGGTTGCTTCTCCGAAAGATATGAACACGGACGGCACGGACATTTATATGGTGGCAAAAAAGCTGGCCGAGATACTGGAGCTGGAGCTGGAGCCGGTTGTGGAAAAGCTGTCCAAATCTGAATCTAATTACCAGACGATCAAGCGGCAGGTGGAAAAGCCTGTGGCAGATGAGATTACCCAGTGGATTACGGAGTATAATTCGGATAAAAACAATAAGGATAACCCTATACGGGGCATCACTTTGGAACAGGCCTCCAAGCGCTATTATCCCTATGGTGATATGGCGGCCACGGTTATCGGCTTCACCAATGCCGACGGCGACGGCACTATTGGGCTGGAGCATCACTACAATGAAACGCTGAAGGGTACAGACGGCCGCGTGGTGTCTGTGAAAAATGCCCGCGGCGAGGACATGCAGGATGAAGAATACAGCACGGTATACGAGGCGCAGGACGGCAACAGCCTTGTGCTGAGCATTGATGAAAATATCCAGCAAAGTTTGGAGACGCACCTTTCTGCGGCCATTACAGAGTATGGTGTGAAAAACCGCGGCGCAGGCATCGTGATGGATGTGAACACGGGCGAGATACTGGCTATGGCGGTAGAGCCTTCTTATGACCTGAACGACCCTTTCACTATCACGGACCCGGTCATTCTGGAAGAGCTGGAGGCCATCACAGACGAAGAGGAGCGCGCACAGGCAAAGACAAATGCGCTGTGGCAGCGCGTGTGGCGCAACAAAGCGGTGTCGGATACATACTTTCCCGGCTCTGTGTTCAAAATGATTACAGCCGCCGCCGCGCTGGATTCCGGCCTGGTCGATACTTCTCAGACATTCAGCTGCAGCGGCTCGCTGGAAGTAGTCAAAGGCGTCACAATGCACTGTGCAGAGCTGAACGGCCACGGTACGCTTGATTTTTACGGCGGGCTGGATAACTCGTGCAACCCGTATTTCATTCAGATGGCGTGGAAAATGGGCAAGGATGTATTCTGCGACTATTTGCAGGCGTTCGGCTTTCTGGAGCGCACCGGCATTGATATGGATGACGAATCGCTCACACAGACCGTTTCACGCGAGCGAATGGGCGTGGTAGAGCTCTCGTCCAGCGCCTTCGGGCAGACCACTTCGGTGACTCCCATCGCGCTTATCACAGCAGCATGCGCCGTTGTGAACGGCGGCAAGCTGCTGGAGCCCCATGTAGTAAAGCAGATACTGGACGCCGACGGCAATGTAGTGGAAAATGTAGAGCCTGTCATCAAGCGGCAGGTGATTAGTGAAGATGTCAGCAATACCATCTGCACCATGCTGGAAAACAGCGTGAAGGAGGGCCACGGCAAAAACGCCTATGTGGCAGGGTATCATGTGGGCGGAAAATCCGGCACCAGCCAGAAGAACCAGGGTATTGGTGTGGGTGACGAAGAGGAAGAACAGCAATATATTTCTTCGTTTCTTGGCTTTGCCCCGGCAAACGACCCGAAGATTGCGGTGCTGGTGCTGCTGGATACCCCCACGCTCGTCACCAATTACGGCGGCAAAAACGCGGCCTTTGTGGTGGCCAACACCATCAACGACTCGCTGCCCTACCTTGGGGTGGAGCGCGAGTATTCTGAAGAGGAACAGGCTATGGCGGAGGTGAGCGTGCCGGCCGTTGTGGGCATGGATTCCGCCAGTGCACAGGTAAAGATGAACCAGACGGGCCTGAACTTCGTGGTGCGCGGCAGCGGCAGCACGGTCACCTACCAATATCCGGCAGGCGGCACGGCCATTGCACGGCAGAGCACGATTGTGCTGTATACAGATGAGGGCGCCGGGCCGTCGCTTGTGAAGGTGCCCAATGTGGTGGGCCAGAGCTATGACACTGCCATGCGCGTGCTGAACCAGGCGGGGCTGAACATGCAGGCAAAGGGCGCCTTGGTCGATTCGGCCAGCGTCCAGTGCTCGGCCCAAAGTGTGGCAGAAGGAACCGAAGTGGAAGAGGGCACTGTGATAGAAGTGACCTTCATGGATACGACCAATTACAGCGACTGAAAGCGTCCCGGCCTTGAGCCGGGCACAAGGGAGGGGCCCAAATGGAACTTAAAACGCTGTTCGCCGGGGTGGCCTACACCGGCAACCTGCCGAAGGGCGAGGCGACGCTTGTCACACAGGACTCGCGCCGCGCTGGCCCGGGAGCGGTATTTGTGTGCGCGAAAGGCGGGCATGCCTTTGCGCAAAAGGCGCTGGAGGCGGGCGCGGCGTGCATTGTCACCGAGCGCCCCCTGGGCTTGGAGCGCGAGGTGACAGTGGAAAGCGGCCGCAAGGCATATGCGCTTTTATGCGCCAACTACTTCGGGCATCCGGCAGAAAAGCTGCGCCTGGTGGCGGTGACGGGCACCAATGGGAAAACGACTGTCAGCACGGTGATAAAGCAGGTGCTGGAGCAGGCGGGCTATAAGGCCGGGCTGATAGGCACGGTGCGCAACGAGATAGACCAGATGGAGGTACCGGCCAAATTCACTACGCCCGAAGCGTGGGATTTGAACGCCCTGTTCAGCCGCATGGTGCTGGCTGGCTGCACATTCGCCGTGATGGAGGCCTCCAGCCAGGCTTTAGACCAGCTTCGGCTGTGGGGGTTGAAATTCGAGGTGGGCGTATTCACGAACCTGACACAGGATCATTTGGATTACCACGGCACGTTCGAAAACTATTTTGCCGCAAAGAAAAGTCTGTTCAGCCAGGTGCACACAATGGTGGTAAACCAGGATGATCCCTACGGCATGCGACTGATTGCAGAGGCGCCCCCTCCGCAGGTCATTACCTATTCGGCAGGGGACGATACGGCGGATTATACGGCCCGCAACATTCAGCTTTCCGCTGCGGGCGTAAAATTTGAAATGGTGGGGCGCAGCTTTATCCAGCGCGTAAAATTTCCCATGCCGGGCGAGTATTCCGTGTATAACGCGCTTGCTGCCGCGGCCACAGCCATCGCGCTTGGCATAGATGCTGCAAAGGCTGCCACTGCGCTGAATGCGTCGCGCGGGGTGCGCGGGCGCAGCGAGGTGCTGTATCACGGCGCTTTTACCATTCTGTGCGATTTTGCACATACGGGAGATGCAATTGAAAAGGTGCTGGCCGGGCTGGCCCCCTTTGTGCCGGGCAGGTTGATCGTTCTGTTTGGCTGTGCAGGCGAGCGAGATGCCCAAAAACGTCCGCTGATGAGCAAGGCTGTTGTAAAGTATGCCGATTTTGCCATTTTGACATCAGATAACCCCCGCAAGGAAAATCCCTATGATATAATAAAGGACGCTGAGCCGGTGCTGGCGGCATCCAAAATAAAGTATATCGCCGAGGTGGACCGCCGCGCCGCCCTTACAAAAGCGCTGGAAATGCTGCGCGAGGGCGATGTGCTGGTGCTGTGCGGGAAGGGCCATGAGGATTATCAGGCTGTAGACGGCGTAACGCTTTATCTGGACGAACACCGCATCGTACACGACTGGCTGTGCGAAAAAGGCCTGGCAGAGGGCTGAAACGCCTCTCTGTAAAGGCAGAGGGAGATGCAAAATGCAGCCGATTCGGGCAAACGTATTATGCCGCGGGCTGGGGCAGGTGGAAGGCAACCCGGTTGTGAATGCGGTAGTTACAGATAACCGCGCCGCAGGGCCGGGAAGCCTGTTTGTATGCATCCGCGGCGAGCGCGCAGACGGGCATGACTACGCTGCAAAGGCAGTGCAGGCAGGCGCGTGCGCCGTGGTGGCGCAGCACCCTGTGCAGGGGGTGCCTGCCGGGCGCTGCGTGCTGGTGAAGGACCCGCTGGACGCCATGATATGTATGGGCGCCAACTATAGAAACGGTTTTTCCCCGGTGCTGGTAGGTGTCACGGGAAGCGTAGGCAAAACCACCACGAAGGAGTTCTGCTACGCGGCATTCTCCGCATTTGGCAGAACACTGAAAACAGAGGGCAACCAGAACAATGAAATCGGCATGCCGAACACCTTGTTCCGGATGGACAGCGACACACAGTACGCTGTGGTGGAAATGGGTATGCAGGGCCTGGGAGAAATAGAGAAGCTGGCGCTGGCGGCGCGGCCGTGCGGGGCCATTATCACCTGGATCGGCCAGTCTCATCTGGAGCAGCTTGGCACGCGCGAAAATATTCTGAAGGCGAAGATGGAGATATGCGCCGGCCTGCCGGACGGTGCGCCGCTTGTGGTGAACGCGGATAACGACCTGTTATGCAGCGCGAAAGTGCCTGCGCGGCTTCGCCGTGTCAGCTTCGGCATCAAGGCAAAGGCTGATGTGCACGCGGAAGGCATTTCCACAGGCCCGGATAGGACGGACTTTACCATCGTAGATGAACACCGCGGCAAATTTGCTGCGTATATCCCGGCCATGGGGGTGCACAATGTGTACGATGCCCTTTCGGCGTGGACGCTGGCGGTTTCTCTGGGGTTGGATGCAAAAAAGGCTGCTGCTGCGCTGGCAGGCTACAAAACAACGGGCCACCGGCAGAATATCGTGCAATTCCGCGGACTCACCGTGATAGAAGACTGCTATAATGCCAGTCCGGACAGCATGCGCGCTGCGCTGCATACGCTGGCGGCTTACCCGGTAAAGGGCAGGCGCATTGCGGTGCTGGGGGATATGTTTGAGCTGGGCAGTGCGCAGCGCAGCGCCCATGAGGAGGCGGGGCGGCAGGCCGCTGCCGCCGGGGTAGACCTGCTGCTGACGGTAGGCAGTGCCATGCATCGCGCACATATGTGTGCAGAATCCCTTGGGGTGCCTGCCGTCCACTGTGAGAGCAGGGAAGCTGCACTGGCAGAACTGCTTCGCACCTGCCGCACGGGCGACGCGGTGCTGCTGAAGGCCAGCCACGGCATGCAGTTTGAAAAGATACTCAGCGCGTTCTATGCGCAGTATGAGGGGAGGCAGCAGCCATGATGGAGAAAATGTCTCTGCTCACGGCGGCATTTGCCGCCATGCTCGTCACCGCGGCAAGCGGCCTTGCCGTCATTCCGGCGCTGCGGCGAATGCATTTTGGGCAGACGATAAAAGAGATAGGCCCTACATGGCACGCAGGCAAGAACGGCACGCCTACCATGGGCGGGCTCACCTTCTATTTGGGCGATGTGCTGGGCGTGGGCGCCGGGTATGCCGTGCTGGCAATTTGTTCCCCTGCGCTGATGGATGGCTATTTCTCCGTACAGAGTATCACACTGTATATCTGCCTGCTCACAGCTTTTGCCTTCGGCGCCGTAGGCTTTGTGGACGATTACATCAAAGTTGTAAAAAAACGCAACCTAGGCCTGCGCGCCCGCGCCAAAATCGTGGCGCAGGTGCTTATCACAGCGGCGTTTCTGTGTGCGCTTACACTGAACGGCACGCTCACTACGTATGTCACCTTACCGGTGCTGGGAACGGTAGATTTCGGCTATGCGTTTTACCCCGTCTCATTCCTTCTTATCATCGGTATGGTGAATGCTGTGAACCTGACGGATGGGATTGACGGCCTGTCCTCCAGTGTGACGTTTGTTGTGATGCTGGGCTTTCTGTTTGTGGCAAGCTTTTTGGGCAACACCGCAGTGGCGCTGTTCGCGGCTGCCATCGCGGGCGGCTGCGCAGGCTTTCTTTCCTGGAATTTCTACCCGGCAAAAACCTTTATGGGAGATACGGGCAGCATGTTTCTGGGCGGTGCCGTGGTGGCCGCGGCTTACGGCCTACGCAGGCCGGAGCTGCTTATCTTCTTCGGCGTGGTGTATCTGGCTGAGGCAGGCAGCGTGATGCTGCAGGTGGCTTATTTCAAGCTGACGCACGGCAGGCGTATTTTTAAAATGAGCCCTATTCACCATCATTTTGAGCTCAGCGGCTGGAATGAAGTGAAAATTGTGTATGTATTCAGCTTTGTGGCCCTGACGGGCGTGGTGCTGGGATGCATGCACATCTATCTTTCCTGAAAACAGACGATTTGAAAGGGGGCTGGCTGAATGCCGCCACAGGCGAAGGCGCTGCATGCGCTGGTAAAAAAGCGGACGGCCCGCCCGCCGATGGACTGGCCGCTGCTTATTATTGTGCTCACATTGGTGGGTTTTGGGCTGGTGATGCTGTTCAGCTCCAGCTATCCGGCGGGATATTACCGCTTTGGCGACAGCTATGAATTTATCCGGCCGCAGATGTTTTATGCGGCAGTGGGCATTATTGCCATGCTCATTATTTCTCATATTGATTATCATATCCTGCACCGCTTTGCCTTGCCCCTGATGGCGCTTTCCATCGTACTGCTCATTCTGGTGCTTGTCATCGGCTCGGAATATAACGGCGCCAAGCGCTGGATAAACCTGGGCTTTGGAACACTGCAGCCGTCAGAAATTGCCAAGTTCGCAGTTATTGCACTGTTTGCGCATATCGTGTCCCTCAATCATGAAAAAATGAAAACGTTCCGCTACGGCGTGCTGCCCTTTCTGCTGGTACTGGGCACCATTGCGGGCCTTATGCTGCTGGAGCCTCACCTCTCCGGCACCATCATCATTCTGGGCATCGGCGCCATTATGATGTTTGTGGGCGGCACAAGGCTTGCATGGTTTGGGCTTGGCATCGGCGTCGGCGGCGCGGGCATTGCGGGCGCGGTGCTTCTTGTGCCGGACCTTGTGCCTTACGCGATGACGCGTATCCAGATGTGGCAGGACCCGTTCAATGACCCGAACGGCTACCAGACGGTGCAAAGCCTGTATGCCATCGCCTCCGGCGGGCTGACGGGCCTGGGCATCGGCAATTCGCGGCAGAAGCATCTGTATGTGCCCGAGCCGTACAACGACTTTATCTTTTCCATCACTTGTGAAGAGCTTGGCTTTATCGGCGCGCTGCTGGTTATCTTCCTGTTTGTGGCGCTTCTGCTGCGCGGCATTTATGTGGCGGTGAATGCGCGGGATAAATTCGGCTCCATGCTGGTGGTGGGCGTTATTGTGCAGATAACCCTGCAGGCGGCGCTGAATATGGCCGTAGTTACCAACACCATCCCCAATACCGGCGTCAGCCTGCCTTTCTTTTCCTCAGGCGGCACCTCACTGGTCATGCTTTTATGTGAAATGGGCGTTGTGCTGAGCGTGTCTCGGCAAAGTGCAGTGAAACGGCTGTGATATTTACCCCGAAACGGCTCTTTAGCCGTTTCGGGTTTTCGTGCTTTTCAAAACCGGGTGCAAAAAAGCCCGCCAGCCCTTTGAAGGAGGAACTGCTTATGAAGGTATTGATCGCTGCCGGTGGCACTGCCGGGCATATCAACCCCGCACTGGCGATTGCAGGCGAGATAGCGGCGCGCTGCCCGCAGGCGCAGGTGCATTTTGCCGGGCGCGAAAAGGGAATGGAGTATGGCCTTGTCACCAGGGCGGGCTACCCGTTTCACTCTATTGAGGTGAATGGCATCCAGCGGCGGTTCACGCCAAAAAATGTGGTTCGAAACGCAGCGGCGTTGTATCATCTGGCGCTCAGCGCCCCGCGCGCTGCCGCGATTTTGAACGAAGTGAAGCCGGACCTTGTAATAGGCGCGGGCGGCTATGTCAGCGGCCCGGTGGTGCAGGCGGCCCAGCGGCGCGGTATTCCCACGGCTATCCACGAGCAGAACGCCTTTCCGGGTGTAACGAACAAAATATTGGCAAAGCACGCCAGCGTGGTGCTGGCCGCCATGCCGGATGCGGTATCCCGCCTGGGCGCGCCGGAAAAAACGATGGTGGTGGGCAACCC
>OLRX01002463.1_pt1 | contig 11751 bp, 9 predicted proteins | sample 1672991 | NCBI WGS metagenome assembly OLRX01 (sample SAMEA3136744, study PRJEB25190) | human gut metagenome | biome: human gut; feature: human-associated habitat; material: faeces | place: Austria | collected 2013
GGAAAGACGGCGCTCGTCAGCGCCGTGAAGCTGCTCGTCGGCGAGCGCGCCGACAGCTCCTGCGTGCGCGAGGGGGCAAAAAACGCCGAAGTGCGGGGACGCCTGTTCCCTTCCGATCCCACCGCCGAAGAGCTCGTCGCGGTGCGCAAGGTCAGCGCCGACGGCCGCAGCCGCGCCACGATAAACGGCGCCATGGCCAGCGTGTCGGAGCTCGCGCGCACGGTGGGGCCGCTGGTGGAGCTCTGCGGACAGCACGAGTACCAATCGCTGCTGAAGCCGGCAGAGCACGGCCGCATCCTCGATGGTTGGGCCGATCTGGAAAGCACCGTAGGGGCGGCCTTTCGCGAGGCCCTCGCCGATGCCCGTGCCGCCGAGACGGCCCTGGAAGAGCTGAGGGCAACGGCGAGCGCCTCCAACACCCAGCTGGAGGAGGCACGCTTCACGCTGCAGCAGATAGAGGCGGTGAACCCCGAGGGCGGCGAGTACGAGGAAACGCGCGACTGGCTCGCCCGGGCCGAGCACGCCGAGGTGCTCGCCCGCAACTCCCACGGGGCCGCCGAGGCGCTCTCCGGCGACGGCGGCGCGCTGGACGCCCTGAACACGGCCATCTCCCTCATCGAGGAGGCCTCCCGGGCCGACGAGTCGCTGGCCCCCTTCGCCGCGTCGCTGAGGGAAATCTGCTTCGTCGTGGAGGACGTCTCCCGGGATATGGCCGGCTACTGCGACGCCATCGATTTCGACGGCGAGTCTCTGGCCGCGGCCCAGAAGCGCATGGGGCAGCTCATGGGGCTCATGCGCTCCTTCGGTCCCACCATGGAGGCCGTCTTCGAGCGCTGGGACGAGGCGGCGGCCCTCGTCGGGCTCGTCGACGACGCCGACGAGAACCTGGCCCGCGCCGAGGCGGCCGCGGAAGCGGCCGAAAGCGCCCTCGCCGAAGCGGCGGCCGCCTATGATGCAGCCCGCATCGAGGCCGCGCCGCGGTTCGCGGCGGCGGTCAACGAGGTGCTCGGACGCCTGGAGATGGGGACGGCGGCGCTGGTGTGCACGGTGGAGCCGCTGCCCCGCGAAAGCTGGAGCGCCGCGGGCAGCGCAAGCGTCGTCTTCGAGTTCAAGCCCGGCGCCTCCATGCAGCCGCGCCCCTTGGCCCGCATCGCCTCCGGAGGCGAAATCAGCCGCGTCATGCTGGCCATCAAGGTGGCTTTGGGCGCAAAGGACGGCACGGAGACCCTTATCTTCGACGAGGTGGACGCCGGCGTGGGCGGAAGCACCGCCAATGCGCTCGCCGCCGTGCTGGCGGAGCTGGCGGAAAGCCACCAGGTCATCGCCATCACGCATCTGGCCCAGGTGGCTGTGCTCGCCGATACCCACTACACCGTGACGAAAACCGCGGGCGACGCGCCCGAAACGGTTCTGACCCCGGTGGAGGGCGACGAGCGCGTGGCCGAAGTGGCGCGCCTGTTGTCGGGCACCGCCACCGAGACCTCCCTCGCCCACGCCCGCGAACTCTTGGGGCAGTAACGCCTATTCCGCTGCCTGCTGGGCCGCCAGCTCTTGGGCGAGGGCCTTGGCGTCATCGTAGGCCAGAAGCTGGTCGATGGTCACGAACTTGTAGCCCTCGGCGCGCAGCTGGGGCAGCGCGATCTTCAGCGCCTCGATGGTCTGACTCCGATCGCCGCCGCCGTCGTGCATGAGCACGACATCCCCTGGCTTCGCCGACAGCAGGCGCTCCGCAATGGCGTCGGCGCCCGGTCGCCGCCAGTCCTCGGTGTCCACGTTCCAGCCGATCTCGCCCGTGATGTAGGGCTGCAAGTTCCAGATGATCTCGTCGTGGAAGTTGCCGCCCGGCGAACGGAACACCTTCGACGCCTCGGCGCCCGTCGCATCCGCGATGGCCTGCTGGCCCATCTGCACCTCTTCAATCTGCTTCTCGGGACTCTGGCGCGTCATGTCCACGCCGTTGCCGCCGCCGGTGGCCGCATGGTCGTAGGAGTGGGTGCCGATCTGGTGACCCTCGGCTGCCATGCGCTTGATCGTCTCCACGTAATCGGTCTTATCGGAAATCTGCTCGCCGATCGTGAAGAACGTCGCCACGGCGTCGTTCTCCTTCAGCACGTCGAGCAGTTCCTGGGTCGTGGGCCACGGGCCATCGTCGAAGGTGAGCGCGATGACTTTCTCGCCGTTCGTGTTCGCGTTGTACTTCAGATAGACGTTGTCGGAGCCCTCCTTCACGGTTTCCTCCACCGTCTTGCCCGACACTTTGCCGGTGCGCTTCTCCACCTGGGCCGCCTCACCGGGCACGTACACGTGGATGGCCCCCTCGCCCAGCTCCACCTGGCCCGGGGCCGTCTCCTCGGTAGTTACATCGTATTCCTCGGTCACATCGGCGCCGTCGTCCAGCTGGACCACATCGCCCTTGTGCAGCTCAGTTGCGCCGTCGGTCACCTCATTGCCGTTGACCGTGCCGGCAAAGGCAGCGCCGCCGCCCTCTTCCAGAACCTCCCCGTCGACGGCGAGCAGATTGCCCGGCTGCGGGGAGACGACGCCCTCGGCGATCATGTCGTTCAAGGTCGTCCCCCGATCCACCGTGCGCGTCATGCCGTTGACCGTCACGTTGAACTGCAGCGGGTTCAGATACAGGTACACCCCCACGCCGATGGCGGCCAGAATGACCACGGAGACGATAATGGAGACGACGCTCGCCTTCTTCTTGCCCTTCTTCTTGTAGCGCCCCATATCGGCATAGGGAGCCACCTGGCCATCGGCCTTGGTGGCCGGAACGACCCGCGGGGGCACCTGGGCCGCGTAGCCCGCATAGCCGTGCGGCGACGCCGCCTGGCGAGGCTGGGGCTGGGCCTGCTGATAGGCGTGCGGCTGATAGGACGGCGCCTCATGCAGGCGCGGATCCTGCGTCTGGGCGCCATAGTCCGTCTGCTCGCGAGGCGCTGCCGGCTCCTGCTGCGGGGAAGGGGCCTGCGCTGCCGGCTGGGGGCGCATTTCCGGCGGGACGGCCGCCGACTGCGGCTGCGGTGCTGAGACCCCGTGGGAATGGGGAACCGAGGCCGGCACGGAGGCGCCGGGGTGGCGCCGGGTGGGCTTCTTGTGCTGTCGCGGGTTGTTGCGGGGGTTATTCGAACCTTGGGAGGCGGGCTGATCGGGCATCGCTTTATTCCTTAGGAAGTACTTCAGGTGGTGCAGGTGCTTTCTCGCGATTATACGACGAAGTGACGGGGCGTTCACGGCAGAGCAGCTTACATTTCCGTAAAGTTCGCAATCCGTCCCGAATCCACGAAAACTGAACAGCCCGCGCCGTCCCAGAGGGCACTTCCCCGCCGCGCCACCGTCCCGCAGGGGCACCGTCCTGCGAAGGTCGGCGTCCTGCGAGACGAATCTTGCGGCGATGGCAGGAGCCCGGGCGCAGCGCCTTTAGCTCGCGCGCGACGACCCGTAGGCGGCGTGCTTGCGGTTGCCGTAGGCGCTCCCCTTTCGCGCGCCCTTCTTCAGATCCTTCAGCACGTCTTCCTCGGACTTGTCCTCCACGGTACTCTTTAGCTTCACCACCTGATCGCGCAGACGCGCCGCCTCCTCGAAGTCCATGTCGCGGGACGCGGCGGCCATGTCGTCCTCCATGGACGAGATGAGCCGCAGGACCTCTTCGCGGGAAAGCTCTGCCAGCTCCTTATTCACCTGCTCGGCAGTGGTGCCCTCCACATCTTCCGTGATGAAGCCCATGATGTCGTTGATGGCCTTGCGGATAGTCTGGGGCTTGATACCATGCTCCTCGTTGTAGGCCATCTGGATGTCGCGGCGCCGGCGCGTCTCGTCGATAGCCCGGCGCATAGAATCGGTGATGCGATCGGCGTACATGATGACCTGGCCGGACACGTTGCGGGCCGCGCGCCCGATGGTCTGGATGAGCGAGCGGTGGTTGCGCAGGAAGCCCTCCTTGTCGGCATCCAGGATGGCCACAAGCGACACCTCGGGCAAGTCGAGCCCCTCTCGCAGAAGGTTGATGCCCACGAGCACGTCGAACTCGCCGCGGCGCAGATCGCGCAGGATCTCGACGCGCTCGAGCGTGGCGATGTCGGAGTGCATGTAGCGAGCCTTCACTCCCTGGTCCAGCAGGTGATCCGTCAAGTCCTCGGCCATCTTCTTCGTGAGCGTCGTGATGAGCACGCGCTCGTTGCGCGCCGCCCGCTCCTTCGCCTCGTCGATGATGTCGTCGATCTGGCTGGCGCTCGTGCGCACGACGATCTCCGGATCCAGAAGGCCCGTCGGACGGATGACCTGATCCACCTTCGCCTGGCTCACGCGCTCCTCGTAATCGCCCGGCGTGGCCGACACGTAGATGAACTGCGGGATGCGCTCCTCGAACTCGTCGAAGCGCAAGGGGCGGTTGTCCAGGCAGCTGGGCAGACGGAAGCCGTGCTCGGCCAATGTGATCTTGCGCGAGCGGTCGCCCTCGTGCATGCCGCGGATCTGCGGAACCGTCACGTGGCTCTCGTCGATGATGCAGAAGAAGTCTTTCGGGAAATAGTCGATCAGCGTGTAGGGCGGCTCTCCCGGCTCGCGTCCGTCCATGTGGCGCGAGTAATTCTCGATGCCCGAGCAGAAGTTCATCGTCTCCAGCATCTCGAGGTCGTAGTTCACGCGCATCTCGAGGCGCTGCGCCTCCAGCAGCTTGCCTTCCTCCTTGAACTGCTGCAAGCGCTCGCGCAGTTCGTCGCGGATGGTGCCCAGCGCGCGATCCATCTTCGGACGCGCGGTCACGTAGTGGGAGGCCGGCCAGATAGGCAGAGCCTCGAACTCGCTCAGCACTTCGCCCGTCACGTTGTCGATCTCGGTGATGGACTCGATCTCGTCGCCCCAGAACTCGATGCGGATCGGATGGTCGGCGTAAGGCGGGAACACATCGAGCGCATCGCCGCGCACGCGGAACGTGCCGCGCTTCTGCTCGTAGTCGTTGCGGTCGTACTGGATATCGATGAGCTCATGGATGACCTCGTCGCGATCCATCTCCTTCTGCTTGTCGACGAACACTGCCATGCCGGCGTAGTCCATCGGTGAGCCGATGCCGTAGATGCAGCTCACCGACGCTACCACGATGACGTCCCGCCGCGAGAGCAGAGCCGAGGTGGCCGCATGGCGCAGCTTCTCCACCTCCTCGTTGATGGAGGCGTCCTTCTCGATGAAGGTGTCCGATGAGGGCACGTAGGCCTCGGGCTGGTAGTAGTCGTAGTAGGAGACGAAGTACACCACGGCGTTGTCGGGGAAGAACTCCTTCAGCTCGGCCGCCAGCTGGGCCGCGAGCGTCTTGTTCGGCGCCATGACGAGTGTGGGCTTCTGCACCGCTTCGATGGTTTTGGCCATGGTGAACGTCTTGCCCGAGCCGGTGACGCCCAAGAGCGTCTGGTAGCGCAGGCCCTCTTCCACGCCCTTCGCAAGCGCCGCGATGGCCTCGGGCTGATCCCCCGAGGGCTCGAAGGGCGAGACGACCTTAAACGGGGTGTTCGCCAGCCGCACCTCGGGCAGCTTCCCCGCCATTTCCATACCTTCTATATTGGAAAGATGAGTGGACACGCGCGTCCCTCCTCTCGCAGTAATTCTCTATAAGGAGAACAGTCTAGCACCTTCCGCAAGAAATGAACAGATGTTCGCTTAAAGTTCACAGCGCGACCGTGCTGTGGCGCCGGCACCCCTCCCCTAATGATGAGTGCTATACTCTGCAATCGCTGTTGACATCTCGTGACGTGAGGAGCTCATCGTGGCGAACGTGAAGAACGTGGCCCCCGGCGTCGGTCTGTGCGCCGCCATCGCCATCCCTTGCTGGTTTCTCGGCGAGGCGCTGCCCGTGGTGGGCGGCCCGGTGTTCGCCATCCTCATCGGCATGGTCATCGCCCTTTGGTGGAAGCAGCCCGCGCGCGGCACCGTGCAGGACGGCATCGCCTTCACGGCGAAGAAGGTGCTGCAGTACGCGGTCATCCTGCTGGGCTTCGGGCTGAACCTCGCCCAGATCGCGGCCGTAGGCGCCGAGAGCTTGCCTATCATCCTCACCACCATCGCCACGGCGCTCATCGTGGGCTATATCCTCTACCGCGTGCTGTCCGTGGATTCCGCCATCGCCACGCTCATCGCCGTGGGCTCGTCCATCTGCGGCGGGTCGGCCATCGCCGCCACGGCGCCGGTCATCCGCGCCAAGGACGAGCAGGTGGCCCAGGCCATCTCGGTCATCTTCCTGTTCAACGTGGTAGCGGCGCTCATCTTCCCCACCCTGGGAGGCATGCTCGGCATGTCCAACGAGGGCTTCGGCCTGTTCGCTGGCACTGCGGTGAACGATACCTCTTCCGTTACCGCCGCCGCAGCCGCCTGGGACGGCATGCACCCCGGCTCGAACGCGCTGGACGACGCCACCATCGTGAAGCTCACCCGTACGCTCGCCATCATCCCCATCACGCTCGCACTCGGCATCGTCATGGCCCGCAAGGAGAGCGCAGACGAGTCCGCCTCCAACGCTCAGGCAGCCTCCGAGCCCTCGTCGACGCGCCGCAAGGACCCGCTCGGCAACTTCTCTCTGAAGCGCGCCTTCCCGATGTTCATCCTGTTCTTCCTCGTGGCCAGCCTCATCACCACCATCGCCGTGGCCGCCGGCGCCGACGCGGCGGTGTTCGCGCCGCTGAAGACCCTAAGCAAGTTCTTCATCGTCATGGCCATGGCTGCCATCGGGCTGAACACCGACCTCGTGAAGCTCGTGAAGTCCGGCGCCAAGCCCCTCCTCATGGGCCTCATCTGCTGGATCTGCATCGCCGCTGCCAGCCTCGCCATGCAACATATGCTCGGACTGTGGTAAACCGAAAGCGGCCCCGAGGCGTTACGCCATCGAGGCCGCTTTTGCGCCCCTAAACAGCCAGCCGCAGCCTATCGTTTGCTCGCTAACAGGCTCTAGTCATAGGGATTACAATCCAAATCGCGCGGCCAATCATGGCATTCGAGGCAATAGTTGCTGGTCACCTCATTACCCCTAGCATGACATACATTGCATGACAGGTAGCCGCCATGAACTGAGTCGTGAGGATTGGAATCGCCATACGATTCGGTGCGCGCTGCAACGCTTTCATAGGTGCCGCCGTGGCAGCCCAGACAGGCATCGTCGGAAACGTAAGGATCATTTTGGCCAGAGGCCACGGACACCTGCTCCGTATTTGCCTGAGAATCGCCGGTTTCGGACAGGTTGGAACCCGTATTCTCAGCCGAGCAGGCAGCCAGCCCCAAGCAGGCCGTCAAGGCAACTCCGGCGATCATCGCAATAGTACGTTTGCTGTCGATTCTCATAGTTATTCTCCTTGAATGGCATGGCGGGCAGATACATAACCGAAAGTGGCCGCTCGACCGACGGAGGTGGCGGGAAGGTGGCGCGGATAGGTTCCCGAAAAGACTCCGCCCGAGGCATTGCCCGCGGCATAAAGACCTTCGATGGGCTCATCGTCCCAGTTCAACACACGGCACGATTCGTCGATGGTCAAGCCGCCGACCACGGTCAGTACCGTGCTGTTCGTCACGAGGCCGTAGTACGGGCCCTCCGCCAACGGCATGGCGGTTTCCAAGTTGCGGCGGAATTGCAAGTCCTTCTTCTCGGCCGAGGAGAAATAGGCGTTGTAGGTGTCAACGGTTTCCTGGAGAATTGCCGCATCCAGCCCCAGCTGTGGCGCCAAATCGGCCACCGTGTCAGCTTTGAACATCCAGCCCTTATCCATATACTGCTTGATGGTCTCATCTGCGGTGGGCTGCATGTCGGCCATGGCGTCAACCATACCCTGGTTCAAGATAATCCAGCACCCCTTGCCGCGACCAGGCTGCGCATTGATAGCATTGGACACGAAGTTCATCGGCAGCCCCTCGTTCACAAAGCGGACGCCACGTGAATTCACGGCGATGCCAAGCGAGGAGGTAAACCAAATGCCCGGGATGTCAAGGAACTGCGCAGGCGTACCGAAATTGAAGTTCATAACCGCATGGGGAATGGGATCCATTTGAGCGCCCAGCTGCAAACCCATCATGTGCCCATCGCCGGTGGGGCCAGTAGAGGGATCCCAGCAGCTTGAGGCGGCGTAATCCTCGGAGCGCGTCCACGCCTTCATCATATCGGGATTCGCTTCATAACCGCCCGTGCATAGCACGACGCCCTTGGTCGCCTCAACTGCGTAGTAGCCGTCGGCATCCTTCGCGACAGCGCCTGTCACACGGCCCGACGCATCTTGGACCAGCTGCACACCTGCGGTATTAAAGCGAAGATCGATATGGAGTTCGTTCTGCATTACAGCGGTGAGGGCATCCATGACGATAGGACCGAAAATCCAGCTCGTCCAGTTATAGTCCTCGGGAACGGCGAATTTGTGCTCACCCTGAATCACCTGGATGCCATAGCCCGTCTCTGGCTGAGTGGTGTTGTAAATCTTGATATCACGGCCCGCTTTATCTAACGAGTCCTGCATAAAATCGATTGCCTCGCCAGAGTTGTTCACGAACGACCATACTACATCGGGTCGGGCGCGCCAGTAGGAAGCTCGCAGAATCTCTTCCACATACTGAGCCGGATCAACGACGTTGCCCGTCTCGGCCTGCATGCGGCTTCCGCAGCCGCCCACGCTCTCCCACGTATTGCGGCCCTTGCTCATCTTTTCAAGCACTACCACGTTGGCACCCAGCTCGGCGCCCTTCAGCGCGGCCATCGTGCCCGAAATGCCGCCGCCGATCACCAGCAGATCGCACTGATCGGTGTGAGTTATCTCGTCTGCGCCGATTTCCCGGGACTCGAAGCCCACAGGACCCGCAACGACATCCCATTCAGCCCCATAAGCGGGCATAAGGTTGACGTTCTCTCCGTAAATCTCAATCAGCTCGTTACCCACAGTCGCCGCGGACTCTTCCGCATAGGCCGCGTCGGCTGATCCTGTTGCAGCGGCAACAGCAGTCGCCGTGCACAACCCGCCGGCTGCCAAGCCCGCAAGGCCAACGCCCCGCAGGAACCCTCGACGGGAAATCCCCTGATTTCCCTGCGCATCCATCGTGCTTTTCGATGCACCCATCGCCATCTCCCTTCACTTCTGAACTCACTTTCGTCAAGCGACGGGAGCATTCTGCTGGCTGCACCCTATGCGGAGTCAAGGACTTTTTAGCGCACAAGAGGGGAGAAGACATAGTAGTACTGCACGGCATCGCTTCCATCAGCGCGCAGAGGGAGATTTGCGTACAGGAGCTGCGTGTAAATATTGCCAGTTAACTCCGAGCCTTCCCGGGACAAAGCGGACGACACCATGTCGAGGACACGAACGTATAACGGCTCGTTAAAAGGCATCGTTCCCTTATCGCGTTCGGAAGATTCAGAGAATATCCCATCAACCCGGATCACCAAGGCTACCGCCTTGAACGAGGGCACGAAGCGCACATGAGGGCTAGCCAAGTCGACGTAATCGGCAAAACGAGTTGGAACAGAAAAGCCGCTCCGCGGAAGGTCGGGCGACGGCTCCGCCCCATCTCTCAACCCCTCGACATGATAATGAGGCGTATAGCGGACAAAGGGGATTTCGCGGGACCAGGTGCGCACCAAACGCTGCTGCTCCGAAGAGGCCTTGGTCCAAGCGCTTTCCAGATAGAAAAACGACGGAATGTCGATCACTTCATACGCCTCTAGTAGGTATGGAACCTTCGCCAAGAGCGCCCTATCGCGATCGAGAGATTCAATCAGATCAGAAGCCCGCCGACGCTCCTCCGCCAAAGGGCTTACGCGCTGGCCCAATTCGCAATCCATAGATGTTAAATCACCTGCAAGGATAACCTCTACGGATTCTTTCATCGAGATGCCGTAAGAGCCTAATAGGCGCGCCGTGAGTAGGCACAGCATGTTCTCGAAATGAAATCCCCGATAGTTGTTCTGCCCGCGGGCCCATGGATCTTTCGGCAGATACTTCTCGTAGAGACGAATAGTGCTGGGAGCTACCCCGAGAACCGCACAGAGTTCCTTTGTCGTTATCACATTCCCCTCCTTCAACAAAGACGCCCCATTCAGCATACACCCTGCACCCTATGCCGAGTTGAGAGGTTTTCCAGAAAAGAGAGTGCCCATTTCTCTTCTCCTATCGTTATAACGTGTTATAATTATCTGAACTGATTGGAGGCATTATGGCAACGGCAACACTTACCAAGGTCGGCAACAGCATGGCCGTCCTCCTTCCCAAGGCACTTCGACAAGAGGCAGCTATAGACCAGGATACCCCCCTGCGACTTGCCTCACCTCGCAAGGGTGTGGTAGTCATTACCTCCATGCTCGACGACGAAGAGGATAGACTTGCTCGCCTACGACGCGTCGAAGCACGCATCGCTGCCCGACGCAATAAGATAAAACCCTGGCCGGAAGGGCTTACCGCTGACGACTTGATTGCGCAGGCAAAGGAGGAGCGCTATCGTGACTTCCTTGCTCTTTGACACCAACGCCCTCATCTACTGGATACATCCCGATTCATCTTTTCACGAGGAAGCGCTCTGCCTTGTGGAGGAGGCATACATCAATCGAAGCACAATATGCGCTCTCTCCTCCTCTCTGAATGATGTTTACTACATCCTCTGTCGCCACTATATGACGGAAGAAGAGGCGCGTGAATCGTTGCGGGACATCGTCGACACCTTCGACCTTATCGATCTCACCGGGCTTTTCGTGCACGAATCCATCGACTCCGACGAACCCGACTACGAAGACGGCCTCATCCGCGTCGCCGCAGAGGAACTTCAGGTAGAAGCTATCATCAGTTACGACAAAGCCGCCTTCAAGAACTCATTCGTTCCGAAGATGACGGCCCAAGAGGCACTTGTTGCTTTCTTCCAAACAGAAAAAGGTCCCGAGGATTGATTTCTCGGGACCCCATTGATTGATTCTAAGTCTAGCAGGTGGCTCTTACAGCTCCTTCTTATACTCGTTCCACCAGGCCAGGACCTCGTTGCGCAGCTCCTCGGGTGTGCCGTCGTTGTTGAAGACCACGTCCGACGCCTCGATGCGGTCGGCATCGGTGATCTGGCGAGCGATGCGGGCGCGCACGTCCTCCTCTGGGAGCCCGGAGGCCACGGCACGCTCGATGCGGGTCTCCAGCGGCGCGAGCACCGCCATGACCACGTCGGCGCCGTAGGCCAGCGAGCTCTGACGGTTGCGGAACACCGAGTACTCCACCACCACGGCAGGCTTGCCTTCCGCCTCAAAGCCGTCGATGAGGTCGGTGTAGCGCTCCTCGATGCGGGGCATCGTGATGGTGTTCAGCTTGCGCGTGGCGGCCGGCGTCGCAAAGGCCTTGGCGGCCAGGGCGCTGCGCACCACCTCGCCATTCTCGTCGAAGATGTCGTCGCCGAACGCGCCGCGCAGATCGTCCTTCACCGTATCCCACGTGAGCACCTCGTGCCCCACCTGATCGAGATCGATCCAGGCCAGGCCCTCGTCGGTGAGCGCCTTGCGCGCCGTGGACTTCCCGGCGCCCATGCCGCCGATGAGAAACAGCTTCTTCATGCGAACCTCCTCCAAAACCGCGCACCTTCGCGCGATCATACCCAAGTAATTCAACGGAACCATCATACACGAGAAAGGCCGCTCCGAAGAGCGGCCTTTGAAAAGTCACTGGTCGTTCGCAGTCGCACGAACCCGCAGAGGCTACTCCTCGACGGTCTCCACCTCGACGACCTCGGCCTCGGCCGGAGCCTCGTCCTTCTTGCGGCGGG
>OLRX01002470.1_pt1 | contig 11706 bp, 8 predicted proteins | sample 1672991 | NCBI WGS metagenome assembly OLRX01 (sample SAMEA3136744, study PRJEB25190) | human gut metagenome | biome: human gut; feature: human-associated habitat; material: faeces | place: Austria | collected 2013
TCAAAGATCCGACCAAACCAATCGGTTCATTCCTGTTCCTTGGACCTACCGGTGTTGGTAAAACAGAGCTTGCCAAAACCCTTGCACAGACTCTTTTCGATGATGAGCAGAATATGGTTCGAATCGATATGAGTGAGTACATGGAGAAATACTCTGTATCCAGACTGATCGGAGCGCCTCCGGGATATGTTGGATACGAGGAAGGCGGACAGCTTACAGAGGCTGTTCGTCGGAAACCGTACAGCGTTGTACTTTTCGATGAGATTGAGAAGGCACATCCGGATGTATTCAATGTACTTCTGCAGGTACTGGATGATGGTCGTATTACCGATTCCCAGGGACGTACTGTAGACTTCAAGAATACAATCCTGATCATGACCTCCAATATCGGATCTCCTTATCTGCTGGATGGTATTGATGAAAATGGTGAGATCAAGGAGGAAGCCCAGAAAGAGGTTATGGATGATCTGCGCGGACATTTTCGTCCAGAATTCCTGAACCGTCTGGATGAGATCATTCTGTTTAAGCCATTGACAAAAGATAATATTGGTAGTATCGTTGATCTGATGGTAAAAGAGCTGAATGACCGGCTTGCCGACCAGGAGCTTTCCCTTGAACTGACAGATGCAGCCAAGAAGGATGTCATTGACAATGGTTACGATCCTGTCTACGGTGCAAGACCTCTGAAGCGTTATCTTCAGAAATATGTAGAGACACTGACTGCCAGGAAGATCCTTTCAGGTGAAGTCCATACCGGCGATACACTGGTACTGGATGTGGAGAATGGAGAGTATGTGGTTAAGGTGAAGTAAAGGAAAAGAAAAGGAAAAGAAAAGGAGTCCAAGTCTTATGATACCAAAAGATCCTATGATTTTGCTTAGTTATGTAAATACCCAGCTTCGGGATTATTACGATTCTCTGGAAGCACTGTGTACCTGCCGCGGACTGAACAGGGAATCTCTGTTGGATAAGATGGATTCCATCGACTACCACTACGACGAAGAGACCAACCAGTTTATTTGAAATCACAATATTCAATAATTTAATACCGCTTGTCAAAGCTGTGAAAACCGCTTGGCAGGCGGTATTTTTTTGTAACAGGAAATTCCTGTTACGCATTACATAAAAAGCCTGCCGGGCAGGATTGCACTGCGGCGGAAGGGGTGTTGTCGCTCCAGGCGACCCGCCGCAAATGGAGAATCCTGCAAGCAGGATTCTTTTTACCATGAAAATTCCGGACAACAGATAATGTGGTCTTATACATAATAATTAGCCGACAAAATAAATACATATTTTCAATTCAATAAAATTAAGCTATAAATCTAAAAAAAATATAAACTGCACAAAAAACACTTGCGTTTCTTGTGAAAAAGTGTAAACTATAAAATTAGTCGGCTAACTAATATAAGAAAGCTGAACAGGAACCTGAAACTGTGATACACACTCTAAAGCCTGTATTCCAGTTTCAGACAGCAAGTGAGGTGAGAATTTGGAAAACGACAATGAGAAAAGCATTCAACGTCTGATTATGGAAATCAGCCGCATGTATGTGGAAAAATGCTTTGGTAAATTAAAAGGTCTGGGAATACATCCAAGACAAATGCCGATTCTGGCTGTTCTGTGGAAAGAAGACGGATGCAGCCAGAAAGAACTGGCCAGCCAGTTAGGCGTGAAGCCGCCTACTGTTACCGTAAGTATCCAACGCCTGGAAAAAATCGGTATTATAGTTCGAAAACAGGATGAAAAAGATCAACGCATAAGCCGGATTTATCTTACAGAAGAAGGAAAAGCAATAATTAATGAAGGTATGCGCATGGCAAAGGAAGGAGAAAAACAGGTTCTGAACGGATTTTCCGAAAGTGAGTTATGTCTGATGAAACGATTCTGCATACAGATTAAGGAAAATATTGCGGCAATGCCAGCACCAGAGTTTTCACCGGAAGAAATGTGCATGGGACATTTTTGCCATAATAAAAAGTAGCACAGGAAACTGAAAAACAAAGCAAAAGGCAGAAAAGCCTGGATGTTTTGAAAAAATGTAGAAAGGACAACCCAAGCATGATTAAATTAATGAAGTATCTGAAAAAATCAGCAGGCTATATCGTCCTGATCATTGGACTGCTGTTTTTGCAGGCATACTGTGATCTGTCCTTGCCGGATTATACCTCCAAGGTAATTAACGTAGGGATCCAGCAGGGGGGAATACCAGATGGTGTTCCGGAAAAAATGCGTCAGAGCACAATGGAAAATCTGCAGATTTTTATGGACGAAGACACACAGAAAGAAGTTCAGGACTCTTATGTCCTGGATGGAGACACATATGAACTGAAAGATGGCATTACAGGGGATAAACGTGAGGAATTAAACGATCTTCTGTGCAAACCTCTGATGATGTACACCTCTTTTACCTCTGGCAGTGAAGAGAGCCAGAAAATGCTTTCCCAGATGCAGGTATCGGAAGGAACGGACCCAATGCAGGTTTTGTCAGCAATGCCGGAGGATGCAAAAAAACAGATGCTGGAGGCTGCAGATGAGAAGCTTTCCGACATGCCGGAATCTATTCTTACACAGGCCGCTGTCAGTGGTGTGAAAGCAGAATACGAAGCTATGGGCGAGGATCTGGATGCAATTCAGATGAATTACATCCGGACATCCGGAATCCAGATGGTCCTGATGGCGCTGGTGATCATGCTGGCCGCTGTAAGTGTTACTTTCCTTTCAGCAAGAGTGGCAGCAGCCCTTGGACATGATCTGCGAGATAATGTATACCGCAAGGTCATTCATTTCTCCAGCAACGAATATCATAAATTTTCCACTGCATCCCTGATCACGCGAAGTACCAACGATGTGCAGCAGGTGCAGCAGGTTATGACCATGATGTTCAGAATCGTTCTGTATGCGCCCATCCTTGGCATCGGAGGCGTGATCAAGGTTCTCCAGACCGATTCCTCCATGACCTGGATCCTTGGAGCCGCAGTAGCCATCATTCTGATTGTTATTTTTGTACTGTTCCAGATTGCAATGCCGAAATTCACCAGGCTGCAGACTCTCATTGACCGTCTGAACCTGGTAACCAGGGAAATCCTTACCGGAATCCCGGTTATCCGCGCGTTCAGCCGTGAGAAGCATGAGGAAGAGCGTTTTGAAAAAGCAAATATGGATCTGACAAAGACAAACCTGTTTGTAAACCGCTGTATGACATTTATGATGCCGATCATGATGCTGATCATGAACGGTGTATCTGTAGCGATTATCTATTTCGGTGCACATGGCGTTGACAATGGAACTATGCAGGTAGGAAATATGATGGCATTTATCCAGTACGCTATGCAGATTATTATGTCCTTCCTGATGATCACAGCAATCTCCATTATGCTCCCAAGGGCAAACGTGGCAGCCGGCCGAATCTGTGAGGTTCTGGAAATGGAGCCATCTGTAAATGATCCGGAGGAACCGGTAATGCCAGATAAGCAGGAAAAAGGAACGGTCGAATTTGACCATGTAAGCTTCGCTTATCCGGAAGCAGGGGAAAATGTCATCAACGATATTACCTTTAAGGCAGAAAAAGGCCAGACTGTTGCTATCATCGGAAGTACCGGAAGCGGCAAGAGTACACTGGTCAACCTGATCCCCAGATTTTATGATGCAACGAAGGGCTGTGTCAAAGTAGATGGTGTGGATGTACGAAATATGACACAGCATGAGCTTCGTGACCGTCTGGGCTATGTACCTCAGAAGGGAGTCCTGTTCTCTGGAACCATCGACTCCAACATTCGTTACGGTAAGCCGGATATGCCAGAGGAAGATGTAAAACTGGCAGCTCAGATCGCGCAGTCTGATGACTTTATTGAAGCGAAACCGGAAGGCTACAAAGCACCTATTTCCCAGGGAGGAAATAATGTATCCGGTGGCCAGAAGCAGCGTCTTTCCATTGCAAGAGCGATTGCCAAAAAGCCGGAGATCCTGATTTTTGACGACAGCTTTTCCGCACTTGATTTCAAGACTGACAGCAAGCTTCGCAAGGCCCTGAAGGAAAAGACAAAGGATATTACCACGATTATCGTAGCACAGCGAATCAGCACCATCCTGAATGCAGATCAGATCATCGTGCTGGATGACGGAAATATGGCAGGCATCGGCACCCACAAGGAACTGATGAAGAACTGCGAGGTTTACCGCCAGATCGCCATGTCACAGCTTTCAGAGGAGGAATTAGCATGAGTGAAAACAAAGCCAGAGGCCCTGTGATGGGTGGTCATCGGAGCCGTGCAATGAACTCCGGGGAAAAGGCAAAAGACTTTAAAGGAGCAATGAAACGACTTTTGAAATACATGGAACGCTACAAATTCCGTTTCGTTCTCATGTTTCTGTTTGCAATTGCAGGAACCATTTTTAACATTGTAGGACCAAAGATCCTTGGAAAGGCAACAACAGAGCTTTTTAACGGTCTGGTAGCCAAGGTAAACGGCACCGGAAGCATTGATTTTGAAAAAATCGGCTATATTTTGTTATGGACATTAGGACTGTATCTGGCAAGTGCCTGCTTCTCCTTTATCCAGGGTTATGTGATGACCGGAATTTCCAACGACGTTACCTACAATTTACGTAAAGATATTTCAAAGAAATTCAGCCGCCTCCCAATGAACTATTATGAGAGCCGGACAAACGGCGAAATCCTTTCTCGCGTAACGAACGATGTGGATACCCTTCAGATGAGCCTGAACCAGAGTATTACCCAGCTGATCACATCAGTTACCACCCTGATCGGTGTGTTTGTGATGATGCTGTCCATCAATGTGTGGATGACCCTGGCTGCCCTTCTGATCCTTCCGATGTCTATGCTTATCATCAATTTTGTTATGAAGCACTCCCAGAAATATTTCCAGGCACAGCAGAAGTATCTGGGGGAGGTAAATGGCCAGATTGAAGAGAACTATGGCGGACACAATGTAGTGAAGGTATTTAATAAAGAAGAAGACGTAGTTGCAGAATTTGAAAAAGACAACCAGAAGCTTTACGAATCAGCATGGAAATCCCAGTTTTTCTCCGGAATCATGATGCCGGTCATGCAGTTTGTTGGAAATCTTGGATATGTTATGGTAGCCCTTCTTGGAGGATGGTTCACGATCAAAGGCTCTATTGAAGTAGGTGATATCCAGTCCTTCTTCCAGTACATCCGTAACTTTACCCAGCCCATCCAGCAGATCGCACAGGTAACCAACCTGCTTCAGTCCTCAGCTGCTGCTTCCGAGCGTGTGTTTGAGTTCCTGGATGAGGAGGAAGAGGAGACTACCAAAGAGAATGCCGTTTCTATTGACGGGCTCAGCGGAAATGTAGAATTTGATCATGTAAGCTTCGGCTACAATCCGGAAAAGATCATTGTCCACGATTTTTCGGCAAAGGTCAGAGATGGTCAGAAAATTGCGATTGTAGGTCCTACTGGTGCAGGAAAAACCACAATGGTTAAGTTGCTCATGCGCTTCTATGATGTAAACAGTGGTTCTATTAAAGTAGATGGCCATGATGTAAAAGATTTCAACAGAAGCGAGCTTCATGAAATGTTTGGAATGGTGCTTCAGGATACCTGGCTGTTTTCCGGAACCATTATGGAAAACATCCGCTATGGACGGCTGGATGCTACCGATGAGGAAGTGATCGCAGCAGCAAAGGCTGCTCATATCCACAACTTTATCATGCAGCAGCCGGGAGGCTATAACATGGTTCTGGATGAGGAGACCAGCAATGTTTCCCAGGGCCAGAAGCAGCTCCTGACAATTGCAAGAGCCATTCTTGCAGACAATAAGATCCTGATCCTGGATGAGGCTACCTCCTCCGTTGATACCAGAACCGAGGTACAGATCCAGAAAGCTATGGATAACCTGATGAAAGGCAGAACCAGCTTTGTCATCGCTCACAGACTTTCCACCATCAGGGACGCAGATCTGATCCTGGTTATGAAGGATGGTGACATTATCGAGCAGGGCAGCCATGAAGAGCTGCTTGCAAAGAAAGGCTTCTACGCAGATCTTTACAACAGCCAGTTTGATAAGACGCAGACTGCATAAAAGTAAGTGAAACAGATAAAAAAATACAGCAGCTTTTTCGGAAAATATACGGAAAAACTGCTGTTTTTTTTGTCTTCAGAGAGAAAAAATCCAGGGATTTGCTGTCTGTACTTTTACCCTCAGATAATGTATAATGGAGCAAAGTTTCTGCCGGAAAGGAAGGCAGGGACAAAGTCATGACAACGAAAAAACTCATTTATTGCAGCAGCCCTGGGTGTTTTTTTACAAAGACTTGTAGAAAGGGCTGCAGCGCGAATGTTAAAGGAGTATACCCCCAATGACAATTGATAATAAAGACGGAGCAGCTTTTCTTGCATACGTTACAGATAAATTAGAAACCAGGATCGCCCATATCAGCCAGTCCATTCTGGAAGGACAGAAGGATATCGAAGGAATGCATGAGTATTACTGGGAGAACTATACGGAGATGGACCAGTATGGTTACGAAAATTTCGATAACCAGCAGGCACTTCTTCACCAGATCAACGCCAACGAGCAGCAGATCCATCTGCGAAAAAGATTTCGTAAAATGCTGGATTCCCCTTTCTTTGGAAGGGTGGATTTCGTATTTGAAGGGGATGAGGAGCCGGAGATTTTTTATATTGGAATCGGAAATTTCGCAGAAGAGGCAGGGCATACGCCGCTGATCTATGACTGGCGTGCTCCTGTCAGCGGGCTTTTCTACGACTATGATAAAGGTCCGGCGTCTTACCAGGCACCGCTGGGAACCATCTGCGGTGAAATTGCCTCCAAGTGGCAGTACAAGATTCGAAATGGCCGTATGATTTACCAGTTTGAAAGTGATGTGAAGATTGATGACGAGATTCTTATGGCAGAACTTGGCAGCGGAGGCAGCACTGCGCTGAAAAATATTGTCCGCACCATCCAGAAGGAGCAGAATGCCATCATCCGAAACACCAGGGATAAGATCATGGTAATCCAGGGCGCAGCCGGAAGCGGCAAGACCTCCATTGCCTTGCACAGGATTGCCTATCTTTTGTATCACGACCGCAAGAACCTGAAATCCTCCAATATCCTGATCCTGTCTCCCAACAGCATCTTTTCTGATTATATTTCCCATATACTTCCGGAACTGGGAGAGGAAAATATTAAAGAAATGAGCTTTGATCTTTTTGCCTACAGACAGCTAAAAGATACGGTATCTGACTGCGAAGACCGTTATGACCAGATTGAGCGCAGCCTGAATTTCCCGGATATGCCTTCCTTATATAAGGAAAAACAGTCCAGGGAATTTTTGAATCGGATGGAGGGGTATCTCACCTACTTAGAAGATGAGCTGATGGATTTTCATGATGTGGAATATAAGAGCTTTACGAAAAAGGAAGAGGAGATTATTGATCTTTTTTACTTTAAATTTCAGGATATCCCTCTGTTATCACGTATGGAGGCAGTTGCAGAGAATTTCATTGATGAGGTAGAGACGCTTCGGGACAATGATATGGATGAGGAAGAACGTGCCATTGTAATGGAGAAATTCATAAATATGTATGAGACACAGGATCTCTATGTGATCTACAGCCGTTTTCTGGAAAGCTGCGGCTATCCGGGACTTCCCCATGTACAGCTTCAGGAGCGAAAGCTTCGGTACGAGGACGTCTATCCGGTGCTTTACATGAAGTACCGCCTTCTTCGCCAGACCAGTCACAATGGTATCAAGCACCTGGTAGTAGACGAAATGCAGGATTATTCAAGGCTTCAGTATCTGATCCTTAAAATGATGTTTCCCTGCCGTATGACCATCCTGGGGGACAAAGCCCAGACTATGGAAGATGAGGCTCAGGATGTCCTTGGTTTTTTACCGAAAATTTTCGGAAAAGAGATCCGCAGGATCGTCATGAACAAAAGCTACCGAAACACTGTGGAGATTGCTTCTTATGCGAATCAGCTTGCAGGGATTACAGATATGGATCTGTTTGATCGTCATGGCCAGCCAGTGGAAGAATTATTTTTTAAAGGGAAAAAACAGCAGGCAATGGAAGCGGCTCTGGACGAGCTTGTGAATAAGCTTCAGCTGGGAACGGAACAGTTTGAGACAGCTGCGTTGATCCTTCGCACGGAATCTGAGGCAAAAGAAGCCGCCCGCATTTTGAAAGAAAAACTGGAAAATACAGGGTTTGATGTGGAAAATCGTTTCTCGTACCTGCATCGTGACAGTACCAGCTTCTGCAAAGGCCTTACAGTTACTACGTTTTATCTTGCAAAAGGTCTGGAATTTGACCAGGTATTTTCCCTGTTCCCTGCAGCAGATCAGAGCCCGATTGCAAAACAGGGACGTTATATTGCTGCTACCAGAGCGCTTCATAAATTGCATATGTACGAATACGGAAAATAAATATTACAAAAGTATGACAAACAGAGCGTAAAATAAAAAAGAAATTCAGGTTGTCGAAACATGCTGCCAAATGCAATGTACATTTTGCAGATAGGATTTTACAAACACCCTCTGAAAAAATGTATAAAGTTCGTCACGAAAGTTTATAATATTTTCACAGCAAATTTAGATTCTGTAGTGGGAAATCCATTGACAGGCTTGTAATAAAATTGTAAAATACAGCTCGGGAGATTTTTATAAACGAGAAATATTTTCGTTTTGTTAATGAAATAGAATAATGTAGATTTACAAAATTTACTTATGAAAAGAAATAAGGAGGATACTATGAAGAACAAAAAGATTTTAGCTATCTTAACGATATCAGCAATTGTTTCTGCAGCTGCTACAGGCTGCAGTTTTGGCGGAGACGAGCCGGAAGAACAGGTAGTGGTAACTGAGACACCTGCTCCGGAAGCAACCGCTACACCTACTCCGGAGCCAACCATCGCGCCAGACGTACAGGACAGCACCTATACATCAAGCAATGGGGCTGTCTCCATTAAGCTTCCAGATGCTACCTGGTCCAATAAGGCGGATGAGGCAGATATGCTCAGCTTCGAATCCCCGGAGCAGGGTAAGATCCTGATCCTTCATGGACAGGGAGAAGAGGACATGTCTTCTGCTATGCTTCCGGATACGCAGGATCTGGCTGTGGCATTAGAGCAGGCTTCTGACCTTGCAGAAGGTACTGACTTTGAGATCCAGGATTATACCGCCAGTGATGTGGAGGGAGTAGGCGTTTATTCTTACACTGTGAAGTACACAGATGCTTCCAAGAGCGGCGGATATGTTTATGCGATCCATAAAATTTATAAGAGCTCTGATGAGTATTACAATATCTGCGGATCTGTTGTGGATGAGGCTTCTTATGCAGGAGTTAAGGCTGCAGTTGATTCCTTCGGAATTGCAGGAGAGTCTTCTTTGAAAGCTGCTGCACCGGTACAGTCTTCTGACAGTGCAGACGGAAGCACTGAGGGAAGTACAGATGGTTCCACTGACGGAACACAGAGTGCAGGTACTGATTCTGCGTCCTCAGGTGATGGAAGTAGTGATGGAACAATCACAAACTCCGGCGGATTTACCCAGGAGCAGCTTACAGACACCAACCAGACCAGAACTATTTACCGTAACTCCGATGGCCATCCCCTTGTAATTACTCCGGATGGAAATGGAAACTGGGTTGACTTTGATGGAAATACCTATCGTTTTGTAAATAATGAGGACGTTTACGATCAGAATGATGTGGATTATTACTGGCATGGAGAAGGTGCAGACGTATATTATATGCCTGTAGAGTAATAACAGAAAAAGCAGAATGTTGACTTACACGGACACAGCTACCCGGGATGGATGGCTGTGTCCGTGACAGTTGGAGGGAATATGGATAATTTTCAGGCTTATGGCGAATTTGCCAGAGTATATGATATGTTCCAGGACAATGTGGACTACCAGACCTGGGGCAAATGGCTGAAGCAGCAGCTTGCAGCGCAGGGAATCACAGACGGACTTGTGCTGGATCTTGGCTGCGGTACGGGAACCATGACTGAGATACTGGCAGAGGCTGGCTATGACATGATCGGAGTGGATAATTCCGGGGAAATGCTGGCAGAGGCCATGGAGAAACGGGTAGAGTCCGGGCATGACATCCTGTATCTTCTTCAGGATATGCAGGAGTTTGAACTTTATGGAACCGTACGGGCTGTGGTAAGCGTGTGTGACAGTCTGAATTACATAACAGAGGAAGAGGAGCTGGAGCATGTGTTTGCCCTGGTAAATAATTATCTGGATCCTCAGGGGATTTTTCTGTTTGATATGAATACGGTTTATAAGTATCAGACTATGATCGGGAATACTACGATTGCTGAGAACCGGGATGAGGGAAGCTTTATCTGGGAGAACAGTTATGATGAGGAGACCGGGATTAATACGTATGAGCTGGCTCTGTTTATTCCAAGAGAGGACGGACTTTATGAGAAGGATGAGGAGGTTCACTATCAGAGAGCCTATTCTTTGGAGAAGATCAAGGAACTTATTGGAAAAGCGGGAATGGAGCTTCTGGCAGTGTATGATGCTTATACACTGGAGCCACCGAAGGAAGATAGCGGAAGGCTTACCTTTGTAGTAAGGGAACATGGTAAATGATAATATAATAATAAGATAAATAGCTATAGGATTACGATTAACATTATAACAGTATAGATTGGAGAATACACATGAATGATTATATCATCCGCGCGACTGCAGCTAACGACCAGATCCGTGCATTTGCGGCAGTGACCACTGAGATGGTGGAGACTGCAAGAGAGCACCATAATACAAGTCCGGTGGCTACGGCAGCGCTTGGAAGACTTCTGACTGCAGGAGCCATGATGGGCTCCATGATGAAGGGGGAAAAAGATGTTCTTACCCTTCAGATCAAGGCCGGCGGTCCACTTCAGGGAATTACGGTAACTGCCGATTCCCAGGGAAATGTAAAGGGCTATGTAGGAAATCCAGATGTCTGCATTCCGGCAAATTCCAAAGGGAAGCTGGACGTTGCAGGAGCAGTTGGTCCTGGATTCCTGACTGTGATTAAAGATATGGGGCTAAAAGAGCCTTACAGCGGACAGGTTATGCTTCAGACCTGTGAGATTGCAGAAGACCTGACCTATTATTTTGCAACAAGTGAGCAGGTACCGTCCGCAGTTGGACTTGGAGTCCTGATGAATAAGAATAATACAGTACGTCAGGCTGGTGGATTTATTGTACAGCTGATGCCATTTGCAGAGGAAGAAGTGATTTCCAGGTTAGAGCAGAACGTACAGAAGATCAATTCTGTCACCAACCTGTTAGAAGAGGGACATACCCCGGAGAGTCTGCTGGAGAAAGTGCTGGAAGGCTTTGACGTGCAGATCAATGAGAAAATGGACACCCGTTTCCGCTGCAACTGCTCCAAGGAGCGAGTAGCGAAAGCGTTGATCAGCATCGGCAGAAAAGAATTAAACGAAATGATCCAGGAAGGCAAGCCAATCGAGATGAACTGCCATTTCTGTAATACCAACTACAATTTTACAGTAGAAGAGCTGAAAGAAATTCTAAGAAGATGCAAATAAGCTGAATTGAGACAGAATCACTATTTTCCGTCATAGAGTTTGCACTGGTGACTGGTGTGCAGATTGTGGTATATTTCACCCAAATTCGGTTGCCGTAGCCCGCTACGGCGCCCTCATCCGGGCGAAATCTCCCACAAATTGTGACGCACATCTTGCA
>OLRX01002477.1_pt1 | contig 11684 bp, 12 predicted proteins | sample 1672991 | NCBI WGS metagenome assembly OLRX01 (sample SAMEA3136744, study PRJEB25190) | human gut metagenome | biome: human gut; feature: human-associated habitat; material: faeces | place: Austria | collected 2013
TGGATTCCTATACCCTGATTGGCAGAGCCGACTATGGATTTTCCAAAACTGCTGGTGCTCCGCGCGCTTCGGTAGCGGAACTCGTCCACGGCGTCGATCTGGCACAGCCCATTCTATTGGTAGATCATCAGCCCAATCAGCTTGTCCAGGCAGCGGATGCTGGGGTGGACGTACAGTTTTCCGGCCATACGCACCGCGGACAAATGTTTCCCATCTCACTTTTAACACGACATCAGTTTGAAACGGATTTCGGGGTATGGAAACACGGCCGTTTCACCGCTGTCGTCTCTTCTGGATATGGCACCTGGGGGCCGCGCCTGCGCCTTGGCTCTCATTCAGAGCTTGTATTGGCAACACTCGTCTTTGATGCATAAAAAAGCAGCGGTGATCCCGCTGCTTTTTTAGCAAAATATTTCAAAGATTCCAATGCCAATCATACAGGCTGCCGACACCGAATCCAACAGCCGGGTGGTCATTTTCTCCCGCACACGGCATCCCGCCAAATTGCCCAACCCAACGGTCAAAAAGCTGAATGTTGCAATCGAAGCGCCTAGCCATAACGGCGGCAACCCTGTGAGCCCTGCCCCCAAAGCCGCCGGGATGCAGTTTACAGCCAGCGTCAGTCCCAAAGCCATGGCAGATGTACGTCCAATAGAGGTTATTTGCTGCGCGTCATGTTTAGAAAAAAGCGTATACATGCCCATCGCAATCAAGAGTAGAGCGCCCAATAGATTGGCCGTTTTTTGTATTTCTACGGCAAACAAGGAGGACGCCCAGCAAAGGACAAAGCTTACCAGGCCGGAGATCAGGGCAATACACGCATTGATTCTAGTGCCTATCAGCCTTCCCTGGCATCCATACGCCATGCCGATACAAAGGTTATCCAGGTTGGTTGCAAGCGCTAAGATGAAGATGGAAACGCTGTGCACCCATATCACCCCCTTTATTGCACGCTATGCTGCGCACACCCAGGAGGTGAAACATAAAAAGGCCCGCTTAGCAGGCCCTTTCATTTAATCAGGAAGTGTTCCTGATTCAAAAAACGTTATACTTTCCAGCTTATCTCCGATCTGATCCGGCCACAGCACCTGTATGCTCTCCACAGTGGTATGCCCTTTCTCTTCTTGTATCTTCATCGCCGCCAAGGCCCTAGAGCCCGGAATATCCAGCGCTATTGGATAGTATTTCTCTCCATCCAGCTCAATGGTCTTATCCGGCATATTGATGGTAGCCCCGGCAAACTGAGCCCAATCGCCCTGTCCTTGCTCGGCAATGGCATCATCTTCCTTCATCAAGTTTTTTTCAACCAGCAGTGCTTTGGGATCCTGTTCCTCTACATCCGCTTGGTACAAGGCTTTAGCGGCTTGTTCCGCTACCAATAGCGGTTGCGTTTTGATGGTATAGGCATATAAACCATAGCATAGTCCGCCGGCCGCCACAATCATCACTGCCATATAGACTAGGCATCGCGCCTTCTTCTTTGTATCCTTGGTGCGAAAACGGCGGCGGAGCATATAAAATACGATGGGAAGCAGCAGCATCACAAATATGATGATATATACGTTGCGTGCATCAGACATGGTTTGTTCCTTTCCGCTTTACAGCACTTTATTCAAAAACGATTGGGTACGTGGGCTTTTGGGGTTGCCAAATACTTCGGCCGGAGTGCCTTCCTCTTCAATGATGCCCCCATCCATGAATAAGACACGATTGGCAACCTCACGGGCAAAGCCCATCTCATGGGTTACGATGACCATCGTCATCCCTTCTGCGGCAAGTTGACGTACAACCTCCAGCACCTCGCCTACCATCTCTGGGTCCAGTGCGCTGGTCGGCTCGTCAAAGAGCATGATCTCAGGATTCATCGCCAGGGCCCGTGCAATGGCCACACGCTGCTTTTGCCCCCCGGAAAGCCGGTTCGGGAATTCGTTTTTCTTATCCAAAAGGCCCACACGATCCAGCAAAGACTCCGCCAGCTTATCCGCTGCGTCCTGCTCCATACCTAGCACCTTGACCGGCGCCAGCGTGATATTTTTCAATACCGTCATATGTGGAAACAGGTTAAACTGCTGAAACACCATCCCGACCTTTTGTCTGTACTTATCAATCTCTTTTTGGTGCTCCATCAGCTCTATACCGTCAATGTAGATCTTACCGGCCGTCGGCACCTCCAAAAGATTCAAGCAGCGCAAAAACGTGCTCTTTCCGCTGCCCGACGGCCCAATGACACACACGACCTCGGATTTATCAATCTTAGCATTGACGCCCTTTAACACCTCCAGGTCGCCAAAATACTTATGCAGATTTTCTACCTTAATCACTGGCCCTCATCCTCTTTTCCAGCCGCTCTGCAAACAGAGACAGTATCGTAGTCGTATAGAAATAGATGATCGCTACGACAATAAACGGCGTATACGCATCAAAGGTGCGGCTTCGTATGATATTGCCCATCCTTGTCAGGTCATCCAATGCTATGTATCCAGCGATAGCGGTTTCCTTCAACACCTGAATACACTCATTGACCAGCGCAGGCAAAATGTGCTTTGTCGCCTGCGGCACAATGATATGGCGCATGGATTGCCCCCAGCTCATCCCTAAGCTGCGCGCCGCTTCCATCTGTCCCTTGTCTACCGCCAAAATACCGCCGCGAATCAGCTCAGATACATAGGCGCCGGAATTAATGGCAAAAGCAACGGACGCTACCAATACCTTCGGCAAGTTCACGCCGCCCAAAATTGCATAGTAAATGATAACGAGCTGTACCACCGCCGGTGTGCCGCGGATGATATCCACATATGCCTTGGCAATCTTGTCCAGCACTTTGATATGCATCACGCGTACCAACGCCACAATCAGCCCAATGACAATGCCCAGCAGCAATGCAAACACTGTGATCTCCAGCGTCGTTACCAAGCCGTCAAAAAACAGCGTATATCGGCTTTCCCGAATGAGGTTACTGTAAATAACCCCGCTCAATCCATCGATGAGTCCCAAATGTACGCCTCCTTGGTTTTTTCTTCATGCAAAAGCCACTGCCTTGCGGCAGTGGCCATTCAACAAAGCTCGATAGTACTTATTCACCTACGTTGTACTTATCTACCATTTTGTCGATCTCTCCGTCTTGTACCAGCTTGTCAATGACCTTATTGACCTCTCCCAGCAGCTCGGTTTCGCCTTTTACCACGGCAAATCCGTACTGCTCGCTGTCGTAGCTGATGTCTTCTACCTTAACCAGTTCGCCGTTCATTTTATTCAAAATGAAGCCAATGGTCAGGTTATCGCCGATGACGCAATCCAGTTTGCCGTTTTTCACATCCTCACAGGCCAGCTGCATGGAATCATAACGGTTTACCTCTGCGCCTTCAATCTTGCTTGCAACCTCCAGATCTCCGGTGGTGCCGGTCTGTACACCGATCTTCTTACCTTTCAGGCTATCCTTATCGGTAATGGCAGTGTTGCCAGATTTTACAACCACGATCTGCTCGGCGGTGAAATACTTATTGGAGAAATCCATCTCCTGCAAACGCTCGTCGTTTTCGGTATAGCCCGCACCGATGATGTCGATCTTGCCGCTCTTGAGCGCAGCCGGCAGGGAATCAAATTCCATATCCTCTACCACGAGCTCTACGCCCAGTTCATCTGCGATCGCTTTTGCAATATCTGCGTCCACGCCTACCACATTGCCGCTGCCGTCCTTGCTTTCAAACGGCGGGAACTGTGCATTCGTTCCCCAGACCAACTGGCCCTTTTCTTTAATTTCATCCAAGGCAGATTTGCTGCTTCCGCCACAACCCACAGCCAGTACAGCGGTCATTGCAACGCATACCAGCAAGGCCAATACTTTCTTACCATGCTTCATGTTCTTTTCCTCCCCAGTCGTATGACATATCAGATGGATGTATTATAGTTTGCTTCATACAATATGTCAAGCATTTGTCAGAAATTTTTTATAAAAATTCATTCAAATACGTATATTTTGTGAAAAACCCCACTTGATATACTCATTTATGCAAAATATATCATTGAATATGCATATTATATATAGCATATTTATTCACTTTTCCGCAAAAAAAAAGGCGCATAATGCGCCTTTTGCTCAAGCCTTTGCCAAAGCCTGCTCCAGATCCTCCAGAATATCCTCTATATTCTCAATCCCGCAGGAAAAACGGATCAGCCCGGGTGTAATCCCAGCGGCAACCAGCTGCTCATCCGTCAGCTGTCGGTGGGTGGAGCTTGCCGGGTGCAGCACAGCCGTACGGGTTTCCGCCACATGAACCACAATGGCCGCCAAATGCAGCGAATCCAAAAAGCGCACCGCTGATTCCCTGCCACCCTTGATATCAAACGCAACGACCCCGCTGCTTCCTTTCGGAAGATACTTTTGCGCCAAGGCATGGTATTTATCCCCCGGCAGCGTCGGATAATTCACAGAAGCAACCTTTTCATGCTTGGCCAGGTATTTGGCCACGGCGTCCGCATTTTCACAGTGCTTTGCCATGCGGAGCGGCAGGGTTTCCAAGCCTAAATTTAAGTAAAACGCACCCTGCGCCGTCATCGTTGAGCCCAGATCCCGCATCATCTGCACCCGTGCCTTGGTAATAAACGCCGCATTGCCAAAAGCCTCGCTATACACAACGCCATGATATGATTCGTCCGGCTCAGTAAACTCCTGAAATTGTCCGCAGGTCCAATCAAATCGTCCGCTGTCTACAATCACGCCGCCCAGCTGTACTGCGTGACCATCCATGTATTTTGTCGTTGAATGCGTCACGATGTCCGCGCCAAAATCAAAGGGCTTGCACAATACAGGCGTTGCGAAGGTATTGTCTACAATCAACGGCACATGATGCCGGTGCGCCAACCTAGCCATCTTTTCGATATCCAGCACGGCAATGGAGGGGTTTGCAATGGTTTCGCCGAATACCACCTTTGTATTGGGGCGGAACGCCTTTTCGATCTCCTCTTCCGGCGCATCCGCGTCAACAAAGGTTACCTCTATGCCAAAGCGCTGAAAGGTCACAGCCCAAAGATTGACGGTTCCGCCGTAGATCGTCCCGGTGCTGATCATATGATCGCCAGATTTCAAAATCGTCAGCATGGCAATGAGATTGGCCGCCTGGCCAGACGAGGTACAAAGCGCTCCCACGCCACCCTCCAGTGCCGCGATCTTTTCCTCCACCGCCGCTACGGTAGGGTTACTGATTCTGGAGTACATATGTCCTTCTGCTGTCAGGTCGAATAGATCCCCTACGTGCTCTGTGCTGTCATATACATACGTTGTGCTTTGATAAATGGGAAGTACACGTGTTTCCCCGTTGCCCGGCGTGTATCCCTCATGCAGACACTGCGTCTCGATTTTCATTTGCGCGTCACTCCGCTTTCTTATTCTTTTGTTTTGTTATACTATATCGCCCCTTTCTGCTTTGTGCAAGAAAAATTCGGCCTATTGTCCTTCCTTTCTGCAAGTAGATTCCCTCTCTGTTTGTGCATAGATGCCGGCTGCAGCGTTTGCTCTTACCACCAAGATCAATACGAAAAATAAAAACAGGCATACGAGTATGATACAAATCCCTTCCAGCACACCGTTGACGCCAAACAGAAAAAACGGAAGGCCCCCGGATACCAGTACCAACGTCAGCAAACCAGCCGATTCCTTGCATACCGCCGTGTCAAACTTTCTCAGGTCGGCGACAAATACCAGCAAGCTCAGAGCCACTAGGCAGGAAGCAGACATCGCCAAAAAGTTATGATACTGCGCCAGCCTAGGCAGTTCATCGGGCAAAAAAGGCAAAAGATTGCACACAACAAGCATCCCCCCTGCCAAGCACATCAACGGCTCTGATAAACTGTTGTTTTGTCCGCATAGCAGCAGAAGCAGCCTCAACGCATACACAAAAAAACCGCTGCTAGCCAATGTCCATAAGATCAGAGCCAATCGATTGCCGGGCGCATTCCCAATGGCCGAAAGAGAAAAGTACAATGCGTTGTCTCTACCGGCCAGCGCTATCGTGCTACCCGGCACAAGCAGCAAAGCAAACAGGCCGCACAGGATGAAGCCCCAGCGCATCCTCCATACATCGTATTTTTTGTCTGGCTTTTTTTGCTCATTTGCCTGTTTTGCCATGTTGATCCTTTCTGATATTATTTGGGAAAAGTGGAAACTTTTTACATAATAAAAGAAAAAGCGCCGTTTCGGCGCTGTGCTATGATTATCCATTCTCTATCATTGGCTGAAAATATGCCTGCGGCTGTGCGCAGATCGGGCATTGCATCGGTGCCTGCAGCCCCGTTTGGATAAATCCGCAGTTTCGGCAAAGCCATTGGAGCGTTTCCTGCCTTGCAAAGACGCTTTGCGTTTCCAGCGCCTGTTCCACATGGGCAAATCCACGCTCCTGCGTTTTGGAAATGGCCGCCATGCCCTCAAACAGCGTAGCGATCTGATCAAATCCCTCTTCCTTTGCCTGCTCAGCATATGCCAAATACTGCTCGGTCCATAGCCGGCGCTCTGTTTGCACAGCCCGCCTTACATTTTCCTTGGTATCTCCGATACCGTCGTTGAGCAGCTTAAACCAGACCCTGGCATGTTCCTTGTTATATTCAGAGGCTTGCTGAAACATCCCTGCAATCTGTTCATACCCTTCCTTCTTCGCCTGCGCTGCGTAATACGCATAGCGGCAGCGTATTTCGGATTTCTCTCTGTATGCGGATTCAAGATTTTCTTTTGTCTTGGTTCCTTCCAAGCTGCTCATACTGCGTTCTCCTTCTGCTGTGCCTTCAAACACTCACTGCAAAGTCCATAGACGATGAGCCGATGGCCCTCTGGCGCAAAGCCCGTATTTGTCTCTATCTCTGCATAGGTCTGCTGCCAGGGCGCCGGTGGCAGATCTATCACATCCCCACAGCAGGTACAGATCATATGATCGTGCAGATGGGTCTCCTTATCAAACCTGTCTGCCCCCTCCGGCAAGCAAACCTTTCCGATAAGCCCATGATCCGCCATTGTGTTCAAGTTTCGGTAAACTGTCGCTAAGCTGATAGATGCACATTCTTTTTTTACCTCTTCATATACCTCCGCAGCATTGGGATGCCCTGGCAGACGGCCAACGGCCTGCAATACCATTTCTCTCTGTTTGCTGTATTTCAACTCTTCACCCACTTTCTCTAGGGAAGCACTAAAATTAAGAATAATTCCTATTATAGTTACTATATCTTGCCGTGGAAAAAAAGTCAAGAAATCCCGAGGCATAAGAAAAGGCCAACGCCTGCTCTAGACGGATCCTCAAGGGGCATCCGTCTTATCAAAGCATATGCAGTTGGCCGAAAATTATGTGTATACATGCTTATTTTTGCAGTTTGCCCTGCGTTTTTTGCATGAATTTCTCCTTTTTGACACTTGCACGCTTATGCACTGCCTTTCCGATAAGGCCTGTTTGGTCAAACGCCTCAATCTCAAAGGTATATTGGCGCCCATCCGTATCCATCAGCTCTGCCTCTGCCCAAACCTTCATACCTACGGGCGAAGCCGATACATGGCTAACCTGCATGTCCACGCCTACGGTAGTCAGTTCCTCTGGCAGTGCACCTTCCAGCGCAAGGCAGGCTGCATGCTCCATCATGGCAACCATTGCCGGCGTCGCCAACACCTCCAAGCTCCCGCTTCCCATAGCGCGCGCTGTATTCGTTGTATCGACCATCATTTCAAAGCGGCCCTTTTTATATTCCATATTGATTTTCTCCTTTCCAGTCCCAGGGTCGTTCATCCCCTTGCCCAACATTGTAAAGGGCGAGGATGATCTGTGTCAAAAAAATTTTTGCCGTATGGTCTGTCATAACGGATCAATCGCTGTCATTCTATACGGTATGCCCTGTATTGTGCTATGCTTAACTTATCAATTAAAAGGAGGTCTACATATGCATACAGCGTCAAACATCCTGCTTACCCGTCGCAGCATCCGCCAGTATAAGCCCTTGCAGATCACAGGCGATCAGCTGAACGCCATCCTTACCGCAGGGCTCTTTGCCCCCAGCGCCATGAATGAGCAAGCTTGGAAGCTCGTTGCCATTCAAAATCCCAACGAACTGCAAAAGGTGGCCCAAGCTGCTATGTCCATGACGGGCAGCGCAGACAGCCCCTTTTACAATGCCCCTACCCTTATCATTGTATTTGTTCAAAAAGATGCCATTGCGCCCTTGTCCGACGGCGCTTTGTGCCTGGGCAATATGATGAACCAGGCAAAGGCTCTAGGCCTGGGTTCCTGTTGGATCCACTGTGTGATCGATCTTTTTCAAACCGAGGAAGGGCGTGCATTGAAAGTGCAGTGGTCTGTCCCTGAGGATTACCAAGCTGTTGGGTCATGCATTGTCGGTATCCCAGATGAAGCTCCGGCGGCAAAGCCACGCGCCAAGGATACCGTAACCGTATTAAAATAAGCATGCTAAAAGCGCCGTATAACCGGCGCTTTTCTTTTTTTCTACAAATCTTGGCTTTTAAGAATTCTTAATTTTATTTCGAGTCCTTTCCTGAAAAGAATCTGTAAGGTACTATTGGAAATCAAAACGAAAGGATCGATACGATGGATAGATTTGCCAACACCATATTGAAGCATAAAAAAACCGTATTGCTCATTTTTATCATCGCTACCATCGCAAGCGCGCTGCTTTCCATGACGGTCAATATCAACTATGACCTTATGGATTACCTGCCGGACAGCGCCCCCTCCACCATTGCGCTGGATGTGATGGAAAAAGAATATGCCAAGGACCCCGCCAATGCACGTGTGATGGTACAGGATGTTACCATTCCAGAAGCGTTGGCCTATAAGGAAAAGATCCGCGAGATCGACGGCGTGCAGGAAATTCAATGGCTGGATGATGTACAGTCTTTGGCCGTACCGCTGGAGACCATGCCGCAGGAAACGGTTGAGGACTGGTACAAGGACAACTGCGCACTGTTCAGCGTAACGGTAGACACCTCCAAGCAGGCCCAATGCCTAGCCGATATACGCGCCCTACTTGGTGATAAGGGGATGATGGCCGGCAGCTGTGTGGATACTGTTGCCGTTATCGAATCTACCAGCTCTGAATTAAGCCGTATGATGATGATCGTCATTCCCATCGTATTTGTGATCCTGCTGCTGACCACCTCTAGCTGGTTTGAGCCCGTGCTCTTCTTGGCTACCATCGGCGTTGCCATCCTGCTCAACATGGGCACCAACGTCATCTTCGGTACCGTATCCTTTGTTACAAAGGCAGCCGGTGCCATTTTACAGCTTGCCGTTTCCATGGACTATTCCATCTTTCTGATCCATGCCTTCACCAGGGAGAAGAAGAAGGGGCTTTCTCAGACAGAGGCCCTTGCGATTTCGCAGAAGAGTTCTCTGACCGCCGTTTTCGAACTCTCAAGTTCCCTGCAATCAAGATCATCGTGGATAGAGTTGCAGAAGACGGGAGGCGCATCGGTTGGATTGCCTTCTGGCACGGAATTCACGCTGCTCAACGACGGGAGATTTTACCGTTGCCAGATGAAGGGCATTGAGCCCGAAAACAGGATTCTTTTGAGCAGCTTCACCTCTATGGAAAATGATTCGGAGTTGCCAGGGAGCCTCAGCGGCACCGTGACGGTCATCGTCGATTTCGGCTCTTCGGCATCGGAGCTTGGTGCGGGGGACTACAGTCTGCGCATGCGGACCGATACGAGTGCCGATAGCGTGGGAGCCGATTTCACGATGGATAATTCGGCTGCGACAGCCACCGTCGAAGCTGCTGGCGGTGATGGGTTGTCCCGAGGGACGCACGAGTTCGAGTTGAGCTTGAAGGCGGGCAGCGACACGCGCTTTGCCGACGGGGCGGCGGTGGTGCTCTCTTCGGGCGACTCGGAAGGGTTCCCTGAGGGCACGGTGTTCAGGGTTGGCGAAGCTGAGTATTACCCCGTCAACGGCAAGGTGTCCATCCCGCTTGGCAGCGCGACGTCGTTTGTGATGGACACGACGAATACGACTGGCCTCACGAGTGGCGAGCACACGCTTTCCGCTCAGGTGCTCCCCACGGGCGCGAACGCGGGCAATGCGGCTTCTCTCCCTGCGAAGGCAACCTACACCGTCTCGGAGAATCCATCGTACAGCTTGTCCGTGACCCTTGACGCGGGCTCGAGCCGCATCGTGAAGCCGGGAAGCACGCTTTCCTTCACGGCCAACTACAAGGCATCGGATGGCGAGGCAATCACAGTGGGCACTCAGAAGAAGACTGATGCAGGTTACGAGGACACCGTCGGTTTGACGGCGACTGTCGACGCCGGCAAAATCACCGTCACCGTCCCCGATGGCACCTCCGCAGGCACCTACCGCCTGCTCTTCAAGCTGGGCGACCAAGAGGTCCCCTATAACGTCATCGTCGAGGGGTGATTCGCGGGCGCGCATGCTCTTTACGCGCGTCCGCGTCTATGCGCATAGTCCATAAGGCTTGAAAGGCAAGCGTTGGCCTTCTCCGCTTGAGATGCGGCGAAAATGCCTATGCCAGTAAAAGCGATGCGATCGGGGCTACTGCCTGCTTTCCTGCTCGGAGTCGTCGGCGAGGTCGCCGACCTTTACCCCTAAACCCGATGCTATCCGATGGAGAAGCGAGTATCGCACGTCCACTTGGCCCTTCTCGATCTTGGCCAAATGGGAGTAGCCGGTTCCGACGATCAACGCAAGACGGCGCACCGAGAGACCCTGCGCTTCGCGCAGCTCTGCGATTCTTTTCCCGAGTTGGGCCTGTCGGTCAAATGGTTCCATGAGGTACAGGTTATGGGGTACAATGGATAGGGTGTGGTGTAAGTACGCCACAGTAACGGAGATGGTGCGACCGAGAACGGGGAGTGTTGATCGCATGCGCATGGAGTGCTGCCTCGTTGACGTTATCGAGGGAAAGGGTATGTCGACCGAGGAAGTGGCCGATAGTGTGGGCATATCCGTTGGTATTCTGGCGAGGATCGACGAAGGGGATTTCCTCGCGCTGCGAAAGAGCACGCTGACAAGGCTCTGCGAGGTTCTCGACTGTCAAGTGGGTGATATTCTCAAGATGGTAGATGGCTGATTGTCTTGGGCGCTATCATTCGCCACCGTCCGGGTTCTGTTTCGATCCTCTACGTTCTCGTGTTCGCGCAAAAACCATCGTTTGTTCGCTGTTTGTGGGCGGCGCCCGTCGGCCAATGCTGCTAGAATGGCAACGACACCATGACACGCTGCGCACGCACCCAGAACACACCACCAAGCGCATTTCTGACTGATTAGAGGCACAAGATATGGCATTCGTCCACCTGCACAACCACACTGAATATTCCCTGCTCGACGGCCATACGCACATCTACGACATGGTCAAGCGCGCAGCCGACCTCGGCATGCCGGCCGTGGCCATCTCCGACCACGGCGTGATGTCGGGCGTGCCGCAGCTGTGCGAGATGTGCGACAAGGTAGAGGAGGAGACCGGCAAGCGCGTCAAGCCCATCTACGGCTGCGAGGTGTACTTCACCACCGACGAAGAGCTGCGCAAGGACACGAAGCCGAAGCTGTACCACCTGCTGCTGCTGGCCAAGACGAACGAGGGCTACCACAACCTGGTGAAGCTGGTCAGCGAGTCGCACGTGGACAACTTCTACTATAAGCCGCGCACCACCTTCAGCATGCTGCAGAAGTACGGGAAGGGCA
>OLRX01002484.1_pt1 | contig 11646 bp, 8 predicted proteins | sample 1672991 | NCBI WGS metagenome assembly OLRX01 (sample SAMEA3136744, study PRJEB25190) | human gut metagenome | biome: human gut; feature: human-associated habitat; material: faeces | place: Austria | collected 2013
CTGAATGTTAATAACAGTTTGATTATACCATTTATTGAGAAACAAAAACATAATTTATTTTGTCAGAGGTGTTTTGGGTTTATTGATTATTTACGAGGACTGCTATAGTGTCAACACAAATCATAAGATAAAATTTCTCAAAAGTAAAAAAACGACTTCTTTTTGGAAGAATTCATGTTATACTGTGTTAGTCGAAACTAACGACAGAAATAAAGAGGTAACTGTCAGCAGCGTTTTCAGCAGTCCTTAAAGAATGGAAGGATGTATTATGCCATTAAACTTAGCTCAATTTAACATCAAATACAAGATCAGTAAAGTCTGCGGTCAGGAAAAACAGCGGCATTATCTGGAATCCCTTGGATTCATTGCCGGCAGTGAAATAGAACTTCTGTCAGAAATCCATGGCTATTATATTGTCATGGTAAAAGGAAGCAAAATTGGAATTGAAAAGAGTATGGCAAAAAGAATCATCTTATATGCAGCTTAAACTTATGATAATGAATGAAAATGAAAGCAGGTTATTAATCAAAATATGGAAAAGAACAAGATTACAATACGTCTTTGTTATATAGAGCTTATAATATTTGCCGGAATCCTTGTAACCATGATTTTCCACTTCAGATGCGGATTTGAAAAATCTTTTTTTGCGCTTATGATTATTGCCGCACTGGCCGGATGCGGAGTTTCCCTTGCACTCAAAGATTATCTCAAGAGTATGATCCAGAGTTCTGCTTTTGATGTTGCAGGGGTTCATAATAAAAAAGCATTAGAAAAACAACTACAGCAGATTCAGGACGAAGACGATACTCTGGACACCGGAATTATGATGTTCGATTTAAACAATTTGAAAATAATTAATGATACCTATGGACATGAAGAGGGAGATGTATTTATCCAGACATTTGCATCTTTTCTCACCCGGATACTTACAGAAAACAGTTACCTTGCGCGATTCGGCGGAGACGAATTTCTGATTATTCAGAGAAATACTACATGGTCGCAGTTAGAGCAGATGAATATCCAGCTCCAGACACTGATTGATGAGCATAATCAGACAGCAGATCATCCGTTAAGTTACGCAGTAGGATATGATATCAGCTGTAAGAATCATTATTATCTGATCATGGATCTTCTTAAGATTGCAGATGAGAAGATGTATCAGGACAAAAAATATAAAAAACAGCAGATTGCTCAGAAACAGCAATATCTGACCAAGAGTGGTCTGGCACAGAGCATTTCTTCAGATTCTTTGAAAGAAAAAATATTTACCATACTCACAAATGCTAACGGTGAAAAAGAATATGCATTTATCATGACAGACATTAGCAAATTTCATTTGATCAATGATTACTGGGGATATGAAACAGGAACAAAAATCCTGAATTTTGTACTCAGAAGAATGGAACTTTTTTCGGCTTCTCTGTTTGTAAACAGATATCATTCCGATGTTTTTGTGGCAGTGCTTGACATAACAGGGCGTAAATCATCTGATGTAAAAAAGCAGATTGAAGAGTATAATCGCCAGATCATACAGGAAATCCTCAAAACATTTCAAATTAATTATTTTCATCTGAATACAGGAATTTATTATCTCAAAGATACCAGCATTCCTGCAGAGCAGATCATATCACATACAAACATTGTTCGTGAAAAAGCTAAAACAGAATTATCCGGTGTATGTGAATATAACAACGATATTGCATTAAATGAACAGCACTGTGCGGATACCATTCACTCATTTAAAAGTGCATTAAAACAGAAAGAATTTAAGATTTATTTCCAGCCGAAAATATGCGGCAAAGACCAGACAATCGCAAGTGCAGAAGCATTGGTAAGATGGCAAAGAGGGAATGATACCATGTGGTATCCTGATATGTTTCTCTCGATTCTGGAAGAGACAGGCGAAATCCGGGCACTGGACTATTATGTATATGAAGAAACCTTTGCATGGATGAACCAGCGTCAGAAAGAGGGAAAGAGGGTCATTCCTGTTTCTTTAAATGTATCACCTGTTCATTTTGGAAACATTCACAGTTTTGCAGAAAAAGTAATGGCACTGGTCAAACAATATGAAATAAATCCATATTATGTAATATTTGAGATTACCGAAACTACTTTTATCCATAATATAAAAGCGGTAAATGAAATGATCCGTTTCTTCCATGAACAGAATATCCGGATTTCCATGGACGATTTTGGATCCGGCTATTCTTCTCTGAATGCATTAAAAGATATTCTGTTTGATGAAGTTAAAATAGACAAACGTTTCCTTTCCGATGAGCTCTCTGAAAATGGAAAGATTGTCCTCCAGGAGATTTTCCATCTGTTGAAACGTACAAACAAATCTATCGTGTGTGAAGGTGTGGAAACAAAAGAAATGGTAGACTTCCTCGTAGAAGAGGGGTGTGATGAGCTGCAGGGCTATTATTATTACAAGCCGATGAGTCAGAACGCTTTTGAAAAGCTGCTGGAAAACATAGTTTGAATCATCCGAAAATCAGGCGGATAAAATTATCTATACGGAATCACTGATTTGGTGAAATAATATACTATGCCTTCAAAACAATGTAAAGTAAAATATAAGGACAGTTAAGTACGATACTGTCCTTATATTTTATTCTTCGATATTACTTAATACTCTATCTGCTGGACTTCCTCTCCATTGTCTTCCCATGCATCAGAGTTATCCAGAAAACCATCTGTGCTGTCACCGGAACCGTCATCGATTGGATAATCGATCTGATCGGAAGAATCATCCCCTGTCTCGTCAGACGATGTCTGATCATTGTTTCCATCATCAGAAGATCCATCTCCCGTATCTGTATTATCATTCTCCTGCCCTGTATCATCCAGAGAACTGTCCTGCGTCGTATCAGTATTGTAAGAAGAGTCATCGTAAGAAGTATCATTATAACTGTTGTCATAATCAGAATCATCATAGTTACTTTCCTGAGTGTAAATGGTAAATCCATCCTCCTCAGCCTGAGCTTCTGCCTGTGCCTGAGCCTCAGCAGCAGTTTCCGGAGCTTCCGTAAAGTTTGTAACAGCTTTTGACACTGTATTACCGGTAGGTGCCACAGCAGAAACCGCAAACATCGCGCCACAAAGCAGGATTGCAGTTCCGGCAATCTGAATTTCATCTATATGTCTCATAGTTTATATTCTCCTTGCTTATCTATGTTTGTTTCTTTCTATTTCTATGCATATCCAGATTATTTACAGCAATATTATATACCTTAAGTAGATTTTTTTGTAGAGTAAATTTTAAGTTACTGTTCATACATCACTATCCTGCGAGGTGTTTTGGCATGAATATGCCAAAATCCTGAGATATACAAGCCAAAATTGAAAAAAAACTGGATTCTGTCTGAAAAATCTGTTATTATAAGAATCGTATGAATATAATTTCAACTATAATACAGTTTATCTAATTATTTTCTTTCCTGTATGATATCAGGGTAAAAAAATCCCCATAAAATTGAAATTATAAATTTAAAAACAGAGGTGTCATTTATGAGCTGGTATAATGAGGCAATTTTCTATCACATCTATCCACTGGGTTTAACCGGTGCGCCGAAGCACAATGACTACAGTGCTCCTGTTTCCCGTCTGAACACATTACTTCCATGGATCGACCACATCAGAGAAATCGGATGTACAGCATTATACATCGGACCTTTATTCGAGAGTGTAGGACATGGCTATGAAACCACAGATTACAAAAAGCTAGATTCCCGTCTCGGAACCAACGAAGACCTTAAAAACTTCGTGGCAGCCTGTCATGAAAAAGAGATCAAAGTTATTTTCGATGGTGTATTCAATCACACAGGCCGTGATTTCTTTGCATTTAAAGATATTCAGCAAAACCGCGAACATTCCAGATATCTCAACTGGTACTGCAATGTGAACTTCGGAGGGAATACGGAATACAATGACGGCTTCTCCTACGAAAACTGGGGTGGATACAACCTTCTGGTAAAATTAAACCAAAGAAACCCGGAAGTACAGAATTACATCTGTGATGTGATCCGTTTCTGGGTATCAGAATTTGATGTAGATGGAATCCGTCTGGATGCGGCAGATGTCCTTGATTTTGATTTCATGCGTGCCCTGCGCCGTACAGCAGCAGAAGTAAAGGAAGATTTCTGGCTTATGGGCGAAGTGATCCATGGTGATTACAGCAGATGGGTAAATGGAGAAACACTCCACAGTGTAACAAACTATGCCCTGCATAAAGCACTTTACAGCGGACATAACGATCATAACTATTTCGAGATCGCACATACTGTAAAATATCTCCAGAATATGGGAAATCTTGATCTCTATAACTTTGTGGACAACCATGATGTAGAACGTATTTATACCAAGCTTTCAAATAAAGCACATTTTGCACCTGTTCATGTCTTACTCTATACACTTCCGGGTGTACCAAGTATCTATTACGGTTCTGAGTTCGGTATTGAAGGAAAGAAAGAGAAATTCTCCGATGACAGCCTCAGACCGGCTCTGGATATCAAAGACTATGCAGATGCAGTACAGAAGAATCCATGTACAGCCCTGATTGCAGCTCTTGGAAAGATACGACAGCATACACCTGCATTAAGCTACGGAAGCTACGCTGAACTTCAGCTTACCAACCGCCAGTTTGCATTTGCCCGTGACCTTGACGGAATACGTGTGATCGTTACCGTAAATAACGATGATAATGCAGCAGATATGAGCCTTCCGGCAGGAAACTGCGCAGAATATATCGGAACCCTCACAGGCCGTAAAGTACCTGTTCAGGATGGACGTATCAATGTAACAGTAGCCGCAAACAGCGGTGAAATCTGGGTTCCGGCGGGTGAAATGCCAGAATATATACCGGTAAAAACAGAAACTGCAGATATCGAAAAAGTACAGGAAGAAACAGAAGAAACAACTTCCACACAGACTGAGTCTCCTGCACAGAAAACAATAACCGCAGCAGCAAAAGCAGAAGATATTCAGCCTCAAAAAACTGCCGATACTTCAGCTACATCAGCAGAAAACAGTTTTCCGGAAAATACGGAAGCCGCTGTTGAAAAGGAAAAGACAGTAATTGTAGATCTGAATAAATCTCCGGAAGACATGACTGTAGATGAATTACAGCAGGCAATCCTTGCCAAAATGGCAGGCAATGGTCCTGTCACAGACCAGATGAAGAAAACAGTATATGATAATATCTGGCATGATTCTCTGGTAAACTGGCTCAAGAGCTTCCACTGATCAGATTATTGTCAGTATTTTTCATCTTTTCTTCCAGTAATAAAAGACGAAATTTCTTTATAACAATTTTTTTGCCGTTGACTAAATATTTTTTTGATGGTAAGATATGGATACAGGTTATTGAACAAGGGTAGCTGTTTGGAATCTTGCAATGTAAAGATTGGTTAAACAGCTGCAGACAATCAATTATACTAAATCGTACGGGAGGAATTCACTCATGAAAACACTTGAAACAAAAAAAGCACCAGCAGCAATCGGACCATATTCTCAGGCAAAAATGACAGGAAACTTCTTATTTGCATCCGGTCAGATTCCGGTAGACCCGGCTACAGGTGAAGTTGCAGGCGATAAAATCGAAACACAGGCAGAGCAGTCCTGCAAGAACGTAGGAGCAATTCTTGAAGAAGCCGGACTTACATTTGACAATGTTATCAAGACTACATGCTTCCTTGCTGATATGGCAGATTTCGCCGCATTCAACGCTGTATACGAGAAATACTTCACAAGCAAACCGGCCCGCTCCTGTGTTGCTGTAAAACAGCTTCCGAAGAACGTACTCTGCGAAGTGGAAGCTATCGCTGTAGCTGAGTAATTCAGCCAAACCACAATATAATAGATATTCCAAAACAATTTCTGAATCTGATTCAGATTGGGAAAACAGCCAGGGAAAAATCTACCTGGCTGTTTTTTGTTTTCAGGCTACCTGCGATTACTGATATTTGCTATAATAGTATAAAAGAATTCCGGCAAAATGAAAGGTAAAAGTTATGAGATCAATATCCATATATGCACTTACGAGAAATCAGAATACAGATTCTCTGTCAAAACTGGAACGTCAGTTATCCGGTCGGGAATATTTCCTCAAAATACGGGAATGGGAACTTCAGAGTATGAAAGCACTGGTACGCCAGTTAGAATCGCATATGACTAAAGTCTGTTCCCTGCGCTTTTTCTATTCCTACCAGATTCCAAAACTCGGGAAAGAATTTGATCTTCTCCAGATCAAAGACGACCAGATCATAAATATTGAACTGAAAAGCGGAGCTGTATCTGAGGAGGCAATTCGTAAACAGCTTATGCAGAACCGTTATTATCTTTCCGTTCTCGGACGCTCCATACAGTCTTATACGTATATCAGCAGTCAGAATCGCCTTGTCAGGCTTACCAGCCATGATCATATTGCAGATGCCGACTGGATAGAGCTGTGCAGATCACTGCAAAAGGAGAGCAGTGATTATCAGGGGAATATTGACGATCTGTTTCAGGCCGAATTATATCTGATTTCCCCAATCACAGAACCGGCCCGTTTCCTGAAAAAAGAATACTTTCTGACTTCCCAGCAGCGGGATATCCAGCGCCAGATCTTAAAGAAACTCCGTATCAGCCGGTTCGGATATTTCTGTTTTACCGGACTTCCAGGAACAGGAAAAACATTGCTTCTCTATGATATCGCCATGAAACTGTCCAGGCGTCAGCAGATATGCATGATTCACTGCGGCAATGCCGGAAAAGAATGGAAAATACTGCATAAACGTTTACAACGTATTGCTTTTCTTTCGGACAATCAGCTGACCGAAAATACAGAGCTGAAACATTACAGTGCAGTTCTGGTAGACGAAGCACATTTGCTTTCTTCAGAAAAACTGCAGATTCTGTTAACGCAATCGGAGGGGGAGTTTCCTGTAATATTTTCCAGCGATTCCGAAGATGCCATATGTCCTGAAGAATTAGGGGTAAATACATTAAAACTCATAGAAAACCTGCCGGAAATCCAGATGTTTCACTTAACCAACCGCATCCGTACCAATGCGGAACTTTCGTCATTTATCCAGAATATGATACACCTTACAGACAGAAAAACCTCAAAACCCTATCCGCATGTTTCTGTTGTATATGCAAATAATGAAGAGGAGGCTGCTGCCTTACTGGAAGATTATATACATCAGGGTTATGAATATGAGATTACTGCCGTGAGAGACATAAAACGTCTTGTTATCATATTGGACGAACGATATTACTATGATCAGAACAGATATCTGCGTTCAAAGTATCTCAATAAAGAAGACAGTTCTGATGTCCGTAATTTATTTCACCAGCTGAATCAGGCCAAAGAGGAACTTTCTATAATTGTCAGAGAAAATACATATGTATACGAAACATTACTAACGCTTTTACAGCCTGATACTGTCAGATAAAAACTGCAAACTATCCGACTCTCCCTTGAAATCCCCCACCATTCCGTATATAATAGGAATATTGTGGGGGATTTTCCCTGCTTAACACAATGTTGATACAATAACCTCTGAAAGGAATACTATGAGAACTCTAGCTTTAAGCGATGAAATTTTAATGAAAGTTGACAAGGCTGCCCGTTACATCGGTGGTGAAGTCAACTCTGTAATGAAAGATAAGAATGACGTAGATATCCGCTTTGCCATGTGCTTCCCGGATGTTTATGAAATCGGTATGTCCAATCTGGGCATGATGATCCTCTACAACATGTTCAATGAACGTGAGGATGTCTGGTGTGAGCGTGTCTTTTCTCCGTGGATGGATCTGGATAAAATTATGCGTGAGGAACATATTCCTCTCTTTGCCCTGGAATCCCAGGAGTCTGTAAAGGAGTTTGATTTCCTTGGTATTACCCTTGGATATGAGATGTGCTATACCAATGTGCTTCAGGTACTTGACCTGAGCCATGTTTCACTTCTGGCAAAGGATCGTAAGGAAGATGACCCTATCGTCATCGGTGGCGGTGCATGTGCATATAATCCGGAACCGATCGCAGAATTTTTTGATATGTTTTATATTGGCGAGGGTGAGACTGTCTATGATGCTTTGTTTGATGCATATAAGGCAAACAAGGCAGCAGGCGGCTCCAGAGCAGACTTCCTGTTTGCAGCTTCCCAGATTCCCGGAATTTATGTTCCCTCTTTATACAATGTAACCTACAAAGAAGACGGCACCATTGCTTCCTTTACACCTGCAAAAGAGGGCGTACCTGAGAAAGTCTGTAAACAGCTGATTACCGATGTCACTAAAGACTACCGCGCGATCAAAGCTCCTGTAGTTCCATTTATTAAAGCTACTCAGGATCGTGTTACCCTGGAGATCCAGCGTGGCTGTATCCGCGGATGCCGTTTCTGTCAGGCAGGTATGATCTACCGTCCTACCAGAGAGCGCAATGTGGAGGATTTAAAGGCAAGTGCCAGAGAAATGCTTCAGAATACAGGACATGAGGAGATTTCCTTAAGTTCTCTAAGCTCCAGTGATTATTCTGAGCTGAAGGAACTGGTAAACTTCCTGATCGAAGAATTTCATGGCAATGCTGTCAATATCTCTCTGCCATCCCTGCGTATCGATGCTTTTGCCCTGGATGTTATGAGCAAGGTACAGGATGTAAAGAAGAGCAGTCTTACTTTCGCACCGGAAGCAGGCTCCCAGCGTCTGCGTAATGTGATCAACAAAGGTCTGACAGAAGAGAATATTCTTCATGGTGCAGGTGAAGCATTTAAAGGTGGATGGAATCAGGTAAAGCTTTACTTCATGCTCGGACTTCCAACTGAAACAGAAGATGATATGAAAGGTATTGCTCATCTTGCTCAGAAAATTGCAGAAACTTATTATGAAGAAGTGCCGAAAGAAAAACGTAATGGCAAGGTTCAGGTCAATGTAAGTACCTCTTTCTTTGTACCGAAACCATTTACCCCATTCCAGTGGGCAGGTATGTACAGAGAGGAAGATTTCGTGGAGAAAGCAAAGGTCGTAAAAAGCGAGATCCGCGCACAGTTAAACCAGAGAAGTATCCGCTACAGCTGGCATGAGCCGGATGTAACGATTCTTGAAGGTTTCCTTGCAAGAGGTGACCGCCGTTGTTCAAAAGTTATCCTTAGAGCATATGAAAAAGGTGCGATCTACGATGCATGGTCAGAGAGTTTTGACTATAATATATGGAAAGAATCTTTTGCGGAAACCAACACAGATATTGATTTCTATACTCTCAGAGAACGTTCCACAGATGAGATCCTTCCATGGGATTTCATTGATGCAGGAGTGACCAAGAAGTTCCTGATCCACGAATGGGAACAGGCAAAGAAAGAAACCGTAACACCAAACTGCCGTCAGAAATGTTCCGGCTGTGGTGCTATGCGTTATGGCGGAGGTGTATGTTATGAAGGTAAGAATTAAATTCAGCAAAGAGGGTCCTGTGAAATTTGTGGGACATCTGGATACCATGCGTTATTTCCAGAAGGCTATCCGCAGAGCCAATCTTCCGGTTGCTTTTTCCGGTGGATACAGTCCGCATATGATCATGTCTTTTGCCGCACCATTAGGAGTTGGTACGGAAAGTCTGGGAGAGTACTTCGATCTGGAGCTGGCAGAGACAGTTCCTACTTCAGAGATCACAAGACGTCTGGATGCAGTGATGGTAGAAGGGGTACATGTACTCAGTACCCGTCAGGTTGAGGACGGAAAGGCGGGTAAGGCAATGTCACTGGTGGCAGCAGCCGATTATTATGTAGAATTTCGTCCGGGAAAAGAGCCTGAAATTTCCTGGAAAGATAAAATCAGTGATTTCCTGGCGCAGCCGGAGATCACAGTAATGAAAAAGACCAAACGAAGCGAAAAGGAAATTGATATTCGCCCGTTTATCTATAAGATGGAACTTCAGGGAGACAAGATCTTTATGATGCTTGCTTCCGCAAGTGCCAATTACACAAAACCGGAACTGGTAACAGATACATTCTTTTCATGGCTTGGCATAGAACTTCCGGGATTTGCTTATTCCATCAAACGTCTGGAAGTATACGCAGATAAAGGAACAGAGGAAGAACATAAATTTGTAACTCTGGAAGCACTGGGTGAAGAAGTTGAGTAAACTGATTATTACCCAAATGAATATCCGGCAGATTCCGTGCTATGTATGTGCGTATGAAGAAGACGGTAAAGTAATGGAACTGCGCTTCGAACCTGTTGGGGAGAAATCTTCTCTTGGAAATATTTATGTTGGACAGATAGAGAATATAGCTGCCAATATCGGTGCTGCATTCGTACAGATTTCTGCCGGGGAAAAATGCTACCTGCAGCTTTCCGATGCTCCAAATGCGATTTATGCTTCTGTAAAAAAAGGTGACCGCCCATTAAAGGCAGGAGATGAAATCCTTGTGCAGATCAGCCGGGAAGCAATGAAGGGAAAACTACCGGCTGTAACCACGAATCTGAATTTTACAGGCAAATATCTGGTTCTTACAACCGGCGATAAGAAATTTGGTCTGTCTTCCAAACTTTCCAATGATGACAGAAGCCGTATCAGTAAGTGGATGGAAGCAGAAGTTAACTGCCCGGATAAAGAGTTTGGTATCATCGTTCGTACAAATGCAGCAGATGCATCAAAAGAAGAAATACTGAAAGAACTGGAATACCTGAAGGGCCTGTATCATAAGGCTGCTGTAGACGGAAGATCCCGTACCTGTTTCAGCTGCGTATATAGAACAGAGCCTTTTTATATCTCTGCAGTCCGCGACGCCAACAGCCGGAACCTGGAAGAAATCATAACAGATATCCCTGAGATATCCCGACAGATTTCTGACTATCTTAACAGTAACAGCCCGGAGGAAAAAGAGAAGCTGCGGTTTTATGATGATAAACTTCTCCCTCTTTACAAACTTTATCGCCTGGAAACTGTCTTAGAAGAAATCCAGCATGAGAAAGTCTGGCTGAACAGTGGTGGATTTCTGGTAATCCAGCAGACAGAAGCCTTCGTATCCATTGATGTAAACAGCGGAAAGTTTACAGGCAAAAAGAAAATGCAGGAAACTTACCGAAAAATCAATTTGGAGGCAGCAAAGGAAATTGCCAGACAGTTACGTCTCAGAAACCTGTCCGGAATTATTCTGATTGATTTTATTAATATGGAAAATCAGGATCATCAGGACGAACTGTTCCATGTCCTGCAGAAATATCTGCGCAAAGATCCGGTAAAGGCAAAAGCAGTGGACATCACTCCACTGCATATCCTGGAACTTACCAGAAAGAAAGTGCGAAAACCTGTGATTGAGGAAATCAGAGAATTATAGTTTGCTATAAAATAATTATGTAAATCAAACAAGCATCTGCAATTCTCATCGATATTTTTCCGTAACTAAATAACTGCTCTGCAGTTTGTATTTTATCACAGATCCTGACGGATACCGGATTGAAATTGTACCTGTAAAATAAAAGAAAAAAATTCAAAGAAATTGAAAAAAACTTATTGACAAATCGAATTTTGTCCGCTATTATAAATGAGATGCCGCACAGAGAGGTACAAGCACCGAAAGGTCACCATATCTGGCGAGTAAAGATTATAGGAGGTGCCACAGATGTACGCAATTATTGCAACAGGTGGTAAACAGTACA
>OLRX01002499.1_pt1 | contig 11614 bp, 10 predicted proteins | sample 1672991 | NCBI WGS metagenome assembly OLRX01 (sample SAMEA3136744, study PRJEB25190) | human gut metagenome | biome: human gut; feature: human-associated habitat; material: faeces | place: Austria | collected 2013
TTCTTACGGTCATATCATCCTGTGCAAGCTTCTTATTGCAAAGATTCCATACTTCTTCTGCTGTCTTCGCATTTAATGCGCCATGATATCCAAAATAGCGCTGAAGCTCCAGATGACTCCAGTGATACAGCGGGTTTCCGATCGCGCGCTCCAGTGTCTCTGCCCATTTCTGGAATTTCTCCCGATCGGACGCATCTCCGGTAATATAGCGCTCTTCGATTCCATTCGAACGCATCTGACGCCATTTGTAATGGTCACCTCCCAGCCATACCTGGGTAATATTTTCAAACTGTCTGTCCTCTGCGATTTCCTGCGGACTGATATGACAATGGTAATCTAAAACCGGCATCTTCGCTGCATAATCATGATACAGCATCTTAGCAGTTTCCGTCTCCAGAAGGAAATCCTGATCCATAAATGCTTTCATACTGCTTCCTCCTACACGTATTTTTTGAGTGTTTCGCGAACAGCTCCCGGTGCTTTTGTCATTTCTTTCAAGTATCCACATACAAGTTCTGCAAGTCCTGCTTCATATAAATCCACACCGAAAATCTGTTTCATCTTCAACACTTCTGATACTGCGCTCTCTACGTCCTGTCCTTCTTCCAACTTCAGGTCTGCAACATATGGGCAGACAGTTGTAAGCAGCGGATCCGGACTTAAATCAAATGCTTTTCCGCTGTCATCTACGCCCATCAGATAACGCAGCCATCCCGCAAATACAAGCGGAATCAGCTTCAGGTCTTTGACATCCAGTTCGTCGGATGCTGCATATGCTTTGATCGTCTCTCCAAAACGGATTGCCAGTTTCTGAGAAGTATCTGTTGCAATACGCTGCGGAGTATCCGGCATAAATGGATTCGGAACACGAACCTGAAGAACTGTATCAATAAACTCTTTCGGATCCAGTACTCCCGGATTGACTACAACCGGAAGACCTTCTTTGTATCCGATTGTCTCCACTAATTTTTTGAGTTCCTCATCTTTCATTTCGTCCGAGATTTTTTCATATCCAAGCAGACATCCGAATACTGCCAGCGCTGTATGCAGAGGATTTAAGCAGGTGCAGACTTTCATCTTCTCCACTTTGTCTACTGTCTCACGCTCTGTAAACATCAGGCCGCCTTTTTCCAGTTCTGGTCTTCCGTTCGGAAATGCATCTTCGATGACAAGATATTCGCACTCTTCTGCATTTACAAATGGCGCCACATACGTATTCTTGGATGTGATCACCGGATCTAGCTCTTCAATTCCATCCTTTTTCAGAAGTTCTTCTACTGAAGCATCCGGACGTGGTGTAATCTTGTCGATCATGGTCCATGGGAATGTCACTTTTTCTTTGCAGTTTACATATGCTCTGAATCCGGCATCTGTAAGTTTGTTCTCTTCCCATTTTTCTGCAAACGTATGGATCGCCGCATACAGCTTGTCTCCATTATGAGAACAATTGTCCATGCTGACCATTGCCACCGGCTTTTCTCCTGCCTGATATCTCGCATAAAGGAGCGCTGCCACTTTTCCGATGTAACTCTTCGGAGCTTCCGGTCCGCTTACAAAGTCTGCCTCTACATCCGGAAGCAGTTCCCCTTTTCCGTTTACAAGGCTGTATCCCTTTTCTGTAATCGTAAATGTCACCATCTGCAGGGAGTCTTTGGCAAAGATCTCCTTCAGACGTGCAAAATCAGATGCATTTTCTGTGTTGACAGTCAAAGACTCTACCACACTTCCGACTACTGTTTTCTCAATGTTTCCATCTGCTTTGAGTGTCACAAGAATTGTGTAATCATCATGAGGATGGTTCATTTTTTCCACGATCTCATAGTCAAATCCCTCTGCAACGATCAGACCGCGATCCAGAATGCCGTCATTCAACAGGTTCTGTACCACATTTGCCTGAAATGCACGGAAAATATTTCCCGCACCGAAATGGATCCAGAACGGATTTTCTTTTGTCGCTTCTGTCACTTTCTCTCTGTCAAATTTTGGAAGGGCGTATCCCGCCTCTTCCCATTTTGCTCTGTCTTTCAGTCCTTCTGCACTTAATCTCATGATTATCTGGCTCCTTTCTCGATTGCTTCCCACAGGCCGTTTAAGTAAGTTGCCCCCAGTGCACGGTCATAAAGTCCGTATCCCGGCATTGCCACTTCATCCCAGATCATACGTCCGTGATCCGGGCGGATCGGTCCGTCAAATCCGATTTCGTAAAGAGCCTTCATGATCTCATACATATCAAATGTTCCGTCAGAAGACAGGTGTGCTGCCTCTTCAAAGTCTGTCGGAGAGTTGAATTTCAGGTTACGCACGTGTGCAAAATGGATTCTTCCTTTCAGGGAACGAATCATATCCGGAAGATCGTTCTCCAGATTTGTTCCGTAAGAACCAGAACAGAATGTCACACCATTGTGCGGGTTGTCTACCATTTCCATCATACGGAGAATGTTCTTCTTGTTGATGATGATACGAGGCAGTCCGAATACGCTCCATGCCGGATCATCCGGATGAATTGCCATGTTAATGTCATATTTGTCACAAACCGGCATAATTCTCTCCAGGAAATATTTCAGGTTTTCAAACAGTTTCTCATCATCGATCTCTTTGTACATCTCAAACAGTTCTTTGACATGCTCCATTCTTTCCGGCTCCCATCCCGGCATCACCGTTCCGTTCATATCACCTGCGATAGAATCAAACATTTTTTCCGGATCCAGTGCATCTACTGCTTCCTGTGTATAAGCAAGTACTGTCGATCCATCCGGACGCATTCTTGCCAGCTCTGTTCTTGTCCAGTCAAATACAGGCATGAAATTGTAGCACACCAGGTGAATGTCTTCTTTTCCCAGGTTTTCCAGTGTCTCGATGTAGTTATCGATATACTGATCTCTCTCAGGTGCGCCTGTTTTGATTGCATCGTGCACATTTACACTTTCAATTCCCGCTACATGAAGCCCTGCTGCCTCTACTTCTTCTTTCATTGCACGAATACGTTCGCGGCTCCACACTTCTCCCGGTGCTGTATCATACAGTGTTGTGATCACTCCTGTTACTCCCGGAATCTGGCGAATCTGCTTCAGAGTCACTGTGTCAAATTTAGCTCCATACCATCTGAGTGTCATTTCCATAGTTATCATACCTTCCTTTTCTGAAATCGTGTTGTTACATTCATTATAAAAAATACTGTCTAAAATACCATTGACTTAGTTGTTGTATACATTGCAAATCTTGTTGTTTCATGCTACTCTAAAAAAAGAAATTCATGTGCTGCAAAAATCAGCACATACTTTTAAAGGAGTTTTTATGAAAAAAAATCTGCAGACAGCATTTATTACAAGACAGCATATGCTGTCACGAGATTTCGAACTTTACTATTATAATGACCACAATCTGTCCAAAGTAGACCTGCATTCCCACAATTATTATGAATTTTATTTTTTTATGGAAGGTGATGTCAGCATTCAGATCGGAACCGAAGTTTACCCGATCCATTTCGGAGATATCATGCTGGTCCCACCACATATCCCACATCGCCCGATCATTCACAGCACGGCCTCTCCCTACCGGCGTTTTGTGTTCTGGATCAGTCAGGAATACTGCAACCATCTGCTGCAGATTTCCAAAGATTACGCTTATTTAATGCAGCATGTGCAGGTCAGTCAGAATTACTTTTTTCCAACAGACAGGATCACATTCAATGCTATCCAGTCAAAGCTGCTGCGTCTGATCGAAGAAGTGCGTTCTGACCGTTTTGGACGGGATGCCCAGATTCCGCTTTACGTCAATGATCTGCTTTTATATCTGAACCGTCTCGTCTACGAACGGCTTCATCCACAAAAAAGCCGGACCGAGGAATCCCTGTATCAGAATGTTGCTGCATACATTGAGGAACATCTTGACGAAGATCTCTCCCTTGAAAAGCTTGCCGGAGAATTTTTTGTCAGCAAATACCACATTGCCCATGTATTCAAGGATAATCTGGGATTGTCGATTCACCAGTACATTACAAAAAAACGGCTTGCCCTTTGCAGGGAAGCCATTCTCGGACAAATGAGTATCACCGAAGCCTATCAGACCTTCGGCTTCGGTGACTACTCCAGTTTTTACCGGGCATTCAAAAAAGAATACGGGATTTCTCCCAAAGATTTCCGAGACATGCAAAAAGATCTGCTCGTGTGATCAGTCTAAATGGAAGACTTCATGGAGATCTGTACACACCGGGCTGTTGTCCGGGTTCGTCTCCATGATATCAGCCATAAAATCCCACCATTTGCGATTGATTGCTGTATCTGCGCTCTCGTCCCATTTTTTCAAATCCTCAACTTCAATATATCCATACAGAACATTGGTTTCACGATCCAGAAAAATCGTATAATTGCGTCCGCCGTACTCGTGGATCATCTCTTTCATTTCCGGCCAGAGTTCATTATGACGTTTTTCATACTCCTCTGCCATATCCGGATATAACTTCATCTTAAATCCTTTTCTTACCATGCTGTGCTCCTCCTGTATTCATATGATTGTGTTTACTATAGCACAATTATATTTGAAAAAGTTGAGTAAAATTGCGGTTTTTATGGGATTTCGGATGGTTCTTGCGGTGTTGTATTACATCAATTCCGAAATTCATCCCATACAGAATCCAAAGCCTCTATTACCTTCTGATACTGCCTGTATTTTTGCTCATAAATCTCCGCATACTCACTTCTTGGATATACCGTTTTCTTTATTCGTACTGTTCTTTTGATCGCCTCTCCATAATCTTGGTATACTCCAGCCGCAATTCCAGCTGTAATTGCAGCCCCCATCGCCCCCAGTTCTTTATCTTCCATTACTTCTACCGGTATTTGCAAAACATCTGCAAAAATCTGCACCCACACATCAGAATTGGCTGCTCCTCCTGAAAGCTGTACTGCTTTCGGTTTTTCTCTATTTAACAACAGTTTTCTAACATGTGTATAATGAGAAAAGACAACGCCTTCATATACCGCACGAAGCATATGCTCTTTCCCATGATATGCAGTCAGTCCTACAAATGATCCCTTTGCCAGCGGTGCCACATTCGATCCATTTAAAAAGGGCAGAAAAATCAATTGATTATTTTCCGGTTCAATCTGTTCCACCCATTTATTTGTAATATCATAAATTGATCTTCCCGACTGCTGCGCATCTGTTTTTTCATAAGACATTAAATTCCGAATAAACCACTCCATATTTCCTGCAGAGGTAGGACTGCTTTCTTCCACCAGGTAATACCCCGGAATACAGAACATAGAATTTAAGCTGACTGTTCCATTGATAATCGGATGTTTGCAGATAAATTCATTGATACTCCACGTTCCCGCAATCATACATAACTTTTCTTCCCGATCCAGTCCGGATGCAATTCCACACGCATTCACATCAAACATCCCTGCTGCAACAGGCGTTCCTTCTATAAGTCCTGTAAGATCAGCTGCCTCCTTGGTGATGTATCCGCAAATATCAGCAGACTCTTTCAATGGAGGAAACTTGTCATAAAGCGTGCCGATTCCAAAACACTCTAACAACTCTTTATCATAGCTTTTTGTATTCAAATTAATCAGATTGCCTCCTGAAAAATCTGTATACTCTGCACAGGCCTCTTGTGTTAATCGGAATCGAATATAATCTTTTACTGAAAAAATATACTGCACTTTGGAAAGTATTTCCGGCTTCTCCTGCTGAAACCACGCCAAAATACTGACCGGCTGACAGACAAGAATGTCCTGAAAAGTTTTCTCATAAACTTTTTCTTTTGTTCCATCCTTTTCCCATTTCTTTACAAACTTCCATGCTCTTGTATCTGTAGATAAAATACCATTGTATACAGGCTTTCCTGCTTTATCTACCATATAAAGACCTTTTCCGTGCCCGGAAAAAGAAACACCTGCAATTTTATCTGCGGACACTTTGCTTCTTATTACTACCTCTCTGATAACCTGCACATTAGCCTGCCAAAGTGTTTCCATATCTCTTTCTGTATATCCGGACTTTGGAGTAATTACAGGCACAAAGATGCTGGCTACCGCTATCTGATTTCCATTTTCATCAAACAACGCAGCCTTGGAAAATGTTCCACCATTATCAATCCCCATAAAATATCTCATCTTATCCCCTCCGTTCATTTTGAATATCTGGCAGGAACAGGGATTGTACACATGCACAATCCCTGTTCCTCTCCTGTTTTTAATCCACTATAACTGCTTAATCCATTCTGCCATATTGGACTTATCAAATACAAACGGATCTCCTGCCAGAACTGCTGTTCCATCTCCGCTCCTATATGCTTCATATGTAGTGGCTTCATAATCTCTAAAAGCATCCATTTCAAAAGAGGAACCTTCTGTCCCGTCAAATGTCCCCTCTACTGCTGCATATGTGGCTGCACCTGATACAGCACCCAAATGAATCACATCCCAGAGCATCATATAAGGACACACATAATCAAACGCATCTTCATCCGCTGATTTTGGCATAAAAGACTGCATTTCTGATGGAATTCCAAGACCTGTCAGCTTAATTTCACTGTTGGAAGATTTCAGAGCCTGTCCTGCCGCTGCAATACCGACTGTTGTTGGTGAAATAATGCAGTCTACAGAATTTTCCGCAATAAATGCCTGTGCCTGTGTCGTAGATTCTGTCAAATCGTCATTTCCATATTTTTTATCCAGCTCCTTACTTACTTTTCCTGCATAAAAATCTTTGGATAATTCATCTTCCATTGCTGCAATCCATGAATTTTGTACCGGTGTATCAATTGAAGCAGACAATACACCTAATTTAATCTCATCGCCCTTATAGCTCTTAAGTTCACTTTGTACAGTCTCTTCCATTTTTCCATCTCCCGGATAGTCAACTCCCAAAGTGATCAATACTGCTGCCTGTACCAGATACGACCCGATATCTGCTGTTTCTGCCTGATTCACATGGCATACTCGATAATCCGGGCTTGCTTCTGAGTCCACGGATACAATCGGTATTCCGGCCTCTTTTGCTTTCTTAAACACTTCGTCATACCCGGCGTCCCCATTTGTGGAAATCGTAATAGAAGCAACCTTTTGTGTAATCAATTCATCCAACATCTGTACCTGTGCAGCAACTGTTGTTTCTGCCGGACTCTTATAAACTGTCTTCTGCCCCTTACCTGACAGATATTCTTCAAATCCTTCATACATTAGATCTCCAAATGAATTTCCTGTAGATTTGAACATAAATACATGTGCACCTTCCAGTGATTCTTTTCCTGATCCTCCGGTATTTTCTGCTGCCTGATTTTTCCCGCTTTCCGGATCTGTTTTTGATGTTGTGGTACTGCACCCTGCCAGTGATGCAAGCATCATTGCGCTTAACCCCAATGCTGTCAGTCGTTTCCAATTCTTCATATGTTCTTCCTCCTTCTTTATGTATAAGCACTTCTCCTATGCTTATATTCTGTCTATTTTGCTGCAAATCGTGCCTTTGCCCGCTTTTCATCTTCCTGTTGCTCTTTGATCCATATATCCGTTTGCTCTTTGCATTTCTTTTGCAGATTCGTAATATTCTTCTCGATTTTTTCCATTTTCGCTGCTTTCTCTGCCTGCTCCAGAGAAGTATCTTGTTTCAGACTTTCCAAATTTCGTTTCAATACTTTGATTTCTTCTGCAGTTCGGATATTCAATGCCTCTACATTCTTATTTCCTTTATAAATAAATTTTAATTTTAAACTTGCAAGCAACTCCCGATTCAAGCTCGGAATCAATACCGCAATAATCAAAATCAAACCTGTTACAATTTTCCTTGTATTGGCATCTACATCCAAAAGCCCAAGCGTATATGTCAAAAATGCCATAATCAATGTCGCAATCACAGGTCCGTATACTTTTCCTTTTCCACCATTGGTAGAAACTCCACCAAGCACACAGATCGCAATTGCCGTCATCTCATATCCCGTTCCCATAGTGGAAGAAACACTGCCGCCCATACGCCCTACAAAGAAAATGGATGCAATTCCGCACATGACTCCCATCAAAATAAAGACTGTCATTTTTGTTTTCTTTACATCAATTCCGGAATACTGTGCACATGTGGGATTATTTCCGATAATATACAATTTCCTTCCGAATTTTGATTTATGAAGAACAAATACAAATACTGATGCCATTGCGAAAAACAATAACAGTGCAATTGGAATTCCCAGAATATTTGTCCACGCCACAGACGTGTAAAAGCTTGGAAACTCTTTCAATACATTTACATCCAGAATGATTTTTACAATTCCCCGGAACAACATAGACGACGCTATCGTTACAATTACTGCCGGCATTCCTACATATGCTATCAGAAATCCATTGAATGCTCCGCACAATGCACCTGCTGCAATCCCTGCAATCACTCCTGCAAATGCCGGAAGCCCTGCCGAACAACACAGTCCTGTAGCCATCGAAGAAAAAATCATGATTGACGCTACCGATACATCAATGTCTCCTAACATCAGGATAAAGATCATCCCAAGTACCAGTGGGCATACATCCATACCTGACTGAATGATCGACTGTATTGTGCCCTGAGAAAAGTACAGATTCGTTCTGCTAATCATTAAGACCAGATTGATCAGAATCAAAATATATACCAGTACCATTTCCCAGCTTACTAAAAATCTGGATATTTTAAATCCCTGTTTTACTGACAAATCCCTGACAGGGGCTGCTTTCTTTGTATTTTTTTCACTCATCAGATTAATGCCCCCCTTTCTTTCAGTGCTCTTTTCTTGGCAGAATGCTCTGTAAAGATATTTAAAGCTACTGCTGCAATAATAATCGCACCCTGAATTGCATCCGACCATACACTCAGTCCCGGCAACAAACTAATGAAATATGTGATTACTGACATCATCAAAAATCCAATGATCACACCATCAACCTTTCCTTTTCCTCCAGTAATACTGACACCACCGAGGATACAAATTGCAATTGCCGTCATCTCATAAGAATCTCCAATCATGTAACTGCACGTCGCATAATTTGCTGTATACAGCATACCTGATAATCCGGCAAACATCCCACAAATCGTCATTGCCAGAAATATCACTCTCTGCTCTTTAATTCCTGCAATCTGCGCAGACTCTCGATTCGTTCCGATCGCATAAATTCTTCTCCCCCTTGATGTATACCCCAAAAACAAAACTGCAAGAATAAAGGCAAGCACCAAAATCCACAAAATCTCGGAACTCCTGCAATTTTTTTAATCGCAAACGCCTGATATCCTTCTGTAAACTGATGTGGAAACCACCATTCTCCATCACTCAAAAGGAACGAAAGACCCCTGAAAATATACATCGTTCCCAGTGTTGCGATCATTGGCACCATTTTCAGATATCCAACCAAAATTCCATTGATTGCTCCGCACAATGCACCGACAAGCATTGCGACAACTACCCATACAACTGCTGGAATCTCCGGATTTTCAGCCATAAATCTGCAGCACACGACTCCGGCAAGAGACAAACTTGCTCCAATGGAAATATCAATTCCGGCTGTAATGATCACGACCATTTCCCCCAATGCCAGAAGTCCAAACACTGCATTATTCTGCAGCATACTGAGAATGGAATTCAAAGAATACATAGACGGTGTCACGATAGCTGCTATGATTAATAATACAGCTAAGCCAAGGAGCAGACCAAAATTTCTGTTTTCTGTAATTCTGGAAATGATTGTTTTATTCCGTTTTCCCTGCATTATCCTTCCCTCCTGTCGCTTTCATGCTTCAACGATGCCTCTAGGATCATCTCCTGAGTCGTTCCTTGTGTATCAAACTGTCCAACTACTCTTCCACTTCTCATCACTACGATCCGGTCTGCCATTCCCAATACTTCCGGCATTTCCGAAGATACCATAATGATCGCATAACCATTTGCTGTCAGTTCATTCATAATCTCATAAATGGAATATTTTGCACCTACGTCAATTCCTTTCGTCGGTTCATCCAAAATCAGCACCTTCAGATCACAGTTTAAAAGCTTGGCAAACACAACCTTTTGCTGATTCCCTCCAGATAAAGAGGATGGAGGTGCACTGATATCTTTTGCTTTCAACTGAATCTTCTGACATAATTCAATCGCTTTTTGTTCTTCTGCATTTACATCCAATTTCCCAGCTTTTATGAACGAGTTCATATTTGCTGATGATACATTCTGGTAGATTGGCAGTTCATTGATCAGTCCCTGTGTCTGCCTGTCTTCCGGCAAAAGTCCAATTCCCAATTGTAAAGCATCTATTGGATTTTTGATCGAAACTTGTTTTCCTTCCAGCTCAATGGTTCCACTATCCGGAGTCATAATTCCGAAGATACTCTGGCATACCTCTGTACGCCCAGCCCCCACCAAACCTGTAAGACCTAAAATCTCACCTTTTTTTACATCAAACGAAACCTGTTTAAAATATCCTTCCTTCGAAATATTGTTAATACGAAGAACTGTGTCTCCTATTCGGGCTTTCTTAGAAGGGTACATCTGCGTCAGCTCTCTTCCCACCATTGCTCCGATGAGTTTTTGATTCGAAATTTTATCTACATCCCAACATCCGATATATTTGGAATCCCGAAATACCGTTACCCTAGTTGCCAACCTGTACATATCCTCAAATTTGTGTGTAATAAAAATAATTGAAACGCCTTCATCTCTAAGATGCTCTGTGATTTGATATAACTCTTCGCATTCTCGTTTTGAAAGAGAAGCTGTAGGTTCATCCATGATCAGAATTCGTGCATCTCTGGACAATGCCTTCGCAATTTCCACAAGCTGTTGTTGTGCCACTGATAACATACTCATAGGTTTCGATACATCAATGTTTTTACTCAGCGGTTCGATTAACTCTTTTGCTCTTTTGGTCATCAATTTCCAGTTATAAATCCCCAGTTTTGTTTTAATCTCCTGTCCCATGAAAATGTTTTCCGTAACAGAAAGATCCGGAAATGCCGTAACGTGCTGATAAATTGCTGCGATTCCAAGTTTGGCGGAATCTTCTGTAGATCGAAGTGTTATTTTCTCCCCTTCCAGAAGCATCAGACCACTGTCGGGTTGATGAACCCCTGTTATCACTTTAATAAAAGTTGACTTTCCTGCGCCATTTTCTCCCATGAGTGCATGTATTTCTCCCCGTTTTAACTGAAACTGTACACCGTCTAAAGCTGTCACTCCACCAAATGTTTTTACTACATCTTTCAGTTCCAGAATAAATTCGCTCATCGACCTTTTCTCCTTTCCCATCTTGTAATATTTTTTTCGTGTCCTCCTTGTCCATGCCACAATCATATCTTTTTTTCCTGTTTAAGCAATATCAAAAAAAGTTTTTTTAGTATACTTTTTCGTCTTTTTCATATATTTGCCATTTTTTTACTCTTATGATAGAATATTTTTAGCATTTTTTCGATTATTTCCATTTTTTAATATACTTTAAGGAGAATTTATGATACTTCCAAAAAGAATCTTTCCCGAAACATTCAACAAGAAAGAGTTTTCGTCTACTCCATTTGCAGAATCCCTTCCGTTTCATATTAAAGAGTGCGGATATATCAGAGAACGAAAACTGATCTTTGGTAAAAAAAATAACTTCAACGACTATCT
>OLRX01002505.1_pt1 | contig 11597 bp, 8 predicted proteins | sample 1672991 | NCBI WGS metagenome assembly OLRX01 (sample SAMEA3136744, study PRJEB25190) | human gut metagenome | biome: human gut; feature: human-associated habitat; material: faeces | place: Austria | collected 2013
TATCCATGGCGGCCATGGCAAACAGCAGTCCCCTGTCATCCCAGTCCGTCCGCACCACCTTGTCATTTTTAAGGCTGAGAAGGAACATGGGGAGCAGCGGAAGCAGATATCTTCCCTGTACACCGTTTATGACATTGGAGCTCACCGGCGTCCAGGCCAGCAGCATGGAGAACATCAGCGCTCCCAGGCATACCAGGCAGAGAAACCATATCCACAGACGGCCCTTCCATTGGATAAAAATGCTCTCTCCTGGTTTTCTGAGCGCCAGCATCACCAATATGGCTGTCAGACCCAGTATAACCGCATAGGGGGTGTTGAGCACTGCATCCATATTCCCCAGCGCTCCTCCAATCATACCGGAGTAGAGCTGTTCCCCCTGCCAGGCCAGGGTATTGTAACACATCTTAAGCACCAGCAAGGGACTGTGAAGCAGCTGTCCGAAGGTGTAGCCTGTTTCCCCGGCCCAGGCTACATATCCCTGGTCAGCCTGGGTGTACAGCGACACCGTCCTGTGGTTTACCACTGCCATGGCCGCGGCAAATGCTCCCAGTACGGATGCAGCCGACAGGCTCCATTTTCCCCAGCCTCCGAACTTCCTCACCGGTATCAGGAGACAGAAACCGGCTATGACACCGTATACCATCTTGCAGGGCCCCATGACAGCCATCACAAGGGCCAGTACAGCCACATCCCTAACCTCCACGCGCTCAGCTTTATAGGCCAAATCAAGGCATACCGCTGAAAAGTATCCGCTGAGGGCTATAATCATCACATCATAAGAAAAGGAGGCCGCCAGATGGAGGGTCATGGGAAGCAGGGCCGCTCCTGCTGCCACCTCCTTGCCAAAGGGCATCCTTCGTATGGTGAGACATCCCATGGCAGTAAAAAACATAAGGTTGAACAGGCGTCCCATAAATAACAGGCCCAGACCGCCCAGTCCCAGCATCCTTGCCAGGGCAATGCCCATGGCCTGGGGAACATAGGCCAGGGGCGTGGTCCGTACCGGCATCTGGTATGACATGACTGTGCCCTCCTCACCAGTGCCGCCAAGGCCCCGCTCCTTTATGGTCCTGTATGTGCCCTCCTCCAGCTTCTGTCCCAGTACAACCGCTGTTTTTCCGCCCTTTTCCACAGCTTCATAATCCATAACTCCCGTCAGGTCCTCGATGAATACATCCTGGGACCTTATATATACCCGCTCGTCCTCCGCCCGGGCCGTCCTGCCCATCAGGCGGCTTGAAAGCTGGTAGGCGCTGATATAATGGCTCACCTCGTCCGGGGCTGACAGGGGAGGAAGGACCACCATATACATCAGGCCGATTCCCATGGCTGCTGCGGGAAATATCCGCGCCAGGCCATAATCCCGCCTTACCAGGAATAAATATCCCACTGCCGCCAGTACCAGCACCGCAAAAACCATCAGCCCGCCGTACCATCCGTAGAGGAAGCGGTCCCCGGTTTCAAGGACACCGGCCCTGACATCCGTCATATGCCACAGTCCAAGGGCAAGAACGCCGAAAGAGCCGCCCAGCCAGATACCAGAAGAATGACCGCCCAGTATCCTCCCCGGCGCGGCATCATGCCTGATTCCCGGTCTGCCGCTCTCCTGTTTCCTCCCCGCTTTCTTACCTGCCATCTGTTTCCTCCCCGCCAGCTTTCTTTGTACCCGTGACCTCCCTGCCGTCCTCTCCGGCTGATTCCGCTTTTTCCAGGAACCGCTGTATCTTAAGCTCCAGCTCCTCCCTGTCCTTCTGGTCCAGTGCGATGCGCTGCACCAGTTCCTCATAGCTGTAAATGGGAATTCCCATCTGAAGCTGTCCGCGGTCATAGGCGGGCAGGGTGGAGAGGTAGACATCAAAGACAAGCTCGGGAACATCGCTATCGGGAGCAAAAACCGCCAGCTTTCCATTATGCTCACGTAGATAATATTGCACTGCGTTGACAGGTATCCCTTCGATTGCTTCGGCGGCAGGGGAGCTGACAGAGTCGGAAGCGGATTCACCGGGAACAGGCTCCGGCACAGCGGTCGAGGGAGCGGACAGGTCGGAAACGGTCAGCACAAAGGAGGTGATGATGCATACCGAAGCCAAAGCCGCACAGGTCATCAGTATATTTTTCTTCAAAACAGCTCACCCTTTCTATTGATGATGCCAGCAGGCGTCTGATGGAGATTGTGCCCCGCAGAGGGACGATTATACAGTTTAAAATCGAAAAAGAAAATCTGTACAAAAATGGAAGGTGAAAAAAATACAGTTTAGGTAATTTCCTAATTTTTGCAAAGTTTTAAGATTTTTCACTTTTAATATGATATAATAAAGGTCGTATACATAAAAACACATTTGTCAATGGCACAAAAAATGCCGCAGAATACCCTTGCTGCATATCCTTTGCAGTGTGACAACAAGTAAGGAGGAGGATTTATTTGGCAGCAGCGAAACGTCGTGGACCGGTCAGAAAATTTTTTGGTACCCTGGGCCGCGCTTTTGCCATTTTGATTTTTATCGGGATCATCACCGGCTCGATTGTGGTATCGGTCATGGCGCTGTATATCTTCGATTCTTTGGAGGGCGCACCGGTGGTCGATCTTTCCAACGTGGAGGTCAACCTCAACAACACCTCCTATATCTATGTGACCGACCCGGAAACTCAGGAGGAAACCATCGTCAAGGAGCTGTACTCAGGACAAAACCGCGAGTGGGTCGGCTATGACCAGATACCGGAGATGCTGGTCAATGTTACCATCGCAGCAGAGGACAAACGTTTTCTGGAGCATCACGGCGTGGACTGGCTGCGAACCATCCGTTCCACCCTTGGATACTTTGGAGGTTCCTCCCGTGTACAGGGCGGCTCCACCATCACCCAGCAGGTCATCAAGAACCTGACCGGCAATGACGAGGTCACCCCGGAGCGAAAGGTGCAGGAAATCTTCACCGCCCTCAAACTGGAGAAAAACTTCAGTAAAGAGCAGATTATGGAAACCTACCTGAACATCGCCTTCTTCTCCAATCAATGCTATGGCATCCAGAGCGCATCCAAGCTGTATTTCAACAAGGACATCAGCGAACTGAACGTGGCAGAGGCAGCAACCCTGATTGCCATTACCAATGCGCCCACCAAGTACAACCCGCTGCGCATGAACGCCAACGAGGACTACGGCTGGGGAACCGGCATGGAAGAAAACAAAGAGCGCCGCGACTACATCCTGGAAGAGATGTACAAGTTGCAGATGCTGACCCAGAGCGAATACCAGAAGTGGTTGGACTATGATGTGCAACTGGCTCCAAGAAAGGATGTGGAATCCACCTCGGACGGTTTGACCGCCCTGACCGATTGGCACACCGACCAGGTTATTGAGGATGTCGTCACCGATTTGCAGCAGGAGTACAACTATACCCGCGCTTATGCGACCAAAATGGTATACAGCGGCGGCTGCCGGATCTACTCCACGATGGACCCGGATGTGCAGAAGTCGCTGGAGGAATCCTATGCAAATCCTGCCACCTTCCCTGATTTGGCAAATGCAGAATATCCGCAGACGGCAGCCATCGTCATCGCACCGGACGGCAGCGTCAAGGGCATGATTGGCGGCAACGAAAAGACCTCCAACCGTCTGTTCAACCGCGCTACCCAGTCGCAGAGGCACCCGGGTTCCACCATGAAACCGATCTCGGCTTATCTAAACGCCTTTGAGAGGGATTTGATTACCTGGTCGACCACCTTTATTGATGAGCCGCTGACCCTGACCGAGAACGGAAAGACCTTCCAGTGGCCGCAGAACTACACTAATACCTACCCCAAAGCGCCGATGACCGTTCAGTATGCAGTGCAGCAGTCGATCAACACTGTGCCGGCGCAGATTGTCAATATTCTGACCCCTCAGGTGTGCTACGATACTCTGAAAAACAAATTCCAGGTCAGCACTCTGCACGAGCTGGATGCGACCAGCCTTTCTTCGATGGCGCTCGGCGGCATGACCACCGGTATGACCCTGGAGGAGCTGACCGGTTGCTATCAGATTTTTGTCACCGGCGGTAAGTATGTAAAGCCGTATACTTATACACATGTTACCGATACCGAGGGCAACATCATTCTGAAGAAGGATACCACACAGGTTCGAGTGGTGTCGGAAGAGACAGCGACCGTACTGAATCGTCTGCTGCAAACGGTTGTCACACAGGGTACCGGTGCGCGTGCCAACATGAAAAATGAAACCGGCATCACCACCGCAGGCAAAACCGGTTCTTCCACTGGTGTCAAATATGTCAACGGTGTCCAGGTAGATATTGATAACCCGGACCTCTGGTTCATCGGTTTCACCCCGTATTATATCGGTGGTGTGTGGATGGGCTATGATATTCAGGAGGAAATCAGCTACTACACCTACCCGACCCCGATTCTCTGGAAAAATCTGATGCTGCCGATTCATCAGAATCTGGAAGCCAAGGATTTTGAGTATTCAGAAAATGTACAGGCAATGCAGTACTGCACCGAATCGGGCGACCTTGCTACCGAAAATTGCCCGAGCACAGCAACCGGATGGTACAAGGAAACCTACATTCCGTCCACCTGCATTCTGCACCGCGGCGGTTCTACTACCGACACCGAGCTTGAGGACGAAAATGATGAGAATAAGGGTGGTTCCTCTTCGAATCATTCGAATAGCTCTGGTGGCTCAAAGCGTCCGTCTTTGAATAGGAACGACAAGACCAACAAAAAAGACGATGACGACGAAGACAGTTTCTGGAACAGCGTCAGTGGTTTGTTTGGCAGTAAACGACAGTAATAAAGGACAGAAGCTTGTCCTGCAAAAGAAAAAAGTCTTCCCACAGGAAGGCTTTTTTCTTTCGGCTTTTTCATCAGAATGATGGTAAAACGTCAAATAAAATGATATGATAATAAGAAAGGAGAAGGAAAACAGACAGAATGTGATAGAATCAGCAAAGATTCAGCAATCTTTTTGAAAGTCCTCTTTTTGTTCATTCCATCGTCACAAATACATGATAGGATAAATTTTGTGGGTTTATCCTTGATAAACTACTTTTTTGGGAAACAGTATATCATGCTGAGAAAAAATGCAGCAAGATGACTAGGGAGGATGTGAAATATGTACCGACTTTTAGTGGTAGATGATGAAGAAAAGATAAGAGTCCTAGTTCGGAAATATGCAGAGTACGAAGGATACGAGGTAGAGGAAGCTGCCGACGGAATGTCGGCCATCGAGCTGTGTCGTCAGGAAAAGTTTGATTTGATTATCCTGGACGTGATGATGCCGGAGTTGGATGGTTTTTCCGCGTGCAGAGAGATTAGAAAGTTTTCTCAGGTTCCGGTGCTGATGCTTTCAGCGCGCGGAGAGGAGTACGATCGAATCCATGGATTTGAGTTGGGTGTGGATGACTATGTCACCAAACCGTTCTCGCCCAAGGAGCTGATGTTTCGTGTGCAGGCAATCCTCAAGCGCAGCAACTCCTCCATTGCACCGAACAAGGAGATTTTGGAGTTTGAAGGATTGAAAATCGACTTTACCGGTCGATTGGTATATGTCAATGAGGAGAAGGTCAACCTTTCTCCAAAGGAATATGAACTGCTGTTTTATCTGGTGCGCAACAGAGGCATTGCCCTGACCAGAGAAAAGCTGATCAACGATGTGTGGGGTTACGATTTCTTTGGTGATGACCGCACACTGGATACCCATATTAAGCTGTTGAGAAAAGCGCTGGGAGAATACAGCAGATACATTGTCACCCTCAGAGGAGTTGGCTATCGTTTTGAAGGCTAATCAGACAGAAGGGAAACGCCACAGCTGGAAGGAGAGAGGAAAGAAAATCCTTTCTCCGGCATTGCTGTGTCTTTGTGCAGTTATGCTGCTGGTCTGGGCGGTGCAACTTTTGTTTTTTGAGGACGCCTATCGCTTCATTAAGTCGTGGAAACTGGAAGCGGTCATGGAAGAAGTCAGTCGAAACCTGAGCAAAGAGCAGCTGCCACAGATTGCAGAAGAACTTAGGATGGATCATATTGACATCCGGGTCATTGATGCTCAGGGGAAAGATTGGGCTCATGTCAATCAAGAAAGCGGCTGTATTCTTGCTGGTTACACCCAGCAGGAACTGGCAGAGTTTTATCGACAGGCACGCGCTTATGGAGAAACCAACGTCAAACAGGTGACTCATGTAAAAATGGTCTATGATGATGCAGATAGCGGACAGCGCTCGCAAACCTATCATCTGGAGACCTGCGCCAAGATGGTCCAGCTTTCGCAGGAGAAATCCTGCCTGGTGCTCATCTGTTCGGCAGTCACCCCTTCGCTCATCGGTGGCTCGGTTATCCATACACAGCTGTGGGCACTCTCTATCCCGTTGCTATTGGCGGGAATCTTCGCCGTGTTTTTCTGCCGTCGCTTCACCTGCGGAAATCTTCGGCAGATGCAGCAATGTATAGACTGCATGGAACGGGGAGACAGCACAGTCCGCTTTCCCGAGCAGGGCTGCTATGAGATGCGCACACTGGGACGCCGGATGAACAATGTTTTTCAGAAGATGGAATCGGAAAAGAAAAAACAGCAGGAAACCCTTGCAAATCTCTCGCATGACCTTCGTTCTCCGTTGACGATGATTATCGGCTATGCACAGATGATGCAGGAGTTTCCGCAGGAAAATACACCGGAAAATCTTCAGGTTATTTTGGATGAAGCGCAGCGTCTGGCGGAATTGACAGGCGACCTTTTGGAACTTGGCAAGCTCCAAAAGGGTAGTAAACAGTTACAATTTACTACCTTTTGTTTAACAAATTTGTTGGCAGATATGGTAAAACGTTACCGGAAAATGGTGGGAGACAGCGGTTTATCTTTTGAGAGTGATTGTCGTATTTGGGTTAAAGCAGACCCGGTTCACTTGGGAAGAGTGATATACAACTTTATCAACAACGCATACAGCCATACCGGTTCGGACAGAAAGATTATTGTTCGTCAGATTCTTCAGGAAAAGAAGGTCTGTGTTCAGGTTATCGATAATGGAGAAGGAATACCGGAGGACAAGTTATCCAGCATTTGGGAGCGTTACTATAAAATGGAGCGCTCCAAACAATCCGTGGCGCAGGGCAGCGGTCTGGGACTGTGTATTGCGCGGGAGCTGCTGGGACTGCACGGTGCGGAATACGGTGTGGAAAGCAGAGTAGGGGAAGGAAGTACCTTCTGGTTCACACTGGATGCGCTGGATGTCGAACCGATTTTGCCGGAGCCATCTGCTCCGAAATGATAAGACCAGATCCAATCAGCGTCCTTAATGGGCATTTTACAGGCACAGCGTTTTACAAGCACAGCGTTTACGCTGTGCTTGTTTTTCTATGTGCGGATTAGCCTCCTCTTCCCAAGGGGAGGTGTCCGAAGGACACAAGGGTTACCGGAAATAAAAAAACGACCGATGCTTGTGCATCGGTCGTTTTGACAGGTAACAGTCCAGAGGCTGCCGCCTTTAGGGTTAGTCGGCAGCAGCAAGTTTATTTTCCAATTCCCGGTGCTGCCACTTGTTCGAGTGCAGACGGTAAGCAAAGAAGAAGATGCGGAAAATCCAGTCGGCAAACATGGCAAACCAGGTACCCAGCGCACCCAGACCCATCATGGTGCCGAACACATAGCTCAGACAGATGCGGCACAGCCACATGGACACTACCGAAACAATCATGGTGAAGCGGACATCGTTGGCAGCACGCAGACCATTTGGCATGGTGAAGGCAGCCGGCCAGAAGATAGCGCAGAACAGGCTGTGCCACAGCATCATCTGTTCGGCGGTGTGGGCAGCCTCCTGCGACAGGCTAAAGCAGCCGATGATTGGACGGCAGAAGACGGCGATGAGGATGTTGAGCACCAGCATAAAGACATAGGCAAGTCCGGTCAGGCGGTAGATGTAGGATTTTGCCTGGTCATACTGACGGGCACCGACACATTGACCAACTACGGTAATCATCGCAAGCCCGATGGCAGTGCCGGGGATGATGGGGAAGCCGGCAATCGAGTTGCAGACAGCGTTGGCAGCGATGGCAGCGGTGCCATAGGAAGCAATCATTCCCTGCACGATGATTTTGCCCAGCTGAAACATACCGTTTTCCAAGCCGTTTGGAATGCCGATGGCAAGGATATTTTTAATCATACCTGGATGGAAGTTCAGGTGCAGGTAGGAATCAATGTGGATGACGTTGTTTGAACGATGCAGGAGGATGAGGATGAAGATGGCTCCGACAATACGGGAAATCAAGGTGGCAAGGGCAGCACCGGCGGCTCCCATATCAAACCCGAAGATAAACAGAGCGTTACCGCCGACGTTGATACAGTTCATCACGATGGAAATGACCATCGAGATGCGGGAGTTGCCCATTGCGCGGAACAGCGCTGCTCCGGCATTGTACAGGGCGATGAATGGGTAGGATAGTGCGGTTAGGAAAAAGTAGATTTCGGCGTTCTGCATAACGGCAGATTCGACATCATGGTAGATAAAGCCTAAAATCTGCGGACCACCAAAGACAAACAGCGTACCAATGGCAGTTGAGAGGACAAACACCGACAGGATGAGCTGCTTGGCTGCTTCACACGCCTGATGCGGCTCCTCGCGCCCGATGTACTGGGAGGAAACGATGGCGCCGCCGGTAGCAAGGGCGGAGAAGATGTTGATGAGCAGGATGTTGATGGCATCTACCAGAGAAACGCCGGATACGGTAGCTTCTCCGCAGACCGAAACCATAACGGTATCTGCCATGCCGATGGTGATAGACAAAAACTGCTCGATGATCAGCGGGACAATCAGCCGCTGAAGGTCTTTTTTGGAGAACATGAAAGTTCCGTCCTTTCTTTTGAGATGGATTTTGATAACAACAAGTAAAAATGATTTATAAATATTTCATAATTTTAGCATTTTATTGCGATGATAACAATATTATTTGTTGCTATTGCTTGATTTTTTATAAAAATTTAGCCAATTTTATCAGAGAGTGGCTTATAAAATAAAAATTTTAGGGCAGAGTGCAGAGCCTTTTGCAGACGGTGGATGTATCTTTTTGCGCTTTTGATGTTTGATAAAAAGGAATATCTTCGTTATAATAAAAAGAAAATCGTTTGGAAGGATGGTGGAAAGGATGGCGGTTTATCTGGCATTGTGCCTGTTTTTATGCCTTGGCTCGGTGCTGTGGGCAAGGGAGTTGGGCTTTTCCAACGGGATTGCCGATGAAAAAAGAACGGCTCGGCTGCAATGGACATTTTTACTTTTGGCAGGCGGGCTGTTTGTGCTGGTGGCAACGATGCGGTATGGCATCGGCTACGATTATTTTAACTATGAGCGGCTGTATGAGCAGCTGGGTCCGATGACGGCAGCGCAGCTGGTGCAGGACCCGGTCGGCAAGCAGTTTATCGGATATTCTTTGGTGACCCATCTGCTGTATCGGGCGGGACTGGATTACCGTTCGCTGTTGCTGGTCATCAATCTGCTGATGACCGGGGTGGTGCTGTGGTTTGTCAAACGGTATTCGCCCTTGCCGTGGATGAGCTTGTTTTTCTATCTGACCCTGCAATTTTTTGCGCACAGCATGAACCTGTTCCGCCAGTCGATTGCAGCTACCATCTGTCTGCTTGCCTATCCGTTTTTAAAAAGGAGAAAACTGCTGCCCTTCGTGCTGGTCGTTCTGCTGGCAGCTGCTTTTCACACTTCGGCGCTGTTCTTCCTGCCGTTTTACTGGATTTTGAACTGGAAATGTGACGGCAGATTGCTGGGTGGGCTGGCGCTGGCGGCAGTACCGGTCTACCTGTTCAGCAACCGGGCGGCGCAGCTTGTGACCCAATACCTCTTCCCAAATTATGCGGGCTATATCGGTTCACGCTACTGGGCGGGCTTGGGCTACCGCTATGCGATATTCCCCATTCTGTACTTTGCAGCGGCATGGCTGACCCGGCGCTGGTTGCTTGCAGAGAGGCAAGAAAACCGCATTTTAATCAACAGCTCCTTTTATGTGATGCTGCTATACGTCTTTAGCACCCACCACATGATTCTGGAGCGTTTTTCCATCTATCTATTCCCATACGCCATGCTGCTGTTGCCAAAGATGGTGGTCAGCGTCCCGGCAGTACAGGGAGAAGGCAGGAAAAAGGAAAGTAAGCGTCTGGAGCGCCGACGGCGGGAAAGGATGGTCCTGCTGGCAGCGCTGGCAGTAGCGGCGGGTTTTGCCTATCTTTGGTTTGCTTCTGTGCAGGGCACCAACGGTTTTCATAAGGTTTATCCATATGTATCGGTGTGGAGCCGGGAATGATTGGTCGAAAAAACGCTTGTATCATCCGCAGAATTGTGATAAAATGGATTCGGTTTATGCGGTCCGAAAAGGAGCTGCTCAAAAAGAACAGGACGGTCATTTGACCGTATGACAATATTGGAAAGGGAGTTTTTGGCGATGTCCGGACATTCTAAGTGGAATAATATCAAGCGTAAAAAGGAAAAGACCGATGCCCAGAAGGGAAAAATCTTTACCAAGATCGGTCGTGAAATGGCAGTAGCGGTTCGTGAGGGCGGACCTGACCCGATGAACAACGGCAAGCTGCGCGACCTGATTGCAAAGGCAAAGGCAAACAACGTACCAAACGACAACATCGACCGCATCATCAAAAAGGCAGCCGGTGACGGCGATAAAAACACCTATGTGGATATGGTCTATGAAGGCTATGGTCCTTGCGGCGTTGCTGTCATCGTAGAAGCGCTGACCGACAACAAGAACAGAACTGCCGGCGACCTGCGCCATTACTTTGACAAGTGCGGCGGCAACTTGGGTCAGACCGGATGCGTTTCCTTCATGTTCAGCGAAAAGGGTATCATCGTCATCGACAACGAGGACGAAAAATACACCGAGGACCAGATTATGGAGGACTGCATGGAAGCAGGAGCCGAGGACTTCGAGTTTGGCGACGGTGTCATCGAAGTTTCCGCAACCAACGACCCGAACGAATTCCGCGCGGTTCGTGAAGCACTGGAAGCAAAGGGTTACACCTTCGTGGAGGCAGACATCCAGAAGGTACCTTCCACCTACACCAAGATCGACGACCCGGAGCTGGCAGAAAAGATGCAGAAACTGCTGGACCTGCTGGAGGACAACGACGACGTGCAGGAAGTTTACCACAACTGGGAATCCGACGAAGAGTAACGACAAATCAAAATCCACCCCGCTCCCTTTTTGGGAACGAGGTGGATTTTTCTGTTTCTGCAATGGGACAGCGGGTGTTTACAGGTTGTCAAAATCATCCTCCTGCGAGTCGGTGTCGGTTTTCTCTTTCTTTGCTGCCAACGATTTTCTGACCAAAAGTGCAATCACACAGAAGGCTGCCACTGCAACGGCGGTGATGCACAGGTAAAGGATGAGGTCATTGTCTTCTTCACCGTCAAAAGGAGAGGCAGAATCTTCCTCCTGCTGCGACAGACCGATGACCGGCTGCTGATACAGCACCGAGGCGACAGCAGCTTTTTCCTCCCCGGAATCGCTGCTGTTAGGAAGTACCTCATCGGTACTTCCTAAAATAGCCTGTAGGTTTTCCAGGTCATCCGGTTCAATGCCCAGTATATCGCCCAGGGCAGCGG
>OLRX01002513.1_pt1 | contig 11559 bp, 11 predicted proteins | sample 1672991 | NCBI WGS metagenome assembly OLRX01 (sample SAMEA3136744, study PRJEB25190) | human gut metagenome | biome: human gut; feature: human-associated habitat; material: faeces | place: Austria | collected 2013
GTGGTTGATACGTTGCCAATTCAAAAGTCCAGTTAATTAATAACGGTTATACTAGGTGTGTCTATCATTTGGTCTTCATACTGCCCCAGATAATATTGATTTTTATCCCCGGTAATTACTACTAACGGAATATATCTTCTATATGCCTCCGTTACACCGGACAAATAATTAGATGCTGCCGTCCCAGCTGTACAACATATAGCGATCGCTTCCTGTAACTCTTGATATATTCCACATGCAAAAAATGCAGCACTTCTTTCATCAGTTACGCTATATGTCACGAAATATGAATCTTCTTCTAATGATCTTACAATGGCATTATGACTATTTCCTGGTGAAACAACCACATGTTTAATAGAGTATGCTTTTAAGGCAGCAATAAGCGCTTGAACATTTTTCAAATTTGTATACATATTTACCGTTCCTTTCTTTTTAAGTAATAGATTATTTTATGAAAATGATTCCTAGTCATATAATCCATCATATCTAATAACTCATTGTATTCTTTACCCTTAGTTAGCAAACAAACAAAACTTACATTGGAAATAATCAAACAGAAGAATACTCTTATAACAATTGTCATAATCCCGCTTGACGGCAAAATACTACAAGCCAAATATGAGAGCATTGCTGTGAAAACAACGATAACTATTCCTCGTAAATAAATCCAAATGAACTCTTTTGCAGATCGTGAAAAGACAACACTGAATAGGTTATGTATCAGCCACGGCATATTTACAACAGCATAGCTTAAAACAGTCGATAAAATAATAGCAAAAATTCCTATTTTATTAACAAGAAGCAAATTTAATATCAAATTCACCAATGCTGCTATTAAAGGTCTAAATCTATCTTGATGCCACATTCCAGCTGCATCTTTATAAGTTGCCATAAGATGATTTGTAATAAACAGGTAGAAATACATGCATAATAAAATAACACAACCATTACTCAATAGATGCTCTTTTCCCATCCACAAATCCATAAATGGCTGATAAATATTCAAAAAACAGCAGACACATATTCCAGAAATCCAGGTTATTAACAAATTTAATTTTTTAAAATCTCTATAATTTTTCTGGGCTGTTTCAGTTACAATACTATTTCCTATTCCGGCAGTACATGAAGTCATCAGAATAGTTATGAAGCTAATAATTGAAGCCATAATATAATAATAATTCTGATACTCTGCCAAAGTGGTCAAACCCAAACAAGCAGATATAACTATTGTATCCGCTGAACTTACAATCGTTGATCCAAGTTTTGCTGTAAATAAATCTTGGATTCTCTTATTTATTTTTTTTACTTCTCGTCTCTCAAGTTTTCCACTTGCCTTGTATTGCGGATAAAGTTTATTAGCAATCCATGCTGTAATGATATTTGTCATTACCTGTGACATTAACGCAACGACTATAAAATAATAATAGTTTTTAAAAAAGAACAAAACAAGAAACTGCAATAAATACTGTACTGTTGTAGTAAATAATAATACTTTACTTGAAATGTCTGCTCTTTGATAAGCTTGCAGGATACAATTCTTATATGCGAATAGCCAGTATGAAAGCACTGTTGTTGCAAGATTCAATAAATACAAAACATATATGTTAACCCCATATGGAACATCTCCCTTTACCAGTTGCGAAATAAATGGCGTTAACATTATACCTAAAGCCGCAATGACAGCACCAATGACTCTATAATAGATTTTATACAGTTGCATTAGTGAACAAATTTTTTCATTATCATCCTCTGCAATTGGCTTATACATGCTATAAACCATTGCTGATCCAACACCTAATTCTGCTAAATTTAGTACCTGAAGTACGGACGCAAAAAGACTATTAAGTCCTAAATACTCACCCCCCATCAAATAAATCATAGCTGTACGCATCAAAAAAGGTACTATTATTTGATATGTTTTTAAAATAATACCAAAAATAACATTCCTCGTAGCATTTTTGGTACGTTCAATCTTTGCCATTAATCATTATCTCCATCTTGTAATGCTCTTTTCAAAAAATCTATAGCTTTCTTTTTCTCAATATTTAGCTGTTCGTATCCCGCTGAATAATCATGCTCCCATATATCATTTTCAAGTTCAGAATCCGCATATTTTCTTTCCAAATGAAACTTCTTTAGCAATGTATTTAATCGAGAATTCATTTTCGCCCCTTTTCTATTCCTATTATAAACCATAAATGGCTTATTAAATAAAAACGAAAACACGCAGGCATGAAAAGAATCAGTTAATACAATTGCAGCGTGATCTAGTAAATATAGGAATTCCGCCGGTCCAGCGCAACGAGTTACAACATCATTTTTATCAAACAACTCATATATCCCCATATTGCTTACTCTTAATTTATCCAATTGTTCAGTAGCTTTTTTATTCTTCGGTGATAAAAAATATGTTAGAATATAAGGTTTGTCAACAAATCCCTTTGGTTTTTTCGAAATATTTCTCCATTTGTCAATAGATAAAAGCATTGTTGGATCAACAAGAACCTCTGCATTTCTTCCTGTGAGATTTTTAATTATTTTTGCTCCTGCTGTTTCCCGAACTGATAGAGCTTTAAAATCCTTTAAACATTCAGCCATTCTAATGTTATCATCAATCACATCTACACCAAATGATGAACTAAATGATATTTTTCTCGAATGCTCAAATGGGAAAAAAGAATTTATCGACACAAATGCAAATTCTGTATTCCAAATTTGATCTGAACCAGCAACTATTGTATCATACTTTCTTAAATCTTCACTGTATCCATCAACTCCGATATAATCAGAAGAAAAATTTATATTCTTATTAAACAAACGATAATTATTACTTTTATCTATATTGAGTAATCCATATGTACTTGCTTTTAAATAACTTATAATTGGAAGAATAGGTTTTAATATACGTAAATATGGGTGCAATTTTACCTGTATTTCTTTTTCACTTCCTTTAGGACTATTTCTTAATGTGACAACATCATATCCTAATGATTTAATAATCTCTTGCGTTGCATAATTTTGTAATCTGTTACCATAGTTTATACTTTGAATTGTATATAATGCTATCTTTTTCATCTTCTCCCTCCCTTCTACACTTGTTCTGATTTTAAAAACAGATTTACATCCAAAATCTGTTACCTTAATTATTAAAATTGTATTTTCTTGCGATACAATGTGTTATATTTTTCTTAAGTTTATCAATACTGTAATACAGCACAACCCCTGATAATACAGCAACAACACCGCCAACAATACTAATCACTTCCGTATAATGTCCAATACTTTTCATCAAGTAATATTCAACTTCGTAGGCTACATTCTGATGTATTAAATATATTGGATACGAAGTCATTCCCAGAAAAACCAAAAACTTACATTCCATAATCTTAATTTTTTCATGTAAGCATCCTAAAAACAACGGAAGAATGAATACTATCTGAAAAAAGCACTTTATTCCCAGAAATAATACAATACCCACACCACTAACCATTCCCAAACTCAGCCATAAGAATTTATTCTTGATTGTTCTTGCATATCCTGCAATGAATGCATGGACTGATATGATAATACTCAAAACAAAAACATAGTTTCCTCCAATAATCTGGTAGATAATTTCCAATCGCATACGAATAGCAATAATTAAAATGAAAATCCACATCAAATAAAATGCCGGAGATCGATCTATTCTAAATTTTTTTGCACACCCTACAATCATTATAAAAGCAACCAATGTAGTTAGGTACCAATGAGCTCCATCAACATAAGGTGTGCCAACAAATCCATTAATAAAAAATAAATTTAATAACCAATCACCCCATGTGCTCATTCTGTCAGGCAAATAGAAAAAATGAACAATTATTGCCATTAATGTAATTGAAATTGCATAACATGGCCATAATCTTACTAATTTTCCTTTATAATACTTCTTTAAATCAAATTTATCTCTGTTGATTTCATTAAAATCTACCAGATACCAGCAAGAAATAATCAAAAAGATTAAAACACCCAACCTTCCGAGTGGTTCAGTATACATATCATCCATCCCGGTGTATATTTGTTTAAATCTGCAAAATACATGGTACAAAACCACACAGAGAATCGCCCCCCCTAAGCCCTTCTACCTGAATATTCCGTCTTTTATCACCGAGCTGTTTATTCATTCCATTTTTTCCTCTCTAGTGCTTTCTAAATCTTATAAAATATTTTATACCACTCAGCAAACTTCCTAATCCCTTCCTGCAGGCTTGTACTTGGCTTGAAATCAAAATCACGTTCCAATGCTGAAGTATCTGCATAAGTAACCGGTACATCGCCTGGCTGCATTGGAACTAGCTTCTTATGACTTTCAAAATCATAATCGAACGGTAATACCTCTGCTCTAACTAATTCTTCTTGTAAGACGGTCACAAAATCAAGCAAACTTTCCGGATTTCCATTTCCGATGTTGTAAATCGCATATGGTGGAATTGGAAGTCCATCTTCACCAATTTTTTTCTCCGGTGCTCCTGTCATGACACGCTTAACACCTTCGACAATATCATCTACATAAGTAAAATCACGCTTGCAGTTTCCGTAATTGAAAATCTCAACCATTTCGTTATGTAATAGTTTGTTCGTAAACCCAAAATATGCCATATCCGGACGTCCTGCCGGTCCATAAACAGTAAAAAAACGCAATCCTGTAGACGGGATATTATAAAGTTTGGCATATGCATGAGCAAGCAGTTCATCAGATTTTTTTGTTGCAGCATAAAGCGAAACTGGATTATCCACTTTATCATCAATGGAATATGGTACCTTCTTATTGGAACCATAAACAGAAGATGACGAGGCATAAACTAGGTGTTCCACACCAGAATTACTATTGTCGTAAGTATGACGGCAAGCCTCCAAAATATTGTAGAAACCAATTAAGTTGGACTCAATATACTCATCCGGATTTGTTATAGAATAGCGCACACCTGCCTGTGCAGCCAAATTAACAACTATTTGCGGATGATAATTATTGAAAATATTCTCAATTGCCGATTTGTCTGCAATTGAACCTTTGATAAATGTCCATCTGGATTCCAAGTGTTCATCTGCCACTCTCTTAATCTCTCTCAATCTCCATTCTTTAATAGAAACATCATAATAATCATTCAGATTATCAATACCAATAATATTAATCGGAGACTGCGTTTTTAACAGTTCCAAGACCAAATTTGCACCGATGAATCCTGCTGCTCCAGTAACTAAAATAGTCTTTTGTTTCAAATTAATGTGTTGCATTTTCGTATTTTCCTTTCATTGCACCTTCCGAATAAATCTTTCATATTCACAACATAAACTCGCCTTTTTCATGCTTTATGCGAGGGCACATTCTAAATTTAATCCTTTGGAATTGCACTATCATATAAAATAATTAACGTGTACACTCTCTCATTTATTAATGCTACAAATATAATCTATAATTTCTCTATCAACAGTACAATCAAATTTCCTTGCAAATAGCATATCCGTTTCTTTAAGAATTTCTTTATCTACACTTCGAAATATGTATGGCGTACCACGATTCCAATCAATCAATCTCATAATAGCATGTAAATCATTATCATATTCTTTATGGTACAGTTTTTCTTTGAATTCCGACTGATTAACAATCGTTTGTAAAAAAACCTCGTCACAACATTCCGTAAATTTGAATACCCGCTTTATCCATGCTTTTTCATTTATAACTTTTCTCGCCAAATCATCAGTTATGCTAAACCAATTGGCTCCCTTCTGAAATGGTATCTTTTTATTTCTCTTAATTCCTATCATTTTCTGAAGTTTCAAGAAATGATGTTCCATAGAGTAAAGATGTGGGTGTGATTCCGGCTTTCCAATGAATCGTTGTGCAAAATGATATTGGTACACTCTTTCCGAATGCATAAAGTCAGGGCTTTCAAATCGAACAAATTCCTTTCCCTTATTTTTCTCAAAAAAATCGTGTATATAGTCTTGATTCTTTATCGGCAAATCTTCTCCAGAAAGTAAATGATAAAAGTCATACTTGTCTACACTAGTCGCCAATTCAATCAACGCTAACTCTGTAGCAATTTGGCTGTAAGCCCCCCAAACAACATCATTCCTTTGCTCAACTTGATATATTCTCGATTTCTTAATATGCTTTACAGACTCCTCAAACCGATAATCTTCGTTCTTTTTGTCCATATGAATAAAAATATCATTGCGTTCATCATCCAACAAGCTTAAGAGCGTCTGAAATGTATAATCGTCTTTATGTGCAATTATCAAATATGCGTGTTTCATCTTATTTTCTCCAGATATAAAATTTATACACAAACAAAGTCATTTCATCTTCAATATCGTTTAGTGTTTTTCCTTTTACAAACCTTATATAATACTTTCATTTTCATCATGAAGTCTTCCTGTTTCAAAGCTCCCACATAGTTACTTTTCAAAAATATATCTGATGAAACATCTGTCTTAAGCAATGATAAATACCACTGCTGAAATACAACCATTGATAATGCTTTTATAAATTCTCTTTCGTCAAATATATCTTCTTTCTTATTCGTTTCAATCAAATGATCAGCAAACGCAACTATCTGTTTCATCTGTGCCTGTGTTTTCGGCTGAAAATCCGAGAAATCCACATCAACTAACAGACAAAACGTATCCCAAAAATTATTTTTATCACATGGGAATAACTTATTAAATAAATACTTTTTTGCCTTTAATGCACTTTCTTTCTGCAATCGCAGATAGTTAGAATTACGCTGTCTCTTAATCACTCTGTAATCCACCAGAACTTCGCTTATTACATTGAATATTTTCTTATCCACTATTCTTGCCCACAATTCATAGTCTTGTCCAGCTGCACAACTTTCGTCATATACAAAATCTATCGAGCTTTTCCGAAACATAATTGTCGGGTGACAAATTGGATTTGTGAAAAGCATTGCCGCCTTTATACCTTCATGCGAACAAGGAGATTTCTTAACAATATTGGAATCTCCAAAAGTTTTTGCAAAAGAAGCAACAACATCTACATCTATATTTTTTTCCAAATAGTCTACCTGTGCTTTTATTCTCTCTTTTCTCGAAATATCATCAGCATCCATTCTTGCTATATATTGTCCTTTTGCCTTTGACATCCCAAAGTTCAAATTATGTGCTAATTTTCTATTTGTATCATTAACATACAATCTAATCTTATTGTTTTTTATGCCTTGTATCAGTCTGACAGTATTGTCAGTTGAAGCATCATCTACTATTATTATTTCAATATTTTCATATGTTTGATGTAATATACTATTGATTGAATCAAGTATATACTTTTCTTCATTGTAAGTGGAAATAACCACGCTTACTAAAGGTTCTTTCATAACAATTAACCTCCATCTATCTGCTCGGCGAGAAAAATATAATATACTCATTTCTAAAAAATTGATTCAATAATCTGGCTTTCATAAACCGGATCATTTATCTCTGCAACCTCTCGCCCTTCTGGAACCTCGTTCACAAATTTTCCGTTTAATGCAATTTTATCTGTAGCTCCATGTATAAACCATTCATACTCTACATCTATAAGAGTGAATTCTCCATCTCCATATCTACTAACAAAGCAATGTTGCTCATTGATATAGTCCAGTGTTTCATCAATACTTTTTACGATTGGCTTCTTTTTTAATTTCCAAATTATTCGGTTATACAAAGCATTAAAATGAAATCTCAATTTATTAATCATGCTAATACCGCCCTGCTATTTGTCTGCATACATACTACTATAATCACAGACAATTTTGCCTTCCTTCTTACAAAATAAAAAAGTCTTCTACTTTTCTCGAATTTCTAATAGCCGATAAATCTTATTCACTTCTTCGATATTGGCGTAATCTCTCTTTTTTGTATTTTCGACCAACTGTCGCTGAAGTTCTTTATCCCGAAGGACTGCTACAATTTTCCGAGCACAGTCTGTATTATTCATAGGCACAACCACTCCGTCAACTCCATCCTCTAATTGACTTCCTGCAGTTGCATAATCTGTAATAATCACCGGCTTGTGTAGCATCTGCGCCTCAATCACCGAAACACATTTCCCCTCATATCGACTTGGTTGAATATATATATCGCAACACTTAATATATGGATAGGGATTTTCCTTTTTTCCTAAGATACAAACATAATCTTCCATTCGTAATTCTTTAATCCTATTTCTTATTAGCTCCTCATCTGAACCATAACCAATCAAATACCATTTAATCTTTATTCCAGCATTTAAGATTTTACTGCAAATATCTGGAACATTATCAAAATTTTTTGCTGTGCAAAATCTTCCAATAGAAAGCAATATCATATTCTCATCTTGCGGCATTTCTTCAATAACATTTTCCGAATCACTCAAATTTCTGATATATTCTACAGGCATTATATTCTCAAACAAAATTATTTTATTATGTAGTGACGGAAATGTTTTCAAAAAACTTTCTGTAACTTTGTCAGATATAGAGGCTATATAATCATATTCTGACCACATACCAAGTTCAGAATCTACATCAATTTCCACAGTTTCATAATCTGTATGAATCCAAGCCATCTTCTCTTTTGCAATTACTTTTTTACTAACAAAATAATGCGGTGCCAAAAAGCTGATTGCCAAATCATATTCCTCGTCCGAAATCATAGGCATGCAATTTACTGTGTATTTATGACTATATTCATCATTTACCGCAGCAGCATCTTTAAAATAATTCTTGCGGACATACTTATTCGCTCTTAAATTTCCTTTTAAACGTCCCCAAAAAATATTATATTCTTTTTCTCTTAATGTTTCTTTTAATGGGATTCCCAACATTGCATATTCTTTTTTTTCTGGTAATATTGTAATATTATCTGGTATATATTTTAATAATTCTCCAGTATGACGCAGTAAGAATAAATCCACTTGAAATTTTCTTTTATCAATTGCTTCTAATAACCCCAACAGTGCTTTTTCCGCACCACCTATTTCCATAGCTTGCGAAACTATTAATATTTTTTTCACTAATTTCACCTTTTGCACAATATATGTCTTTATTGTTATCTCACACTATATATCCAATTTTATTTTTCAATTCTTCTCTTTGCTTATTCTTCTTTTGCTCACTTATATTGCCACGTAGTGTATAATCTTCTGAATATAATGGCGATTCTTTCATTTGCTCTCTATTTTTCTTAATAAAATCATCTAATGTGGATATTACTTTGGCTGGATTACCCCCACACACAACATTGGGAGAAATATCTTTTGTAACAATGCTTCCGGCACCCACAATTGAATTATCCCCAATTTGTACATTTGGCAGGACAATACTCCCTGCACCGATGAACACATTATTGCCTATTCTAACACGACCTATTTTCGTATATCCCAAAACATTATGCATGCTGGCATCATGTGCAAGTACCTGAACGTGCGGTCCAAATGTCACGTTATCTCCAATTTCTATCAACCAGCAATGCGAAGGATCTAGTTCATAGCCCAACTGAGGATCAAAATTTTTACCAACACGAAGCCCCATCTCTCTTAATTGAGCAATCGTATATTCTCCTCTTATTCTATAGATTATCTTTTTTAGTATCCTCTTTAACATATTCTCTGCATCTCACTTTTTCAATACTTTCTTTATTTTACCGAAACAGTCTTCCCCAAATATACGGTGAATTGGTCTCGTAATTTTACTTTTCAATCTTTCTTTGGATGAAACCCATGATTGAGCGTACCAGTGAATAGAATGCGTATTATTTGTTTTCTGTAATACTCCGGTATTATTATTACGTGGGTTAAAAAACTCTTTAGGATAAATTACTATTTGTCCTATGTGCTGAATTTCTGAGGTATTCTTTAAACCTCTTTCTAGTAATATCTGTGTAGTACGTGTAACCACTGTAGTTGTATTTATACTTCCATCCGCATCACAAAACTTTTGCTTATCGTAATACTCCAATATCTCTTTATAAAGTTCTAATCCTGCCGGTGCTGCCATTCCAAGACCAGGATTAATTAATATAGAAGAATTTCTGCTATCATTTCCATCTATCTCACATCCCATATATGAACCTTGATTCAAAATATCATCAAATGATTTAATTACTTCTACATCTGTGTCAAAATACAAGCCTCCATGCCGATACAATACATCGAATCTTGCATAATCTGATACAAATGCATACTTTTTTTTCTCATATGCCTCTCGTATATAATCATTCTTTCTAACATTATAATTGTCTTCATTCCACTGTATAATTTCATACTCTGGAAAATATTTTTTCCAACTGTCTATACATTTTTTTGCTGTTTCCGGTAATTCATTTCTACCAAACCAACAATAATGAATTTTTTTAGGAATCATCATTTCACCTCATAAAATAACTTAAAATTTGTTGCAAATCCACCATATGCCAGCATTTGCTTATAAAAGAAGAATGCATAGAAAATCAACAATAATACTTTGATAAGTTTTCTGGAATTTTCTGTAAAGCACCTGTCTATGCAGTATGGTATAACAATGAGATCGAATATTGCTAAATATATACCGATCCTAGCAAAATAAACCATTTTAAGTGCCAAGATATTACAAGCAAAATTTAGACATGACAGATTCATCATCCAAATCATCTTATTCTCTCTATTGCCTTCGTTCCTTAAATATAACCAGTGATAAATTCCTATCAGCACAATAGGGACACAACAGATTATAAACCTCGCACCGCCCATTGCTGCACTGGTATCAACATAATCCGCATACTCTGTTCCACCTAATAAAAAATTAAAAATAAAATTATATATAGGAGAAATCACTATCATCACAACTGCTGCTACTATACACGTTATTACTTTTTTATTTCCCAATTTACCTCTTGCACAAAAGAACAAAGGTATACAAATCAGAACAGATTTATGAAATGATGCCATTAGTAGTATTGATAAAATGAAAAGCAAATCATTTTTTTTACACTGTATACCTCTTGCCCATTTTCTCCATGCCAGCCACAATGTCACAGCAGCCATATATTGTCTAAGACCATTCATTGTTGCCATCCACACCTGACTGGAAAAAATCAAAAAGGATAATGGAAGATCTGTTGATTCTTTATACAGGAAAAAGCAAGCTAAAAATAATATAAATATTGACGAAACAATAATCAAAAACTGCGAGTTATGACTAATCTTGTTTAACAATGCTGTGAACAATAAATAACCCTTTTCTACATGTCCGGTCACATTATTAAATACATTATCAAATGATTTTCCAATCGTCTCATACATTAATCTGTAATCGCCTGTATCCCAAAAAAGATATCTGCACGCCGCAACATACGCCAAAGGACATATATATATAAATGTAAGTACTGGATTATAATGTTGTCTCTTTGTAATTCCGTTTTCACTTATACCGTATTTTTTTGTAAGCTCAATTAACAATATTACTATAATTGAGACAATATATGCTCCATACAACCAATACACTGCTTTATCTCCTGGTATGATGTAGTCATAGACCAATAAGGTCATCCACATCATATTCTCTA
>OLRX01002515.1_pt1 | contig 11550 bp, 10 predicted proteins | sample 1672991 | NCBI WGS metagenome assembly OLRX01 (sample SAMEA3136744, study PRJEB25190) | human gut metagenome | biome: human gut; feature: human-associated habitat; material: faeces | place: Austria | collected 2013
CGGAGCCATATTATGTATGGAGCTGGGCCTCCAGGGCGGCACGGTCGGGGATCAGATAGTGCTGGCGCGTCTTTTTCAGCAGGCCCTCCCGGCTCAGGCTTTGAAAGCACTGGGACACCACCACCCGGGAGATGCCCAGAAAATCGGCCACCTCCTGGTGGGTCAGCCGGATAGTGAGGCGGACCCCCGCCCCCTCCTCTGTACCGTATGGCTCTGACACGGAGAGCAGGAACTGAATGACACGCCCCCGCACGCTTAGAAAGCTGTCGCGGATCAGCATGCGGCCAAGCACCTGGCTCTTCCGGGCGGAGATCTGGAACAGCTTCAGTGCCAGGGCGGGAGAGGCCTCGGCCCGCCGTTTGAACACCTCCGCCGGGATGCGGAAAATCTGACACGCGGTGACTGCGACGGCCCGGTATTCCCGCGGGCCGCCGAACAGGCACTCGTCCTCTCCCACGGGAATCCCCTCAAAGAGCAGGCAGAGCACCCGCCTTTTCCCGCTGCTGTGGATGCACTCCACCCGGATCTGCCCTGTTTGCAGAAAAATCACCTCGCGGGCCGGGTCGCCCTGCTGATAGAACACCGTGCCCGCCGGGACGGTCTCCGGGCGAAAGCCGTCGGTCAGTCTGTCCCACACGGTGTCCCACGGTTCATTTCCAACGGCGGAGAGGTGCTCCGGAATCCACTGCTTTTCCCAGCGAAGCTCTTTTTCCAATGGTGTTCACCCTTCTCCCGGTTTCTGCGCGCGCAGCCCCCGCACAGATTGGGAGGCGGTTCGTGCGGTTTGCACATGGATACCCAATTTATTTTCTTTATTTTCACAGAAAATGACGATTTTGTAAAGTGGTTAACAGAAAATTGCGGCGGGGTTTTCTATACTGTATCACGTTGTGCGGCCCGCACGCTGTGGGGCCTGTCAAATCTGGTAAAATGGAAAGGGATGGAGCGAATGAAACGAAGGACAGCGCACGCCCTGTGCGCAGCGGGCCTAAGCCTGTCACTGCTGGCCGGCTTGGTGCCGGCCATGGCCGCAGGCCCGGCGGAGGTGGCGGATAGCCTCTACATCAACGGCAACATCTACACCGTGGATGAAGACTTCTCCACTGCCACCACTATGGCGGTGAAGGGGGACCGCATCCTGTATGTGGGCGACCAAGCCGGTGCGGAGGCCTATGTGGGTGCGGGAACTGAGATCACCGACCTCGGCGGCAAAACCGTGCTGCCCGGTCTCATCGAGGGACATATGCATGTCAGCAATCTGGGGGAAAACCACCTGAAGCTGGACTGCTACTTTAAATCGAAGGAGGATATTCTGGAGATGGTGCGCCAGGCCGCCAAGGAGGCGGAGCCCGGCGAGTGGATCCAGGGTTCCGGCTGGCTGGATACCCTGTGGGATGAGCCCGGCTTCCCTTCAAAGGAGGAACTGGACGCCGTGGCGCCCAACAACCCGGTCTATCTGCTCCGGGCAGACAACCATATGGGCTGGTTTAACAGCATGGCGCTGGAGATGGCGGGCATTACCAAAGATACCCCAGAGCCTCAGGGCGGCCAGATTCTCAAAACGGACAACGGGGAACTGCTGGGCTGCCTTACCGACAACGCGGCGTCAATGGTCATCAAGGTAATTCCTACCTGGAGTGCTGAGGCACAGAAAAACGCTGTGCTCATGGCCCAGGAGGAGCTGTTCTCCTATGGCTTTACCTCTGCCACGGACGCAGGCACAAAAGTCAACTACATCCAGCACTATGAGGATCTCTATGAGAGCGGTGAGCTGAAGCTGCGCATTTACGCCATGCCCATGCTCAACAGCACGGACAGCGCCGAGGCCGGCTACATCCGGGAGCACCGGCCGGTCAACGGCCTGTACGACAACCATCTGAGTATAATGGGTGTCAAGGTGCTGGGCGACGGTGCTCTGGGCTCCCGCGGCTCTGCTCTGCTGGAGGATTACTCCGACGATCCGGGCAATCGTGGTTCATACCGCTTTACGGACGAGGAGATTTACAACGTGATGAGCCTGGCCTACAACAACGGCTATCAGATCGCGTACCACGCCATCGGCGACGGTGCCAACCACCAGGTGCTGAACACCTACGAGCGCCTGCTGAAGGAAAATCCCCGGGAGGACCCCCGCCTGCGCATTGAGCACTTCCAGGTCGTTACCCCGGAGGATATTGACCGGGCCCTGGAGCTCGGCATCCTCACCGCGATGCAGTTTACCCATGCCACCTCGGACCTGTCCATGGCGGAGGACCGCCTGGGCCCCGAGCGTATTCAGACGGCCTACGCCTGGCGCACCGTTCTGGATAAGGGCGGCATCATTATCGGCGGCTCTGACGCGCCGGTGGAGATGGTCAACCCCTTCCACGGCCTGTATGCCGGTGTCACCCGTATGACCCGCGCCGGTGAGCCGGAGGGCGGCTGGTACGCCAACCAGAAGGTCACCCGTGAGGAGGCGCTGCGCGCCTTTACCATCTGGGCCGCCTATGGTCAGTTTGAGGAGGATCTCAAGGGCTCTCTGGAGCCCGGCAAGCTGGCCGACTTTGTAGTGATCGACCGGGACTACATGACCTGTCCTGAGGAGGAGATCAAGGATATTCAGGCCCTGATGACAGTCTCCGGCGGCGAGGTGGTCTATACCAAGGACACCAGCGAGCCTACGATTCTCTGGCAGGGGAAGCCGGTTACCCTCCTGTCTGGGGCGCTGATTGAGCAGCCCGGCACCATTTATGCCTCCGCCTCGGATCTGGCGGGCAACATCAGCGCGGTTCTGGAGCGGGGAGAGGGCACTGTGACCGTGACCTGCGGTGAGCAGTCGGCGGAGCTTCCCGTCAAGACGGTGAATGGGGCAGACTACGTCCCTGTTCGTGCCTTCTTTGAAGGCATCGGCTATGCGGTGACCTGGTGCCCGGACAGCCGGACGGTATCAACCTCCCGCATGAGCACGGCGGACACCTCTGAGGCTGCGGCTCAGCCCCCTGTGGACGAGTACAGCTTTCAGCTCGGCAATTTTGACGGCACCGTGTGCGCCTTCTGCGATGTAATCATGACCGGAGCCAAGGAGCTGGCGTTCAGTGATCCCTTTGATCCCGAGGACGAACCCCTTCTTACATCCTATGTGGCGAAAAAGTGCGAGGGATACGGTGTAAAGTACTACATCGACAAGGATCTTCTTCTGACCAAGCTGTTTTCCACTGTGGAGATGGATGGTCAGTGGGTCTATATCCTCTATGCCGACGACGCAGTGCTTCAGGAGTATCTGGAGTTGAAGCAGGAGGAGAAAGACATGATTGCAGCAGGAACCTACACAGAGAAGGCCCAGATCGACCTGGCTACCCGGTATGGCAAGCTGATGGGCTATAGCGATGCTCATATTGCTGCCAGCATCGCAGGGGCGTAATCCAGACAATCAGAGCCGCCGCACTGAAAATCAGTACGGCGGCTCTGATTTATTTTGGGCTGTTCTACACGTTATGTCCGGAGCACTTCTCATGATAGCGGCGCACGAGGTCGGCCAGGGTCAGGCGGTCCACCACGCTGGAGACGGCGGCCTCTCCGGCGGAGGAGACCATCATGATGTCCGCCATACCCACCATGACGGCCAGAAACTGTTCGATAATTAAGGGCAGAATAAGCCTGAGCAGGGCCTGCTTGCTGAACACGGGACAATCCTCTTTTCTCTTTGTGGCTGTGTTCCAGTATAGCTGATCCAACCCGGGCGGGACAAGAGGCAAAACACACGGAATCCCTTGCCATTTTTGCCGGATAGGGGTATAATTTGGCCCAGGAAATGCGACAAAACCAACCGAGGAGGAGACCATGGAAAAGATTCAGATGACTACCCCGCTGGTGGAGATGGACGGGGACGAGATGACCCGCGTGCTGTGGCAGCAGATCAAGGACGAGCTGCTCCTGCCCTACATCGACCTGAAAACCGAGTATTACGACCTGGGCCTGCCCGAGCGGGAGCGGACGAAGGACCAGGTGACCGTGGACTCCGCCGAGGCCACCAAGAAGTACGGCGTGGCGGTCAAGTGCGCCACCATCACCCCCAACGCCCAGCGGGTGGAGGAGTACCGGCTCTCCCAGATGTGGAAGTCTCCCAACGGCACCATCCGCGCCATCCTGGACGGCACCGTGTTCCGCGCCCCTATCATGGTCAGGGGCATCTCCCCGGTGGTCAAGACCTGGAAGCATCCCATCACCATCGCACGCCACGCCTACGGCGACGTTTATAGGTGCACCGAGTACCGGGTGCCCGGCCCCGGCAGGGCCGAGCTGGTGTTCACCGGCGCGGACGGGAAGGAGGAATTCCGCCAGACCGTCTACGACTTTGAGTGCTCCGGCGTGCTCCAGGGGCAGTACAACAAGGACAGCTCCATCGCCTCCTTCGCCCGTTCCTGCTTCCAGTACGCCATTGACACCAAACAGGACCTGTGGTTCGCCACCAAGGACACCATCTCCAAGCAGTACGACCACACCTTCAAGGACATCTTCCAGGCCATCTTCGACGCCGAGTATAAGGCCGCCTTCGACGCCTTGGGCATCGAGTACTTTTATACGCTCATCGACGACGCGGTGGCGCGGGTGATCCGCTCCCAGGGCGGCTTCATCTGGGCCTGCAAGAACTACGACGGCGACGTGATGAGCGACATGGTTTCCACCGCCTTCGGCTCCCTGGCCATGATGACCTCTGTGCTGGTGAGCCCCGACGGCAAATATGAGTATGAGGCCGCCCACGGCACCGTCACCCGCCACTACTACAAGTATTTGAAGGGGGAGGAGACCTCCACCAACCCGGTGGCCACCCTCTTTGCCTGGACCGGCGCCCTGCGCAAGCGGGGAGAGCTGGACGGCATTGACGCTCTGGGGCAGTTTGCCGACAAGCTGGAGGCGGCTGCCATCGCCACCATCGAGGGGGGCACCATGACAAAGGATCTGGTGGGCCTGTGGGATGGGGAGATCCCCGCCAGGGGTGTCACCTCCCTGGAGTTCATCCGGGCCATCCGGACCGAGCTGGAGAAAATGCTGTAATTCAAATCGCGGGAGCGTTCCCGAAACCGTCTTCCCTCGTACGAGGGAGGACGGTTTTTTTGAAATAAAGAAAAATGCATTGACTAAAATAAATTTCAGTGATATAATCTGCACAGAATCAAAAATAGAGGAGGACGATTTCTTATGAACATTATCCAGACAAAAGGGGCGCCCGCCGCCATTGGACCCTATTCCCAGGGGATTTCCACCGGAAAGCTTCTGTTTACCTCCGGCCAGCTTCCGGTGAATCCCGCCGACGGGGCCATGCCCGAAGGCATCGCCGCCCAGGCAGAGTGGAGCTGCAAAAATGTGGGCGCTATTCTGGAGGCTGCTGGCTCCGGTTTTGAAAAGGTGGTCAAGACCACCTGCTTTCTGGCCGACATTGCCGACTTTGCCGCTTTCAACGAGGTATATGCCAGGTATTTTACCTCCAAGCCTGCCCGCTCCTGTGTGGCGGTGAAGGATCTGCCCAAGGGAGCCCTGTGTGAGATTGAGGCGGTTGCCGAACTGGACTGACAGCCGCTTATATATGATTGGGGACCGGAATTTGCCGTAAAGCAGAAGAGAAAGGAGTATGGAATATGAGCGTCCAGGATAAGATCAGCAAAAAGTTCCGGGGAATTCAGGGGGGACTGTTTGAAAAAGTCTCCAAAGCCGATGTGGGAACGGCATTGAACGACCTCATTGCCAACGGCGCGGCTCTGATGTGCTGGGCCGACCCCTTCTATCCCGACCCGGCGATCCCGGAGCACGTGAAAAGGGCTACTCTGGCGGGGCTGGAGGACGGGACATCCGCCCATTACACCATGCCCATCGGCAACATGGAGCTGAAAATGGAACTGGCGAAAAAGCTCAAGGCATTCAACCACCTGGATGTGGACCCGGAGCGCAACATAATTATTACACCCGGTTCAGATGCCGGCCTGATGTTTGCAATGATGCCCTTTATTGACCCAGGCGATGAGGTCATGGTGCCCGACCCCAGCTATCCAAACAACTTCCTGAACGCCAGAATCCTCGGCGGTGTAACGGTGCCGGTCCCCCTGCGGGAGGAGAACGGATACCAACTGGAGATCGAGGAGTTCGAAAAACGCCTGACGCCAAACACCAAAATGATTGTCCTTACCAACCCCAACAACCCCACCACTACCGTTATGCGCAGAGAGAGTCTGGAGAAGCTGGCCCAATTTGCAGTTAAGAACGACCTGATTGTGGTGTGCGACCAAGCGTTTGAGGACTCGGTGTACGACGGGGTGGAGTTTGTCACCCTTGCGTCCCTGCCAGGCATGTGGGAACGCACCGTCACGGTATGCTCCATCTCCAAGGGAATGGCGCTCAGCGGCTACCGGGTGGCTTACATCGTGGCGGACGACCACATCATGGATGTGTACTATGGCAGCGCCGTAAGCGTGATCGGAGCCACCAACACCGCCTCTCAACTGGGAGCCATTGCTGCGTTGAAGGATGCCTCTTTCCTGGAGGAGTACAACCGCATCTTTGACCGCCGCCGCAAAATCGTTTATGAGATCTTCAACTCCATTCCCGGTGTGTCCATGGCCATGCCGGAGAGCACCTTCCTCTGCTGGGTGAACGTGTCCCGGCTCGGCACCGCCGATGAGGTCAACGCCTACATCATCAAGGAGGCCAACGTGGTGGTGAACGCCGGCACCCCGTACGGCGCACAAGGGGAGGGACACCTGCGGATTGTATTCGGAGCCTTCCGGGAGGAAGCGCAGATGGTGGCGGCGCTGGAGCGTGTCAAAGCCGCACTCATGAAGCTGGGAAAGGAGAAGGGGGTTTCCTGAGCAATGGAAGAGAGAAAGAGATATCCGGTTGAGTTCCGGGGCGGACAGTGGTGGTCCGTTGTACCCATGCTTATTTTCCTGGTATTCTGTGTGGTCTATTTTGTGGGCTTCAAGGTCTTTGATATGAACGCCCTGGCGGTGGGCGGCTTCCTGGGGCTGCTGATAGGCGCGCTGTTTTGCAAAACCTATGGTGCCTACTGGGATGCGGTGCTGCGTGGAATCGGAAGCTCCACCTCCGTAAGTATTGTGGTGATCCTGCTGGTCATTGGTATGTTTACCAAGCTGATGGCCATCAGCGGGGTATCCCAGGGCTTTGTCTGGATGGCACACATGGTCGGTATGCCGGGCAGCATCTTTACGGCCTTTACATTCCTGGCCGCCTGTCTGATTACCACGGCTACCGGCTCCTCCATCGGGACCCTGACCACGGTGTTTCCCATCCTGTATCCGGCGGGAATCCTGCTGGGCAGCCACCCCGCAATCCTGGCGGGCGCGATCCTCTCCGGTGCAATTTTCGGCGATAACCTGGCCCCCATCTCTGATGTGACCATTGCATCCACAACCAACCAACGGTTCCGAACCAAGGAGGGTTATGCCGATATCGCCGGCACGGTGGGTTACCGCCTGAAATACGCCCTGATCGCCGGCGGCATCGCGTTGGTACTCTTCGCCGTATTCGGCGGCGGCAGCGGCGCAGTCATGGAAGGGGCGGATGAGATCCTTCAGGCCAACATGGATCCCAAGGGCCTCATCATGCTCATCCCAGTGGCCGTCCTGCTGTTTGTGTCGATCCGCACCCGCGATATCTTCAAGGCCGTCACGGCGGGCCTCGTCTCGGGCATTGCCGTGGGCCTGCTCTCCGGTACCTTCGGCCCCTCTGACATCCTGGGGGTGGAGAACGGCGCGGCCACCGGCTTTATCTATAACGGCTTTACCGGCATGATCGGTATCTGCCTGTTCTGCATGGCCCTGTTCGGCGCCATGGGCGTACTCAACGAGAGCGGCACGATGGAGCGCATGATTCAAGGCATCTGCAACAGCCGGTTTGCGCGCACGGCCCGCGGGGCTGAGCTGCTCATTGGGCTGGGCTCCATGCTTACCACCCTGTTGGTGGGAGGTGTGACCAGCGCCTCGGTACTTACCTTCGGCTCCGTGGCTGATGAGCTGGGCGCCAGACACCAGATTCACCCCTACCGGCGCGCCAATTTCCTGACAGGCTACGCCAACACCTTCCCCGCAATCCTCCCTTTTATCAGCGCCTTCATCTTCATCTCGGCCTCGTCCATTGAGCCGCTGCTGGAGGAGTACTCCTATCTGCCTGCGGTGACCCCGCTGCAGATTTTCAGTGGGGCGTTCTATCCCATGGTCCTCTTTGTTGTGCTGACCGTATCGATCCTGACCGGGTGGGACCGGATTTATGAGGGCCCGGACGGCGCGATTCTCCACAAAAAGCCCTGATTATAAAAAAGGCTGGAACCAAACCGGTTCCAGCCTTTTTCAGCCGTGATTGAGATTGCGTACATGCATATAAACCGTGTTCTTGGAGATACCCATGAGGCCAGCGACCTTGACGACCGCATCTTTCAGGTTGAAGATTCCCCTCTGGTAAAGGATACTGACAATCTCTTTGTTTTTGTTGGCGTTTGAAATGGCGCTGTCGTTCTGAACCTTTTGGCTGGCTTCGGTCACCGCCTGGACAATCAGTTCATCCACATTCTCTACATAGCTCTCCTCCACGGGAGAATCCGGAGTCTGTGCGGCGGGCGGAGTCATACTCTGCAGAAATTGAAACACCGAGGTGTTCATGTAAAAGTTGATGCACAGCAGGCCGATAGCCATGCGGCTATGATTGCGAATTACAATGGTGGCCGATTTAAGGGGTTCGCCTTTCTGGTTTCGGTTAAAGTAAGTGATGCAGTTTGTGTCGGGCCGTTCCTCGATTTTTGCCAGCATGGACAGAGCCAGGTCTGTGATGGGGAAGCCCTCGCGTCGGCCAGTATAGTGACCATTTATAATTTTGATTACGGAATGGTCCAAATCGTGAAGGCTGTGCAATACGATCTCGTATCCATCCCCAAGGTAAGCAGCCAGACCATCCAGCACCGATTTATAAGAGTCCAGAATTCTAAAATCAGTCTCGGTAAACATTACATTGCGCTCTTTCACCGTGTATCCCTACCTGTTTCGTGGATTAAATCAGTTTTCAGTATACCATAGGAATGGAAAAATTTCCACAGGGAATCCGATAAATCAGAAGACCTGTCGAAACAGAACACGGTTTGAGAGCAAAGAAACATCCCGCTCAGGGGTTTCGAGTCCGTATGCTCTGTGCTGTGCTAACCGCCGGAGAACTTTGCTGTACTTTTTTGTATGGTTTTTTCTGGTTGTGGATATGCTTACGGTATCCATAAAACAGGAGGGATTTTTATGTCCGCTGATTTTGCACAAAGTGAAACCAGACTCAATCTCATGCGGGCCTTTGCCGGCGAGAGTCAGGCCCGCAACCGCTACACCTTCGCAGCCGGACTGGCCCGAAGGAAGAACCTGTATGTACTGGAGAGCGTGTTCACCTTCACCGCGGACCAGGAACGGGCCCACGCCAAGGTGTTCTACAACCTGCTGGAGCAGGTGTCCGGTCAGAACCTTCAGGTGGACGGCACCTACCCCGTAGAGCTGTTTCCCGACATTCTGGACCACCTTCGCTCGGCCCAGCACAATGAGTACCAGGAGTGGGACCACGACTACGCGGGCTTTTCCAGAACCGCCCAGGAGGAGGGGTTCCCGGAGATTGCCCACATTTTCTCCATGATTGCCGGAATTGAAAAGACCCATGGCGACCGCTTCGGCAAGTTTGCTGAGCTGCTGGAGCAGGACAAGCTGTTTGTGTCCGATGTTCAGGTCAAGTGGATGTGCCTCAACTGCGGCCAAATTATCGACGCCACCATGGCTCCCGCCGTGTGCCCCGTCTGCAAGCATCCACAGGGCTACTTTATCCGCTGGGAGATGGCGCCCTTCGAATAACTGCAAACCCCATACCCAGGCCCTCACCGCCCGTAGAAGACGGTGGGGGCCTGGGTATGTCCATGAAGAAATGAGGATGGTAGGAGAAGGAAACCTGCCGGTTCTCAATATGGCTTTGTAGAATTTATACTAGACTTATAGGTTTTTATTGACACGACAGAAGTAGGTTGCTATGATTTAGACAGTTCCTGCCATGGAGTGTATGTGGCGGAGAGAGATACAGAGGAGGTTGTTTCATGTTCAAACGCTTTACCAATGGCTGCGTGCAGGTTGTGAACCGGTGGCTTCCGGATCCATTCCTGTTCGCCATCATCCTGACCATCGTGGTCTTTATCGCTGCCATGATCGGTACGCAGCAGGGTCCCCTGGAATTGGTGTGGTCCTGGGGGGGCCAGGGCGAAGTCAAGGATGGCTTCTGGAGCCTGCTGTCCTTCGCCATGCAGATGGCCCTGGTGCTGGTGCTGGGCTCCGCCATGGCCTCCGCCAAGGCGTGCAAGAAGGCGCTGGCAGCGATTGCCACCTTGGCTCACGACAAAAAGAGCGCAATCCTGGTTACCACCTTCGTGTCCACCATCTGCTGCTGGCTCAACTGGGGCTTTGGCCTGATTGCCGGCGCCCTGCTGGCCAAGGCTGTGGCCCGCCGGGTACGGGATGTGGATTATCCCCTGCTGATTGCCTCCGCCTATTCCGGCTTTGTGATCTGGCACGCCGGCCTGTCGGGGTCCATCCCTCTGCAAATTGGCGGCACGGGCTCCGAGGTGCTTGGAGTTGTATACCAGGCCCCGGTTACTGCCACTATATTTCACCCGATGAACCTGGTCATGGTACTTGTCATCCTGGTGCTCATGCCCTTCGTCAACTATGCCATGCATCCGGATACCGACCATACCATTGCGGTGGATCCAGCCTTACTGGTGGACGAGGCGGAGAAGACTTATACCATGAATACCCCGGCGGAGAAAATTGAGCACAATAAAATCCTGTGGTTTATCACTCTTGTGCTGGGCTTTGCGTACATCGTGTATTACTTTGTGCAGAAGGGGTTCAACCTGGATCTGAACATCGTCAATATGATCTTCCTGTTCCTGGGTATTTTGCTCCACGGTGATCTGCGCAGGTATGTGGATGCCATCGCCGATGCCGCCTCCGGAGCGGCGGGCATTCTGCTCCAGTTCCCCTTCTATGCCGGCATCATGGGACTGATGGTGGCGCAGAACGATGCGGGGGTGTCCCTGGCCGGAATTATCGCCAACTTCTTCACCCAAATCTCCGATAATGTCACCTTCCCGGTGCTGACATTCCTTTCCGCCGGCATCATCAATTTCTTTGTCCCCTCCGGCGGCGGGCAGTGGGCGGTGCAGGCCCCCATTGTTATGCCTGCGGCTACTGAGATGGGCATCGAGTACGGCCGGGCCGCCATGGCCATTGCCTGGGGCGACCAGTGGACCAACATGATCCAGCCATTCTGGGCCTTGCCCGCTCTGGGTATTGCCGGATTGTCTGCCCGCAATATCATGGGCTATCTGGTCATCATTACGATCTTTACTGGCCTGGTCGCCTGCGGCGGATTCCTGCTCTGGGGACTCCTGTTTTAGGTATTAAACTTCATGTGAACAGGGGGCACCACGAAACTGTGCAAAGGTTTAGGCACATGAAGTTTTTGCGCAAATAGAAACGCGGCCGCCCCATC
>OLRX01002517.1_pt1 | contig 11548 bp, 8 predicted proteins | sample 1672991 | NCBI WGS metagenome assembly OLRX01 (sample SAMEA3136744, study PRJEB25190) | human gut metagenome | biome: human gut; feature: human-associated habitat; material: faeces | place: Austria | collected 2013
CACGTGCATGATCTACTACATACAACCAATCACGTACATTCTCACCCTTACCATAAACCGGTAAGGCTTTACCATGACGGATATTATTAATAAAAAGAGGTATAAGCTTTTCGGGAAATTGATAAGGCCCGTAATTGTTACTGCAATTGGTAACAATAACAGGCATTCCATATGTATCATGAAAAGCACGTACGAAATGATCACTACCAGCCTTGCTAGCAGAATAAGGACTATGTGGCTGATATTTTGTTTGTTCAGTGAAGAATGTTCCGTCAAAATCTAATGCACCATATACTTCATCTGTTGAAATATGATAAAAAAGTTTATGATCATATCCCGTTTCTGAAGTTTCCCAAGCCAACTTAGCTGCCTGTAATAATGAAAGGGTACCCATCACATTCGTTTGTGCAAAAATAAATGGATCTTTAATACTACGATCAACATGGCTTTCTGCTGCCAAATGTATCACACTATCAATATTATACTGTTTAAAAAGCTGTATTATTCTCTCAAAGTCACAAATATCAGCTTTTACAAAACGGAAATTCGGATTATCCATCACCGGTGCCAGTGTGGACAGATTTCCCGCATAGGTCAGTTTATCCAGACAGATGATTCTGTAATCCGGATATTTATTTAGCATATGAAAAACAAAGTTACTTCCGATAAATCCGGCTCCGCCGGTTACTATAATGGTCATTTTATATTCCTCCTGTATCACAACTCCGTTTAGTCTCTCTGGAACAGATCTCTTGTATAAACTTTCTCTCTGACATCATCCAAGCAGCTGTCATATCTATTTGCAATGATGGCCTGGCTCATCTCTTTGAATTTTGCCATATCATTTACAACTTTACTTCCGAAAAATGTAGAACCATCCTCTAATGTTGGCTCATAAATAGCAACCGTTATCTTGATATTTTCATTGTTTATTTTAGTTATGCTCCACCGCTCCTTGGATTCCAAGCCGAGTTTTCTCATAATTTCTGATCGCTTCACTTTGAAAAACAGAAAAATCAGCCATAATATTTCCACTTGGATCAAATACATCTACACGATTCGAATCAGTGTCTGTCTGATAAAAAATACAGCCTTTAAATTTGCCTTCCGTTGCAATAAAATCCGGGTTTTTATCTACCAAAGAATCTATTTCCCAAACCATGGCCTCTAGCTTTTTTTGTATTGCATCAAAGAATATTTTATAGATATCAGCAACCGTATAAATATAATTACGCAGCATATTATAATGATCAATATGCTGTATATCCATTCCCTGTTCTTCCATTTCATTTTTCAACAAGGTGAATGTTTCTAATAAATCGGCACTATCTTCTTCATCTGCAGTACGCAACACCGTGCACATCTCTAAAAGATTATAAAAGCTGTCTCCATTTTCAAACTCAACCGCCCAATGTCCATGATCCATGTATATTGCAGCAAGCACCATAAATTGGAATCCAAGATTGTCTCCCATAGAATCCGTTAAAAAGTCTGTTTCGTTCTGTAAACCTAACTTTTGTACAAACGCACCGGCTTTCCTTACTAGCAACATTCCCTCATGCAAGATGTTTTTTGTCATTTTGTTTACAGTAACCTTATCTATGACAGCTCCACTATATTTTTTTACAAGATGGTTGTCTTCATCTAAATCATAATGAATCCATTCTCCAAGTGCTTCCTGATACATCTGATATTGTCTATATATTTCCTGCACCTTATGGCTTACATTTATATAATCAGATATTATATCCGCACACTCACCCGTAACAATTGGAGTTTCTTCTAAATTGAGTTCATCTTTAAGATCAGAAACAGGCATCACATCCATCAGTTTTTTATCTTTTGAAATATCCGTATCTACCATAAACTCAACTCGCACAGAGACACCACCCTTTTTCTTATCAGACTCCCATCCATGCTCCTTTCGATTCCAAACAAACTCTCCCGGCATAATATACTCCGCAACAGGTTTAAAGGTGTATCCAAACAAGTTCAAACTCATGAGATCTGATCCATCTCCATACCAAACCTCCTCATTCAATGTAAAATGTTTAAAAAGTCCTCGCGACTTCATATTTACAACAGGAAGTCTACGTGTCGGAAGTCCCTCGATAGCATCACTCAAAATCTCAATCGTAACATAGACACTCTCATCTGCTTTTTTCGGAAGATAAAACTTAACACCATAATAATTTTCTATTTTGGCGATTCGTTCCATCTGTTCTTTCCATACAGCAGTGTCTTCTCGTATCCTGTCAAAACTGCTTCCTGCACCCGGTATCGACAATCTTAATATTCTTTCCTCATCCGCTGCTCCAAACTTAATGATTATTGTTGACGCATTCACAATCTCAGAAATCACATTAAACCAAAATAACCTATCAGCAACATCAGAGTATACACTCAGTTCATAACCAAAAGATAAATTTTCACTTTCAAACTGCTGTGTGTAAAGCGGAGGAATGCTTATTCTGCCTTCAAGAAACTTAAATTCAAAGCCATCGTTGCGTATTTCATAATATTTTGTACCATAGATATTGTATTCCAAAACCTTTACTTGTGCAGTAGGTGCAATTCTATTATCCACATACAAATACCCACTTCTGCTCTCACTTGGCATCCGATGAATATCCGCTGCAGCCGACAGTTCTCCGCAAAATGTATCCATTTCCATCTTATCAGGTACTGCAGATAACTCTGCTTCCATCCGAACCGGGCTTCCTGCATTCTGGTGCGATGCACTGACAATCTGGTCAATCATTGTCTTTGTATTTTGTAATTCATAGGCATAATAATCTTCCTTATGAAGCCCAACATTCTGCATTTTAAACCAGCCATTATCTGAATCCCATTCATGCACTTCAACAATGCCATTGTATGATGCCGAGTCATACGTTCCAATCATAATTGTACTCCTCGTATACTCCCCTTCGTGCATCAAATTTCCACTTTGAAATTCATAAAAGTAGTCCCATTGTTTTCTCATTAAGACTGTATGCTCATGACCGGCAAGCCACAGTTGAACATGAAAATCTTTCAACAACTGGACAATTTGCATCTGTTCACTTCTCTCTAAAAAATCAAAAGAATAGTGTGTCAATATAATAGACGGTTTATCTTGATTCAATTCTTCAAGCAGATCCATGATATATTCTGTACCGATAAACAGATCATTATTTCTCTGTTTTGTATAAGTAAGAGCTGTATCTATGCATATTATGTTAAAGTCCTTTGTTTCTGTTACAAAATGTGGCTTTTCATCATCGTCATAGCTGGCTGCCTGTTCTTGATTTTCCTGATAAATTCTATGCATCATATTCCGAAATTCTGTATGTCCACAATGTACCGCTGCCATTTTATCTGAGGCTAGAGCACCGTCCTTCGGAGAATACTCCTTGATACTTTCTGAAATAGCCTCCGCACGTCCCTCCGCATCTCGTTCAATATCATGATTCCCCGGTACAATGAACAACCGATCCACGGTAAGATTTGTTACACTTAAAAGTTTGTTGATATAATCAACAGTATCTGTCGCAAACTCTCCCATCGGAGCATATCGAAGATCTCCGGTAATAAAAATGTAATCTATCTGTGTTCCTAACTCTTTCATATAGTCTAATAGCCTGTTACGCATACGCCGACTATCTACATCTCTTTTATTCAAATGTATATCTGATAAATGTAGCCAATGTATTTTACCCACTTTTGTCTCCCCTTATATTTTATTTCATTGTAATCCATACCTTAATATTATAGTTCTAAACTGTTTTCTTTTAATAAAAAGTCATAGATACTCATCGTAGTAATTCCATCTTCATCTCTTGTAACATTTACAACATCTTTCACAACGATAATCTTTTTAAAGGAATCATTTACGTTTACAAGAGAAGCCTTTTCCTGAATACGCTTTTCTTCTGTCGGCATACTGAAAGCAGACTGAATATAATAACGCTTGCTGCCAAGATTGGCTACAAAATCAATTTCTAACTGATTCTTGTACTCTTTACCATTTTCATCAGTTCCGCGTTTTTCCACAACGCCAACATCTACAGAGTATCCTCTGCTTCGTAATTCGTTGTAAATAATGTTCTCCATCAGATGTGTTTCTTCAACCTGTCTGAATCCTAATCTTGCATTTCTAAGTCCCACATCTTCAAAATAATATTTCAGCGGTGTGCCGATGTATTTTGTGAACTTCCAGTTATTTTACGACTAAATCGCCATATTTAGCTACAGAAAAAATCATCCATGTCTTCCAAATTCAACTGTCAGCTTATCATACTGCTCTCGATTTCGGCTGATTGCTTTCTCCACTTTTTCTATCTTCTGCGTCAGACTTTCTTTACTAATATTCCTTGCCATTTATCCTCTTCCTTTCAGAACTTCGCTGATGCAGTTTGCTTTGTATGTGACATGTGCTGCATCGATATCAAATGCGTCTAATATTACTTTCTGTGTTTTTGTAACTGCATGATCTAAACGATATACTTTATCTAATTGTCTGTTCATTTCTATTTTTTCCAATTCCCTGATTGCCTCCGGAACAGTAAGGTAATTCGGCTTCTTTACCAGCTCTTTCGCTTTATTTTTCAAAGCCTGATAAATCTTACAACGTATGATTAGCGCAATAAATCCGATAAATATCTTAGTAGACGCAGATTCTTCAGAAGCTACCCGCAGACAGTTGTTACCAAGATACGATTTATCTGCACGAAATACTTTTTCTGATGCATCTCTGTTCTTATACAGGTCAATCGCTTCTTTTGCTTCCATCTTCTCAGATGAGATAATAGCAAAGTATCCACATAAATCCAACTCTTCCCTGATTACCGGAAGGTTAGGTTCTCCATATACAAAATGTCCGGTTTCCTTGTTATAATGCATATGGAAGTATTTATGAAACATCGGTCCGAATTCATGCTCAGTGTCCTGAAATCTTGCAAGATAGTTCTGCATCTCCCGGATATTTTCTTCAAGTCGTGACCGTTCTCCAGCTGCTTTAGCTGCATTGTAGTAAATATGAACATATCTTTTCTTTGTGTCAGCTGCATATACAAATGTTTGGACTGTTTTTCCATACACCCCGAATTCTGATATCTGATGCCCCCAATCGCTTTCAAAACTTCCTTTGTGTTCACGAATCAGGTCACGGATGAATTCCTTACATCCTTTCACCATAATGATGTAACTGAATCCATTATTGTCCATGTATCTCAGATTTTCTTTGCTAAAATATCCTCGATCAAGAATAAATCCAATCTTTCGATAGCCATATCCCTTAACTTTTTCAATCATAAACTGCAGCTGAGAAACATCATTAATACTTCCTGGATACTTCTCATACATCAATGGTTCACTATTATTCAGATCATATCCTACGGCATAGTTAAAGATTGGGAAGCCAGCATCCACCTTAGCAGCTCCGTACTCGACCATACTGATATTTCCGGCTTCGCAGTTCTTATTCGTAGAATCATAAGAGACATAAATCCGCTCTCTATGATTTCTTTCTTCATTCCATTTGTCCAGAAATCCTTGCCTTTGATTCTCATTAATACTTCTGAAGAATTCCGAAAGAGTGGAATCACTATAAATTTTCATGTCTTCTGTAAACAACGGATGGTTAAACGCATAGTCCGGATAATACTGTGCTGCATTACTCTCCGTAATGATTGAATATGCTGCAAAATCAAGAATCATACCAGCTGCTTTAGCTCCAAAAACGTCCTCAAGTTTCTGGTTCAATCCAGCATTCTTAACCACCTGATTAATTACCATATATGTACCTGCTTTTAGACAACTACTCCTTTCAGAATCAGCTAAAGACTCTGGCACCTCCACCTCTGGAAAGTGTTTTCTGAAGTTCTCATTCGGTCTCATTTTTGTTTCATCATCGTCTGAAACCTTTCCGATCGTCACCCTTTTGACAGTAGTATATTGTTTCGAAGGATCGTAAATCCGATCATATTCATAATAAACATAGCGGGCATTTCCCTTGTTGCGAAATGTAATTTTTCCTTTGATTTCTGGTATATCCACCACGTAATTTAAATACATATTTCTCATCCTTTTATAGTTGCATTTACAACTAAATATAGTGTATCAAAAAACCTGCACTTTTGCAATACGAAATGCAGGTTTTTCCTTATTTTTTCAGTATTTCAGGGCATTCTCAATCCGTATGATTCACTTGAGTTGCACTTTATTATGGAAGTTAACATAGTTATTGATTTTTCTGCATATTTCAATCGTTATTTCATTTCCCATAAAATAACTTGTCAAAACATACGCTATGACACCCACAAAAATAGCAATAAATATACATACCAATTCAGATTTTATAATCATTTCACATATAATTACAGCTATCGCCATAAATACCGTTCCCGTCAATGTAGAAATAACAAATTTCTTTGGAACGTCAAAAACAACATTTTTTCTAATCGACCACAGTTGATACAACGTAACGCAAAATTCAGTAATTGCCGAGGCAACCGCTACTCCGTTATGCTTAAATGAAAAAACAAGTAAGAAGTTTAATCCAACATTAATAATCGCACCTACAATAGTAGAAATTAACATTTCCTTTTCTTTTCCTATTGTAACTAACACCTGATAACCAAAAAAATTGCTAAATGCCACTGTTATTAAAGAAAACGATAAAATTTTTGTTGTTGTTATTGCTTCACTAAAATCTGCCCCAAATAAAAGCGGAACAAAATAATCCGCAGTAAGTATGACACCTACCATTGCAGGTACGGTCATATATGTAAGTATCTTTATTCCCTTATTAACCAACTCGTTAAAAAGTTTCTTTTCTCCATTTGCATAATAATAACTTAGTCTTGGTAAAAATACTGCACAAATTGCAGTCAACATAGTGCGAATAACATCTATCCCTTTTCTTGCTGTGGTATAATAACCAACTACTGCATCTCCATGAATGAATGTCAACATTGTAGTATCAGCAAGTGTATATATTTCTATTGCTATTGAAGCTGCCAGCAACACTACGACAGGTTTAATATGCTTCCTGATATTCAATCCCGAAAATGTAAGTGTTGCGTACTTGCGGAGATGAATAATATTATAAATATTATTTACAACTTTGGACAAGGTTACTATAACAGCATACGCCAAAAAATCATTACTATCTTTTACTAACACAAATATCGCTAACAATGAGGCAATTTTTACAATCACACTACGAATCATTATATAGCCATATTCTTCTCGTCCTTGATAAAACCAGTCTACATTGATAATATTAAAAACAATAGCTAACCCACAGACTATTGATAACTCTTTTCTTTGCTGAAAATATGGAATTTCAAAAACCATTAAATAATACAGTATGGTACAAACTGTTGTAGAAACAGCGTTAATACAAAATAATTCGCTAAAGACTTTACTCCTAGACTCTCTTGTATTTCCGTGTGCTGCAACCACCTTTGTTCCATATGTAGGTAAACCAAGTGCTGCCAATAATGTAAAATATGTTACAATATTTTGTGCGGAAGAAACTTTTCCTATTCCTTCCGCAAGCAATATTCTTGATACATAAGCTGATATAATCAGCGGAAAAACTAAATTTGAACATTTATAAATAATATTGTATACCGAATTCTTAGCTAAAGATTTCATTTACTTAATTCCTTTTCTGCACTTAGCAAAGCTGCTTTTATAACCTGATCCATGTCATAATACTTATACTCACCAAGTCTTCCACCAAAAAGCACTTTATTTTCCATATCAGCAAGTTTTTTATACTGATTATACAATTCACTGTTCTTTTCATCATTTACCGGATAATATGGTTCGTCTCCCGGTTTCCATTCGGAACTATACTCTTTTGAAATAATAGTTTTTGGTATATCATTTCCATTTTCATCTTTACCAAATTCAAACCACTTATGCTCAATAATACGTGTCCACGGCGTCTCCCGATCCGTATAATTTACTGCTGCATTGCCTTGAAAATTAGTTTTATCTAACACTTCTGTCTCAAAACGGACAGAACGATATTCCAATGCTCCCAATTTATAATCAAAATAAGCATCAATCGCACCTGTATATATTACTTTTTCTGCAAGCATATCCAATTCATCTTTGTTCTCAAGATAATCAACTCCAAGACGAACTTCAATACCTTTGAGCATATTTTCAACCAGCTTTGTATATCCCCCTATCGGTATTCCTTGATATAGAGCATTAAAATAATTGTTATCATAGTTCAAACGAACTGGCAATCTTTTTATTATGAATGAAGGAAGCTCTTTACATTCACGTCCCCACTGTTTTTCAGTATATCCTTTTATCAACTTCTCATATATATCCCGACCAACTAACGAAATAGCCTGTTCTTCCAAATTCTTCGGTTGACCTATAATCTCTTTTCTTTGTTCTGCAATTTTAGATGCTGCTTCTTCTGGTGTTACAACTCCCCACATCTTATTGAAAGTATACATATTAAAAGGCATACTATATATCTCGCCCTTATAATTTGCTATCGGACTATTTGTAAACCTATTAAAGACTGCAAACTTTTGAACATAATTCCAAACTGACAGATCATTCGTATGAAAAATATGTGCTCCATATTTATGAACGTTAATTTTTTCTATTTTTTCCGTATAAACATTACCTGCAATATGCTTTCTTTTATCAATAACGAGAACTGATTTCCCGCTTTCAATTGCTTTCTGAGCAAACACAGCACCATAAAGTCCCGCACCTACAATAAGATAATCATACATAATTTCACCTTCCTGCTAATCAATCAACTACTTCATTTACCATTTTTTTATAATTTTCATAAAATACTGTACTTGTTAAATACTTCTCGTAAAAACAACGATTTTCCTTCTCCAACTTTTTCCTTTCTTCTTTCGACATTGCCTTTACTTTATCAACCAATTCCTCTGCCTCAGCTAACGTATCATATAAAAAGACACCTTTTGCTCCTGCTTTTTCGTAATACTTGTTTCCGCCTGTTCTACTTGCAATAACTATTTTTCCTAATGATAAAACTTCTATCATTACCAAATCAAAATAAGTTTCGTTATTAGGTAATACAAATACATCTCCTGCCGATATTAAAGAATAAGGATCTTTAGTAAAACCAATTTCAATCCATGAAGGATTTTCTAATCTTGTCAGCGGACCTTCTCTGCCTGCAATAAGAAATTTTATATCTCTATTTTTTTCAAGAATATTCTTTCCTAACTCTTTTAATTTACCATACCCCTTCACTTCATTATGCCGTCCAACATAAACAATAACAAATTCATCATTTGTAATATTATATTTTTTTCTGATTTCGCTCTTAGAAACTTTAGCTTCTCGTTGTGATATACCTGTTAAAACATATTTAAAATGATCTTTTCTTGCTTCTTTTATATCTGAATAATCTTTCCAATTATTATAATACGGCTCCTCCGCATCCGGACAAGGAAATACTACATAATCCGCATTCATAAAACTCCATTTGTCCATATTTTCAAATTCTTTTATTCTTTTCTTAAAAAAATGACGTTCAAAACCAGTGGCACAGGCAGCATACAATTCTTGCGCCAATGGAATTGGTGAATGCGAGGTCAACAATACAACACCTTTATAATTTTCTAAATTTTTTCTCTGTTTATACATATCACTTGTTGTATGGAAATGAACCACATCATAATCATCAAATTTATTCATTTCTACTGACGGTGAATATAGCATATTCCGATAGTCTTTAATGTGACGAACCGATCTCACAATTTTAGTCAATCGTGGAAACTTATAAAGTATCTTTTTCTGTTTTCCTTCTTTTTCTTTCACTTTCGGATTTGATTTTATAAATTCAATACAATCATCTCCTGCCTTTTTGGCTTCCTCATTGATATAGTAACCCACACCAAGCGGTCCACCTGCCGGTGACAACGCATTTTCATCAAGATAAATTAACTCTTTCATCTCTTCTCCTCCGTTTAATAAAAATACCAATTAAATATAATGGTACATACGATAAAAACAAATATAACATTAAAAAATTATCATACATTACTAACCCAAAAGCAAATAATAATGAATAAAAACAATAAATAAAATATTCATAGGTACTGCTTGAACACAGCATCTTATTATAAAAATACACACAGATTTTTGTTACTATAATTGGTGCTATAATCACACCTATAAAATTAAAGTAAAAATATGCTTGTCCTTCAAGTGGAATAATCTGTGAATTATATATCACATCATATCCTAATGCCGAATTAAATAACTCCGTTGTAGTTGGCATATTCACAAAAAATCCTTTTATAACTGGAAATGATCTAAGAAAATCTCCTGCAAAATAAGTCAATTTGTCTGGTGCTTTCATATCCAGCGATGCTGCCATATTAACAAATCCACTAAAATATGCATTAAGTCTACGTGAAAGTAATGAAAAGCTATCCGTAATTTTTGCTTCTCCAGAAAATGCTTTTCCAAAAAATACATATATAAAAAACAGAGAGGCTGCCAAAAGCAATATATTTACTATGGCTCTACGCTTATCCGGATACAATTTTGTCAACATAACAAAAAGACATACTGCAGCGATAATACTTGCTGCAACATCATCCGGCACAATGACAACTAACCCCAATACAATAACGAAAATAGAAACTATAATTGAAACAACATTAGATTTTTTTTCTCGTTTTTTCCAAATTTTTATTATCAAAAAATAAACAAACGATAATCTAGTTACTGTAATCAACCAGTTCAACGGATAATATATCGCACTGTTGATTGTAGATACGGCAACTGTTGACATCTGCTTCCATAAAATTTCTTCTGTCTCACTTGCAAAGAATACCGGTCTGAATTTATATGTCAATGATGGATATACTATCATTGACATAATAATAATCAAAAAACAGACCAATATTACTCGCCATACTTTTTTACTCGCTAAAGTGTCCCACTTACGATCAAAATATTTTATTTCAGATTTATTTATGTTCATAACACATAAACAACAGACTATGGTAATCCACTCTAAAGACTGCAACAGAACAGCGTCCCCTATATTACGCAATAAATCCGAATTCATTCTTGAAATATCAAATGTTCCAGTAAAAATAACCAGCTCCGGCAAAATAAATAATTTCACAAAGAACAAAAGCATAATAATCAGATGAATATCACATATTTTCTTCTTTTTAACAACAAATAAAAGCACATAACCTATTAAAAAAAACAGCGGCAATATTGCACAACTTCTATATGCTAAATCAACATTTGATAAATTCAATAATGAATAAAGCCAAAAACAGCATAATATTGGCACAAAAAATATATTAAACAATTTTATCTTATTTCTATTTAATTGAATCATATTTTTCTATCACACCTTCATAAGATTTTTTGTACTTTTCAGCTATTATTTCCCATGCATACTCCCGCTCAACATACGTTCTCGTTTGTGCCGCTTTTTCTTCTATACTTTTTCTGTTCATGCAAATCTCCAGTATAGTATTTGCAATTTCTTGAACATCTCCTTGTGTTTTCCATCCAC